>Ga0208518_100222_pt1 | contig 20392 bp, 19 predicted proteins | sample LakWasM127_HOW14_2_FD_183937 | JGI IMG/M metagenome (GOLD analysis project Ga0208518, IMG submission 183937) | Freshwater sediment methanotrophic microbial communities from Lake Washington under simulated oxygen tension - Sediment Metagenome... | ecosystem: Environmental > Aquatic > Freshwater >...
GCACAGCAACGCGATCAGGTCTTTCCGCAAGCATTCCAGGGCGTCTGCATCAGCCAACAGCGCTTCGCGCAGCTCGGCCAAGATTTCAGCCTCATCCTCTTCATCCTCTTCATCCACATGGCGCAAAAACACCTCTTCAGCCGCTGGAATTTCAAGTTTGTTCTTGTCCAGCCAGACCCTGAAATCTTTCGGCTCCGGGAACTCTTCATCCCATAGTGGATGGCCAGGCACGCGCAGCAGAAAAGCCAACCCGCGCTCGCGATCAAGATTGCCCCCGCCGTCGACGGCGCGGTCGGCGTAGAGGTGGCCGTCCGTGTCTTCAAAGGCGCCAATGCCCTCGCCGGCTGGCTGGTCGATTAGATTGTGCAGGCCGCCAATTTCACCGGCGGGAATGGTTTTAGTCAATTTCACCGCTTCATTAAAAAGTCGATCCGCGATTTGCTTGGCTTCGATTTTCGTGTTCGTCATGTCATTTTCCTTCTGTCGTTAATCCATTTGGACCGGGGCTTCCACCCCTTTGCAGGGGTGGAATTTGGTTATGCAGACAGCGCTTTTTTGGAGCGCTGTTCCTCCCAGTCAAGGGCCCATGCCATGACGCTTGTCGCCAGGCGCGTGACCACGACGTGCCGGACGTCGGAGTTGTTGCAAAGCTCAGAGTCCCCAAGCTTTTCAAACGCCTCCAGAAGGGCGGTCACGGCCGGGCTGTTGGTGGCCCTGACCGGTGGCATCACATAGAACACCATGCCGGCCTCCTGATCGAGCTCGTCTGGGCCATTTGCATTACCCGCCGTGAAGTCCAGATACAGCCCGTCATTGCCATGAAAAACACCCAGGTTGTGATTGCGCAAAAGCTCCAATTCCTTTTTGTCTTCAGTCGAGTGGATGACAAGGAGGCGCACCCAGAGGCCAGCAACTTCAGCCATTACAAAGAGGGTCCGACCGTCGAGTTCACCGCCGAGATCAAGTGGGGCATTTGCATTTTTGTTTGTCATAGATTTCTTTCGTTTGGCCCATTCATTCGGGCCGGGGTTTTTGGTATTCAGATGGGCCTTGGTTGTCGAGCCCGAGCCTGTTCAATTGGGTTGGTATCCGCGTGAATTACCTCCTTTCGATTGCTGTGCCTCAGTCGTTTTCACCGTCGCCTTGTGACAAGAGGAGACGCCCTGCGCGGGGCGGAAGGGGCAGCCCGGAAGCCGCAGCGCAAGCGAGCGCAGCGAGTGCGAACGGGTGAGGACTGCGGCGCAGCCCTTGCCCTGGAGCCACGCGCAGGGTGGCTACCGTCACAAAAAAGGCGGCGGTGAAAACGACTGAGGCAATCCCAAAGGGATCGAAACTCACGCGGGGCCAACGCCGCGCGGCGAGCGCCCCATTGCCGCTGCGCGGCAACCAGCACCGTGCTTGCACGGGCGCCGCAGGCGCAGGCGCGAAGCAGCCTGACTTCTGACTTGGCCCCGGAGCTCCGGCGTCCGCTTGCGGTCGCCTCCGTCGGCAGTCGCTGTAAGCGTCTGCCTGGTCTGCCTGCATTGCGTGAGGGATCGATAGTCGGCCTCCGGCCGATGGAGACTCGCCCGCGAGGCTCCACGCCCTGCGCCGGGCACGCCCAGCCCCCGGCAGCCATCAGCGCTGCCTCTCATACCGCACCCGCTGCTGCTCTTCATCGTGCGAAGAAGCCTCCTCCTGACCCCCTGAAAGATCCCGTTCAGAAAGCCTTTCGCGCTCCTGTTTTCGTAGCACCTCACCATGTTCTTTTTGCTCCTCCACGGCCAGCCGATCGAGCGTTTGGCGCACCTGGCGATCCAAAAAGTCAGGGGTCCAATGCGAATGCGACGCCAGGAGCTGATGCTCAGTAAAAAAACAGGTCTGGCGGGCGCCAAATCTGTTGATTTCTTCAGCATGCGCAAGCAGAAACTTCGATTTCTCTTGCTCCCACAGCGCCCTTGAAGACAGCGCATCAGCCTCAAGGCGATCGAGTTCTGCCCGGCGGGCAACAGAAGAAAGCCAACGAAACGGGCCAGCTCGGTCCAGTCCTGCGCGCACCTCAGCAAGCGCCTGCGCCGCTGCAGTGCAAGCACTGCGCGAAGCCTCGGTAGCAGCAGGAACCCCTAGCAGCATCCGGGAATCAGCCTCGCTTTTCTCTAAGACCCGTTCAGCGGCCTTGCCGCTGAACCGGTGGCGGTCCGCCGCGTGACGAACCGCCGCGGTCTGAACCCATTCGGCCTGCCCCGAAGACCCGCGCAGCTCAATAAGGCGCGCCCGCAGCGCAGGCGCGTCGAGCCGCGCCAGGGCGGCCGGCGAGAGCGCTTGCGGGACAGGCGCAGCAAAAAGTAAGCGAGCGTGTTCCACGCGTGCCCGTAGCTCAGCAATGAGCTCCGCCGTTTTTGCTTTCTCAGCCTCAGCCTTGCCCAAAGGCGCAGCAGCAGCAGCAAGCACAGGTGCAGGCGCAGAAACGACGGCTGGAGCAGGAGCAGGGGCAGCCACCGGAGGCGCCTCTGCAGCTGCAGAAGAAAAAGAGAGGAAGTCCAAACCCAAAGGCGCCGCAGGCGCAGCAGGCGACAGCCCTGCAGCTGCCCGTGCAACCCGCGCAGCCTCAATATCTGCAGCCAGTTCAGGCGGCTGCGTGATTCGCAGCCCCAGCCGTTTCGCGGCCTGTTCAACAAGCAGCGCGCGCAGCGCAGGATGGTCCACCAGCGGCCCGTCGGCTTGCAGCGAATCCTCGCCCCACTTCTTTTCTGCGCGGTCGAGCAACTTGCAAACCAATGTCTCCAGCTGCGCAGGGGTCAGGCGGGTGATGAAATCCCGCTTGATTTTCAGGGCGGTGCGGGTTTCACAAATACCGTCCTCATCGGCATCTGGCCAATACCAAGATGCAGATGCGTCCTCGGCACCCGCCACGCGATGCGGCGCGGGCGCGGGTTCGTCCTCGGCCGGGGCCGGATGCGCAGGGCGCAGGAGGAAGCCAAGGGCTTCTTCTGCAAGCCGGGCACTCTCGTCCCGCTGGCGGCGCCGGGCGGCATTGGCATTCAGTTCTGCGAGGATATGCGCCCAGCTCAAGCTGCGGCTGATATTGCTGGCCGCGACGCTGGTTCCCTGGTTGAACATCAAGGACCAGCCAGAAATCTCGGCATCGTCGGCCTGGCCGCGACGATGAAATCGAACGTGGGCCTCAATTTCCGCTTCGACCAGGGCCGCGTCGAGCCGCAGCTTAAATTCCACCGGGGAGTCCACGGCAGGATTTTTCAGGGCCTTCTTGGCAATAGCGTCGATTTTCTGAAACTCAGTTTGCGTTGTCATTTTAATTCTCCTGTCTCTCGTGGTCGTGGATTTTGGTTGCGGGATTCCTCTGATTAATTCTAGATTATCTCCTGGGCCGCTCCATCGCACATATCCAAATTCTCGTCGACCAAAGCGTTCATTATCTGGCAATAAACTCTCAGGTTCCGTGTCTCTGTGATATGCCACAATGCGTGGCTGCAAGTGACGCACACCGATTTCGGAGGTTTTTCTAAGCTGGCCACGGTTCGGCTTGTTTTTAGGGGCATGGGTGATATATCGTTTTCTAGCATTTTCCTGGTCCTTTCTGTTGGTTTTGACTTTAACTCTCTCTTCTCTCCGCCCCGCCGAATATGCGCGTTGCGAATAAATCGGCCGGTTCTCGCGAGGCCTTGTCTGCAGAGGGGGAATACCGAACGCGGATTCTATTTTTCTGGCCGCCCGCTCGTTGGTTTTATATGAGTTGGAATCCGAGACGACTGAGCCATCGAATCTTATTCGGCTGTAAACAATATGCAGGTGCGGATGTTCCGTGTCCGTATGCAGGTAGCAAGCAAAGGCCGTGTTGTCGATACCATGTTCGCGCATGGCGATATTCGCAGCCTTCTCCCAATCGGCTTGTGTCTGAAACGGCGATTTTGGCGCGATTATCAGGTGCCCAACCGCCTTATTCAGTTTTGGTCGAAGCCGCCGAAGGAAACCAAACTCCTTAGCGATCGAACGTGGCGTTTCTGATACGTTTGTATAAATCGCCTTGTTGGTTGTAACTCCGTTAATGTCTGTAGCTTTCGATGCCGCATAATCCAGAAGTCCACGCGCGCCACTCCCAACCTTGTGTTTCAGGATGACACCCGCCTGCGACGCAGGAACCTCTAATTGCGCAAAAGAAGTCATCGCTCATTTAGAAATCAGTGTGTCTCGAACTGCACTGAGCGATTCCGAAACCGATTTAATAGTGGATTCAATTTGACTTAATCGTGACAGAGTGGCGTCCTCGATCATGCCAATACTGGCAGCAGCGTTTAGCGCGTGGCAAAGCTGATTGAGATTTCCGCCTACGCGCGCTAGGCTTGCATAGGCTTCATAGAATTCCTTGGGTGGGGCGGATTTAATTACAACGTTCTGCTTCAGCAGAACCTCGCGGGAGAAAACGGACACGGGCAAATTGCACGCGGCCGCATTTTCCAGGGCGAGCTGCTTCTCTCCAGTGGTCAGCCAGACTTTAATAAAATCAAGGCGGCGTTGCTCCAACGGAAGCACCTTACGACCGCCTGGATTTCTGCTGGCGGAGCGGGCTGAGGCTGGGGTAATTTCCATTCGATTTATCCTTCATTCGATTCAGAACAGGTGCGACCGCAGGGAGCACCGCAACGGGGTTTGGTTTGAAGCTGCGACCGCTAGGGAGCGGCTGGGGGTCAAGGGGGGCACCCCCCTTGCAAGCGTTGCCCGGTACCTAAAAATTTATTTTTAGGTACCGGGCAACATGGCTTGCTCCCCACCGGCAGCCCTTGACGGATGGTGGCGCATCGGCTGGATGGACGCTTTCCCTCGACCTTCCACCGACCTTACCCAGCCGATTGGGTCAGGGCCGATCGGAGCCGGAACGGAATGAGAAGAGAACGATGGGATGGGGGGCGATGGCGCGAAGCAAAAAAAACCGTCCGGGATTAGCGGACGGATCAACCCAACCGGCCGGCCAGCTATAGCCAGCCGCCAAGGCTCACAGAACGAACAATTTCCACGCGTCCTGTTGATGGGCCATTCGCAAGAAATTCGCCGCTGACGTGCTGGCGTAACGCACCGGGTTGCGTCTGCCGCGCTGAATCGCCCTTGCTTCAAAAAAATAATGCAGACTGCCCTCGGTGCATTGAATGCCCCCTGATTTCACAAGCCGAATAGCCTCGCGCCAGTCCTTGCCGCTTTGACTGTTATCAAAACCAGCATCCAGATTTGGCATGCGGTCAGCCAACCTATTTCTCTGGGAAGGCACTTGCTCTTTAACTTCGTCAGCTCCTCTCTGAAGATAGCGGTCGATAAGCGCCGCCGGAATCAAGGGGAGCGTTTGATTTACCTCAACCAAGCGCACAAAGAAATTTGCGCGCGAAGGCTTCTTATTGTGAAACCCCGGAACGCGGAACCAGCGCATTCCAGATAATGCGGCCGGGTCAGAAAATAATCTGCCATTTTCTTCTGATTGCTCGCGATGAATCTCCGATTGAATTCGGCCAGCTTCAGATTCAGAGATGCTTTTCTCAAGAAAATATACAACCTGAAAGCTCTCCGCGCTGGTTTGAATGACCATTCTTGAAAACGGCAGAAGTGCGGTCAGGTCTACGTCGTCGAAAACAATCAGCGATCGATTCTGTAATCGAGTCGGGCGAATATAAATATCGCAGCCAGCTTTATTCTGTTTCAGCCCCTGCCCGCGAAGGTCTTTTTCCACAAGGCCGCCAGCAGCTAACGATTGATTCTTCAACGATTCCGGAAGAAATCGGCGACCGGTGTTCCAGCCGAACCCAATATTTTTTCCGCTTTCGTCTCGGCCTGGTGCTGTGACGTCAAAATTTAAAACCCCTTGGCGCCGCAGCGTATCGAAGAACAGATCGCGTCCGCCGCGCTCGCAGGAGCGCGAAATATTTTTTTCAAAATCGGCCAAAACACTATTTGCCATACCATTCCTTTGAATAAACATCCTAAAAGACCTTCAATTCGATCTAAACCCAATAGGGTTAAAACCCATTGGAGTTAAAACCCATTGGAGTTGGATTCCTGCAGGCGCAGCCTGCAGGCCGGAGACCCGCCCCCTTGGGGGGGGGGGTGTGCCTGTATTCCTGTATTTGGCTGTTGGCTGTTGTTCCAGGCCAGCGCGCGTCGCCTGGAACTCCGGTATGGCGGAACTCAGTTCCGGTGATTGACCGGAACTGAGTTCCGGTGAAACGCACGTAAGCCCTTGTTTTTCCTTGGTTTTTTTCTTGAAAATGAGGCTTAAAATTTCCGCGCTTTTTTCAGGGCGATTTGGGGCCTCTGGAGGCCATGGAGGCAGCGCCTTCAAGGCGCGGAAATTCGGCTCTGGCCAAGCCTTTTCATTCCAGAAAACCGGGTGAATGGAATACCCGCTTCGCTTGCCACGCGCGTAGCGCACGGATTTGACATACCCCTGTTGCTCCAGCCAGCGTAGGCACGCGCGCACCCAGCGGTCGCTGATACCCCCCAGCACATTGCCAAGGGTCTCCTGGGTGGGCCAAACAGCGCTCGCTGGGGCCTTCCTGTCCAGGCAAAGGATCAACTCTTTCAAGATGCCCTGCGCTTGCCTAAATTCCTGTGTGAAGCATGGCGCGGCGTCCCGGCGCAGCCAGGACGTCAGGCGCCGCGCAGCGTGCCGCTCAAGCTGCAGGCGCGGGCGCGCCTGCGCCGCCCGGTTGGTTTTGGTTTTGGTCGATGAAGTGGCCATGATTTTTCATGGCCCTGGCCCAGATCAAAGGGTAAGGTTTCGGCAAGGCGCTGGCAAAGCGTGCGCCGCGCGCGCAGGGGACAATCAAGGTCTTGACTTTGACTTCTTTGTTGTGATCCCGCCGCGCTGCGCCCTGTACCCCTCCACGGGTCACAGGGCGCACGCCTCCTTCTCAAGCTGAAGCTGCCGGGACAAAAGCGGAAAGCCGCGCGGCGCCGCCCACCGGTCGTAACCGTCGATTTCAACCCACAAATTTCCGTCTCTGCGACCTTCAGGGTTTTCCCTGGTCAGCCACGGCAGGCGACCGAAGTGATGGCCCTTATAAATGGCGCTTTCTGAGCGCGGAATGTGGTGCCTGACCCTCTGAAAAAGGACCAAGCGCGGGCTCTGTGCGTGTGCAGCCGTGTTCATGCCGCACCCCCAGCGCGTTGCGCAGCAGCAGCGCGATCGCGCTCGCGGTTGCTGGGCCGCCCTGGCCGGCGGCGCTGTACGGATACAGGCGGCGCGGGCTTCGCCAGCGCCTGAGGCCGAGGGCGAGCTTGCTCACTCGCGCCAGCGGGATCGTCCAGCCAGGCCAAGATGTCGCGGCCTAAAAACCGAACCGTCATAGGCCCGAGCCGCGTTACACGAGGGACCAGAGGCGACGTGCGGATCCCCGCCGTGACCTTTCTGATACCGGGAATGGAAAGGCCCGTGAATGCCGAGAGGGTGGGAGTGTCGTAAAGCCTTTGCGGCTCGATGAGAAGAGGCTGACCGTTGATAGCCATGATGGCACGCTCCAACAAACCCAAGCCGAAGTTTGGGTTGTGCAAAGCGCCCCGTCCCCGGGGCTATCAGGTTGCTCCATGCATGCCGCGTGAACCTTCACGCTTACGCTCCCTCAGGGACGGCCTGCCGCCTGCCGGCGGTGGTCCTGCGATCGAGGGGCACGGATTCTTGGAAGCGTGCTCCTTGTTTTTCACAAGGACCTGCCGCGACAGGTACGGGTTCTTGCGCGCCGTATGGCGCCACCCACGAGCATCCGCACGTCAACCGCCTCCACAACACCCCCCCGACGATTCAAGGATGCTGCCATCGGTCAGCCGCTAGACAAATTTAATTTACTTAATATTCGTGCATGCGTCAAGTGATTCCCCGCAGTTCCAGCCACGACAAGCCGGGACAAAACGGGGGCGAAACTGTAGGAATCGATTGGAAGCGCAGGGAATCTCGGGGACAAAACGGGGACACTTGAGGTCGAAATTAGGCAAAAAAAAGCCTACCCCTTGTGAGGGTAGGCTATCATTTTTGTAGCATCGATTTCAATGCTGGCGGGCTTGGCGGAAACGGAGGGATTCGAACCCTCGATGAGGCTCTACACCCCATACTCCCTTAGCAGGGGAGCACCTTCGGCCACTCGGTCACGTTTCCAATCCCGCTATTATGCCCGAAGACAAGAGGCCTTCCAGCAAGCAGCGGGGTAGTGTCAGGCGGTTTCCTGGTCCAGGCCAAAGGCGGTGTGCAGGGCGCGCACGGCCAGTTCCAGGTACTTTTCGTCGATGACGACCGATGTCTTGATCTCGGACGTAGAAATCATCTGGATGTTGATGCCCTCTTCGCTCAACACGCGGAACATCTTGCTTGCCACGCCCACATGGCTGCGCATGCCGATGCCGACGATGCTGACCTTGCAGATGTTGGGGTCGCCGACCACTTCCTTGGCGCCAAGTTCAGGCAGCACGGTCTCGCGCAGCAGTTCTAGCGTGCGGGCAAAGTCGGACTGGCTCACCGTGAAGCTGAAGTCGGCCTTGCCATCTTTGCTGATGTTCTGAATGATGACGTCCACCTCAATGTTGGCGTCGGCCACCGGGCCCAGGATGCGAAAGGCCATGCCGGGAGAGTCGGGCACGCCCAGCACCGAAACTTTGGCTTCGCCGCGGTTGAATGCGATGCCGGATACGACGGCTTGTTCCATTTTTTCGTCTTCCTCAAAAGTGATCAATGTGCCCGACTGCGCCTCTTCAGCCAAGTCGATGTCCCAGGGAGTAAAGCTCGAAAGCACCCGCATGGGCACTTTGTATTTACCGGCAAACTCCACCGAGCGGATCTGCAGCACCTTGCTGCCCAGGCTGGCCATTTCAAGCATCTCTTCGAAGCTCACGGTGGTCAGGCGCCGGGCGGCGGGCACCACGCGCGGATCGGTGGTGTACACGCCATCGACATCGGTATAAATGAGGCATTCGTCAGCACCCATGGCGGCGGCAATGGCCACCGCTGAGGTGTCCGATCCGCCGCGCCCGAGGGTGGTGATGTTGCCCAGTTCGTCAATACCCTGAAAGCCGGTGACGATGACCACACGGCCTGCGTCCAGGTCGGCGCGCACGCGCTGGTCGTCAATCGATTCGATGCGTGCCTTGGTATGGCTGCTGTCGGTGCGCACGGGCACTTGCCAGCCGGCGTAGCTGACCGAGGGCATGCCCTCGGCCTGCAGCGCAATGGCCAGCAAAGCGGAGGAGGCCTGCTCGCCGGTGGCGGCCAGCATGTCGAGTTCGCGGTGGTACTCGGTCGTAGCGCGCGCCGGGGCGAGCTCGGCCGCCAAGCCGAGCAGGCGGTTGGTCTCGCCGCTCATGGCGCTGGGCACCACCACGATCTGGTGGCCAGCGCGCGCCCATTTGGTGACGCGCCGCGCCACGTTGCGAATGCGCTCGGGCGAGCCCATGGACGTGCCGCCGTATTTGTGAACTATCAAGGACATTGGGAAGTCGTTGCGACGGGAACCGGAATGTGCGGCGCAGATTGCAAGGCGTTTTGGGGGGCGCCGCCGGCTCTCTTGCTTAGGGGGCCAAAACCGGCGAATTGTACCAATCAAGCCGGTCGTTGCTGCGCCGCACAAAGCCCAGGCCCACTTTGATCTCGATGCGGTGCCCGCGCGTGGTGCAGGCGGCAATCTGGCGCTGCAGTTCGGCAAGCTGCGCCGCACTGGGCGTGCAGCGGTGGCAGCTCGCCAGCCAATGGCGCAGCACATTGGCCTGGCGCGCTGTGCTGAGCTGCCGCAGCGCGCGAATCCGTGGCGGGGTGCCCACGGTGGCCAGATCCTGCCGGGCGACTTCAAGCAGCAACTGCTGTGCCTGCGCGGCGTGCGCACTGCTGCGGGCGAACGTTTCGCGAAAGGCGGGAAAGCAGGCTTCGAGCGCGGGCAGAAGCTCAGCGCGAATGCGGTTGCGGGTAAAGCGCAGGTCGGTGTTGGTCGGGTCTTCCACCCAGCCCTCGCCGCGCGCGCGCAGCCACTCACGCACCGCCCTGCCCGGCACGCCCAGCAAAGGGCGGTGCCAGGCGATGCCGGCGCGCTGCCACCGCGCCGGCATGGCGGCGAGGCCCGGAAGACCCGCACCGCGCGAGAGGGCCAATAGCAAGGTTTCGACCTGGTCGTCAGCGTGGTGCGCCAATGCTATTGAAGCAATAGCTGCACCCGCAATACCAGTAAGCGCTATAGCCTCAAAAGCCTTGTATCTTGCAATGCGCGCCGCGTCTTCCGGGCTTTGGCCAGACGCTGCGCCGGCGCTCACGCGTGCCACCTGCAGCGGCACCGCCAGGCGCTCACACAGCGCTTGGCAATGCGCAGCGAAGTCGTCCGCTGCTGCTTGCAGGCCGTGGTGCACATGGAGGGCGCAGACCTGGCCGGGCCAGCGTTCGGCGCAAGCGATCAGCAGGGCGGTCGAATCTGCGCCGCCGCTCAGAGCGACGGCCAGTGGCAGCGCCGGCCGAAATCTGGCGATCGCCGCAGCAATGGTTTCACTCACCTTGCCTCTGGAACGCCATGAAGAAAGCCGGACACTTGCTTGCGCCTCAGTTTGACAACCTGAATCCGCCCACAACTTCAGTCAACCGCACTGACTGATCTTTGAGGTTCTGCGCTGCAGCGGCACTTTCTTCCACCAAAGCAGCGTTTTGCTGGGTCATTTCATCCAGCTGATTCACCGCCTGCCCCACTTCGGCGATGCTGGTACTTTGCTCGTTCGTGGAGGCACCGATCTCAGCCATGATGTCTGTCACCCGCTGCACGGAGTTCACGATGTCGCTCATCGTGGTTCCGGCGTCACGTACCAGACGCGCACCGGTATCGACCTCCTGCACCGACGCGCTGATCAGGCCTTTGATTTCTTTGGCTGCATCGGCACTGCGGCTTGCCAGTCCGCGCACTTCACTCGCCACCACGGCGAAGCCACGGCCCTGTTCCCCCGCCCGCGCCGCCTCAACAGCTGCATTGAGCGCAAGAATGTTGGTCTGGAATGCAATTCCGTCGATGACCCCGATGATGTCGGAAATTCGCCGCGAGGCGGCATTGATCTGGTTCATGGTGCTGACCACGTCGCCGACCACCTGACCGCCGTGCTGAGCGACACGCGACGCCTGCGCCACCAGTTCATTGGCTTGGCGGGCTGCGTCGGCGTTGTGGCGAACCCTATCGGTCAATTGATCCATCGAAGCCGTGGTTTGCGCAAGACTGGAGGCGGCCAGTTCCGTGCGACTGCTCAGGTCCTGATTGCCGGAAGCGATCTCTTCTGAGGCCATACGAACCGAGTCGCTCGCCTCTCGAATTTGCAGCAGCACGCCCGAGAGCTTAGCGACAAAGCTGTTAAAACCGGTAGCGATCTGAGCCAATTCATCTTGACCATGGGCATCAATGCGGCGCGAGAGGTCTCCATGCCCGGAGCCAATATCATGCATGGCGTCACGCACCTGGGTCAGTCGGCGCAGGCGCTGCGCAAGGATCACTGCGAGTGCAAGGCTGGCCACGACCAGCACAACCAAGCCCGTGAGGATCGAAACCTTAAGCATGGTGTCCACCGCCGAGAGTGCCTCACCACGGTCCAGGGCGATGACCAGCCTCCACGGCGTACCTTCCACCGGCGCCACTTCCAGCAACATGGCCCGGCCTTGCAACTCCAACGCATGCAAGCCGACATCCTTAGCCATCTGGGCCAAAGTGTCGGCGGATAGCTGCGCGGACAGCTCCGTCGCCGGCTTAAGCGTAAGGCTCGCATTCGGATGGGCAATGATGTTGCCGTCGCTACCGACAAGGAACGCATAACTCGAAGGCGTGGGTTTGATGGATGCGACGTTGGCCACTACGGTCGACAACGACACATCACCAGCCATCACTGCCTTGATTTCGCTGCCTTGGCGCGCTGCCGTGGCAAAGGTAACCACCAAACCCGCGCCGCCTGCATCCGCATATGGGGCCGTCAACACAGCGGTCTGGGAAGCCGCCGCCTGTTGGTACCAGGGTCGCGCTGTAGGGTCGTAGTCTGGCGGAAGGCTCTGTGGCTCGGAGAAGACCGTGTGCTTGTCAGGAAAACCGAAATAGGTGGTGTGAAAACCCCCAGCCTTCTGCAGCAAATTCAACGCGTGCGCAGCATCAGCATCGTCCAGCGCTCCAGCGGACGACTGAACGATCAGCGCCTTGCTGCGTGCCCAGTCGCTCAGTGCCTCCGTATGGCTCAGCGCCAGTGCGCGCGATTGCGTCTGCAATGCGCTCATGGCTTGGCTGCGCACCGCCCAGTAGTTGGCGCCTGCGACGATCGCCAAGCCAACGACAAGGGAAGCCACGCAGATGACGAGCACCTGCCCTCTCAGCGTTTTGATCAATGCCACGGTTGATTCTCACCTCTCGCCGGTACGGCGCAGTAGCGTATGGTATTCCCCGTGCGCAAAAATATGGCGCGCAACCCAGCCAAGCACCAGAGCTTGTACGGTTTCTTTGAAAACTAGCGGCTGTCGGCCTTGGTGTCCGTAAAGCGCCCGTAGCTTTGCAAACGGGCGTAGCGCCGGTCGATCAATTCTTTGACCTTGAGGTCGGCGAGCTGGCGGAAAGCGTCGCCCAGCGCGCGTTTGAGGAAGGCGGACATCTGCTTGGGGTCGCGGTGTGCGCCGCCTACGGGCTCGTTGACGATCTTGTCCACCAGGCCCAGCGCCTTGAGCCGGTGCGCAGTGATGCCCAGCGCCTCGGCCGCGTCCTGGGCCTTGTCGCTGGTCTTCCACAGGATGGAGGCGCAACCCTCGGGGCTGATGACGGAGTAGATGGCGTACTGCAGCATCAGCAACTGGTCACAGACGCTGAGCGCCAGCGCGCCGCCCGAGCCGCCCTCGCCGATGATGGTGGTGATGATGGGCACTTCGAGTTGTGCCATCTCGTAGATGTTGCGGCCAATGGCTTCCGACTGGCCACGCTCTTCGGCGTCGATGCCCGGGAACGCGCCCGGCGTATCGACAAAGGTGAACACTGGCAGACCGAATTTCTCCGCTGTTTTCATCAGGCGAAGTGCCTTGCGGTAGCCTTCAGGGCGCGTCATGCCGAAGTTGCGCAGCGCACGCTCTTTGGTGTCGCGCCCCTTCTGGTGGCCCAGCACCATACAGGCATGGCCGTTGAAGCGCGCCAAGCCGCCCACAATGGATTTGTCGTCGGAAAAATGCCGGTCGCCGTGCATTTCGACGAAATCGGTGAAAAGGCTCTGCACATAGTCGAGCGTGTAGGGTCGCTCGGGATGGCGGGCAATCTTGGTGATCTGCCACGGCGTCAGGTCGGAATAGATGTCCTTGGTGAGCTGCTGGCTTTTCTTGCTCAGCTGGTCGATTTCCTCCGAAATATCGACCGCGCTCTCGTTCTGCACGTAGCGCAGCTCTTCGATCTTGGATTCGAGCTCGGCAATGGGGTTTTCGAAATCCAGAAATGTTTTTTTCGCCATGTGTTGTTCCTTGCGCGCGGGGCGCGGGGCTGCGGGCAGCGGGCTCAGTAAGCGACCGGCAGGGGGTCCAGCGAGCGCCAAATATACCAAGTGGCCACGCTGCACCAGGGCTTCCAGGCCTGTGCCACTTCGCGCGCATCGCTGCGGCTGACCGGGTCGCCCGAGAAGTAGTTGCGGCTGATGCCGTTGAGCAGGCCGACATCATCGAGCGGCAGCACGTTGGGGCGCATGAGGTGGAAGATGAGAAACATCTCGGCCGTCCAGCGGCCAATGCCGCGCACCGCCACCAGCTCGGCAATGATGGCCTCGTCGTCCATGGCCTGCCAGGCATCGACATGCAGTTTGTTGCCGTCGAAGTGCAGGGCCAAATCTACGAGGTATTCCACCTTGCGCGCCGACAGGCCGGCAGCGCGCATGTCGTCGATTTTCAGGCGCAGTACGTCCGGCGGCGTGAGCGTGGGCGCCAGCAGCGCAAAGCGGTCCCACACGGTCTGCGCGGCCTTCACCGAAATCTGCTGGCCGACGATGCTGCGCGCCAGCGTGACGAAGGCATCGCCCCGCGTCTGCAGGCAGGTCTCGCCGAACTGCGGAATCAGGCGCTTCATCACCCGATCTTTTTTCATCAGATGCGTGCGCGCCTGGGACCAGTACTCTGGCGTTGCCAAGTCGAGCGTTGCCGCAGTCGCTATTACTTTAGAAGCACTCACCGCTTGTCCTTATTGCGCTGCGTGCCATTTCTACTCATATTTTTTCTCATGAAGCGGCTTCCCAGGTGGTGCCGGTGGCGCTGTCCTTGAGGACGATGCCCTGGGCCAGCAAGGCCGCGCGGATACGGTCGGCCTCGGCAAAATCGCGCGCTGCCTTGGCCGCGGCACGGGCGGCGATCTGCGCATCAATGTCTGTTCCAGCGTGCTGTCCGCCAGCTTGCAGAAAGGCGGCAGGCTCACCCTGCAGCAGCCCCAGGCACCCGCCCAGCGCCTTGAGCAGGCCGGCGGCCTGCGGCGAGCGGCTGCGGTTGACTTCACCCGCCAGGTCGAACAGCACGGCCACCGCCTCGGGTGTGCCGAAGTCTTCGTCCATGGCGGCGCGAAAGCGCGCGGCAAAAGGGTCGGTCCAGTCGATGGCTACGTCTTTCGGGGGGACCAGGCTGAGCGCGGTGTAAAGGCGCTTGAGCGCCTGGTGGGCGTCGTCGAGGTGCGCGTCGCTGTAGTTGAGGGCGCTGCGGTAGTGGGCGCGCACCATGAAAAAACGCAAGGTTTCGGCCTGGTACTCGCGCAGCACATCGCGGATGGTGAAAAAGTTGCCGAGCGACTTGCTCATCTTCTCGTTGTCCACGCGCACAAAACCGTTGTGGACCCAGAAGCGCGCCAGCGGCTTTCCATGGGCCCCTTCGCTCTGCGCAATCTCGTTCTCGTGGTGCGGGAATTGCAGGTCGGCGCCGCCGCCGTGGATATCGAAGGTCTCGCCCAGCGTGGCGCAGCTCATGGCCGAGCATTCGATGTGCCAGCCGGGGCGCCCGGCGCCAAAGCGGCTGTCCCATTTCGCTTCAGGCGGCTCGTCCGCCTTGGCGGACTTCCAGAGCACGAAGTCGAGCGGATCGTTCTTGCCATCCTGAACCGCCACGCGTTCGCCTGCACGCAACTCGTCCAGCGACTTGCCCGAGAGCTTGCCGTAGCCGGGGAACTTGCGCACTGCGTAGTTCACGTCGCCGCTCTCGGCCCGGTAGGCCAGGCCCTTGCCTTCGAGCGTACCGATGAGCGAGAGCATCTGCGGCACGTATTCGGTGGCGCGCGGCTCGACATCAGGCGGCTCAATGCCCAGCTTGGCGATGTCAGCATGCATGGCGCCGATCATCTCGTCGGTCAACGCGCGGATCGTGATGCCGCGATCCAGTGCGCGGCGGATGATCTTGTCGTCGATGTCGGTGATGTTGCGCACGTACGTGACGCGGTACCCGCTGGCGCGCAGCCAGCGCTGCACCACGTCAAACGCCATCATCATGCGGGCATGGCCGATGTGGCACAGGTCGTAGATGGTCATGCCGCAGACGTACATGCGCACATGGCCAGGCTCGATCGGGGAAAACTCTTCCAGGGCACGCGAGAGCGTGTTGTAGATGCGCAGACTCATGGAGATTAGGTTGGGGAAGACAGGGCGTGACGGGGGCGAAGCACGCAGGTGGATGGACCTGCTAGCGGGCAAGGCGCACGCCAGACCCGATCCGCGCATCACAAATGCCGTGCCGGCGCCTGCGTACCACGCAGGCGCAAGGTTCCGCCATGACCACCCCCTCGGCTACAATTCGCCGCAGTATAAGCGCCCGTCCGGGCCTCGGCTGACCACCTCACGGACCTTCATGACATCCTCACGCCGCACCCTTTTCCCGCTTGTGCGCCTTGCGCGTCTCGTGGCTTTGTCGGCGCTGCTGTGCGCTGGCGCAGTCCATGCGGACGAATACTCCGATATCACGGCGCTACTGAAAGCGGGCAAGGCGGCAGATGCGCTTGCCAAGGTCGACCAACGGCTTGCAAGCACGCCCAAAGATCCGCAATTGCGCTTCTTGCGCGGCGTGGCACAGGCAGATACGGGCAAGCAAAGCGACGCCATCGCCACCTTCACCCAGCTCACGCAGGACTACCCCGAACTGCCCGAGCCTTACAACAATCTGGCTGTGCTGTATGCCGGCCAGAACCAGCTGGACAAGGCGCGCACCGCGCTTGAAATGGCGATCCGCACCAACCCGAGCTACTCGACCGCGCACGAGAACCTGGGTGACATTTACGCCAAGCTCGCTGCCCAGGCCTACAACAAGGCCTTGCAGCTCGACGCCAACAGCAGCGCGGTCCTGACCCCGAAGCTGGCGCTGATTCGCAGCCTGTTCGCTGCGGGTCCAACGCCCGCCAACACGCGCACTTCGACCGTGGTGGCCGCTGCACCCACCCCTGCGCCTGCGCCAGTTGCGGCCAAGCCCGCACCGGTGCCAGCCCCCGTGGTCCCCGCTGCTCCGGCCCCAGAGCCCAAGGCACCCGCTGCCTCCCCGGCTCCGTCCGCAATACCCGTGACGCCGGTGGCCCGCCCCCCTGTCACCCAACCCGTGGAACCGCCTGCCGCGAAAGTGTCCGGCGCCGAAACCGCCGCAGAACAAGATGTGGAGGCCGCCGTAAAGGCCTGGGCGGCCGCCTGGTCGGCTCGCGACATGAAGAACTATTTGTCCTCCTACGGCAAGCAGTTTGATCCGCCGGGCAAGCAAAGCCGTGCGGCCTGGGAAAAAGAGCGTGAAGCGCGCATCGTGGGCAAGTCGCACATCCAGGTCACCATCAGCAAGCTCTCGGTCAACATCAAGGGCGACCGAGCCACCGCCCGCTTCCACCAAGCCTACAGCGCCGACACACTGAACGTGACCAGCCGCAAGACCCTTGAGCTGGCACGCAGCCAGGGCCGCTGGGTCATCGTGCGCGAATCCACTGGCGGCTGATGCGACAACGCGTTTTCCCGCGGTGCACTCGCTGCACCGCCGTCCTGCATTGAGCACGCCAGACGAGCGCCGACCGCGCGCTTGGCCAAGCGCTGGCGCTGCCTGGATGGCCACGGCGCTGCTCGTTGCCGGTGTGCTGACGGCACTGCCTGGCTGGGCGCGTGAGCCGCATCGCGCCGCGCCGAAAAAGGCCGTCCACGCCCAGCGAACAGCGGCCAAAACCACGCGGACCGCCGTCCACAGACGCGCACCCATGGCGGCCGCAGCACCTGTCGCGGCTATCCCAAAAGCGGCTGCTGCAGGCCTTGCCGATCCAGCCGAAACGCGGCTGATTCGCGTGTACCGGCTGACAGCCCAGGGCCGTGCCGACGAAGCCTTGGCTCAGGCACAGAGCCTGGCGCGTGATTTTCCAAACTTCCAACTCGCGCAACTGGCGCTGGGCGATCTGCTGGCCGCGCGCGCGCGCCCGCTGGCGCAGTTTGGCGATGTGGCGGCGCCCGCGCCCGAAGCAGCAACGGCCTTGGCCGAACTGCGCCAGGAATCACGCCAGCGCGTGGCCGCCGAGCGCCTGCGCCCAGCGGCTGGCGCCATCCCGGCAGCTTTTATCGAAATCTCTGAACACACGCGCCATGCCATCGCCGTGGATGCCTCGCGCTCGCGCCTGTATTTGTTTGAAAACGGCAAGCAAGGCCTGCGTCTGGTGGCCGATTACTACGCATCGGTGGGCAAACTCGGCACCGAAAAGGAGTTCGAGGGCGATCAGCGCACACCGCTGGGCGTGTACTACATCACCAGCCGACTCGACGCCAAGCAGTTGGCCGACCTGTACGGCTCGGGCGCGCTGCCGCTGAACTACCCCAACGCACTGGACCAGCGCCGCGGCAAAACCGGCAGTGGCATCTGGCTGCACGGCACCCCCAGCGCCCAGTTTTCGCGCGCACCGCAAGCCACGGACGGCTGCGTGGCCATCGCCAACCCGGATCTGGAGCGCATCCTGAAAACCGTCGAGCCGCGTAGCACGCCGGTGGTGATCGCAAGGCAACTGCAATGGGTCACGCCACAGGGGGTTCTGGGCGAGCGCCAGGCATTCAACCAGGTGCTCGACGCTTGGAGCAAGGCCAAATCCGAAGGCGACCTACAGCGCCTGCTGGGCTTTTACACCTATGATTTTCAGGGGATGCGCAGCCAATCGATCACCGAATGGCGCGCCACGCTGCAGGAAGACCTCCAGGCGCTGCGCGGCCGTACCCTGGTACTCAAGGACAAATCAGCGCTGCACTGGCAAGACAGCAGCGAGACCATGGTGGTCACCTTTGCCGAAATCCCCGCAGGCGCCCGCAGCGGCCCAGTCAAGCGCCAGTACTGGCGCCGCCTAGGCCAGCGCTGGCAAATATTTTTTGAAGGAGTGATCGGATGATTTCTAGAAGAAATTTGGCTCTGGCGCTTAATGCGCTTGCGCTGACAGCTATGTTTTCCGTAGCGCCACTGGCCTCTGCCGAAGAGGCCCCCAAGGTCAAGCTGACCACATCCATGGGAGACATCGTGGTGCAACTCAACCCGGAAAAGGCGCCCAAGACGGTCGCCAACTTCCTGCAGTACGTGCGCGAGAAGCATTACGACGGCACCATCTTCCACCGCGTGATCGACGGTTTCATGATCCAGGGGGGAGGTTTCACAGCCGACATGGTACAAAAACCCATGCGCGCCCCCATTCCCCTCGAAGCCTCGAATGGCCTCAAGAACGACAAATACACCATCGCCATGGCGCGCACCAGCGCGCCGGATTCGGCCACCGCGCAGTTCTTCATCAACGTGAACGACAACGCCATGCTCAACGCCCCCCAGCCCGACGGCCACGGCTATGCCGTGTTCGGCAAGGTCGTGGAAGGCCAAGAGGTGGTGGACAAAATCAAGGCCGTCGCCGTCAGCAACAAGGGACCGTACCAAAACGTCCCCAACACACCCGTCACCATCAATTCGGCCACCGTGGTCCAGTAAGAAAGCACTCCCATGAGCAACCCCCAAGTAGAACTCCACATTGCCGGCTACGGCGTCATCACCCTGGAGCTTGACCAGGACAAGGCGCCCAAATCGGTCGCCAACTTCCTCTCCTATGTGAACAAGGGCCACTACGACAACACCATATTCCACCGCATCATCCCCGGCTTCATGGTCCAGGGCGGTGGTTTTGCGCCTGGCATGGCGCAGAAGGACACCGACGCGGCCATCGAGAACGAAGCGCAGAACGGCCTGAAAAACGACAACTACACAGTGGCCATGGCGCGCACCAGCGACCCACACTCTGCCAGCTCGCAGTTTTTCATCAACGTGGCCGACAACGGTTTTCTGAACCACACCGCGCCTTCCGCCCAAGGCTGGGGCTACGCCGTGTTTGGCAAAGTGGTGGGCGGCAAAGACGTGGTCGACAAGATCAAGGCCGTGAAAACCGGGCGCAAGGGCTTCCATGACGACGTGCCCAAGGAAGATGTCGTCATCGAAAAAGCCGTGGCACTTTGATCTGATTCGCGCAGAGCGCATATGCACACGGCCGTGCCCCAGGCAGTGGAGCTCATCGCTCCACCACACTGGCGCACGGTCGATTTTTTTTCCGACCTGCATTTGCAGGCCGCCGAACCTGCAACCCTCGCCTGCTTCGAGCGCTACCTGGCGGGCAGCCAGGCCGATGCGCTGTTCATCCTGGGCGATCTGTTCGAAGTCTGGGTGGGTGACGACGCTTGCGACGAAGCCGGCAGCTTCGAAGCGGCGCTGGCCGAGCGGCTCGCTGCTGCGGCGCAGCAACGCCCCGTGTACTTCATGCACGGCAACCGCGATTTTCTGGTCGGCACCTCTTTTTTCGAGCGCACCGGCGTCATCGCACTGGCCGACCCCGCTGTGCTCATCTTTGGCACGCAGCGCCTGCTGCTGAGCCATGGCGACCTGCTCTGCCTGGGCGATGTGGACTACCAGCGCTTTCGCCGCCTGGCACGCAGCAGCGCATGGCAGCAGGCTTTCCTGGCGCAGCCGCTCGCCGAGCGCCGCGCGCAGGCGCAGGCCATGCGCGCGCAGAGCGAGGCGCACAAGCAGGCCGGAGAAGCGTATGCCGACGTCGACGGCCCAGCCGCACTCGCCTGGCTGCAAGCCGCGGGTGCGCACACCCTGGTGCACGGCCACACGCACCGCCCGGCCGAGCATGTGCTGGCGCCCGGCTACCGGCGCGTGGTGCTGAGCGACTGGGATGCCGCCGCCCAGCCGCCGCGCGCCGATGTGCTGCGGTTGACAGCCCGAGGACTGGAACGCATCCGCATCGGCCCCATGTAGCGCGGATGCACCCTCTCTGGAACCGCCTGCGCAGCCGCCTGCGCGCCACGCTCGCCCCAGTCCCTGACATCTCTGCCGAGCTGTGGCTGCAGACCCTGGCGCGCTACCCCTTTCTTGCCGCGCTGCCGCTCGCGCAGCAGGCCAAGCTGCGCG
>Ga0208518_100224_pt1 | contig 20267 bp, 19 predicted proteins | sample LakWasM127_HOW14_2_FD_183937 | JGI IMG/M metagenome (GOLD analysis project Ga0208518, IMG submission 183937) | Freshwater sediment methanotrophic microbial communities from Lake Washington under simulated oxygen tension - Sediment Metagenome... | ecosystem: Environmental > Aquatic > Freshwater >...
TGCGCGCCTGGTGTGAATCGATCGGAGGGTGAGCATCCCAGGTGCGGGCAAATGCCGACTGCCACGAAATACTCGGGCTTGATCGAGCGCTGCTCGTTGCGGGCGTAAGGGGGCGTGAATTCGTCGGGTTTGCGCAGCGACTTGGGATCCGCCAGCTTGTCGTCGTTCTTGGCAAGTTCGGCGACCTGCTCCGGCGTGCGGCGCATGATCCACACGGGCTTGCCACGCCACGCGACAACCATTTTTTCATCCGGCTTCAAGGCAGAAATGTCCACTTCAACTGCAGCGCCTGCGGCTTTGGCCTTCTCGGATGGCTGGAAAGAACTCACGAAGGGAACGGCGGTTGCTACGCCACCCACCGCGCCAGCACAGCCGGTCGCGATCAGCCACGTCCGCTTGCTGGAGTCGATTGGAGTGTCACTCATGGGGGTCCTCGATGTACATCGCTGGGGTTGGGGAGACAGCCCGAAATTGTAGCGGAGTGAAAACGTCCAACCCCGCACACGCTCAGTGAAGACCGCACAGTGTTTGACCCCTGGCAAGCTTCAGCACGAACGACGCGCTTCAGGAGATACTGCGAAGTATCCAAAACCACGGGAGAATTCAATGGGAATGATGAAAGAATTTCGCGAGTTTGCGATCAAGGGCAATGTGATCGATCTGGCGGTAGGCGTGATCATTGGAGCGGCTTTCGGAAAAATTGTCGACTCGGTGGTCAGCGATCTGATCATGCCGGTAGTCGGGCTGGTGTTCGGCAAGCTCGACTTTTCCAATCTCTTTGTCGTTCTGGGTACGGTCCCAACCGGCACGGCGATGACTCTCGACGCACTCAAGAAGGCCGGTGTTCCTGTACTGGCCTATGGCAACTTCATTACCGTGGCCGTGAACTTCTTCATTCTGGCCTTCATCATTTTCCTGATGATTCAGCAGATCAACCGCCTAAAACGCAGCCATCCGGAACCTGCACCAGCGCCTGCCGTGACGCCTGAGGACATCGTGCTCCTGCGCGAAATTCGCGACAGCTTGAAAGGCCGCACGCCAGGCGCCTGAGATATCAGGTACTTGAGAGGCGGCGCGCCCAGCGCACTGCCTCAATCAGGCTTGCGGGGTCGGCCTGGCCGGTGCCGGCAATGTCGAACGCTGTTCCGTGGTCCGGGCTGGTGCGCACCAAGGGAAGCCCCAGTGTGACGTTCACGCCCTTATCGACCCCCAGGTACTTGACGGGAATGAGGCCCTGGTCGTGGTACATCGCCACCACAGCGTCGAACTCACCTTGCCGCGCAGGCGTGTGGCGGGCGCGCATGAACACGGTATCGGGCGCCCAGGGGCCCGTTGCGTCTATGCCCTCGCCGCGCGCCCGTGCGATGGCTGGGGCAATCACCTCGATCTCCTCGCGCCCGAACAAACCGCCCTCACCCGCATGCGGGTTCAGGCCTGCCACACCGATGCGCGGGACCCGTCCCAGGCTTTTAAACAGCGCGGAATGCGCAATGCGCAGGGTTTGCAGCAAGTTGTCCGGCGTAACAGCAGCTATCGCGTCCCGTAGCGCCATGTGAATACTGACCAGCACAGTGCACAGCTCATCGCTCGCCAGCATCATGCGCACCGGCATGTCGCTCAGTGGCACACCAGCGTGCGCGGCTGCCTGCGCCTGCAGCAGCTCGGTGTGGCCAGGGAAGCCCACTCCCGCCGCATGCAGCGACTCTTTGTGCAGCGGCGCCGTGACCAAACCGGCGATATCGCCCCGCAGCGCCGCCTGCGCGGCCCACACCACGCAGTCTGCTGCGGCGCGGCCGCCCTCGGCACTCACCCTGCCGATGGGGATGGCCGCCGGCAGCCCGGCCAGGGGCAGCACAGGCAGGCAGCGCGGCGGCATATCCCAGGCCTCCTGCGCGGACTGGAGGACCGCCACGGGCAAGTCCGGAATGCCTGGCCGGCGCACGCAGGCAGCCGCGCGGCGCAGGGTGCCAAGCTCGCCAACGACAAACGCGCCGCACATCTGCTCGGGCGCGTCGCGGAAAGCCTTGGCGATGATTTCAGGCCCGATACCCGCTGGGTCGCCCTGGGTAATGGCAAGTGGTAGGCGTGTGTCCATGGAAATATGAAGAAAAATGGCCTGTAGCGCTTATTGGTATTGCGCTATAAGCTATTAATTTGATAGTTTACAAAATGCGGTTGGAACCGCTTAGGCGGGGTTGTCAATGTCAATGAAGCGGTGTGTGAGGCCCAGTTGCTGCGCTACGTGGGCCGCCACGGCCGGCGCCCCGTAGCGCTCCGTCGCATGGTGGCCCGCAGCAATGAATCCTGCTCCCATTTCGCGCGCAAGATGGGCCTGCGGTTCGGAAATTTCACCCGTCAGGTACACCTGCGCACCGGCTGCGGCCGCTGCCTCAAAATAAGCTTGCGCGCCGCCAGTGCACCAACCCACCCGGGTCACTGCGCCTTGATGGCCAGGCACACACACCGGCTCTCGGCCAAGCACCTGGGCCACATGGGCACACAAGGCTGCTGCGCTCGCATACTGCACGCTCGCCAGGCAGCCAAGTTCCTGGTCGCCAAAATGGGCATCCGTCCTCCACCCAAGCGCTTTTCCCAGGCATGCGTTGTTGCCCAGTTCAGGGTGCGCATCAAGCGGCAAGTGGTAGGCAAACAGATTGATGTCATGCGCCAGCAGGCGTTGCAGACGTTGCTTCATCCAGCCGGTGACGCGCCCATCCTGGCCACGCCAGAAGAGCCCGTGGTGCACGAAGATGGCGTCCGCACCAGCGTCAATGGCGGCATCGATCAAAGCCTGGCTGGCGGTCACACCACTGACCACCCGCTCAATGGACGGCCGCCCCTCCACCTGCAGCCCATTCGGGCCATAGTCCTTGAACCGGTCGGGCTGCAGCAGGGTATCAAAGGCGTGCAGCAAGCTCTCGCGCGATATGCTCATGGCACTATTGTGGCGCGCACTGCGCGACAATAGCGTGGCAGCGCTCAACACGGGCTGGGTTGCCTTCTTTCACTTACTGCCTTTCCTTCATGAAACGCCTTTGGCTGCTTTTCTCACAAACCATTACGGTCCTGCTTGCTGCATGGTTTGTGGTCGCCACCCTGCAGCCAGGGTGGCTGCACGGCGTGTCCTTCCCAGGGCGGACGAGTATTTCGCTCGTTGAGGCGCCTACAAGTACCACAACGGAGCCCATGCCCGGCAGCTTTGCCGCAGCCGCCCGCAAAGCCGCGCCCGCGGTGGTCAGCATCAACACCAGCAAGGCGCCGGTACGCGACCCACGCAGCGACGACCCATGGTTCCAGTTCTTCTTTGGCAACCAAGGCAGTCAGCCGCAGGCTGGCCTGGGCAGCGGTGTCATCGTCAGCCCGGAGGGGTACATCCTGACCAACAACCATGTGGTCGAAGGGGCCGACGAGATCGACGTCACCCTGAGCGACAGCCGCAAGGCACGCGCACGCGTCATCGGCACCGATCCAGACACCGATCTGGCAATTCTGAAGATTGAGCTCGATAAGCTGCCGGTCATCGTGCTCGGCAACTCGGATGCCGCCCAGGTCGGTGATCGGGTACTCGCCATCGGCAACCCGTTTGGCGTGGGACAGACCGTCACCAGTGGCATCGTCAGCGCGCTGGGGCGCAGCCAGCTGGGCATCAACACCTTCGAGAACTTCATCCAGACAGACGCCGCCATCAACCCCGGCAATTCCGGTGGTGCACTGGTCGATGCCAATGGCAACCTGCTAGGCATCAACACGGCGATCTACTCGCGTTCGGGCGGCAGCCTGGGGATTGGCTTTGCTATCCCGGTGTCCACCGCCAAGATGGTGCTCGCCAACATCACAGCCCACGGACAGGTGACGCGCGGCTGGATCGGCGTCGAGCCAGGCGAGCTCTCGCCTGAAATGGCGGAAACCTTCGGCGTCAAGGCCCCTTCGGGCGTGATCATCACCGGGGTATTGCAGAATGCGCCGGCAGCGCGTGCCGGGCTGCGACCCGGCGATGTCATCACCGAAGTCGCAGGCAAACCCGTCACGAGCGTGGCCGGACTGTTGAGTGCGGTCGCAGCCCTCAAGCCTGGCGAAATGGCCAGCCTGCGCGTGCAGCGGGGCGAGCACATGCTCGACCTCGAAGTCGAGCCTGGGGTACGCCCGCGCCCCCCGCGCGCTCCCGCAACCCGGTAGCCACCAGCCCCTTCGCCTTCCGCCGTCCATTCAGAAAAAGAAAAAACCGCCCGAAGGCGGTTTTTTCTGAGAGACGAAAAACCGGCTTATCAGGCGGTTTCGCCGTAGACCGAGACCGTCACTTCGACGGCCACATCGTGGTGCAAGTTCACGCTCACGGTGCTGTCGCCGATGGTCTTGATAGGGCCGCTGGGCATACGCACTTGCGACTTGAGCACCTTGAAGCCTTGCTTGTTCAGCTCTTCGGCGATATCACCGTTGGTGACCGAACCAAACAGACGACCGTCCACGCCGGCTTTTTGCGTCAGCTTGACGATTTTGCCTTCAAGCTTGGCGCCTTCGGCTTGCGAGGCGGCGAACTTTTCAGCCGCGGCCTTTTCCAGTTCGGCGCGCTTGGCTTCGAACTCGGCCTTGGCGGTAGCCGTGGCACGGCGGGCTCGGCCCGAAGGAATCAGAAAATTGCGGGCGTAGCCGTCTTTGACCTTGACGAGATCGCCCAGGTTGCCAAGGTTCACAACCTTGTCCAGCAGGATGATTTGCATGACGGGTGCTCCTTAGATCTTGTGCTGGTCGCTGTAAGGCACCAGGGCCAGGAAGCGCGCGCGCTTGATGGCGGTGTTGAGCTGGCGCTGGAAGATCGCTCGCGTGCCAGTAAGGCGCGCGGGGATGATCTTGCCGTTTTCAGCGATGAAGTCGCGCAGCGTGTCCACATCCTTGTAGTCGATTTCTTCGACGCCAGTGACGGTGAAACGGCAGAAGCGCTTGCGCTTGAACAGCAGCGACTGGGTATTGCGCTTGGGGCGCTTGTCTTTGTTGAATTTCTTGAATGCGGCCATTTTCGGACCTCTTAAAAATTAATCGGGTTGAATATCCTGAACGTGCAGCACAGCATGCTTGCCATTGCGAGGCGTGGCCAGAAAGCCGTTGAAGCGCCAGAGGCTGCCTATGGGCTGCTTGGCCAATCGCTCGGCCATCGCACCAAAAGCCACCGCTTTCATCGCTGCCTTGACATCTCGATTCTGTCCTGCCTCTTGCTGCTGCGAGCTGTGCTCAAGCCGCAATTCGATGGCGGGAAGACCGGCGGGCGTGAATCGCAAAGGCTGGGCCTCGGCGATGCAGGCGGTCAAGGCGACGTGGTTCTCCACTGCCCGGGCCAAGCGCTGTGCGTAGCGTTATGCGCGCTCGGTACGCTCGCTGCGCTCACCACGGTCAGGGCGCTCGCCGCGCTCACTGGAGGCAGCGTATTCGGCCTGGCTGGCCTTGCGGGCTTCCTCGCGCTCGACGGTCTTCATCATCGACGAAGGGCCGGTATCGGCCTTCTTCTTCAGCACGGTGAGGTGGCGCAGCACGGCGTCGTTGAACTTGAAGGCATGCTCCAGTTCAGCCATGACAGCCTGATCGGCTTCAATGTTGATGCACAAGTAGTGCGCCTTGGCGAGCTTGTTGATCAGGTACGCCAGTTGGCGGCGGCCCCAGTCTTCCACGCGGTGCACCTGGCCACCGCCAGCGGTGATCATGCCCTTGTAGCGCTCGAGCATGGCAGGAACCTGCTCGCTTTGATCCGGATGGATCAACAAAATGATTTCGTAATGACGCATGCATACTCCTTGTGGTTGAAAGCCACCCGCTGCGTCCGTAGCAGTGTGGCAAGGCAAAGCCGGCAATTATAGTACGCAGCCGACACCTGCTGCTGGAACACGCCACCACATACCGCGTCATGCAAAATCCTTGAATTAGGCCCCATCGCCCCCACGTGCGCCGGCATACCTACCTTTCATCCGCTCCTTCGCATTTGAGACGACCGACATGCAAGACAACAACCACAATCCCGCCACGCCGTCCCCGAACCTCCCCCCCGAAGAGCTTGAAGCCGCGATGGCAGCCAACGCCAACGACGAACTGCAGCGCCTGCAGACCGAACTGGCCGAGTTGAAGGCGAAAAGCGCAGATCTGGCGGACCAGTTCCTGCGCGCCAAGGCGGAAGCCGAAAATGCCCGCCGCCGCGCCGAAGAGGAAATTTCCAAGGCACGCAAATTCGGCATCGAGAACTTTGCCGAAGGCCTGCTGCCTGTGGCCGACAGTCTGGACGCCGCGCTCGCTATTCAAAACGCCACCGCGGCGCAGTTGCGCGAAGGCTCTGAAGCCACCTTGCGCCAACTGCACTCGGCGCTGGAGCGCAACCGGGTGCTGGCGATCACGCCTCCGGCGGGCGAAAAGTTCGATCCTCATCGCCACCAAGCCATCAGCATGGTGCCTGCCAACCAGGAACCCAACACCATCGTTTCAGTGCTGCAAAAAGGCTACCTGATTGCCGATCGGGTGCTGCGCCCCGCTCTGGTAACGGTCACTGCGCCCAAATAAGCACAAAAGTGCGCCTGCCCGCTTGAAGCCGGCGACGCAGGCCACAAATAGCAGCCATTCACACCAATTAACTGCCTCGCGGAGAAAAAAATGGGAAAAATCATCGGTATTGACCTCGGCACGACCAACAGCTGCGTTTCCATCATGGAGGGGAACACCACCCGCGTGATCGAAAACAGCGAAGGCGCGCGCACTACGCCTTCCATCGTCGCTTATCTGGAAAACGGTGAAGTGCTGGTGGGCGCGTCGGCCAAACGCCAGGCCGTGACCAACCCCAAGAACACGCTCTACGCCGTCAAACGCCTGATCGGACGCAAGTTCACCGAAAAAGAAGTGCAAAAGGACATCGATCTGATGCCCTACTCCATCGTGGCGGCCGACAACGGCGACGCCTGGGTGGAAGTGCACGGCAAGAAACTCTCGGCACAACAGATCAGCGCAGACATTCTGCGCAAGATGAAGAAGACCGCGGAAGACTTTCTCGGCGAACCCGTGACCGACGCCGTCATCACCGTGCCAGCCTACTTCAACGATGCCCAGCGCCAGGCCACCAAGGACGCCGGCCGCATTGCAGGCTTGGACGTCAAGCGCATCATCAACGAACCCACGGCTGCGGCACTGGCCTTTGGCCTCGACAAGCAGTCCAAGGGCGATCGCAAAATCGCGGTGTACGACTTGGGCGGCGGCACATTCGACGTATCCATCATTGAAATTGCCGATGTCGATGGCGAGAAGCAGTTTGAAGTGCTCTCCACCAACGGCGACACCTTCCTGGGTGGCGAAGACTTCGACCAGCGCATCATCGACTACATCATTTCCGAGTTCAAAAAGGACCAGGGCGTGGATCTGTCGAAGGACGTACTGGCCCTGCAGCGCCTGAAGGAAGCCGCTGAAAAAGCCAAGATCGAACTGTCCAACTCGGCTGCGACCGACATCAACCTGCCCTACGTGACGGCAGACGCCTCGGGGCCCAAGCACCTGAATATCAAGCTCACCCGCGCCAAGCTCGAAAGCCTGGTGGACGAGTTGATCGAACGCACCATCGCCCCTTGCCGCACCGCCATCAAGGATGCAGGCATCAGCGTGTCCGACATCAACGACGTCATTCTGGTCGGTGGCATGACCCGCATGCCCAAGGTGCAGGAGAAGGTCAAGGAATTCTTCGGCAAGGAACCCCGCAAGGACGTGAACCCCGACGAAGCCGTGGCTGTTGGCGCGGCGATCCAGGGTCAAGTGCTCTCGGGCGACCGCAAAGACGTGCTGCTGTTGGACGTGACGCCGCTCTCCCTGGGCATTGAAACCCTGGGTGGTGTGATGACCAAGATGATCAGCAAGAACACCACGATTCCGACGAAGTTCGCACAAACCTTCTCCACCGCCGACGACAACCAGCCAGCCGTGACCATCAAGGTGTTCCAGGGCGAGCGTGAGATTGCCTCGGGCAACAAGCTGCTGGGTGAATTCAACCTCGAAGGCATTCCACCAGCATCGCGTGGCACGCCGCAGATCGAAGTGTCGTTCGACATCGATGCCAACGGCATCCTGCACGTAGGCGCCAAGGACAAGGGCACGGGCAAGGAAAACAAGATCACCATCAAGGCCAATTCGGGCCTCTCTGAAGCCGAAATCCAGCAAATGGTCAAGGACGCCGAGGTGAACGCGGCAGACGACAAGAAGAAACTCGAACTGGTGCAGGCCCGCAACCAGGGCGAGGCGGCCGTGCACAGCGTGAACAAGAGCTTGGCCGAGCATGGTGACAAGCTTGATGCTGGCGAAAAAGACGCCATCACTGCGGCAGTCAAGGCCCTGGAAGAAGCCCTCAAGACCGAAGACAAGGCGGATATCGAGACGAAAACCACGGCCCTGATGACCGCCAGCCAGAAGCTGGGCGAGAAGATGTACGCCAATGAGCAGGCGGCCCAGGCAGCGCAGGGCGCTGGTGGTCCGGACGCTTCGGCCCAGCAAAGTGCAGGTTCTGCAGCCGCGGACGACGACAACGTGGTGGATGCCGAAGTCAAGGAAGTGAAGAAGGGCTAAGCCCAGGCGCTGCGCGCCAGGGCGCAGCCGCCCCGACCAAGCCGCCGTGCTGGGAGCCCCAAAGGCTTTCGCGCGGCGTTCCTGTTCCAACCGGGCTGACAACTCCATGTCGAAAAGAGATTTTTACGAAGTCCTTGGCGTTCCCAAGAACGCCTCCGAGGATGAGATCAAGAAGGCCTATCGCAAGCTGGCGATGAAGCACCACCCCGACCGCAATCAGGGCGATACGGGCAAGGCAGCAGAAGACCGTTTCAAGGAGGCCAAAGAGGCCTACGAAATGCTGTCGGATTCGCAGAAGCGCGCGGCCTACGACCAGTACGGACACGCGGGCGTTGACCCCAACATGCGCGGCCCCGGTGGTCCGGGCGCTGAGGGCTTTGGCGGGTTTGCCGAAGCCTTTGGCGATATCTTTGGTGACATGTTCAACCAGGGCGGGCGCGGGCGCGGCCAGGGCGGGCGCCAGGTCTACCGTGGCAGCGACCTGAGCTACGCCATGGAAGTCACGCTGGAAGAAGCCGCACGTGGCAAAGACGCCCAGATCCGCATCCCTTCGTGGGAAGCCTGCGAGACCTGCCACGGAAACGGTGCCAAGCCTGGCACCAGCGCCAAAACCTGCGGCACCTGCAGTGGCTCCGGCACGGTGCAGATGCGCCAGGGGTTCTTCAGCGTGCAGCAGACCTGCCCGCACTGCCGCGGCACGGGCAAGATCATCCCCGAGCCCTGCCCCAGTTGCCAGGGCCAGGGCCGCGTGAAGAAGCAGAAGACGCTGGAAGTGAAGATTCCGGCCGGCATCGACGACGGCATGCGCATTCGCTCCACCGGCAACGGCGAGCCCGGCACCAATGGCGGGCCGCCCGGCGACCTGTACATCGAAATCCGCATGAAGAAACACGACATCTTCGAGCGCGACGGCGATGATCTGCACTGCCAGGTGCCCGTGAGCTTCATCACCGCGGCGCTGGGCGGCGAAATCGACGTGCCCACCCTCGACGGCAAAGCGGCCATCGACATCCCCGAGGGCACCCAGGCCGGCAAGCAGTTCCGCCTGCGCGGCAAGGGCGTCAAGGGCGTGCGCGCCAGCTACCCCGGCGACCTGTATTGCCATATTGCGGTCGAGACCCCGGTCAAGCTGACCGAGCACCAGCGCAAGCTCTTGCGAGAGCTCGAAGAATCGCTGAAAAAGGGCGGCGCCCGCCACTCGCCTAGCGGCGAGAGTTGGACCGACAAGCTCAAGAGCTTCTTCAGTTAAGTTGGCTACCATGGGGCTCCAGAGCGCATCGGAGCACCCATGGCCCCCAGCATCACGTTTCTCGGCGCTGCCAGCACCGTTACCGGATCCAAATACCTCGTTCGCCACGATGGGCACTGTGTCCTGGTGGATTGCGGTCTGTTCCAGGGCTACAAACAGCTGCGGCTGCGCAACTGGCAGCCTCTGAGCGTCGACCCGGCGCACATCGACGCGGTGCTGCTGACCCATGCGCACCTGGACCACAGCGGCTACCTGCCGCTGCTGGCGCGTGATGGCTTTCACGGCGCGGTCCATGCCACCGCCGCCACCCGCGATCTATGCGGTATTCTGCTGCCCGACAGCGGCCATTTACAGGAAGAAGACGCGGCGTATCTCAACCGCCACGGCCTGAGCAAGCACTCGCCTGCGCTGCCCCTTTACACGCGGCTTGATGCGCAGCATTGCCTGCGCCAGTTCCACACCCATGCACTGCACCGCAGCTTCGAGCCGGTGCCAGGCTGGCGCGCCACGTTCAGTTCCGCCGGTCACATCCTGGGCGCCGCCAGCATCCTGCTGGAAGTCGGCGGCCATCGCATTCTCTTTTCCGGCGATCTGGGCCGGGACGACGATCTCGTGATGGCGCCGCCCGAGGCGCCGCCACAAGCCGACACGGTCCTGATCGAATCGACCTATGGCGACCGCCAGCACCCTCCGGAGAACATGGTGGACGAGCTGGGCGCAGCGCTGGCGCCCGTCGCGAAGCGTGGGGGCGTGGCCGTGGTGCCGGTGTTTGCCGTGGGCCGCGCGCAGTCGGTGCTGCACGCCATCAACCTGCTCAAAGAGCGCGGCGCACTGCCCCGGCAGTTGCCGGTGTTTCTTGACAGCCCCATGGCCGTCAACACCACGGCCTTGTTTGCCCATCACCCGCAGGAGCACCGCCTCAGCACGGATGAAGTGCATGCGTTGTCGCACAGCGCGACCATGGTGCAGACCACCGAAGACTCCAAGGCGCTGGCCAAGCGCCACGGGCCAATGGTGATTCTGTCGGCCAGCGGCATGGCCACGGGCGGGCGCGTGCTGCACCATCTCGCGCTGTATGCGGGCGACCACCGCAACCTGATCGTGCTCACCGGCCACCAGGCCCCCGGAACCCGCGGCGCCCGCCTCGCGGCCGGCGAGAAAAGCATTCGCATCCATGGCCAGGAGGTGGCTATCCGCGCCCAGGTGGTACAGATCACCTCAGCTTCCGCCCATGCCGATGGCGATCAGACCCTGGCCTGGCTGCGCCGCCTGGACCACGCTCCGAGCCAGGTGTTCGTGGTGCATGGGGAGATGGCCGCTGCCGACCGCTTGCGCGAACGCATCGCCCACGAACTGCGCTGGCCAGCGCTGGTGCCCGAGCAAGGCGCAGTTCATTCGCTGTAGGTGCGGTTCGGCCCGCGCGTATTTGAATTCCTTAGACATCGCGTTTTGCGATGTCTAAGGAATATTTATTCGAAGAAAATACAAAGACTTCGTTTTTCAAGGGGTCTTTGCTTCCATGTCCCGCTCCGAGCGCAACTTTGCGCGCCGTATCGACCTGACCTCGCTGCAGCTTTTTGTTGCGGTATGCGAGCTAGGCAGTATCGGGCGGGCGGCGGAGCGCGAGTTCTTGGCGGCCTCGGCCGTCAGCAAAAGGCTGGCGGACCTGGAAGCCGCCGTGGAAACCCCCCTGCTCTACCGCCACAGCCGCGGCGTGCGGCCGACCCCCGCCGGCGAGAGCCTGCTGCACCACGCACGCACTGTCCTGTTCGGCCTGGAACGCATGCAGGGCGAGCTGGGCGAATACGCGGGCGGAGTGCGCGGCCACGTGCGCGTGCATGCCAATATTTCCGCCATCGTGGGTTTTTTGCCGGAAGACCTGGGCGGCTTTGCACGCGCCCATCCCCACATCAAGATCGACCTGCAGGAACACCTGAGCGGCGCCGTGCAGCATGCCGTCAGCGAGGGCGCGGCCGATCTGGGAATCTGTCATCTGGGCCCGAACAGCACAGCCGCCGACTTGCAAACCCGACCGTACCGCAGCGACCGGCTCGTCTTGGCCGTGCCAACAGGGCACGCATTGGCGGCGCGGGACGGCGTGCAGTTCAGCGAAATCCTCGACCACGACATCGTCGGCCTGCACGCCAACAGCAGCATCAGCCTGGCGATGCGCGCAGCGGCCGCCGCCGCGGGCCGCACGCTGCGCCAGCGCATCCAGGTGACAGGCGTGGACGCCATGTGCCGCATGATCGACAACGGCCTGGGCATCGGCCTGCTGCCCGATCGCGCCTTTGCCCTGCTGCGCGGCGTGGGCCAGTTGCAAGCCGTGCCCCTGCTGGAGCCCTGGGCCGAGCGCGCCCTCACGCTGGTGGCGCGCGACTTTGGCGCCCTACCGGTCACGGCCCACTTGCTCGCGCAGCACCTGGCCCCAGCTGCTGCGGACGAGTGCGACAAAACCTAAAATTCATCTCCCCACCTGAAAGAAGAGCACCCCATGGGACGCACCCTGTACGACAAGATCTGGGACGAGCACGTCGTCCACACCGAAGAAGACGGCACGTCCATCCTCTACATCGACCGCCATCTGGTGCACGAAGTCACCAGTCCCCAGGCGTTCGAGGGCCTGCGCCAGGCCGGGCGCAAGGTCTGGCGCATGAGCTCCATAGTTGCCACGGCTGACCATAACACCCCCACCACCGGCTGGGAGCAGGGCTACGACGGCATCACCGACCCGATCAGCAAGGAGCAGATCACCACGCTGAACGACAACATGGCGCAGATCAGCCCGGCGGCGTTCTTCCCGTTCATGCACCAGCGCCAGGGCATCGTGCACGTCATCGGCCCGGAAAACGGCGCCACGCTGCCCGGCATGACCGTCGTCTGCGGCGATTCGCACACCTCCACCCATGGCGCCTTTGGCGCATTGGCCCACGGCATCGGCACCAGCGAGGTCGAGCACGTGATGGCCACGCAAACCCTGCTGGCCAAGAAGGCCAAGAACCTGCTGGTGCAGGTCAACGGCCAGGTGGCGCCCGGCATCACCGCCAAGGACATCGTGCTGGCCATCATCGGCAAGATCGGCACCGCCGGTGGCACCGGCTACACGATTGAGTTTTCCGGCCCAGCCATTCGCGCGCTCAGCATGGAAGGCCGCATGACGGTCTGCAACATGGCCATCGAAGCCGGTGCCCGCGCCGGCTTGGTGGCGGTGGACGAAAAAACCATCGACTACCTGCGCGGCAAGCCCCTGGCGCCAGGCTACGACGCAAAAACCGGGCGCTTTGTCGGCGGCGCCGAATGGGACCAGGCCGTGGCCTATTGGCGCACCCTGCATTCCGACCCGGATGCTGCGTTCGACGCAGTGGTTACCCTGAACGCGGCAGACATCGTTCCGCAAGTCACCTGGGGCACCTCGCCCGAAATGGTGCTGGGCGTGGACGGCCACGTACCCGACCCCGACAAGGAAAAGGACGCCAGCAAGCGCGGCGCGATCGAGCGGGCACTTACCTACATGGGCCTGCAGCCCGGCAAGGCCATGGACGACATCACCATCGACAAGGTGTTCATCGGCTCGTGCACCAACAGCCGGATCGAGGACATCCGCGAAGCTGCTGCCGTGGTGAAGAAGCTCGGCCGCAAGGTGGCGGGCAACGTGAAACTCGCCATGGTGGTGCCGGGCTCGGGCCTCGTGAAGCAGCAAGCCGAGCGCGAGGGGCTGGACGCCATCTTCAAGGCCGCCGGCTTTGAATGGCGCGAACCCGGCTGCTCCATGTGCCTGGCGATGAACGCCGACCGCCTGGAGCCGGGCGAACGCTGTGCGTCCACCTCCAACCGCAACTTCGAAGGCCGCCAGGGCGCAGGCGGGCGCACGCACCTGGTCAGCCCTGCCATGGCCGCCGCAGCTGCCGTGCACGGCCATTTCGTGGATATTCGCAAGTTCGCCTAAGCTGCTTGCCGTTTTGTCCGACTGCGCTATTGCCTAAGGAGCATCACCATGAAAACCACCGCCACCCTCCTCACGCTCGCCATGGCCTTCTTTCTTGCCGGCTGCAATACGGTCAAGGGGATGGGCCAGGACATTGGCCGAGCCGGCAGCGCCATTGAGCGCGCCGCCAAATAAGAAAGCCCAGCATGCAGAAATTCAACACCCACAAGGGCCTCGTCGCCCCCATGGACCGCGAAAACGTCGACACCGACGCCATCATTCCCAAGCAGTTCCTCAAATCCATCAAGAAGACGGGTTTTGGCGTCAACCTGTTTGACGAATGGCGCTACCTTGACCACGGCGAGCCCGGCCAGGACCCGGCCAGCCGCAAGCCCAACCCCGATTTCGTGCTGAACCAGCCGCGCTACCAAGGCGCCTCCATCCTGCTGGCACGCAAGAACTTTGGCTGCGGATCAAGCCGCGAGCACGCGCCCTGGGCGCTGGACCAATACGGCTTTCGCTGCGTGATCGCGCCCAGCTATGCCGACATCTTCTACAACAACTGCTTCAAAAACGGCCTGCTGCCGATTCAGTTGCCAGAAGCCACGGTGGCCCAGTTGTTCGACGAGGTGCTGGCCTTCCCCGGCTACCAGCTCACCATCGACCTGGAGCGCCAAGTGATCGTGCGCCCGCAGGGACAAGAAATTGCGTTTGAAGTGCAGGCCTTTCGCAAGTACTGCCTGCTGGGCGGCCTGGACGATATCGGCCTGACGCTGCGCCAGTCGGACAAGATCAAGGCGTTTGAAGCCGAGCGCCTGGCCACCAAGCCCTGGCTGGCGCATTCGATGGCGTCCTGAAAATTTACACACAAAATAGGCCTCCATCGCTTATAAATCAAGCGCTTACAGCTATCAAAACAAGAGTATTCTCATGATGAAAATCGCGGTGTTGCCGGGTGACGGCATTGGCACAGAAATCGTCGCCGAGGCCATCAAGGTCCTGGATGCGCTGGGCCTCCCCTTCGAGATGGAATCGGCCCTGGTGGGCGGCGCTGCCTACGAGGCGCACGGTCACCCTCTGCCCGAGTCCACCCTGAAGCTCGCCAAGGCGTCCGACGCCATCCTGTTTGGCGCCGTGGGCGACTGGAAATACGACAAACTCGACCGCCCCCTGCGCCCCGAGCAAGCCATTTTGGGCCTGCGCAAGCACCTGGGCCTGTTCGCCAATTTCCGCCCCGCCATCTGCTACGAGCAGCTGGTGGGCGCGTCGAGCCTCAAGCCCGAGCTGATTGCAGGCCTCGACATCCTCATCATCCGCGAGCTGACCGGCGACATCTACTTTGGCCAGCCGCGCGGCCGCCGTACCGCCGTGGACGGCCACTTCCCCGGTGCCGAAGAAGCCTTCGACACCATGCGCTACAGCCGCCCCGAGATCGAACGCATCGCCCACGTCGCCTTCCAGGCGGCGCGCAAGCGCAGCAAACGCGTGACCAGCGTGGACAAAGCCAACGTCTTGGAGACTTTCCAGTTCTGGAAAGACGTGATGACCGAAGTCGGCCAGCAATACCCCGACGTGGAGCTGCAGCACATGTACGTGGACAACGCGGCCATGCAACTCGTCAAGGCGCCCAAGGCGTTTGACGTGATCGTCACCGGCAATATGTTTGGCGACATCCTCTCGGACGAAGCCTCCATGCTCACCGGCTCGATTGGCATGCTCCCCTCGGCATCGCTGAATGCCAAAAACCAGGGCCTGTACGAACCGAGCCACGGCAGCGCACCGGATATCGCCGGCAAAGGTGTGGCCAACCCGCTGGCCACCATCCTCAGCGCCGCGATGATGCTGCGCTTCAGCCTGAACCAGGAAGCCGCCGCCCAGCGCATTGAGGCCGCCGTGCAAAGCGTGCTGGCCCAAGGCCTGCGCACGCCGGATATCTACAGCGCAGGCACCACCAAGGTGGGCACAGCGCAGATGGGGGATGCGGTGGTGACGGCACTGGGCTAACCGGCTCCAAAACCCGGCGGGTCGTCTGCCGGGTGAAATTCACCATCCAGTACAATCCAGCCCCATGCTCGCCGCTTGCCCGTTCGCATTGAACCCCACATCCGCCACCCTGGCCGATGTAGCAACGCGCGCAAGCACCACCAAAACCACGACCATTAAGGGCTGATCCAGCTCCGGTTCGTCGTGCGCCCTCCCTGGCCAGACGAGCCGGGGCAAAACAGTCTGGTCTGCACTGTTTTTTTAACTTGATAGGGGCGTTGAAATGAGCAAGTTGGTAGGACTCGTCGGCTGGCGCGGCATGGTCGGCTCGGTATTGATGGACCGCATGGCCGAAGAAAAAGACTTCGACCTGATCGAGCCGCTGTTTTTCTCCACGTCGAATGCCGGCGGCAAGGCCCCCGCACAGGCCAAGAACGAAGCCACGCTACAAGACGCTTTCAACATCGACGCCCTCAAGCGCTGCGACATCATCATCACGGCCCAAGGGGGCGACTACACGAACGAGGTCTACCCCAAGCTGCGCGCTGCAGGCTGGGCTGGCCACTGGATTGACGCCGCATCCGCCCTGCGCATGGAGAAGAACGCCGTCATCGTGCTGGACCCGGTGAACATGCCCGTGATCAAGAACGCCTTGGCGCGGGGAGGCAAAGACTGGATCGGCGGCAACTGCACGGTCAGTTGCATGCTGATGGGAGTGGGCGCGCTCTACAAGGCAGGGCTCGTGGAGTGGATGAGCACGCAGACCTACCAGGCGGCCTCGGGCGGCGGCGCCCAGCACATGCGCGAGCTGCTGACGCAGTACGGCACACTGAACGCCGAGGTCAAGGCACTGCTGGACGACCCCAAGAGCGCCATTCTGGAGATCGACCGCAAGGTCATCGCCAAGCAACGCGCGCTCACCAGCGCCGAAACGGCCAACTTCGGCGTACCCCTGGGGGGTTCGCTGATTCCCTGGATCGACAAAGACCTCGGCGACGGCATGTCCAAGGAAGAATGGAAGGGCATGGCCGAGACGAACAAGATTCTGGGCATGGGCGAGGGCTTCGACTCCGCTGCGATTCCCGTCGATGGCTTCTGCGTGCGCGTCGGCGCCATGCGCTGCCACAGCCAGGCACTGACCTTCAAGCTGAAGAAAGACGTCCCCGTGGCCGATATTGAAGCCATGATCGCTGCCGACAACGAATGGGTGCAGGTGGTGCCCAACACCCGCGAAGCCACCATCAAGGCTCTCACGCCTGTGGCCGTCACCGGCACGATGCAGATTCCCGTGGGCCGCATCCGCAAGCTGGCCATGGGGCCGGAATACGTTGGAGCATTCACCGTCGGCGACCAGCTTTTGTGGGGTGCGGCCGAGCCGCTGCGGCGTATGCTGCGCATCCTGCTGGATGCCTGAACGGGTACAAAGCACGGTCAGGGCACGCGGCGCTCGTTGTGGCGAGACAACAGCCCCGCGTGCTGGGAACCCTTCGGCTTGCCTGCCAGAAGCTTCCCCATTGCCTTAGCTTGTCACTGCAAAACATTGCTGCTATGGTGCTTTTACCTATTTTCTATGCCGGAGCGGATTGGGCATTCAGACCATGAAAAACGATATCCCGTTCGGCAACGTCCCCCACTCCTATCCGCTAATGGCAACCATGCACCGTTGGAAATACTCTGCGCTGGCGGCTGCCGCGCTCGCGTCCGTGGCTTTGTATGCGCCCGACGCACTCGCACTTGCCTTGGGGCCCGTCACGGTGCAATCGGCACTGGGCGAGCCCCTGCGTGCAGAAATCGCCTTGCCGAGCATCACGCCGGCAGAAGCCGATTCGCTGAAAGTCACTACGGCAGCACCCGAAACCTTCCGTGCCCAGGGCATGGAATATTCAAGTGCTGCGGGACAGGTACATATGGCGCTGCAGCGCAGGCCGGATGGCAGCAGTGTGCTGCGCCTGAGCAGCAACACACCTGTCAACGACCCTTTCGTGGACCTGATCATTGATGCCACTTGGGCGACCGGCCGCATCACGCGCAGCTACACCATGCTGTTTGATCCGCCGGCCATGCGTCGGCCCGCACCCAGCGTGACGGCGGCTCCCCAGGTGCGTGCACCGGCCCCAGCCGCACCCTCCGCGCAAGCCTCGGCAGTGCCCACGCGCCCGGCAGCGCCGCCGCGTTCGGCTGCGCCTGCCACAGCCGAATCGTCAGGCAATGTCACCGTGAAGGCAGGCGACACCGCCGGCCGTATTGCCAGTGCCCACCGTCCGCACGATGTGTCGCTTGACCAGATGCTGGTGGCCATGCTGCGCGCCAATCCCGAGGCGTTCATTGGCGGCAACGTCAACCGACTCAAGGCCGGCGCGGTGCTGGATCTGCCAAGCGCGAGCCAGGCAGCAGCCACTCCAGCAGCCGAGGCGCGCCAGACCATCGCAGCGCAAAGCCGTGATTTCAACGCTTTCCGCCACAAGCTGGCCGCGGCAGCACCCACTGCCGAAACCACCAGTGCCGGGCGCAGCGAAAGCGGGCGCGTGCAAACGCAGGTGCAGGAGCAAAAGACGACAAGCACCTCACCCGACAAACTCACCCTCTCCAAGGGCGCCGTCAAAGGCACCAAGGCCACGCCGGAAGCACTGGCGACGCGCAAGCAGGCCAGTGAAACGTCCGCACGGGTGGAAGAGCTGTCCAAGAACATCAGCGATCTCAACAAGCTGGCGAGTGCTTCCGGTTCTGCCGCTGGCGCAGTGCCCAGCGCACCTGCCGCGTCCACAGCAACGGGAGCAGGCCCAGCCGTGACAAGCACCGCTGCGGTTCCCCCAGCCGTACCAGCCGCCACCCCGGCAAGCGCATCTGGTCCGGCCATCGCAGCATCGGCCCCCGCTCCGCAGGCGACAGCGCCTGCCGCCACCGCTAGCGCTGAAGCCTCCCCACCCGCTGCGGCCAGCACGATCGCCGCCAGCGAAATGGTGCCTGCTTCGGCACCTGCCGCCCCTGCGCCGGCAGCGTCGAAGGCCGCCGCTGTGCCTCCTGCTCCAGCGCCTGCAGAAGAACCTGGTTTCATCGCGGGTTTGCTGGAGCAGCCGCTGATTCCCGCAGGCGCGCTGACACTGCTGCTGTTGCTTGGCTACGGTGGCTACCGCATCGCCCAGCGCCGTCGCAACCAATCAGGCGTCGACAGCTCGTTCCTCGAAAGTCGCTTGCAGCCCGACTCCTTCTTCGGCGCCAGTGGCGGCCAGCGCGTCGATACAGCAGGCACCGATTCCACCGGCTCCTCCATGGCGTATTCGCCCAGCCAGCTGGACGCGGGCGGCGACGTGGATCCAGTGGCAGAAGCCGATGTCTACCTCGCCTACGGCCGTGACCTGCAAGCCGAAGAAATCCTCAAGGAGGCGATCCGGCACAACCCGGAGCGGGTGTCCGTCCACGCCAAGCTGGCCGAAATCTATGCCAAGCGACAAGACCGCAAATCGCTGGAAGCCGTGGCCAAGGATATTTTTGGCATTACCAACGGAGAAGGTGCCGACTGGAACCGCGTTACGGAACTTGGCCGCGACCTGGATCCAGAAAACACCTTCTACCACCCAGGTGGACAGCAAACCCCTGCCCCTGAGTTGACCCCTCCGAGCCACTTTGTCAGCACCTTTGGCCCCTCCGAAGGACCCCCATCGCTGCCCGCTGATCTGGACCTGGACCTGGACCTCGATCTGCCCGACGATGCACTGACAGAGGCGCCCGCACCGGCGCCAGCAGTGGCCGGCAGCTTCGCCGCCGCAGCGGCGGCAGCAGCTGTGGCAAGTGCGACCGCACGCACTCCGCTGGATACGGCTGCTGCACCTGCACAGGAAGAGCCGGCCTGGTCCCCGCCCACTGGTTCTGGCACCCTGGCCTGGGAGGCGCCCGAGAAAGTGGAGCCAGCGCCCGAAGCCGCTGCACCAGAGCAAGAGCAAGATCTGCATGATTTCCCACTCGATCTACCTGCCATGGACACCCAGCCGCAAGCACTGGCGCCAGCCGAGGCACCGTTCATTCCTTCGGATTCCGGTTTGATGGATTTCGACCTGGATCACTTGTCGCTGGACCTGAACACCAAGGCTGAAGCAAAGGCAGAGGCAGTGGAAGCAACGCACGAAGCCTCGGTAGCCCAAGAAGACCCCTTGGCCACCAAGCTGGCGCTTGCCCATGAGTTCGATGCCATCGGCGACAACGACGGTGCACGCACCCTGATTGAGGAAGTCATCGCTGAATCCAGCGGTGAACTCAAGGCCCGCGCGCAACGCATGTTGAGCGAGTTAAGCTGAGCGGGCTCGCGGTATTGGGCTCCCGGATCGCCTTGGGCCTGAGCTACGCTGGCCAGCATTACAGCGGCTGGCAAAGCCAGGCTTCAGGCAACACCATCCAGGACCACCTGGAGGCCGCGCTGGCGCGCTTTGCCGGTGAGGGCAATGCCCGCATCACCACCCTGTGTGCAGGCCGCACCGACGCCGGCGTGCACGGCCTGATGCAGGTGGTGCATTTCGATGCGCCGGTGCAGCGCCCAGTCGC
>Ga0208518_100228_pt1 | contig 20129 bp, 19 predicted proteins | sample LakWasM127_HOW14_2_FD_183937 | JGI IMG/M metagenome (GOLD analysis project Ga0208518, IMG submission 183937) | Freshwater sediment methanotrophic microbial communities from Lake Washington under simulated oxygen tension - Sediment Metagenome... | ecosystem: Environmental > Aquatic > Freshwater >...
ATGGCGTGCGTAGCTCACAAGCCTGCATGTATCTTGTTCATTCAGGGTTTACGAATGTTTCAAATTTAACGGGCGGGATCGATGCCTGGTCTTCCGATTGCGATAGTTCGGTGCCGCGATATTAAATAATGCCTTTTTTAACCAACATAAGCTTTCCCGTCTTCATCCGAAATAAAGTAAAAAGCCATATAAGTACAAGAATTGCACTTCGACGTTATTGCGATGGAATCAATCAAATTTCATCGCAACCAACAATAAAGCCGTCCGGCGATTACCTTGAATAACCGTATCGTCATAGATTGAGCTGCTGACGTAACGCTGATCAAAAACATTTTCGACTTTAAAACGAAAATCGAATTGCTTCAATCGATAATGAGCAACAAGGTCGGGCCTTACATACCCCGGCACTTCAAAACTATTGGCATCATCGCCAAAGCGCCTGCCGACAAACACTAAACCGCCACCGATTTTAAACTGACCGGGCAAACCGGCGATGGGAAGTTGATAATGCCCCCACAGCGTACCGCTATGTTTGGGAGTGCTACGAAACACATTGCCTTGATAGACGGGATGCCGGATAAACTTGGTATCCATCAAACTGTAATTGGCGACTATTTGCAATCGTTCAAAAACTTGTCCACTGACATCCAACTCAAAACCACGACCGCGCACCGCACCGTTAGCAATCGAATAATCCGGGTCAAGCGGATCGCGGCCCGGAAGATTATTTTGAGTCAGTTGGTAGATGGCCGCGGACGTACTCAAACGCTTATCGAACCAAGTCGATTTAACGCCAAGCTCGTACATATCACCTTGTTTGGCTGGCAAGAACTTAAGATTTCGGTCAGTGCCCGAGTTAGGTTGAAACGACTGGCTGTAACTAAAATATCCGGCTACATTATCAACCGGAGTAAACGACAAGCCTGCATTATAAGTAAACGCATTCTGGTCGGTTACAGGTACAAAGACATCGTTTTGAAAGCTATCACCATTAAATAAACTGTAACGCATCCCGCCCGTAACATGCCAAAATCGGCTTATATCAATCTGGTCGTTTAAATAAAAGCCGTATTCCAACTGAGTTAGATCTTTATCCAAGCGGGTAGTCGCCGGAATGGGGTAATTGAAAATAGGATTATAGACATCCAGTGTATAACCCCCAATACGACGATCACTGTTCAGACGATCATCGGAAGCATTCCGCTCGACACCGCTAACCAGATGATGCTGGCTTCCCAATAGTTCAAACTGACCGTGAATTTCGCTGCGCAAACTATATTGATCGTAATGATCATGAATATTACGGTAATAGCCGCTAAGCGTAGTAGGCGTTTCAAAGGTAAAAAAACCGAATAACAAGTCTTCCCGCTCGACATGAAAGTAATGGCTGGCAAAATGCAAAGACCAGTTATCCGATAATTCTTGTTTGAGTGCAGCACTAAAACGCCAATATTTTCGGTCAGAACGGGTGCGTGGGTCGACGTATGACTGGTCGTAAACCACATGATTCTGGGTATAAACATTATCGAAGCGATAGGGTTGATTTTGATTGCTGTACTCAAAGCCAACATCCAGAGCACTGCCGGGGGCATAATTCCAAGTTAACGACGGCGCAAGGGTTGCTTGGTCATGAGTGATATTGTTACGGAAATCATCGGCCAATTGTCCGGCGGCAATCATACGATAGAGTACCGTTTTATCTTGATTCAACGGGCCGGTGCTATCTACAACCCCACGATTAAAATCATAACTGCCCGTTTCATAACTCAACGAGTGCTTAAACTGCTCCTGCGGCTTTTTGCTGATGTAATTGACTGTGCCGCCCGGCGAACCGGAGCCGTACAGCACCGAAGAATGTCCCTTTAAAATCTCAACCTTCTCAACCAGTGCCATATCCCTGACCTGAAAATGCTGATTATCCTGCACGCCATCGAGATAAGCGCTACCGGCGGTGGTAAAACCACGTATCCGCAAATCCGTATTAAACCCTGAGTCGGCAGAACTTTGTTGAACGCCGCTGACAAACATCGCAGTGTCTTCCAGGCGCAAAGCCATGCTGTCTTGCAACAACGCCTGATTAACCACGCCTACCGAAAACGGTACTGCCAGTGTCGATGTTTGGGTACGGGTAGCCGTATCGGTAGTCGCGGTGTAATAGTCTGAAATACGTGGCGTTGTAACGACTAATTCATCTAGAGTCAGTGGCTTACTGGCCGGCTGTGTGGATTCGGCCGCATAAACCGACCTGCTCAACAAAGCGCACAGAAAAAATAAAAGTTTCATCAAAGGGAAATCATTGCCGATTATTATTTGTTAGTTTCTGTTGGCATTGCAATGGTCGGAGTTCAAAGCTGGCTTTGAACAGCCAAAGCCAGCTTTGGACTCCATCTACCAGAGTTTGCAATCAAAGCCTTGACCTTGCCGTATCGTAAACCTTCAGCTTGTCACGCTTGCCAACGGCGAGCACAGTAACAAAAACAGTTTCGTCTTCAACCCGATACACTAGCCGATATCCGACACGTAACAACTTGATCTTGTAACAGTCGCGCATCCCGGCAAGGGCGGCTACCGGAACCCGTGGATTATTTAGCCGTTCTGCCAATTTATTTTTGAGTGGTTCGCGTATGCTGTTGTCCAGTTTACGCCACTCTGCCAGTGCCAGCTCGTGAAAGCGTAGCTTATAACTCATCCAGATTCACCTCGACGAACGGGCCGTTGGCACGCTCTTGGATCAGTTTCGCATCCTCTAAGTCTTCCACATAGGCCATCAGACGTTCGTAATGCGCTGCAGGCAATAGATAAGCCTCCGGTCTGTTATGATTGAGAATGGCGACAGGGCATTCGTCCGCCTGCTTGATGACATCGGCAAAGTTTCGCTTTAATTCGGTGACGCTTACGGTCTTGTCAGTGTAGATGGTGTCCATGAGAGTCCTCCAATGGAAATATTGATGCGATATTTAATGCTTAATTTAGCACTAAATACACTGCATATCTATTTTGATTAGTTACCTGCCACAAGAAGTATCCGCAGTTGTCAGGTGCAAAGGCCATAGGGGGAGCAGCCACCAATACTGCTGTGCAGGACGAATTCGTATCTATTCCTTACATTACAAACTAACCACTCGCACCATACACGACAAACCTTCAGTTTCGGGAAAACAAATTTCCTCATGTTCATCGGTCATTTTCCAATAGGAAATCAGCGAGCAAGGATAAGACGGCGCAGTAAACTCCACGCTTAAAATCACCGAGTCGCCCGGCAGCGTTTCGGGAATATCGATAACACGCCGGGTCGGCACCAGTCCGCGCAGGGCTTCAGGCGCGGCAACGAGGCCGGGAACAAGAAGAATATCAGCCTTCCTATCCATACAGACCAATTTCCGTCCGGCCCAATTGACATGCCCGATATTCTGAATCTCCCAAACCTTGGTAAACACCTGACCGGTCAACACTGTTGTATTATCGGGAATCGTCACATCCTGAACAAAGCCGCTGGCATCAAATCGATACTTTGCCGAAGTCGTAGAAAATTTAGGCAACTCCAGCTGATGCAGTAACTCCCGAAACAACACCATCGGATGCACTTGCAACGCCTTTGCCAAAGCAACCAGCGTTGAAATTTTCGCCTGTTCTGTCGTCCCATCCAGCAAACCATATAACCCTTGCCTGGAAATACCGGTCTGCCTGGCCAGTTCGGACATGCTCAGGCCAAGCGTATTGGCGCGTTGTTTGACGTATTCAGAAAATTCGTAGGCTGGCATAGAAGCAAAATATAGAAAAGCCATGAACCTGTCAATTCAACTTGACAGGTAAGTTGTTAGGATAGCGCCTTAGTCCCGATTGTGGTGCTTGATAATCGATGTCATGCGACAAAAAATGACTGCAACCGTACAGTCAAAATAAAAAAACAAGTTATGAAAAAAACAAAACTTAATACCCTACCCGCCGCAAGCGATAGAGCGTGGGTTTTTCGCCTTAAGCCTCTCCTGGCTGCTCTCTTGCTGGTCTGTCCTTTCATGCAGGCACGTTATGTCCAGGCGGAAGAAACCACTGCCAACACGCTTCCCGACCTGGGCCACCCCAACGATCGCCCCAGCAGCCTCAGCGTAAGTCCCGCTGGCCTTACCTTTGGCAACAGTCTCGACGGCAAGCGCGTCGCCATCAGCCCCGAATACAGCGACCAGACCGGCTTCGGCGTCGGCGGTGCAGCGGCTATTTCCTTTGGGAAGGTCGCGGCGGGCGGCGTAGTTTTCAACGTCGGGGAGAGAAAAAAAGAACTCCTGCTCAACGCCGGTTTTCAGGTGACTGATGCCCAGCGTTTTGTTCTCTCCATCGGCCAGTTGCGCCAATACCTCAACATCGGCTTCGTCTCCGGTCTTGAGAAGGCCGAAATGATCCAGACCGGCGGCGGAGCAAGCTACCAGTTCCGCCTGGAAAAGGGCTGGTTAAACAGCGCCGAAATCAACGCTTACCACGCCGACACTCCCAGCCGCGACCTTGCCGACAAGACCTACGTCGTCGATACCTCCAGCCTTTACGAACAATGGAACGACCTGCGCCGCGTGGCTGGCGGACGCGTCACCGGCCTGCAAGGACAGGTGGCGCTCACCCCGCTGCCCAGTGGCATCCTCAAACTTGGTTTGGGTGGCGAGCGGCTGGAATACGATTATCTCACCGGCAAACAGAGCCGTATCCGCCCCACCGGCAGCGCTGAATATACCCAGCATCTGCCGGGCGACTTCCAGTTCAAGATCGGGGCTGATGCCGCCTCCGCCCAGAACCGCTATACCTTGGGCCTGGATCGGCCTTTCGGCGGCGTCGGGCTGTTCGGCGTCAACCTTGTCGCCATTCGGGGCCGGGACGGCGCGCCGGACGACAACCAGATCAAACTCACCTGGAGCCATACCTTCGGCAGCAAGCGCGGCACATCCGGCAGCGGCAACAATGCAACCCCGGCTTGGGGCAGCCTGCTCGACCAAGTCGCCAAACGCCCGACATTCATCCCTGCCCAAGTCGTTGCCAAGCTGGACACCACCGCCATCCCCACGCGCCTGATCGCAGTCAACAAGACAGCGCTCCCCGCCGGGTCCAGCGTCAACACAGACACCGGCATTATCACCACCCCTCTGGGCGTGGCGGCCACCGGCATCGCGGCTGTCACCCTCAACGCCGCGCCCTTTGGCAACAGCGGCCAGTTCAGTCTCTCCGGCAACAATCTGGTCATCGACCCCAGTAAGATCACTCAGCCCGCCGTGGGCGTGATCGACACTTATGTGGTCACCGTCAACAACGTCGGCGGAGGCACAACGCTGGTCACTATATTGGTATCTCATGGCTCGGTGAAGATCGATAGCATCAATATTGCCAATAGCGCTACCGATGTGACTGCCCCGACCACGGCGTCGGCCCCGAGCGTTTCCGGCACCACTGATACCTTCACCACGCTGTCGGTGACCCTCAGCGAGAACGGCACCGGCTACTACCTCGTGCAAGCGGCCGCCGCAGCGGCACCGACGGTTGCGGCAGTACAGGCCGGCACCGCGTTTGCGATGACCGCCAACATCGCGGCCACCCCGGCAATCAGCGGGCTGGCGGCCTCCACGGCGTACACGGTTTATTTCGTCGCCAAGGATGCGGCGAATAACGTACAGGCGACGGTGCAGAGCGTCAGCGTCACGACCACGGCGGCGGCTGATGTCACCGCCCCGACCACCACCGCAGGCCCGAGCGTCTCCGGCACCACCGCTACCGCAACGACACTGTCGGCTACGGTCAACGAGAACGGCACCGGCTACTATTTGGTGCAAGCGGCCGCAGCGGCGGCGCCGACGGTAGCGGCGGTACAGGGTGGTACTGCGTTTGCGATGACCGCCAACGTCGCAGCGAGCCCGGCGATCAGCGGGCTGACGGCCTCCACGGCATACACGGTTTACTTCGTCGCCAAGGATGCGGCGAACAACGTGCAGGCGGCAGTGCAGAGCGTCAGTGTAACCACCACTGCGGCGGCTGACGTCACCGCCCCGACCACCACCGCAGGCCCGAGCGTCTCCGGCACCACCGATACCGGCACCACGCTGTCGACCACCATCAACGAGAACGGCACCGGCTACTACCTCGTGCAAGCGGCCGCAGCAGCGGCACCGACGGTTGCGGCGGTACAGGGTGGCACTGCGTTTGCGATGACCGCCAATGTCGCGGCTAGCCCGGCGATCAGCGGGCTGACAGCCTCCACGGCATACACGGTTTACTTCGTCGCCAAGGATTCTGCGAATAACGCGCAGTCGGCGGTGCAGAGCGTCAACGTCACCACCACGGCGGCGGCTGACGTCACCGCCCCGACCACCACCGCAGGCCCGAGCGTCTCCGGCACCACCGATACCGGTACGACCCTGTCGGCTACGGTCAACGAGAACGGCACCGGCTACTATCTCGTGCAAGCGGCCGCAGCAGCGGCTCCGACGGTGGCGGCGGTACAGGCAGGTACTTCGTTTGCGATGGCTGCCAATGTCGCGGCCACTCCGGCGATCAGCGGGCTGACGGCGTCCACCGCGTACACGGTTTACTTCGTCGCCAAGGATTCTGCGAATAACGCGCAGTCGGCGGTGCAGAGCGTCAATGTCACCACCACGGCGGCGGCTGATGTCACCGCTCCGACCACCACCGCAGGCCCGAGCGTCTCCGGCACCACCGATTCTGCAACGACGCTGTCGGCGACCATCAACGAGAACGGTACCGGCTACTACCTTGTGCAAGCGGCCGCAGCAGCGGCACCAACGGTAGCGGCGGTACAGGCTGGCACTTCGTTTGCGATGACCGCCAACGTGGCGGCAACCCCAGCGATTAGTGGGTTGACGGTATCCACGGCGTACAAGATTTATTTCGTCGCCAAGGATGCGGCGAACAACGTGCAGGCGGCGGTGCAGAGCGTAGCGGTGACCACCAGCGCAGATGTCACCCCGCCCGCCGCGCCTACCGGCTTGGCGCTCGACAACGGCGCGGCGACCACGCAAGCCCTCAATGTTACTCTTGATGGCCTGACCACCCCACCGGATGCCGATCTGGCTGGCTGGTTCGTTTCCGAATCGGCCTCCGCGCCTGCCGCCGGAGCCGCCGGTTGGTCAAGCACAAAACCGACCAGCTTTTCCTTAGCCACCGCTACCACCGAAACCAAGACAGTGTGCGTATACGTCAAGGATACCTCGGGCAATGTACAGCCGACAGGGGCTTGCGACACGATAGATAAGGTGCCGGGGGTAGATTGAGATCCCATGCCCAACAAAAAATAACCAATCCGTCGGATACAGTGCGACCGACATTGATAAGGAGTAGTAGTTATGACTGAAGAGTTCATGCAAGTTCATATAACCAACCTTGGCGACCTCACGGACAGGCCCGAGGACTTTTCTGCGCCAATTCCCCAAAGGTGGGTTGGCGGTTTGAAAACTGCTATTGACGAGATAGACATCCAAACTAAATTGCCCGAGCGTAGCAAGGGTAGGCCGAATGATCGAAGTCATGCGCTTATTCCTACAACATCTATCGTGCTCAAGGTCAAGCCTGCGGTATGGCATGCCATCCAAGCGCTCGCTAAAACCTGGTATTCATTGCAACTGCACCAGTCGGGACACACAGAGCAAGCCGCTTTGATGTTTGGCTCGGCGTTGGAATCGCTAGGCAAGGTTAAAACTGCTGTCGAAAAACTCGATGCCGACGCCGGCGAGTACTGTAGCTACCTGAGTGTCATACAAGGAGCCGCAGAAATGCACAGGGCAATTGGCCTTTATCCTTCCCGGACACAGATCAAACATGCGCATACCGTTTATCGTAGCGGCTGTGACCGAATGACCTGTCGTTATCATACAAACGGAGCGTGTGCCTTGTCCGATGCCGAGTGGAAGTCGATAGTCGTTGGCTTGGAAAAACGCGGTGTTTTGCGGAGTCACGGAGAAGATGATTTATGGATCGCATTGTAAGGCCCCCCTTGGCAGCTCATTTGGCGCATGCGGATGGTGACGCTTGGTTCGACCTTATCGCCTTCGGAGCGAGTTTGCCAACCGCGTTGAGCGATGCAACTGAAGAAAACCGGTTGAAGTATATCCATGAATACGTACATTTTTTACAAGCTTCTAGTACGTTCTTTGGGGCAAATCGGATGCACACCTTCTTTTGGACCCTGTCTGGCTTGCGTAAATTACTGTTGGCGTGCGACGGAAAACTGGATCTGTTGGATATTTCTGCGCATACACAGCAAACGCAGACGAAGCTTGGCGGTCTTGATCAAATCACCCGAGCCAGTCTAATTGAAGACCAAGAGGAACAATTCGTTGCCGATACCGAGCATGAGGGATTTCAACAGGTCGATACCGATGAGGCGAAATTTCCAGCATTCCTGCGCCACATCGATGCAACAAGAGTCTCTGTCTCGCCAATTGGGATCAAGGCGCTGCAAGAAAGCATGGCCTTGGCTGTCGAGCGCTGGATCGAACCTACGATCACTCAAAGCCTGTACGAAAACGCTGTTAAGCTGGAATACTGGTACCACTTTGAGTATGCGTCGGTGCCGGAAGCGCTACGCAGCTTCGCAAACTGGAGCGAGAAAACAATTATTTGGGTTACGGTAGTGCTATGTGACGTGGCGCTCGATCATTATCTGCCTTTGCATGCCTTTACCTTGGCGTTCGCCCACCTGCGGAAACACTATCTTTTGGTTGAGCCATCCATTGACCAACTCGCACAGCTTCACGCGGAACTACGTGCTTCCTGCCATGTCGACCTCGCAGAGTCGGATCGGGCATCGCTGGTTCGAGAGCTAACCAGAGTCGTCAATCTTCCAGACAAAGATAGTGCGCCGAGTGACTGGATTTTTGCCAAATATTTCGGAATATTCCTTAATGCGTTTTCAGTTCGAGCACAAAAACCGCATGCATTTGTGGAAAGACTGCTGTTTTTAGACGCAGGCTGCCCAAGCGATCTCAAGGAATTCGAGAGCATCCCTTTCTATTTTACGAAACAAGGCTTACTTTCGGGACGGGACGATACCGACCTCGTGGCAGCGGGATTGGCGGTCATTTGCATGCGACACTTCTCCGAATATCTAATCGATACTGGAACTCAGAATCCGGCAGTCTCTACGTTATGTCCATTATTCGAGATGCCTGGCGTATGCGAGTATGCCAAAGGCGAGCATTGCCACAAACGGCCTTGGCTTGCACCAGAAGAGGAGGGGCAGTCCTGCGTCTATCGATTTGCTGCGGATGCCCTTGGTGTTAAATCAGAGCAGGAGTCATTCTAATTGCATGACTGCTGATACCGGGTTTCTTGTTACATTCTGTTGGGGGCTGCTCTCAGGCATCCTGCTAACCCTTATGGATCGAATCGACGAGCACCGCGTCGTCGAGCGGCACCGGACGATACTCGCCTATCTGACAGCCATCGCCACCGCCGTCAGTATGGCTTGGTCAATAGAGCAATTCCCCGTGCTGTACCCTTTCCTGTTCGGTCTATGGGTGGAGTGGATAATCAAGAACAAAATCGACTTTCCCAGTCATGTATTTTGCCTGTTTTTGCTGACGCTGTATTTCGGCTGGCGCATTGATTTGCTCTGGCTATATGTCCCTTATCTCGCGCTATTTATTGCGGTGCGCTATGTTTCGGGCTCTTTCTTACGGCGCAAACTGGGCGGGAAGCCCGGATTTTTCCGCTGGTATTACGCGAGCTATTGGGAGAAATTTGTTTGCAGCATCGTACTGGCAATCGCCCTGTCGAGTTTTTCAATTGTGGTTTATGCGATGGGGTTTACCGTTGCAGGCCTGTATACGAAAAGGCTGTTGCCGGGGAAGGAAGATTGTCCATGCGTGAATTGATTCTTGCCGCCGTGCGGGATGCTTGCCAACCCTATCTGGAACAAGTGCTGGCGCGGGTGCCGGATGGCAAGCATCCGAACGTTACGAGGTTGTTCGACGCTCATATGATTTTTCTTGCCGATTATTGTATGGACGGATATGACGGGAGTGGAATATTGACCGAGGCGTTTATTTGCGGCTTGCACAAGGCGTTGTTTCCCCGTGATTACAAGCAGACTGTGAATACGCCCGAGGGCGAAGAGATTTGGATGCTGCCTGGGGAATACAAGCGGATCAGCATCTCAAGCGACAGCTACCTCTACCAGGGTCGAACCAATGTGTTCATCGCCCCCGAGGATGTGCCGGAAACCATGGCGCAGGCATTGAGAACCTTGAACGCCGCGTTGGTAGCCGCTACCGATGAAAGGCAAAAACGGGACGCAATTCTGTTCTTTATCGTGGATTTTTTGGCGATCCACCCGTTTGGTGATGCCAATGGTCGAATCGCCTGCATCCTCGCCGACCTGCTGGTGATCAGGGAAGGTTTGCCTGCTTTCTATTTCCATCGCATCAAGAAGAAAGATTTACCGGCGCTTTACCGGGCGGTGGAGTTGGCGCATGAGAGGCGGGATTTGGCATCGATATATGATGTATTGGAAAAATATAAAACCAACCCGTCGGATACAGCGTGACCGACATTAATGCGAAAAGCGAGGTATCGAATGGGTGATACAAATTCGGATAATAACCAAACGATTTTTGCCGGATACAACGAGTACAGGGCTGACCTTGTCCATTACTGGGCAAGACTGATGTGGTATCGGGATGAATTGTGGCGCATTACCACTCCGGTATGGGCGGTGTACGGCGCATTTATCGCGTCCTGCGTCGGCTACGTCTGGTCGTCCGAGAAAAACCAGATTACCGGCGAAATTGCGGGTATGTTGATTGTCGTGATCCTCGCCTTTTCCTGGGTGATCCAGCGTATGTACTGGACTTATGCACATCGTATTTATGCGGCAATCAATGAACTCAACAAGGAAATACAAAAGCGGGAGCAGCATATCTACGAACATATTCTGCATAACGACTGGAAGGGTGATTACGGCAGATTTAGGGTCTATCCCGAGTTGAACGTGATTTTTTCGATAGTCGGTGTGGCGATGATGTTTGCCTGCATCTTCACGGTCGCGGCATCGGTCGGGTTTGACTTTAAGTACCAACCCGAGAACAAACCGACCACCGTGTCTTCCATGGATATTCGTTTGATGTTCGAGCTTTGTTTCGGGGTGCTGGTGCTCTTTGAACTGGTGCTGTTGAAATTTAAGAAACATTGCGAAGTTTGCGGTGTGTAGAGGGTTGGGTGCAGAGTGCCGGACAAAATATTTTTTAACAATATTTCAACAACAAGAGAGGAGAGATAAAAATGGCCGATCAAATTTGCCTAAAATGCGCAAGACAAGAGTATGACCAATCCAAAAGCACGTGTCATTGCGGTGGCACCTTATGGCATCCGCAAAATGTTGGCGGAAAACCTGGGAATACGGATATTTATGAAGCCGCGCGGTTAATTCAGGCGGGCAAAAAGCCTTGGGAAGCAGGCTGAAAATGGCGGTGCGTTAGTTCCCAATCCCCCAAGCGGGACGGGGTTTGCAACCCCGTTCCCCACGTTTTCCCAGTGTCTGAGCTAAGCGACTACCTTTAGCCAAGGCAATAGCAGAAAACACTATTGGCCTCAAAAGGGTTGCGGTTATTTTAGTTAAATTCTAAAAAAGGCAAGGTGTCCGGCGTCAACTATCCTGTCCGGGTGACGACAATTACCTTGGCCGGTTTTAGTTGAAAAAATTTTTTCAACGTTCCCAATCTGGAGAGACTGTGAAAGTATTCTTGAAAAGATGACACATCATATTTTAATGACGTGTAAGTCATTGTTTTATTGATCGTGGGAGGGGCTTTAGCCCCGAAAATCGGGGCTAAAGCCCCTCCCACATGAATACTTTCACAGTCTCTGGAGATTGGGAACCAGCAAATAGGAAACAAAAATGGTACGTATATTTTTCCCCTTTATTTTTATAGCTGTTTTTTTGTCTGGTTGCGCATCTAGTCTTAAAAAAGAAGTTCACTCATTAGAATACGATCTTCAACAGAGCAATACCCTTATTAGGGATGCCAAAACATCGCTTGCCGAAAACCCTGATGTTTACGATGGAGAAAATTGCTTTGAACCCAAACGCGGTTTAGAACCTAAATTTTCATGTCATACGGCGCAACAGGCTAAGGAAACAGCGTTGGCCTCTTGTGCGATTTCGTATAAGGGATGCGATGCTGTAGTTGAGTTATATTCCAATGAATTAGATAGTGCATCCGAAAGATTTTTAGCGAGTCAAGCTTGTGAAGCAATGTTGGCAGAGATGCAAGGCGGAAGTCTTGATCCTGGTAGAGTGATTGTGGATGGGATAACTGCATATGCTAAAGATCGTTGCGAAAACGGCGGTTTTTTTGGAAAACTGTTTACTTGTCCATATGCCATTGCAGGTGAGATTGTTAAGTTTGCCGATTTCACTTCTTGCGTTGATAAACAGTCGACTATGTGTTTAGAGAATTATCAAAATTGGAAAAATGGTCCGTCTCGTAGAAAAGTAGAATGTGAATCAAATTTAGCTACTATAAGTCGTGAGGCAGACAATGTTGCTGCTACATCTCGGCTTTTGAGAAAGAAAAAAAGCTCGTTCATGTGGAAACTTTTTGGAGATTAATATGCGTATTATTGATTTGCCCAAAATCCCGCAGGACATACACCGAAGGCTGGAACAACGATCTAACCAAAGAGGGCAGGAAGTCGCAGATGCCATTATCGCCAATACGAAAAACGGAAGGGGGCTTTGGGTATTCCTACTGTTCCCGATATGGATTACGGTTTTTGCGTGTGTGTCGTCCATGACGAATGTGTATTTGGGTATTCCCATGTTATACAGCACCATTGCCGGTTTGGTTGTCGCCGTGGCGTGGTGGAAATTCGAGTTCACCCGTGAGCATCCGTTCCTGAGTTCCATGGCTGTACTGGTGGTTTTGCCGATATTGCTGGTTATGGGTGGGAAGTGACAAAGGCTCGTTTGCATCTGGCACCTTGTACCCAACAAAATAAAATACCAAACCAAACCAAACCGTCTGATATGAGATTGAACCGTGAACAACATTAGCGAATTTACGCTGGTTCCCAATCTCCAGATTGGGAACCCAGGGGACGATGCTCCAGCTTCGCGAAACGGGAAGCTGGAGCTTCCCTTACTGAATTCCCAAGCTTGAGCTTGGGAACTAGCCGAATCAACCCGTCATGAACGAACACTTGCAAAAACTCGAAGCACTTTGCCGCCACCCGTCCCTAAAGGTCAGCCCCGAGCAACGCCCGGCGATAGTCGGGAATATCCTCCATCACCTGATGCATCCGTATTTTCTGAAAAGAACGCCGGAAATGCAGAAAAAATTCGATGACCGCCAGTATCAGGCATTTATGCAGGCGATGGCCGAATATTGCTTGCGGGAATACGTGGAAAATTCCGAACCGCGCCTGACTATCGAGTTTATCAAGGGGCTGCATCGCCAATTTTATGCCAACGCCCCCAGCGTCCCGGTCAAGACGATGGACGGCACCATGATTACTGTGGTGCCGGGGGAGTTCAAGACCACGCCGGTATTCATCCGGCGGCATAGCGTACCTGGCGAGTGGTTTGACACCACCGCCCCGGAATATGTGGTGCAAGAGATAATACAATTGCTGGTAATGCTCCATGACGAACAAATTCCGCTGTTGCAGCGATATATCCGCTTTATCGTTGATTTTGGCCGCATTCATCCTTTCACGGACAGCAACGGCAAGGTGTACATGCTGCTTGGCGACCTGTTTCTGCTGAAGCAGGGCATCCAGCCGCCTTATTACGCCAAATACAAGCAGGAGAACGAGCGGTTGATTTACGGGTTATATGATCGCTACTTTCTGGACTCGCAACGGGATATTTCGATTTTCTATCCCGTGGTGGATGGGGCGTATGCGGGGTGTGCGCTTGTTCATGGTGATGAGTGAAAAAGATGCTTGTGCCTGATTCCAATCTAGCTGGCCGGGTGCTAGACAGAAAAAAACAACCATTGCAGCCTAGTACGCTCATGACCTTCGATGAAACTATTGAAGCCAGCCTACTACCCCGATTGCTTTATACGCTGGAAAAAAGACCAAAGCACGAACATGAGTTCCTGATTTCGAACTTCAGGTCGCACGTCCACCTGTTGAGCGAGTACTTGCGAGAGGAAATTATTGGCGGTACGCTATCGATCAATACCGCTATCGGTTTTCATGTGCGTCTTTATCCTCCAGGATATATGATCGATGCAATGGATAACCATGGCAGCCCCGACAAGCCAGGCAATCCGGTGAAAATCAGCCCCGGTGCCTGGCGGCAGAGGGAGATTCGGGATGAGCCATTCAGAAGCCATCGCTGGCACAGCGTCTGCTCGCCCATGACGAGCATTGAGAGCGATCTTAAAAAAACCATTTCGGCATTAAATGAAATCCAAAATCCAAGGCGGGAGAATATTCTTCGCTTTTATTTTTTGTTCCTGAAAGTGCATCCATTCGCCGACTCAAACGGCACGATCTCGGCGGTTCTATCCGATGCGCTTTGTGCGCGTTATGGGCTTGCGCCGCTTTTGCCGCTCAACATGCGCTTCAAAGACAAGGCGTACCTTTGGCGTTTATGTGAGGCGTTTGATAAGGTTCAAAGCGAACAGTCGCTGACGAGTCTCCTGATGAAATTTGATGCGTTCAACCGGTCGTTTCCAATTCAAGAATTACCGCAGATTGAGCACCTCATGCCCAACAAAATAAAAATCCCAATTGTTGCGCATGGGGACTCCAATCCACGTCTGGCTGACCGCGTGCTCGAAAAGCTGCTTGAAGAAACCCGGCTCGCCATTGACGCAGGCGATTTGCCGGTGGGCTGTGTATTGACGGTAGGCGATACGTTGCTGGACAGCAACCGCAATACCATCCGTTCGCAACAGGGGCGGCGTTTTCATGCGGAACGCAACCTGCTGGCGCAGCTTGGCGATCTTGCCATTCCCGCCGGCCGCCGCGTAGTCTGGGTGACGCTCGAACCGTGCCTGCGTTGCGCACAAGCCATTCAGCGCTTTGGCGCGGATGAGGTGGTGTATGTGCTGGACGACCCGTTCGGGGGCGGCAAGGAGCTTCTTGCCCAGGCAGGTATCGCCGTCACCCGGCGCGGGGAGTGGGAACGAGACTGTCTCCGGCTGATGATGGATTCTTTTGCCCGTTATCCCGAGTTTTGCGCTGCCCGCCAGTTTCGATTTACGCTGGATGCGTGGCAGCGGCACGAACCGCTTGGGCATGACGAGCTGGTCAAGGCGGTTTTCCTGCATCATCTTGCACCGTATTTGCCCAATGTGCCGGTGGCACGGCAGGACGAGGTGCGCTACGCGTTTCTGGCCCATGTGAACCATCTCACCGGAATTACGCTGGAGGAGTGCGCTGGGGTTCCTTCGGTAGCGTTTGTCAGAAAGCTACACAGGGCGCTGTTCCCGCCCGATTACCGTCATCGCGCGGTGGGCAATGATGGGGTAGCCAGCGAGACGGCAAGCGGGGAGTGGCGGCGGCATGTGCTGTGGTCGCATTACACCGAATTTTCCGCGCATGAGGTTGTCGAGGCGGATTTGTCCGCTCTGTTGAACAAGGCGTCATGGCAGCGTGAAGATGCGTTGCAATTCATCTTCGATTTCTGGGCTATCCACCCATTCACCGACGGAAACGGGCGGATGGCATCGATACTCGCCGACGTGATCTGCCTGAATCACGGCCTTGCCCCGCTTGCCCTGGATAGAAAGAACGAGCTGTTTTATACGGCGCTAATGGAAAATTTGTCGCACGGTGTGCCGATCACGGAACAACTGCACTTGGTGGATGCGTGGAACCGGGGGCAGGTGGGGATAAGGCCAATCAGTATCTACGACAACATACCTTCCGCGTTTCAGACTTTTATCCGGCGTTCAGGCAGCAAGCAGCATGTCGCCGAGCATATTCTGGCAAAACTGGCAGGGCGGAGCCTGGGGCGGCATTTTGTCGTAACCAACATCGGGGCGGGCACGGGAATCATCGCCGAGGGTATTTTGCACGGCCTGTTGCAGCGTGAGGGCATGACCCTTGAATACCATTACCTGGAGCCTTCGCAGACTTTCGTGGATTATTTCCGCGCGCATTCCCGCTATGCCGCCTTGCCGCAGATGTTAATCCACGCCATGCCGATTGAAGATTACCTGTTGCCGCCATCGGATTTGATCGTGGTCTCGCAGGCCTTGCAGCACATAGCGAATCTCATGGAAACCCTGCACGACATCGTTTCAGCGCTAAAGCCCGGCGGCATAGCATTGGTTGTCGTTACCCACCCGGAAGGCGATGAGTTTACGATGCTGAACAGGCTGGCGCCACGGAACGGGATTTATCCTCAGGTAAAGAATTTTTTGGATAAGCAAGGGATCGAGTACGAAGAAATTGGCGTGGAAACCCTTTTGCGCATCGCTCCGGCTGATCGGGATACGCCCGAGGGCGACGACCTGCTGGCTTTTTACTTCATGCGCCCGGTACATACCCTTCCTCCATCCCTGAAAGAGGCCTTTTGGGCCGGGCTGGCGGAGTTCGCCAAGGATGGCGGGGTGATGAGAAAGGAGGCGTTTTTTTGGATCGGACGCGAGGGAGGGGTTGATACGATGGACAGCTCATTACCCCCTGCAGCCCGTCCTTACTGGAATTCGCGCTATATGTCATTCCTTCGTTGGGATGATGGAATTCAAGCCGACTGGCAAGGGTTGTATTCCGTAAAGCCGGAAGTGCTGGCGTTGCAACTGGCAGCAACTTTTCCCGGCAAGGTGGTGCTGGACGGTTTTTGCGGCATAGGCGGCTGTGCGATTGCCTTTGCCCGAAGCGGCAAAAAAGTGCTTGCCGTCGAGATAGATGAGCGCCGCCTAGAGATGGCGCGGAATAATGCACGGATTTATGGCGTCGAGGATAGGATCACGTTTATCCATGGCGATGTGGCCGAATTGATTGGTTCGCTGCACTACGATGCCGCCTTTTTTGATCCTCCTTGGGGCGGGCCGGAATACCACCCAAAAAAATCGGTGTTTGGCTGGGATGATTTTCCGCTGAATCCAAAGCCGCTGATTCACGCGGCTTTGGCCCGATGCGAAACCGTGGCCTTGGCTGTGCCTGTAAATTTCAATGTTGCCGATTTGCGTGTGGACGAGTACGCGTTGGTAGTGCAGAAGGCCGAAATGGCGCAACAGTTGTGGTGGTTGAATGCGTTTTATCGACATCCACCCGCAGTTCCCGTAGCGGAACCCTCGAGACTGGACATTCTCATGACCTTCGACGAAACCATTGAAACCAGCCTGCTACCGCGCCTGCTCCATACGCTGGAGAAAAAACCGGAACAGGAACATCAGCGATTGATCTTGAATTTCAGGTCGCATACCCGCCTGTTAAGCGAGTATTTGCATGGGGAGATTATTGACGGCAATCTGTCGCTCAATACAGCGATTGGTTTTCATATACGTCTCTATCCGCCGGGGTATATGCTCGATTCGGCTGATAATGATGGCAACCCTGTAAAAATAAGCCCTGGAGCCTGGCGACAGAGGGAAATTCGGGATGGGTATATGAAGCGGGATGGATGTATCAAGTATGAGCACTGGTACAGTGTATGCTCCCCTTTTGCTTGCATCGAGCGTGACCTTGAGGAAACAATTTCGGCATTGAATGAAATCCAAAATCCAAGACGGGAGGACATTCTTCGTTTTTATTTTTTGTTCCTGAAGGTGCATCCATTCGCCAACTCAAACGGCACGACTTCGGCGGTTCTATCCGATGCGCTTTGTGTGCGTCATGGGCTTGCGCCGCTTTTGCCGCTCAATATCCGTTTCAAAGATAAGGCGTACCTTGGGCGCTTATGTGCGGAGTTTGAAGAGAACCAAAGCGAGCAGTCGCTTACGAATATTCTGCGAAAAATCGATGCGTTTCATCAATCGTTTCCGCTGCAAGAATAACCGCAAGAATAACCGGGGCCAGAGTAGAATGGCACTTACTTACAAACAAAGGGGTCTACAAACAAAGGGGTCCAAACAAAGGGGTCAACAAACAAAGGGGTCAGACCCTTTTTAAAATACACACATTATCATCATTTATTGTTTTTATGCTATATTCATGTGCTATGCCGTTTTTAATTGGGAGATTAACTCATGCGAACCACTGTAGATATTGATGATCAATTGTTACTTTATGCAAAGCAACAGGCTGTCCAACAAGGCTGTACGTTAAAACAGGTTTTAGAAGATGCGTTGCGTGACTTTTTTGCGCATCAATCTCTTCCGCATGAGCCGGTAAGTTTGGAGACTTTTTCCGGGGCAGGTTTAAAGCCTGGGGTTAATCTGGATAATGGTCGAAGTTTGAACGATATTATGGACGGATATTGATGTTTTTAATGGATGTTAATGTTTTGGTATACGCGCATAGAGAGGATGCAGCGAATCACTCAGCTTATCGCCAATGGTTAGAGTCGGTTATTAATGGTCCTGCGTCTTTTGGTTATTCGGAGTTGGTCTTGAGCGGTTTTTTGCGGGTTGTGACGCACCCTAAAGTATTTGAGATGCCTTCCACTTTATCAAGTGCTATTCGTTTTACCGAGCAAATCAGAAGCTTGCCTAATGCGGTTTGTCTTGCACCTGGCTCAATGCATTGGAAAATTTTCGTGGAATGCTTGGAACAAATCAATGCGACAGGTAACGATATACCTGATGCTTATCATGCTGCGCTGGCGATGGAATGGAATTGTGAATGGGCGACAGCGGATAAGGGTTTTAAACGCTTTAAAGGACTAAAAGTGAGACATCCTTTAGTGCTGTTGAATTCCTGATGCCGAGAAAATCCCGATTTTATCAACCGGGCATGCCTGTACATGTGTTTCAGCGCGGGCACAATAAAGAGCCGACCTTTTTTGATGATGAAGATTATTTGGTCTATTTGCGTTGTTTGAAGGAGTCGGCGGAAAGATGCGGCTGTCTGGTTCATGCGTATGTTTTGATGACGAATCATGTGCATTTATTAGTCACTCCTGAAACGTCTGAGGCTATCAGTACGTTGTTTCAAGGTATCGGGCGGCATTTTGTGCCGTATATGAATAAAGCTTATCAGCGCCGAGGTAGTCTGTGGGAAGGCCGGCATAAAGGAAGTCTTATTGAGTCGGAAGCGTATTTTTTGGCTTGTATGCGCTATATCGAGATGAATCCAGTACGAGCGGGCATGGTCGATCATCCTGCTCAGTATCGTTGGTCAAGTTATGCCGCTAATGCGCAGGGGGTTGATAATGCTGTTATCCAGGCGCATGAACAATATTTGGCGCTAGGAAATACGCCGGAAGCGCGGCAGGCGGCTTATCGCGGATTGTTTGAAATAAAAGCCGATGACAATGAGTTGGATATTATTCGTGCAAGTTTGCGCTCTGGTACGCCGCTGGGTAATGAGTGTTTTAAAAGACAGGTTGAGGTAATGGCGGGGCGAAAAGTTGGCTTAACCAAGCCAGGGCGGCCTTGCCAACCCGGTTTGCCGCGAATTTCTTAAAACTTTTAGCGTGGATAATAGCAACGCATCAGGCGAGTTTACAGGGAAGAAAGCCCGCCTGATGCGTTTAGAGGTTTATTTAAAACCGTCTTGTTTAAACTTCTCCAGCTGCTTCTTGAAGCCTTTCTTATCAAATAAATAGTATAAAAACACCAGTAAAAACGGCCACAGCATAAAGGCCAACAGTTTAAATGCAGTTCCAAGCTCCATAATTATCCTCCTCGTTCTGTTCTATATTTTAGTGATAGCCATCCAACTAAGCCGACAGCATCTCCAATGCCAGCTGCGCCATGTTTCTGGAACCGCCGCCCTGCCCTAACTGCTGTTTAACCTGGATCAGATTTTCGCGCATTTCATCGGCGTAGGCTTTATCAGTCAAAATCCGAATAACTTCTGCCGCCAGGTTATCGGCGGTCGCCTCATGCTGAATCAGTTCTTTTATGATGCTTTTACCTGACACAATATTCGGCAGGCCTATAAACGGGGTATTGACCAGCCACTTGCCCAACCAATAGGTTAACGGTGAAAGCTTGTAGGCGATGACCATGGGTACGGTTAACAAGGCGATTTCCAACGTTGCGGTGCCTGAGGTGGTCATCACCGCGTCACAG
>Ga0208518_100230_pt1 | contig 20004 bp, 19 predicted proteins | sample LakWasM127_HOW14_2_FD_183937 | JGI IMG/M metagenome (GOLD analysis project Ga0208518, IMG submission 183937) | Freshwater sediment methanotrophic microbial communities from Lake Washington under simulated oxygen tension - Sediment Metagenome... | ecosystem: Environmental > Aquatic > Freshwater >...
GTTCGCGCTATTCACCTGCTTCTCCCTGTGATCTGTTTCAAGCAATCGAAGATGCGGAAGGTGCTTGCGTATTTATTGGTAAACCCTGTGACTTAGAAGGTCTACGGAAAACCCAGTCTATTCGCCTTGGTTTAAGCAAAAATATTGGTGTTGCTATCGGAATTTTTTGTGCCGGTACGCCAAGTACGCAAGGAACAGTAGATTTGTTGGCGAAGTACGGAATTAGTCATGAAGACGTTGAGGAACTTAGATACCGAGGCAGAGGCTGGCCTGGCAGCTTTTCTGTACGTTTAAAAAGCGATTCAGAATGGCGAGAACTGGCTACTTATGAAGAAGCTTGGGGCTTCCTTCAAGCTTACCGTCCTTACCGGTGTCATGTTTGCCCTGACGGCACAAGTGAGTTTGCCGATATATCATGTGGTGACCCTTGGTATCGAAGTATTGATGCAGATGAACCAGGTAAATCACTGGTGTTGGTTAGAAGTAAGAAGGGCCGTGAAATTGTAAAAGGTGCTATACAAGCCGGTTATATTCAGCTTATGCCGGTTCAACCGGAAATACTTGAGTTCTCTCAAAAAGAATTACTGCGCAAGCGGGGAGCCATTTGGGGAAGAGTCACAACTATGAGAGCTTTAGGTATCCCAGCACCACATTTTCAGGGATTTTCTTTATTCCGAAATTGGTTAAAACTTTCTACAGGGCAGAAAATACGTTCAACATTAGGAACAGTGAAACGAATTATCACAAGAAATTACTTCACCCATCTAGGTTAATTCTTAAATGACATTACTAATCAACTTAATATATAAGGAGGTGCGGCCTAATGAATGATAGTACTTTGAAGTTTGGTAACAAGTCGATTCTCAGGGCCTGTATGTTAGCCTACACCTTTTACGAGACAGATGGGCGGGTGATGAGATATGCTGAAACACTGACAAAAGAAGGCGTGATTGTCGAAGCGATCGTGCTTAGAAGGGATGGTCAGCCGGTAGAGGAAATCATAAATGGGGTTAAAGTATTGCGTATTCAACGGCGGTTGAAGAACGAGACTGGAAAATATAGTTACCTCGCACGAATTTTAAAGTTCTTTTTCCGCTCCATGATCGAAATCACACGTCGGCATTTAAAAGAACCTTATGACATCATCCATGTGCATTCCGTCCCAGATTTTGAAGTCTTTACGGCATTTATCCCCAAATTGCTTGGAGCAAAAATCATACTCGACATACATGACATTGTCCCGGAATTTTATGCAGCGAAGTTCAATGTGAGTCAGAAATCACTCGTCTTTTGGGTTCTTAAACTTGTTGAAAAATTTTCGGCATCTTTTGCCAATCACGTGATCATTGCTAACGATCTGTGGCTCGAAAAAATTACCGCTAGATCGATAACAAAAGATAGATGTTCCTCATTTATAAACTATCCCGACCTCTCCGTGTTTAACGTCAATCTCAAAACTGACAGGACTAACGGTAAGTTCATCATGATGTATCCTGGTACGCTGAATTGGCATCAGGGTTTGGATATTGCCGTGAATGCCTTTGCCATCGCCAAAGAAAAGGCGCCAAATATCGAGCTGCACATTTATGGCGAAGGTAGTTCAAAAGCCGAACTACAGAAACAAATTGCGGAGTTGCAATTAACTGATAAAGTGTTTTTAAGATCTCCCTTGCCGCTTAGAGAAATTGCTTCTGTTATGGCAAATGCTGATCTAGGCATAGTGCCGAAAAGAAATGATTCGTTTGGCGGAGATGCTTTCAGCACCAAAATACTCGAATTTATGGCACTTGGCGTTCCAGTTATTGTTGCTGATACCAGAATAGACAAACACTACTTTAACGAGTCCTTAGTGAGGTTTTTCAAATCAGGTGACGAGAAAGATTTGGCGCGTGTGATGCTTGATGTTTATCATAACCATGAACTGAATAATCAAATTGCTTTTCGAGCGCTTACGTTTGCTTACCAACATAGTTGGGAGATGAGGAAAGGCGATTATTTAGCCTTAATAGAACAGCTTACACGGGTTCCAAGTAGGGGTGACAATGCGAATCGATAGATTTTTCACCTTATATTTCTCTAGGCCGGCAATGAGATTGTTCTGCCGAAGCAATGTAATGCAAATTCCGATCTTGATGTATCACAGCATTTCGAACCACTTAGACGATCACCTGCATCCTTATTATCGGACGGTAACGACGCCTGAACGCTTCGAACAGCAGATGCGTTTTTTAAGTCAATCAGGATATCAGGCGCTTACGGTTTCCGAAGCAGTTTTATTATTGCAGAAAACTTCAGAGCTGCCCATGTCACTTGATTCTCAACGCCCCAAGGTTGTTATAACCTTTGACGATGGCTTGCGAGATTTTTATACCTCTGCCTATCCGATACTTGATAAATTTGGTTTTAAGGCAACCATGTTTTTGGCCAGCGGTTTAATTAACAAGATCTTCCCGACTGGTCGGGAATGTCTTAGGGAAGCAGAAATTGTGGAACTTGCAACCAAAGGCATTGAGTTTGGTTCTCACACCGAAAATCATCCGCAACTTAAAAAACTGTCCATCGCTGAAATCGCTCATGAATTGTCTGCTTCTAAAACAACAATCGAAACAATTGTAAGATATCCAGTTACATTATTTTCGTACCCCTATAAATTTCCAGAAGAAGATCAAAACTTTACTAGAAACCTTGCAACACAGCTTGTTGCGCTGGGATATTCGGCCGAGGTAACGACGATCATTGGCACCGTTCAACCGGGTGACAATCCTTTTTTTCTAAAACGTTTGCCTGTCAATGATTGTGATGACATGCCACTTTTTCAGGCAAAACTAGATGGCGACTATGACTGGTTGCATAATTGCCAATTGGCTTATAAAAAGTTAGAGTTGATTTTTCGCAATTAAATGTTTGCTGTGTACTAAATTTCCTGTATAGGTCTCAGAACAAGCGGATTTTTCCTTGCGTTTATGACATTAGCAAATTGATTAAAAATACAATTTCCTTTGGGAGTTACAGTTGAATAATACAATTAAATATATCATCATTTCACCAATTCGAGATGAGGCACAATATGTTATGGAAACTATAAATTCTGTAGTTAACCAGACGGTTTTACCATCCCAATGGGTTATTGTAGATGACGGCTCGACAGACGGTACTAGTGAACTACTCGATAACATGCCCACATCCGCCAGCTGGATAAAAGTGATTCACAGAAACAATCGTGGATTTCGAGCTGCGGGCGGAGGTGTCGTGCAAGCTTTTTATGCTGGTTATTCTATTTTGAATGATCAGGATTGGGATTTCCTCGTAAAACTTGATGGAGATCTATCCTTCGCTCCAGATTACTTTGAACAATGTTTTAAAATATTTGCTAATGACCCTAAGTTGGGTATTGGGGGGGGAACTGTCTACCAACTGGACAATGGGCAAATTAAAGTAGATTCTATTGGTGATCCGCCATTCCACGTAAGAGGAGCAACTAAAATTTACCGACGTGTTTGTTGGGATAAAATCCATCCTTTAATTGAAGCGCCAGGTTGGGATACTATTGATGAAGTCAAAGCCAATATGATGGGATGGAACACAAAAACTTTCTCTACCCTTAAAGTGATTCAGCATAAACCTACTGGTGGTGCAGACGGTACGTGGCGTAATTGGTTCAAGAATGGGCTAGCTAACTACATTACTGGCTACCAACCATTGTTTATGTTAGCAAAATGCGTGAAGAGAGCTTTGCGTAAACCTATCTTTATTGAATCAATAGCTTTGTTGGCTGGTTTTTGTTCAGGCTATTTTAAAGAGATACCGCAAGTACCCGATACTGATGCAATTAGCTATTTGCGGCGACAGCAACTTAGGAGGCTCTTTTTTCGACCAAGCATATACAAATAACCCTTAACGCTACTGATAAAAAACATACTATGACATCAATTGAGCTTTCCATAATTATCGTCAACTGGAACTCCAAGGATTATCTTCAAAATTGTATTGCCTCGATTCTAGAAAACGCCTCGGTAATCAATTATGAAATTATCGTGGTTGATTCCGCTTCCTTTGATGGTTGCGAAGATATGTTGCTGAATCTTTACCCGCAGGTCCGCTTTATCCAAAGCCAACATAACGTGGGGTTCGCACGCGCAAATAACCTAGCCGCACATGATGCAAAAGGCAGCGTAATACTGTTTCTAAATCCTGACACTGAGGTGCGTAGTCGTGCCATCGAACATCTTTTCTTACGTATTCGAGAGCTTCCGCTTGCAGGTGTCCTCGGCTGTCGGTTACTCAACAGCGATGGATCACTGCAAACAAGCTGCGTTCAGCCTTTGCCCACAATTTTAAACCAAGTTCTCGATGTCGAGGTCTTTCAGACATGGTTCCCAAGGATTAGTCTGTGGATGTCTGCCATGAAGTTTGAAAGTGGTTTTTCGCCGGTACAGGTGGAAGCCATTTCAGGTGCCTGCATGATGCTCAGGCGAGAGGTATTTGACCTCGTACAGGGTTTTAGTACTGACTATTTCATGTATGCGGAAGATCTAGATCTTTGCTACAAAACACACAAGGCTGGCTTCATGAACTACTATGTCGTTGAAGCAGAGATCGTTCACTACGGTGGTGGAAGCACTCAGCACAGACGTAGCCGCTTTTCCGAAGTGATGATACCTGAGTCAATGAGCCGACTGTTGAGGAAAACCCACGGCAAATATTATGCATTGGGTTATCGCTTTGCTCTTAGCTGTGCCGCGATCGTTCGTTTAACGTTGCTGACGCTTTCTTCCCCTGCCAGCTTGATTTATCACACAACATACAAATGGAGTGCAGCCTTCAAAAAGTGGGCTGCCATACTAAGCTGGGGACTCGGGCTGGAGAAGTGGGTGCATCAATATGATCAGCCTAAAGAAGATACCGACTTAAACGACATTAAGGAGAAGGAGACTAAATGTGTGGAATCTGCACCAAATTGAAATTTGATCCGAAAAACCCTGCCCCCGTCCGTTTACCTATTACCTACTTTGGGAAAACATGAACGATTTTTGATTCATTACAATCACATCCTTCGGGACCATGAGGAGACTTAAATTATGACAGCCCAACGACTTCGCTCTCATGCTCAGCAGGTTAGAGCATTTTTTGATGCCCCAGAAAAATACTTGGATCGGCGCGGGTTCGATATTCGAATTCGGGCAGAAACCGTGCAAGCGTTTACTCGGGGAGCTACGTTTGAGCATGCTCTTGATATCGGTTGTGGAAACGGTGCGATTTCATTGCCTCTGTTGGCACGATGTCAATGCCAACAGCTTACATTAATGGATATTTCTGCTAATATGCTGGAATTAGCCAAGGGGAGCATTAACTCAGACTTGCAAAACAAAGTCAAATTCATAAACGAAAATTTAATGAGTTTCGACTTTGTATCGCAAAGATATGATTTGGTGCTGTGCCTCGGAGTACTGGCGCATGTTGATTCTCCAGAGGAGGTTATCGCAAGAATATCTGAGTTATTGAAGCCTGGCGGAACTTTAATTATCGAAGTGACTGACAGTTACCACCCCGTTGGACTTGCTATTGCTGTTTACCATAGAGCGTTGAGCTTCATCAGACCTACTACGTATAATCTAAACCATGTTCGCATTGCAGACATTATCAGGATTTGCCTCAAGTGCGGCCTCACACCTTCCGCTTTCTATCGATACTCTTTACCCCCGCCAGGGAGTCATAGGGTATTTGCTCAGAATACGCTGCACAGAATGACTCGGGCGTTGTTCGGCTCCCCAGATCACAATCGGAATGAGTGGCTAGGAAATGTGTTCATTTACCGTTTGGATAAACAATCAGTTTCTGATTCTGATGCTCAATAGCCTTTGCGGTAACTTTTGAGATTATAGATTGGACTCGGCGAAGGGGAGGGAGACAAACTGTCCTCTTTTTTTGCCGATAACCCGAACCAACCCATTAATATTCAATGGCCATGAGGGCGATAAAGGCTTGAAGCATTATTGTGCCATCTTTTTAGTAGACTATGTTGCCATTAAATATTGAAAACTTCCCAGAATGGAATTGAGTAACGTTTCCTGTGCGAGTTGGTGGTGGTGTTCAAAAGTTAGTCAATAGCTCTCAAAAAGCGTTGAAAAGATTCTAGCTATATTTTGTGGGGTTATTGAATTCCGGCCGCTTTTTTTCGTTGTTTAAATGGTCAAGTATTTATTGGAGGAGAGAAGTGGCGTTTAATACTTGCGTGAATAAATCTCAACTTTATTGCAATATTGCCTATAACAATGGCGACGATCATTACACTGGACTTACTGTTTAAGCTGAGATGTTTTTATCAAGCAATTGCTGAGGAGTAATATAGTGAAAACTGTAGATGTCATTGTACCCTGCTATCGTTATGCTCACTATCTGAGAGAATGCGTTGTAAGTGTTCTGTCACAAACGGATGTAAACGTTCGAGTACTCATTATCGACGACGCCTCTCCAGATAACACCGCCGAAGTTGCCGCTGATCTCGTCAAAAAAGACACTAGGGTGATTTTCAGGCAGCATAATTTCAATCAAGGACACATTGCAACGTACAATGAAGGGATAGATTGGGCTTCTTCCGCTGATTACCTGTTGCTTCTTTCGGCTGACGATTATTTGTTACCAGGCGCGCTCAGTCGAGCGGTAGCTCTAATGGATGATCATCCTGAAGTAGTATTTACTTTTGGCAAGGCTCTTATTCTTTACGAAAACAACAACGAAAAACTCAGAGTGCCTGACAGTGATAAGAAAAAATGGCATATAATTAGCGGCCTAGATTTTATTTGGTTAAACGGATCAGGTAATGTTGTATCTACACCTACGGCAATAGTCCGAGCAAAATTGCAAAAAAAGTTGGGAGGGTATCGTCCTGAGCTTCCACATACGGGCGATATGGAAATGTGGTTGCGATTAGCTGCAAATGGTTCTGTCGGAATTATTGATGAATATCAAGCGGTACAGCGTCGTCACGCTAATAACATGTCCCTTCTTTATAGGGTAGATACCAAATTGCCTGACTTGCGGCAACGGAAAGCAGCAATTGATTGTTTTTTAGAAACATGTAGTCATAATTTCGATTCTGTTTCAAAACTCAGGAATAAACTCTATTGTTCACTTGCTTACGATGTGCTTGGATACGCAAGGGATGCTTTTGATAGGGGTGAAATGCAAGCAGTTGATGCTTTGGCGGAATTTGCACTTGAGGTATCTCCAGAAGTTAGGAAATCGCTTTCATGGAAAGTGCTTTCTTTTCAGTGCGCTATCGGTTTAAAAGTGTGGTGCATTCTACGGCCAATGTTTAATTCTGTTCGATGGGTAATCTGGCATTTCAAACAAATGGTTAAGCGTTTAGATAAAGATAAACTGATTGATTTTTTCAGAGGATAGTCGTTTGATATCAAAATCAGAAACGGCTATAACAGATATTGAATTCAATATCATATAAAAAATAACGGTATGCTAATGTTCGCGATGTTTAATGCAGTGTATATTGGTTTGTATGACTGACTATTATAGATAAAGCATTTAGTCCGTATCAGTCATAAATCTAGCATTGGATAATATTGAGGAATCTCAGATAGCTATTAGACAGTACTCATATGCTCTCTTTTAAGATATAAATACAGATATTTGTTTGAGTTATCGAGCAACACAAGCTGAAAAGTCGTTTTTGGGAGGCAATTTTATGAAAAAGGTAGCGGTGACATTTGTGTTACCAGGAGATAATCGTTCAGGGGGTGTACGTGTGACGGCTATCATGGGAAATTTGTTGATTGATCGGGGACGTAGCGTACGGATTGTTTTTCCTAAAAGCAGGATCTTATCTTTCAAAAGCCTCTCAGCTTTAGCTTCGGAGGTTAAGAGTTTCTTCGCGGGTCAACGTCTCACAGGATGGTTGCACACTTTTTCTGGGGCAGTCGAGAAATATGGGGACCTAAATGAACTTGAGTTTCAACGAGGGGAAATCGTAATTGCGGTGGGATCATTTACGCTATCGGATATATATAGTCTTGTTGCTCCAGATGTCATAAAGGTCCGGTATAACCATGGGTTTCCTTTATCAATGACTGAGGACTTTAGGGCGGCCATGTCATTACCGATACCTACGATCACAGTGTCCAATACGCTTGTGCCTGAACTTGAGAAGTTATCTGGTGATAAGGTTTGTGCGGTAATCCCAAACGGAATTGATACATTACAGTATTTTCCAATTGCGACGATTAAGCGCAATGCGATTGGAACAATTTTTAGTTATCATCCAAACAAATCACCTGAAGATATTATACGCTTAATGAATCGTATTGAAGAGGTTTTTCCAAATATTAATCGTGTAGTATTTAGCACTGAAAGCAAACCTCAAGGGATGAAGGATTGTCTATATGAACGGCATCCTAGTATAGAAAAAGTGCGCGAGCTGTATAATCAGTCGCTTATTTGGCTTTTGGCAAGTCGTAATGAGGGGTTGCCTGGGCCTGTGCTTGAGGCTATGGCTTGTGGTGCAGTTGTCATTAGTACTGACAATGACGGAAGTCTCGAAGTGATCGAAGACGGGGTAAATGGCTTAATCGTACCTAAGGGCGATATTGAAGAATTTATTAAAAAAATTCAAATAGTTCTTTCAGATAATGTATTGAGAGAGAAGCTGGTAAAAGGTGGGTTTGATACTGTAAGAAAATTTTCTTGGTCAGCAGCAGCTGACCGCATGGAAAATTTTCTGGATAACATCGGGATATAGTGGCCCCCGAAATCCGGACAGTAGTTTAAGCTATGCTCTGACCTAAATTAGAGACCGAAAATGAGTGAACAGAAACGGAAGATTTTTACCGGAGCGCAAAAAGCCAAGGTTGCCTTGAAAGCGGTCAAAGGCATGAAGACGATCAATGAAATTGCTCAAGAACATGGCGAACACCCGAACCAGGTAAGTCAATGGAAAAAAGGGTTGTTGGAGAATGCGGGCAGCCTGTTTGAAGGCAAGCGGGGGCCGAAACCGATCAACGCGGAAAGCGACCCTGACCGCTTATACGCCAAGATTGGGCAATTGAACATGGAGCTGGATTGGCTGAAAAAAAGTCTGGGATCAGCCTTTAAACGAACGCCAGAACTGGATAGAACCGGACGCCTCTGTCCCGTTATCAACACAATGTAAGCTTCTCAAGGTCACGCGTTCAGTGGTTTATGGGCAGAAAAAGCGTTTGCAGAAAGAAACGGATAAGGACGAACTCGTGTTACTGCGATTGTTGGATGAAGAGTACACAAGGCACCCGTTTTATGGCTCGCGCCGGATGAAGAAGTACCTGGATGAATGCAGCGATTGACGCAAAAATTAGGCTTGGTGCATATTCTGGCCCAACCTGAACAGTCATTCTGATCCAATCTGAACTCCCATTCTGATTCATGTTGAACACTGATTCAGGTTTCAAGCTGAACACTTTTGTAAGCGCCCAACCGCACCATCTAATCAAGCCCAATAAAAACTATTATCCTCTGCATTTTTTGAAGAGGATACAACATGGCCTTATCAACCTATTGGGAAACCCATATCAACGCTTGGCAAAGCAGCGGTTTGTCGCAAGCGGCATACTGTCGACAGCATCAACTCACCTACACCACATTTTCAGCACGACTGTCTGAGTTCAGGGCGCAGGCTAGATCCTCGTCTTCGGCTCCACCCGTGTTGCTGCCGATTCAGGTGCAACCACCCCTCTTGCAGGAAGCCTGCTTGGTTCTGCGCCATGCTCAAGGGCATCGACTGGAATTGCCCTCTGGTGTGTCCGCATCTTGGCTGGCGGAGCTATGGCGATGCCTGGGTTAATCGAAGCACCGGCACAAATCTGGTTGGCTGTGGCGCCGGTCGATATGCGCCGTGGCATTGATGGATTATCATCAGTTGTGCAGCAGGCGTTAGGGCATTCGCCATGCGCGGGGTCGGCATTTGTGTTTCATAATCGCGCTGGCAATCGCTTGAAGGTGTTGCTGTGGGATGGCAATGGCGTGTGGCTGTGTCAGCGCCGCTTACATCAGGGAGGCTTTGTCTGGCCTAAAGCCAATGACGCCTGTTTTTCGCTCACGCATGCCCAATGGCAGTGGCTGATTACAGGGGTAGATTGGCGGCGTTTATCGGCGGAATCCCCGGCTCACTTACAGGCTTGAATGAGCATGGATTGGCCATCTTAAATACCTAAAAAAACCAGCATTAATAAGGCTTATAGCGGTTTTTAGGATATAATATGCGCCATGATTCCGCTTCTCGAATGATCAATTGACCCTTGATGCTGCCGACAAATCGCAGTTGATAGCTTGGGTTCATGCACTGGTTAGCCAAGCCACCGAAACGACGGCACAGTTGCAAGCCAAAACCGCCGAGATTAAACGCAAAGACTTTAAAATCGAGGCTCTCACGTTCGAATTATCCCGGCTGCGGCGAATTCAGTTCGGTGCAAAAAACGAAACCCTGTCGCTGCTACAACGTGATATTTTTGCAGAAACGTATTCGTCCAACCCGACCATCTAGATTGAAATATCCAAATCGAACATCCTTATGCTTTTTGACGAGAATAAGAAATGGCGCTAACGATCAAGTGGATAAATCATATTGAAGCCTGGCAGCATAGTGGTCTAAAACAATCTGAGTATTGTCGGCAGCAGGGTTTAAATGACAATACCCTTGGAGCCCGATTAAGTGATTATCGAAAAGAGCAAAAAGGCACGCTACCGGCGTTGATTCCCGTTCAGCTACAAGCATCAGTGACAGGGAGTATCGTCTTGAAACATGCCAAGGGCCATCAAGTCGATATGCCCACATCGACTTCTGCCCCCTAGCTGGCGGAACTGCTGCGATGCCTGGATTAATTGCCAGCCCCCTCAGATTTGGTTAGTTGTTGCCCCCGTTGATATGAGACGCGGTATTGATGGATTATCGTCTATTGTCCAACAAGTGCTAGGTGAATCACCGTGCGCAGGTTCGGCGTTCGTGTTTCGCAATCGGGCGGGCAATCGCTTGCGGCTGTTAGTGTGGGATGGCAATGGCGTTTGGTTGTGTCAACGCCGTTTACATCAAGGTGGTTTTGTTTGGCCCAAGGTGCTGGACGCCGGTTTTGCTATCAGTCAGGCGCAATGGGATTGGCTGGTAACCGGCGTGGATTGGCGGCGTTTATCGGCGATGCCCCAAGCACATTGGCAGGTCTGATTTTTCACCTAAAAAACAGAGAGCAATCAGAGATAAATCCAGTAAACATAAGGCTTTCAGGCGAAATTCCTGGTATAATATCGCCCATGAAATTACTCGCTGAGCTTGATCATTTAGACCTTGATCCGACCGCTAAATCTCAAGTAGCGGCCTTGATTCAATCGCTCCTTGATCAAGCAGAACGCGACGCCGCTCTACTGCAATCCAAAGACGCCATCATCAAAGCCAAAGACTTCAAAATTGAAGCTTTGATGCATGAAGTGGCCTATTACCGGCGTATACGCTTTAGCGTGAAAAGTGAAACTCTATCGCCTTTACAACGCGATGTGTTTGAAGAAACCTGGAATACGGATGTTTACTTGAACAGCTCAAAGACAATGAACCCGGCGAGACGGTTGTTAAACCTAAACGCCCACGCGCAGGTCGACAACCCTTGCCGACGCATTTGCCGCGCATCGAACACCATCATGAACCCGAGTCATGCGCTTGTGGGAAATGCGGCCAAGACTTGGTCAGAATCGGTGAAGACGTCACCGAACAATTGGATGTCGAACCTGCTAAGTTTACTGTCCATCGTCACATTCGCCCTCAATATGCATGCAAAAACTGCGAAACCATCACCGCCGCACCGATTCCACCTGCTGTGATTGATGGCGGCATGGCCGCCGTGGGTTTGCTAACCTGGGTGATCATCAGCAAATACCAGGATCATCTGCCGCTCTATCGCCTGGAGCAGATCGCCGCCCGCGATAATGTTATCCTGTCTCGCTCAACCTTAGCCGAATGGGTGGGGCGAGTGGGCGGCATTACAACCACTGATGGATCGCCTGGTTTGGCATCTGCTGCAAGGTAATACCTTGCATGCCGATGAAACGCCGGTGGCCCAGCTTGACCCTGGCAAGGGCAAAACCCGCAAAGCCTATCTGTGGGTCTACCGCAGTAATGATCTTCAAGAAGATCAGCCGCGACTCATCGTCTTCGACTACCAACCGGGACGAAGCGGTGAGCATGCCCGCCAATTTCTGGGAAACTGGAGCGGCCATCTGTTCGCGGACGATTATGTCGGCTACAAAGCGTTGTTCACAAATGCCGGCAATCGGCAAGGCTGTATCGAGCTGGCTTGTCTCGCGCATGCGCGGCGTAAGTTCTTCGACCTGCATCAGGCTAATCAAAGCCCAATGGCGCTAGAAGCCTTGCAACGCATTGCGACGCTATATGCCATCGAAGCAGAAAGCCAGGCATTGAGCATCGACGCCCGTCAGCAGCTACGCGCAGAAAAAACCCTGCCACAGCTTCAAGCCTTCCATGGCGGGCTAATCAAAACCCGTGTCGGCATTGCCAACGGCAGCGCGTCTGCCAAGGCTATGGACTATACCCTAAAGCGCTGGCCCGCCATCATCCGCTATGCTGAAACCGGGCATTTACCCATCGATAATAATCCGGTGGAAAACTGTATTCGGCCCATTGCTCTTGGAAAAAAGAACTGGCTATTCGCCGGTTCCGAGCGTGCCGGTAAACGAGCGGCTGCTATACAGACCTTGCTGGGCGCGGCTAAGCTCAATGGCATTAATCCAGCCGATTGGTTAAGGGATACGCTCGAAAAACTGCCTACTTGGCCTAATCGACGTATTGATGAATTACTACCCTTGACGCCAGAGTGGATTGATTCGATTAAACAGAACGCTCCTGAAAAATCTACCTGGTAGCGACTGACGCATACGCAGAAACGCTGGCAGCCGATATTGCTGCCATCGAAGTCGAGCTTGAACAACTGGCTGATGTCGAGCCTTGTGCCACTGTCGCCAAACCCAAACGCCCTCGTGCCGGTCGTCAACCGTTACCGGAACATCTGCCACGCATTGAGCACCGCCATGAGCCAGAGTCTTGCTCCTGCGACCAGTGTGGTAAACGACCTCATCAAAATCGGCGAAGACATCACCGAACAACTGGATGTGGAACCGGCCAAGTTCTTTGTCCATCGCCACATCCGTCCTCAATATGCCTGCCGTCGCTGTGAAACCATGATCGCCGCTTCGATTCCACCAGCGGTGATTGACGGCGGCATGGCCGCTGTAGGCCTGCTGACCCGGATCATGATCAGCAAATTTGTTGATCATCTGCCGCTGTATCGGTTGGAACAAATTGCCGCCCGAGACCAAGTAGCCTTGGCACGTTGGCCGAATGGGTCGGTCGGGTTGGACGAATACAGATGGCACTACCGATGCCTGTGTTGAACTCGGCTGTCTTGCCCATGCGCGGCGTAAATTCTTTAATCTCCACAAAGCCAATCAAAGCCCGATGGCGTTAGCAGCATTAAACCGTATTGCCGTACTGTATGCCATCGAAGCGGAAGGCAAAGCGCTTAGTATTGAAGAGCGTAAAGGCTTGCGGGCGGAAAAAAGTCTGCCGGAACTAGCGGCGCTGCAGGCCTGGTTACTCGCTACCCGTATCCAGACTGCCAACGGTGGCGGCTCGGCTAAAGCCTTAGATTACAGCCTAAAGCGCTGGGCATCACTGAGCCGCTACGCCGACAGCGGCCACTTACCGATCGATAACAACCCGGTTGAAAACTGCATTCGTCCGATTGCCTTGGGCAAAAAAAATGGCTATGTCATCGTTAATTATGGAATTTTTTATTTCTTTTTCATAAAATGGTTTTTTGTGGATTTTCAATTGGAGATCATCATGAAAAGCGTCGAATTTATGCAATTAATTACTGCAATCCATGAATTAGATCATCATCAGCGCAAATTGTTGAGCGCTGCATTAAACGAACTATCCGACGAATCCAAAGCCCTCGAATTGATTGAGGCCTGCTTTGATGCTAGAAGTGCGTGCCCGCATTGTGCCAGTGTCGAGTTATACCGTCACGGATTGGTCAGCGGGTTGCAACGTTATTATTGTAAAAGCTGCCACAAAACCTTCAATGCCCTCACTGGCACGCCGCAGGCTCGTCTTCGAGAGAAGCCAAAATGGCTGAATTACCTCGCTGCGATGGCACAATCGCTGACGGTACGTCAGTCCGCTTCCGATAGCGGTGTTCATCGCAACACCGGTTTCCGCTGGCGACATCGTTTCTTGAGCTGGATTACCCGGGATCGCCCCTCTACTCTTCACGGTATTACCGAAGCCGATGAAACGTATTTGTTGGAATCGGACAAAGGCAAGCGGAACCTTGAACGCAAGGCTCGCAAGCGTGGCGGTAACGCCACTAACCGAGGAATCTCTGACGAACAGGTCTGTGTGCTGGTTGCTCGTGACCGTTCCGGACAAACGCTGGATTTCGTTACCGGCAAAGGACCGTTAACCAAGCCCCTTCTTACCACCTCCCTAAAGCCAGTACTGGATGTGGATGCCCTTTTGGTTAGCGATGCCAATCCCACCTATATGGCATTCTGTCATGCAGAAGGCATCAGTCATGAAGTCGTTAACCTCAGTCAAGGCCAGCGGGTCAATGGCGCAGGGCTACCTCATTAAAAAATAGCCCCCCAGCAAACCAAATTTAGGATAATGACAAGCTAAACCACACTCAAGGAACCGTAAGAAATGGATTTTTTAGATATTTTTGGACAGCTCGACGATCCTCGCATTGAGCGGAAAAAACTGCACCCCATGCCAGAAATACTACTATTGATGTTATGCGCAGTTATTTGTGGAGCAGAAAGTTGGGATGACATCGAGATGTTTGGCAAGTCAAAGTTGGATTTTTTACGTCAGTATCTGCCGTATGAGAACGGTATGCCGAGTGATGACACCCTTCGGCGATTTTTTCGGGCCATTGATAGCACGCAGTTCCAGCAGTTGTTTGTGGAATGGGTTCGGGCCTGGTTGAGTCCTGACGTGTCGGGTAAAGTGGTGTCCATTGATGGTAAAACGCTACGTGGCAGCCATGATCGAGGGCAATCGCCGATACACTTGGTATCAGCTTTTGCCAGCGAAGCGGGGATCGTCTTGGGGCAGGTTAAAACCAGTGAAAAATCCAATGAGATTACTGCGATTCCTGAACTATTGAAGTGGTTGGATGTGCGCGGTGCTATCGTGACTATTGATGCCATGGGTTGCCAAAAAGCCATCGCCGAGAAAATCATCGATAAAGGTGGCGATTACCTATTGGCGCTTAAAGGCAACCAAAGCAATCTGCATGAGGATGTCCGCCTGCATTTTGAACAGACCACCCCTGCGTCGCTCGCCCGGATGGCTCGTGCTAAAAGCATTGATAAAGGTCACGGACGCATCGAAGTCCGGCAATGTCGGGTAAGTACAGATATTGACTGGCTTAGGGCGAGTCACCCGGAATGGAAAAATCTGAGCAGCATTGTCGCGATTGACAGTGAGCGACTCATGGGCGATACGACAACCCGAGAAACCCGTTATTTTATCAGTAGTTCGCTGGCCACGGCACCGCAGATACTGGCTGCCGTGCGTTTGCACTGGGGTATCGAAAACCAGTTACATTGGGTGCTGGATATGTCTTTCGGTGAGGATCAAAGTCGCATACGTAAAGACAATGCCCCTACCAATGTCGGTATTATCCGTCATGCAGCGCTGAACATGATACGACAGGCCCAAAAGAAACGGGTATCCGTCAAACGTATGCGTAAAGCTGCTGGCTGGGATGATTCTGTCTTAACTGATATTTTGGCCCAGGTTTTTTAATGAGGTAGCCCTGGTCAATGGCGCTTATCATGTGCAAAATGTCAACGCATATCACAGTCGGTTTAAACAGTGGCTAGAACATTTTCATGGAGTGGCAACTAAATACTTACCAAACTATCTGGGCTGGAGACGCGCCTTTGAACAGCACCGCCAACTCGCACCAGAAACGCTACTCAATGCCGCTCTCGGGAATTTTCAATATTTAACGGTGACATAGCCAAAAAGAATTGGCTCTTTGTCGGTTCAGAACGTGCCGGTCGCCGTGCCGCTGCCATTCAAACCTTATTGGGGACTGCTAAGCTGAATGGCTTGAATTCCGCAGCATGGCTAAAAGATACCTTGGAAAAACTACCGACTTGGCCAAACAGCCGCATCGATGAATTATTGCCGTTGGCACCGGAAGCGATTGACGCGCTTAAACTAAATAAACCTGAGGGTACAAAGTGGTAGGGTTGTTTTGTGGGCAATTGGGCATAAGGTGTCATGACTATCCGTGTTTTTAGCGATCAAGTTGCTGTTTTAACCCTATTAAGATTAGTCCTATGCCAACTATTTATTAGAAAAGATGTCTATTATTGGCAATTGTCGGCAGATCGGGACTAATCTGTCTCGAGCTTCCGTAATCATTCTGCGTATTGCGGGCCAAGGTGTAAATTTATAGAGTGGATCATAATTGGCTTGGGATTGCGATATCTGTGAGGAAATAATCTGAATTTTTTGACCTGGATGAACGGCGATTGGCTCTTTGAATTCAATGCGAACTAAATCCTTGAATCCTTCGGTAGTTTTTATTAAAAAAGGTTCGATTTTTTCCTCTTCCAACCAAGGTCGATCTATTAAAATATAATTGACTCCTTCTGGAATTAAAAGATCAGCTATATTCGTGTACATTTTTAAATGGAGGATGTCCTTTCTGACCATTTTTGAATAGTGGGATCTAGATATGCTGGTCATGTTCGTCCATCGCACTTCGCCGAGGGAATTAATAAAGTGCGATAAATGCTCTAACATATCCATGTTTTCAGCCACATCTTGATGATGTCCAACGGGTATTATCGGCTGACGAAGAAGAGCGGCAACTAAAATTGCGTTTTGACAATCCATTGAAATACGAAATCTTGGAAAAATAGGAAGACCTTGAATAATTTCAGTCGGACGCATGCCAAGAGTACGAACCCATTTAGCATGGCTGTTGTGATATGTTAAAGATCCTCTGGATATGCATGCAGCTTCATACCCTATTAAGGCCATTTGCTTAATAGTTTCCTCAGAGCATGCTCCGTGTGGTGGAGCCATAACGCGAGCAACAGATATATTTGCACGTTTTTCAAGTTCCTCTATTCTAAAGAGTGCCTGTTTTAACATTTTACCGCGTTCTTTATTCGTTACTTTCCTTGCAAGCTCATCGGTTATGTGATCGTTGCCATGCATGAGCAGAGAAAGCCTATCATGATACTTTTGAAACAAGTCAGCTGTTCGGTTATGAACAAACCAAGCGTCTAATGGAATGGTTGCGAAAGAAGAATGATAATTATGTAACTCAGCGTGTTTTGCCATTTCCTGGTAATTTATAAACCCATACGTTGGCCAATGCAGGTTAGGGTCATCAAACATGAAACATGCTTGTAAAGGCGGATGTTCCCACTCTTTATCATCTGTCAGTTCGCGTAAAAAAGTCAGTAACGGTAATAGAGCCAAAAATTGATTACCGTGGAAATGATGGAAGATTAGTTCATCATTGTTCAGCTCTGGTATCGACAACGAGACAAAATGACAATTATGGTTTTTATATTCTTGAGTTGCCCATATTGGAGACTCTGCTTTATACGCAAGAGGGGTAGTATTTTGTAACCAGTGAGGCAGTCCTTTCAATTTGGTTACTTCGTTCGATTGAACCTCACGATTCCTGAGTATTTCAGGAACTAGAGAGTGTCGGCTGAATTTAACAGCCGAAGATTCTCCGCAAGATGTAAGGTATTCTTCAGAAATTACAATATAGCTTGGTAATTGGCTATTTTGAATGTGTAACATGGAGTCTGGACTAATATCAGGGTAAAGCCACGCATCAATACCAGAATCATTAACAACATTATGCTCCTCAAAGCGAATGTCGAAGATTTCGCCTAAGGCATCAAACATTCTCCAATGTCCTTGTGATATTAAAGGTGCTGAAATGCCGATTCTTTTCATTGCGGTTTCAAATCCTATATGAATAAGTTAAAGTGATATTTGACATTGGATATTGGATATTACTTTTTGTTACTTGTCATCTGCATTTGTTAGTTCCCTAATCCAATACCAAAGACCATGAAAATAAAGAATAATTAATATATTTTGGGACGGCTAAACAAATTGCTTTTAATTTTGGAATAATTCATTAATACATCTTTACCGGCTCTGTTGGACCGGCTCATTTTATATGCTCTAGCAGTAAACTGATGGGACGTCGATTGCATATTATGATTTTTGATAGATACTGATACCATTGAGCTAATCGCTGCTAGAGTCAAATATAAGAAGACAAATGATTGGTCGAAATAAGAAACTGAAACGAACGTAGCAGTATGTGCAAATAGAGAAGCGCCGAGTGTCCATATCATAAATCTAGAATTAGGTGGGTTATTAAATTCGTTTTGTAAGGCTTTTGTTATACCATTAAAACCTTGAACCAAAACATAGATAAACAGCAACAACAACAGGAGCCCCCCTAATACACCCATTTGAATGTAGTGACTGGTAATATCTGTGTGATCCGGGCTCCAACTAACAACTACCCACATCCAATGGCGAGTGTAATCCGTTCCTATCAGCCACCATTCAGAGAGGTGCTCGATAGCAGATTGGATTAGCCTACATCGATACCAACTCGTGCTTCCTCCGGCCAAATCAATACGCGCAATAATAAAATAGGCTGGGTCTTTCATATATAAGTCTAGGGCAATGTATCCCGGTATAGCCCAGCGCTGAAGAATTGGTATTAAATGACGATAACGCCACATGAATAGCGCAAAACAGCCAGCCATCGCAGTCAAAATAGGCCCACTGGAAGCGCTGGAGAAAATGATTATAATGCAGGCAATAATACCAACTATAGCTATTCTCCGATGTAGATTCCATAGTCCAATTATCATCGGCAAACAAACTGCACCTGCTGTGCCAGCGAGGATAGCATGACCGAAAGGCCCAAAAGCTCTCACTTTGCCTTCACGGATTTCGGGCGCTTCCGAACCACCTAGGGTAGAAAATAGATTATGTACAGTTAATTTCTCATTAAGCATTTCCAATGCTAGAGGAACCAAAAGAATCGCTATTAATTGGCAAACACAAGTAAACTCCTTCACATCCCTACAAAAACTTCTAATAAGCACATAAATTCCGCATGCATCATAAACAAGACCTAGTCGAAAAATAAGAGTCGCCCCGATGTCCTTGTGAAAAAAGCTGCTAATTAAAAGCCAAATAGCCCACGCTATAATTGCCCGATCTATGGGATTTATTTTGCCTGCTGGAAACTCTTGCCTTATCATCATTCGAACTATACCAAACGCAACCAGCACGCGGATAGCAGTAAAATGAAGTGGCCCCAGATCAATACTCAAGTAAGCAGGGATGTAACAAGCTCCTATTAGAAGTGGCAATGTCGCCCAACGGCGACTCACGAGGAGTAACAACGTTGCGTCGACCAGCAGAAACATTGTGGCAAGACTATTCATGTCAGTTTGACCAATGTAACATGCCGTATTATCAAATAAAAAACGACTGCTTCAAGAATATCCGATTTTTCTGTTGCAAGTGAAAGCATACCCAGAACCAGTGAAGTGGAATCCAAAGAATCAATTGCTTCTAAGGAAGCGCTGATTAAATCTCAGTAAGTTATTCGCAACAAATCGGCATAACCATAGAGTTAATGTGAAGATTTTGAACATCCAACATTATTTGGTCAACAATTACCATGCATTTCCTTACACGTTTTTAAAAATACAGTATTTCGCACTTTAAATGCTATACGCATGAGTACCTAGGGCGCGTTCTCAATTAAGCCAAATGACAGTGGATACGAGGCTGAGCATAGCCTGATAATTTCTTACTAAGCGCTCATATCGGGTTGCAATTCGACGAAAATGCTTCAATTTTTGGAAAAATCG
>Ga0208518_100232_pt1 | contig 19902 bp, 20 predicted proteins | sample LakWasM127_HOW14_2_FD_183937 | JGI IMG/M metagenome (GOLD analysis project Ga0208518, IMG submission 183937) | Freshwater sediment methanotrophic microbial communities from Lake Washington under simulated oxygen tension - Sediment Metagenome... | ecosystem: Environmental > Aquatic > Freshwater >...
CCAGGCAGCAGACCCTATGGGGGTCAATTGCGCCACTACGCCCAGCACCAGCACCAGCACCCCGGCGCGCACCACGCCAAAAACGGCGCCCAACACCCGATCCACCGGCCGCAGCCCAACCGCTTCTATCAGCTTCTTTGCCAACCAGGCCACCAGGCTGCACGCAAACAGCGTAGCGATAAACACAAGGACGAAGCCCGCCGCATAACGAACCGGCTCAGCTGCCTCGCCCATAGGCAAAAGGGCCGCCGCCGCTGCTGCGAACCACTGGGCAACCAAAAACGCCGCCACCCAAGCCAGAAGGGAAAGCACTTCGTATACCAGCCCGCGCCACGCACCCAGCAATAAAGAGGCAAACGCCACCGCCAGCAGCACCCAGTCGAGTGCAGCCAGTTGCAGCGAAGACGCGTCGGGCATTTTTTCTGGCACGCGGCTCACAAGGTGAGGATCGCAGCCGGCAAGCCAAGGGCCTTGATCTTTGCCGAAGCCTTCTCGGCTTGCTCACGCCCCTGGAACGGTCCGACACGCACACGGGTGCGCATTCCATCTTTGGTCTGCACCGCCTGCGTATAGGTCGTGATGCCTGCCCGCTCTAGCTTTTGCCGCGCTTCGCGCGCCTTGGCTTCGTCAGAAAACGCGCCGACTTGCACGATAAAGCGATCGCCGCCAGCCGCAGCCGTCGGCGTTGCCCCCAGAGTGGCGGCGGCCACTTTGCCCGAACGCCCTTCAAGCAGTGCACGCGCCCGATCGGCCTCGTTGACAGACGCAACTGGGGGCGCGGGTGAACGAACGACCACTGCGGGTGGCTCGGTTCTGGCTTCGCTGCGGGACTCGCTCTTGGCCGCGCTCCTGGTCTCACTCTTGTTCGCGACGGCCGGCGGCTTGGCCTCGGTAAAGGCAGGTTTGCTGGCATCCTTGTGCACGGGGGCAGGCACAACCGCATGCTCTGGAGCGGGCTTGGCGACTTTGGCCACGGGTTCTGACGCACGCGCAGCCACTACAGGCGCAGCCTCGGTGCTCGCCGCAGGGGGCGCCACCACCGCAGGCACCACCAGGGGCGCTACCTTGTCGCGGTCAGGGATTTCGATGCGGGTGTCGACCGGAATGGGACGCGGCTGGGTGTCAAAGATCAGCGGAAAACCCACCACCCCGAGCAGTACCAGCAAGGCGGCACCGATCAAGCGGTGCCGGGCACGCCGGCGCATGACTTCTACGGTTTCGCCGCGCACTGCCCGTGCTACCTTGGCAGGCTTGCCCTCTGCAGCTTGTTGCCCGGGCCAGCGAATCTTGAAAAGTGCCATGAATGGGTAGAAAACTAAGGCTTGCTTACACCGCTTTTGCTGGTGCTCCAGCCAAGGTGCTTGGCCTGCAACTTGGGCGTGCCATGCTCCAGGACACCGCCTACCGTGTAGAAAGAGCCAAAAACGACGATTCTATCAGCGGCACCCGCCGCGGCCACCGCCGCATCAAGCGCCTCCTGGGGCGTTGCGTGCAGGCTCACCGGGATGCCCTTTCGTCTGCTCAGGCCGGCCGCCAGGCTTTCCCAGAGTTGCGCGAGATCGGCGGCGCTGGCAGCACGCGCAGTGGGCAAATCGGTGAAATACCAGCGGTCCACCAAGAGGCCAATTCTCGCCAGCATGCCTTTGATGTCTTTGTCAGCCATGGCACCGAAGACGACGTGCGTCGTCGGATGAAAGCGCATTGCATCCAGGTTGGCCGTGAGCGCAGCGACAGCATGCGGGTTGTGGGCCACGTCAAGCACCAGCGTCGGCTCGCCGGGCACGATCTGGAAACGCCCAGCCAGTTCGACCATGCCCAGACCATTGCGCACGGCCTGCGCCGTCACTGGAATCCGATCGCGCAGCGCGTCGAGCGCCGCCAGTGCGCCTGAGGCGTTGACCAGCTGGTTGGCGCCGCGCAGTGACGGGTAGGCCATGCCGGCATAGCGGCGACCCCGGCCAGCCCAGTTCCATTGCTGTTTGTCACCGGAAAAGTTGAAATCATGGCCGAAACGCCAGAGGTCTGCACCAATTTCGCGCGCATGGTCCACCACGCTCTGCGGCGGCATCGGGTCGCAGACGATGGCCGGGCGGCCGGTGCGCATGATGCCCGCCTTCTCTCGCCCGATGCTTTCACGGTCAGGCCCGAGGTATTCGGTGTGGTCGATGTCAATGCTGGTAATGACCGCGCAATCGGCGTCCACGATATTCGTCGCATCAAGCCGGCCACCCAGCCCGACTTCCAGAATGGCGAGATCCAGCTTGGCCAGACTCATCAGGCGCAGGATGGCCAGCGTTGTGAATTCAAAGTAGCTGAGCGAGATTTCTTGGCCATTTTGGCCTCTGGCGCTCTCTACGGCTTCAAAGTTTGCTATCAACTCAGAAGCACTTACCGCTTCGCCATGAATGCGGCAGCGCTCTTCGAAATGCACCAGGTGCGGCGAGGTGTACACACCGGTGCGATAGCCAGCCTGGAGCGCCACGGCCTCGATCATGGCGCAGGTCGAACCCTTGCCATTGGTCCCGGCAACGGTAATCACGGGGCAATCAAAATGCAGATTGAGCCGCTCGGCCACTGCGCGCACGCGCTCCAGGCCCAGGTCGATCTGCTGCGGATGGATGCGCTCGCAGTGAGCGAGCCAATCCTGAAGGGTAAGAGGTGGGGTTGCTGGCATACGGGGCGCGATTGTCCTCCGAGTCGCGGTTTGGGCCATGATGGCTGCATGAAAAACCCTGTGCTTTACGGCCTCTCCAACTGCGGCACCGTGCGCAAGGCACGCGCCTGGCTGTCTGGCCGGGGCGTGTCCTACGAGTTCCATGACTTCAAGAAGTCCGGCGTGCCGCAAGACGCGCTGGCGCGCTGGCTTCAGGCGCTGGGCCACAAGGCGCTTGTCAACCGCAAGGGAACCACCTGGCGCCAGTTGGCCCCCGCCGCGCAGGCAGCCGTGACGGGCGATACACAGGCGCAGGTACTGCTGCTGGCGCATCCCAGCGCCATCCGCAGGCCCGTGGTCGAATGGCCAAACGGCGACATCACCACGGGGTTTGACCCCACAGACTGGGAGCCGCGCAGCGAAAGCCCGCCGGGCGCCTGATTTCGCACACTTCTTTACGCAGATTTACGGCGCACGCCATCGCCATTCATGGCCGCTGGATAAACTTTCCTTCACCTTGGCGCGTTGTATAGGCGCTTTTGAAAGGGGATCACCATGAAGAAAATTTTGCTGTTTTCGCTGATTGCCAGTGCATCGGCCATGGCCGCCGCACAGGAACGCGGCCGCGTGCTGTCGGTCACGCCCATCATTGAACAGGTGGCCGTGCCGCGGCAGGTGTGCGGTAACGAGACGGTGTACACGGGGCCGCAAACCAGCGGTGGCGGTGCGGTGCTGGGCGCTATCGCTGGCGGTGCAGCCGGCAATGCCATCGGCGGTGGCAGTGGCCGCGCCGCCGCCACGGCGATTGGCGTGATTGGCGGGGCCCTGCTGGGCAACCAGATCGAAGGCAATGGCCGCCCCGAGTACCAGAACGTGCAGCGCTGCGGCACCCAAATGTCCTACGAAAACCGCACCGCAGGCTACGACGTGGTCTATGAATACGCCGGCAAGCGCTACACCACGCGCACCCAAACCGACCCGGGCCGCTATATCGCCCTGAGCGTACAACCGCAGCAACAAGGCTACGACCAGCCCTACGACGACAACGGCTACAGCGAGCGCGGGGTGGTCGTCTCGCCGTACGCCACGGCCCCCATGCCGCCGCAGCCTGTGGTAACGCCTGGCGTGACGATCATTGATTACGGCTACGAGAGCCCACGCCCCTACTATCCCTACCCACCGCCGCGCCACCATTGGCGCTAAGCGGCAGACCGCCAGGCCCTTCGGGGCCTTTTTTCATGGCCTACCGTGCGCGCGAGCAGCGGCCCCATGAGGCAGACAGGGCTGGCCTAAAATCTCCCCGTCTCAAGCTCACCCCAAAGCGTTCTGCACCACCATGACCACCGAAAAGATCGACGGCGTGTCCGTCACCACCCAGGCCAGCGTGTATTTCGATGGCAAATGCGTCAGCCACGGCATCACATTCCCTGATGGAACAAAGAAATCGGTGGGCGTGATCCTGCCCGCAACGCTGACCTTCAAAACCGGCGCGCCGGAAACGATGGAAGGCGTTGGCGGCTCCTGCGAGTACCGCCTCGCCGGCAGCGACACCTGGGTGGCATCTGGCACGGGTGAACGTTTCAGCGTGCCCGGCAACAGCCAGTTCGACATCCGCGTCACAGGCGCCTACCACTACATCTGCCACTTCGGCTGAACCATGGCCACCATCCTCCAACACCTCCCTCTCGGCCAGAAGGTCGGTATCGCATTCTCCGGCGGCCTGGACACCAGCGCTGCTTTGCTGTGGATGAAGCAAAAGGGCGCCCTGCCCTACGCCTACACCGCCAACCTGGGCCAGCCCGACGAAGCCGACTACGATGCCATTCCGCGCAAGGCCATGGAATACGGCGCCGAAAAGGCCCGCCTCATCGACTGCCGCACGCAGCTGGCCCATGAGGGCATCGCCGCGCTGCAATGCGGTGCGTTCCACATCAGCACCGGCGGACTGACCTACTTCAACACCACGCCACTGGGCCGTGCCGTCACCGGCACCATGCTAGTGGCCGCCATGAAGGAAGACGACGTCAACATCTGGGGCGATGGCAGCACCTTCAAGGGCAACGACATCGAGCGTTTCTACCGCTACGGCCTGCTCACCAACCCCTCGCTCAAGATCTACAAGCCCTGGCTCGACCAGCTGTTCATTGACGAACTGGGCGGCCGCGCCGAAATGTCGGCCTTCATGACGCAGCACGGCTTTGGCTACAAGATGAGCGCCGAGAAGGCCTACAGCACCGACAGCAACATGCTGGGCGCCACGCACGAAGCCAAGGACCTTGAGTTTTTGAACAGCGGCATTCGCATCGTCAACCCCATCATGGGCGTGGCGTTCTGGAAGGAAGACGTTGCCGTCAAGGCGGAAGAAGTCACGGTGCGGTTTGAAGAAGGCCAACCCGTGGCGCTCAACGGCGTCGCGTTCAACGACCCCGTCGAGCTGATTCTGGAAGCCAACCGCATCGGCGGCCGCCACGGCCTGGGCATGAGCGACCAGATCGAGAACCGCATCATCGAAGCCAAGAGCCGCGGCATCTACGAAGCCCCCGGCCTGGCGCTGCTGCACATCGCCTACGAGCGCCTGGTGACCGGCATCCACAACGAGGACACCATCGAGCAGTACCGCATGAATGGCCTGAAACTCGGGCGCCTCTTGTACCAGGGCCGCTGGTTCGACCCGCAAGCCATCATGCTGCGCGAGAGTGCCCAGCGCTGGATCGCGCGCGCCGTCACCGGCAGCGTGACGCTGGAGCTGCGCCGGGGCAACGACTACTCGCTGCTCAACACCGAAAGCCCCAACCTCACCTACCACCCCGAGCGCCTGTCGATGGAGAAGGTGGAAGATGCGCCTTTCTCGCCGCAAGACCGCATCGGCCAGCTCACCATGCGCAACCTCGACATCGTGGACACGCGTGCCAAGCTCGGCATCTACGCCAACGCGGGCCTGCTGTCCCTGGGTGGCAACGCCGCGCTGGCGCAGTTGGGCGACGGCAGCACCAAGAAATAAGTAAGAAATTGGCCTCTAGCGCTTTACCTATAAGCGCTAATAGCTAGAAAATAGATAGCAAACCGCCTGCCTGCAAAGCCAGGCGGTTTTCTTTTGTCACGCCGCGGCGGGCTCCGGTGCACGGCCGATGGAACGCACGATGGCGGCCAGCACCACACCGTAGGCGGGCACGAACAGCAGCAGGCTCACACCCAGCTTGATGGCGTAATCGACCCAGGCGATTTCGACCCAGTGCGCAGCCATGAAGGCATCGGGGCTGTGCCAGAAGGCGATAGAGAAAAAGGCCGCCGTGTCCAGCGCCTGGCCGAACACCGAAGCTGCCGCGGGCGCCAGCCACCAGGCCCGGCTTCGCTGGCGGATGCGGTCAAACACCTGGATGTCGAGCAATTGACCCAGTGCATAGGCCGCAAAACTGGCGAATGCGATGCGAAACACGAAGGTGTTGAAGTCGCCCAGGGCGCTCCAACCATTGAAGTGGCCTTGGTGGAACAGCACGCCGACGATGTACGAGGCCAGCAGCGCGGGCAGCATGGCGCGGGTGATCACGCGGCGCGCCTGCGTCTTGCCGATCAGGCGCACGGTCAGGTCGGTCGCCAGAAAAATGAAGGGGAAGCTGAACGCCCCCCAAGTGCTGTGAAAGCCCAGCAGGGTGATAGGCAGTTGCACCAGGTAATTGCTGGCGATGACGATGGCGACGTGGGACGCCACCAGGAGGGACAGGTACAGCGGCACGCGCGTCGGCGTTGCCTGGATGGTGCTCATGGCACTCCTTTTTGATGAATGGGGGCGAGGGAACCCATGTGGTGGCGATAGTGCCGGGTGGCGATTGTATTCACCTCTTGCGTGCCACGCGGATCGGACAGCGCCACGGCCATGCGTTCGCGCAGCACCGCTCGCAGGCTTGTCTGCGTCGCCACCCCATCAAAGAGGCGCCCGCAGCCACCCAAAAAAATGCGTCAAACCACCACCGGCTCCGGCTCCAGCCGGATGCCAAAACGCTCATACACACTGGTCTGTATGGCCTTGGCCAGCGTCATCACCTCCCCGCCGGTCACGCTGTCGGCGCCGTGGCCGCGGTTGACCAGCACCAGCGCCTGCTTTTCATAGACCGCCGCCTTGCCCACGGTTTTGCCCTTCCAGCCGCAGGCGTCGATGAGCCAACCGGCCGCCAGCTTGATGCGGCCGTCGGGCAGCGCGTAGTGCACGATTTTGGGGTCGCGGGCGATGATGTCCTGGCACTGCTCGGGCGTGACGGTGGGGTTCTTGAAAAAGCTGCCGGCATTGCCGATGACGGCGGGGTCGGGCAGCTTGGCGCGGCGAATGTCGCACACCCAATCGAAGATCTGCTGCGCCGTGGGTTCGCCCGTACCCGCTTCTTGCGCGCAGCGCTCCAGCTCCAGGTAGCCCAGCTCAGGCTTCCACGCCTTGGGCAGGCGAAAGCGCACCTGCGTGATGACGGCGCGGCCCGCCAAGCCCATGCCCCGCGCCGGGCGGCCGGGCACGGCCGTTTCAACGGGCGGGTGCTTGAACACCGAATCGCGGTAGCCAAAGCCGCATTGCGCGGCGTCGAGCGAAAAAGGCTCGCCGGTGGCCAGATCGATAGCGTCCAGCGAATCAAAGCGGTCCTGCAGCTCGACACCGTAGGCGCCGATGTTCTGCACGGGCGCGGCGCCCACCGTACCGGGAATGAGTGCCAGGTTTTCCAGACCGGGCCAACCCTGGGCCAGGGTCCACGCGACCGTGTCGTGCCAGTTCTCTCCGGCGCCAACCTCCACGATCCAGGCATCCGAGGTTTCCGCGACGAGGCGCCGGCCAGGAATTTCCACCTTGACCACCACGCCCTGGACATCGCCGGTCAGCACCACATTGCTGCCGCCGCCCAAAATGAACAAAGGCTGGCTGGCCAGCGCTGGGAAGGCTCGCAGTTCCTGGACATCCTTGACCGAGCGCACATGCACCAGTGTTTCCGCACGGGCCATGATGCCAAAGGTGTTGTAGGGCTGAAGCGAGCAGTTTTTCTCGACTAACATTGGGCGAATTGTCGCATTTGCCCCCTATCCGGGCGCATTTTCTTGAGGAGTCCTGCTGCCATGCCATCGTTCGATACCGTTTGTGAAGCCGATTTTGTGGAAGTGAAGAACGCCGTCGAGAACGCGGCCAAGGAAATCGGCACGCGTTTCGATTTCAAAGGCACATCGGCCGCCGTGGAGCTGAAGGACAAGGAAATCACGATGTTCGGTGACGCCGAATTCCAGCTCACGCAAGTGGAAGACCTGCTGCGGGGCAAGCTGACCAAGCGCAACGTGGACGTGCGCTTCCTCGACATCGGCAAACCGCAGAAGGTCGGCGGCGACAAGGTCAAACAGGTCATCAAGGTGCGCAACGGCATCGAGAGCGAGCTGGCCAAGAAGCTGCAAAGACTGATGAAGGACAGCAAGCTCAAGGTGCAGGCCGCCATTCAAGAGGAGAAGGTGCGCATCACCGGCGCCAAGCGCGACGACCTGCAGGCAGCGATGGCACTGATCCGCAAGGAGATCACCGATATGCCGCTGACCTTCAACAACTTTCGCGACTGACATGGCCCGCGCCACGCCCCGCCTTGCCGCAGCGTGCCTGGCGCTCGGGCTTGCGCTCGGCGCCGCGGCAACGGCCCAAGCGGCCGATGCCGTGCTGGCCGGCGTACTGGGCAGCAAGGCCTTGCTGGTAGTGGGTGGCAGCGCACCGCACGCGGTGGCACCCGGCGAGCATTACCTTGGCATCACCCTGATCTCCGTCAACGGCGACAGCGCGGTGGTCGAGGTCGATGGCCAGCGGCGCAATCTGCGCCTGGGCGCCCCAGTGAGCGTCGGGGGGAGCGGCGCGAGCCAGCGCGTGGTGCTGGCGCCCGACAGCCTGGGCCACTATATGCAGCAAGGCCAGGTCAATGGGCGCACGGCCATGTTCATGGTCGATACCGGCGCTTCAATGGTTGCCATGGGCCAAGCCGACGCCGAACGCATGGGGCTCGATTTCCGCAAGGGCCGGATGGTAGGCATACGCACGGCCAACGGTACCGCACAAGGTTGGCAGGTCAAGCTCGATTCGGTGCGCCTGGGCGGTATCGAGCTGTTTGGCATTGATGCTGTCGTCACCCCACAGCCCATGCCTTTTGTGCTGCTCGGCAACAGCTTTTTGTCGGAACTGCAAATGACGCGCAACGCCCAGCAAATGGTGCTAGAGAAGCGCTGATGGCAACCGAGGCGCTGGCGCGCAACCCCCACGACGAAGAGTATGAGGACTTGCTCAGTCTCTGGGGAGATCTGGAATCCGCCCTGTCGGTGCTGCTCTCCAGGCCCACCCATGTGCACGATTTCGGTGCCAAGCTGCGCCAGTTCGACCGCTGGCTACAGGAACTCGTAGCGCACGACATCGATGCATCGCTCTACCTGATGTTCCAGCTTGCCTCGACCTCGACGGTAGGCTACAGCGCATCGCACGCGCTGGTCTGCGGCACGCTATGCCACATCATGGCGCGCGAGTTCAACCTGCCCGACCACGAACGCAATGCCCTGGTGCGCGCCGCGCTCACCATGAACATCGGCATGACACAGATGCAGGACGAACTTGCGGTGCAACGCGAAGCGCCCAGTCCCGCGCAGCGGCAGGCCATTGCCGAACACCCACGCAAAAGCCAGGACCTGCTCGAGCAACTGGATATCAGCAATGACCTGTGGCTCGACATCGTGGGCCAGCACCACGGCAATCTGCCCGCATCAACACTGCTGGCGCAATTGTCGCCAGTAGACCGCCTTACCCGCATTCTGGGCACCATCGACCGCTACGCCGCCATGATCAGCCCGCGCAAGTCACGCGCCGGGCGCAGCGCCACCGATTCGGTACGTGCCTTGGTCGGCCAGGAGATCGACCAGCACGACGAAGTCGGCCTGATGCTGGTCCGCACCGTAGGCCTGTGCCCGCCTGGTACCTTTGTGCGCCTGGACAACGGTGATACCGCCATCGTGCTGCGCCGGGGCGACAAGCCCAATATGCCGCTGGTGGCCAGCGTGCTCGACGCGAGCGGCGCGCACTGTCACGAACCACAGATTCACCCCACCGCAGCCGGCAAGCCGCGCGTGCAGTCGGCGCTGGCGCACACCAGCGTGACGGTGGACATGAACCACCGCACCATGGTGCGCCTTGGCCTGTACGCGGCGCAGCGGGCAGCGGCACTGGTCACACACAGTGGCGCGGCGGCACTGACAACGCACGGCGCCGTGGTTTAAGCCACCGACCTTCGCTGGCGACTGGCTAGTGCTGGTGTCCCCAGACGAGCATGGCATCGCGCCCTTGCACCGCAAGATCAACTCTGGCCCCCACGGGGAGCAGCACCTTGGTCGCGACATGGCCGTACGGCAAACCGGTGAGCACAGGCACCGCCATCTGGCTGCGCAGCCACTGCACCACGCTGTCCATGCCGAACCCCTTGTCGTGCGGCGCCAGGCGGATCCCGGTGAACTGGCCCAGCAGCACCGCTTTTTGCCGCGCCAGCACCCCCGCGTAAAGCAGTTGCGTGAGCAGGCGCTCTATGCGGTAGGGGTGCTCGTTGACGTCTTCCAAGAACAGCACACCGCCTTCGACTTGCGGCAGCCAGGGCGTGCCCACCAACGAGGCCAGTACGGCGAGGTTGCCGCCCCAGAGCGGCGCGTCGTGCAGCTCGAACGCATAGTCCGGCGTGCTATCGCGGGCGACGCGGCTGCGTGGATACGGCAGGCGCCAGCCCGTGCCTTCACCGTAGCCGGTGAGCAGGTCGTCAAAGCAGGCTTCCATGATGTCGTCTGGCTCGCCTACCACGCCAAAATCGGGGCACAGCGCGGGCCCGGCCCAAGTGGTGGCGCCGGTACGCGCCTGCACCGCGCTCTGGAAGGCGGTGAAGTCGCTCACACCGACAAAGCGCATGCCGCCTTCCACCGCCTTGGCCACTGCGGCGTAGTCGATGCCCGGCAGGATGCGGGTCAGCCCATAGCCGCCACGCGAGACCAGCGCCACATCGGCGCCGCTGGCAGCCGCGCGGGCAATGGCGGCGATGCGCGTGGCATCGTCGCCGGCAAAGCGGGTGTGCACCGCCAGAGCGTCGCGGTCGACCTCTACCTCGTGGCCGAGCGCCTGCAGCCGTTTGACGCCACGGCGAAACGCCGCCTTGTCGCGCACCGCGCTGGATGGCGAATAAATATAGATGTGGCGCGGGCCGTGCGTATGGCCGCAATCGCAGCCGCCGCCGGGCGTGTGGAAATGGTGATCGTGGGACAAGGCGAAAGTGCGGCAAGGCGCAAGTAAAACGTTCAGCGGTCCGCGGTTTCAGGCCGCACGACCGGGCTGCCCGAAGTATTCCACAGCCTGCCGCGCAATCGGCCCACCATGCTCCTGCACGAAATGCCCGGCCTGCGGCAGCACCACGGGCGGCGGACAACCACGTACCTGCGCCGCCAGATGCTGCACCACGGAAACGCCCAACACCGGGTCTTGCGCGCCAACAACCATCAGGCTGCGACCGGTCCAGTCGTTCTGCCAGAAATCACGTGCCGCCCGTGACAGAGCGGCGCCCGGCGCATCCAAGGTGCCGGGCACCATGGGCGGAAAGGCACGCGGCGCGGCGCGGTAACCGGCATCCGGGAAAGGTGCGTCGTAGGCGCCGCATTCCGCTTCGGTCATCTGCGGGTTGCCACGGCCCAGCAGCCGTCCCACGCCAAACAGGGGCTTTTGCGCACACATCTCGCGCCAGGCCATGAAACCTGGGGACAGCGGCTGCTCGCCCGTCGCCAGCAGCGTGTTCATGGCCAGCAAACCGACAAAGCGCGTGGGCATTTCCATCGGCAGGGTGAGTCCCAGAATGCCGCCCCAGTCCTGCACCACCAGCACACAGCGCTGCAGGTCAAGCCGCTCAATCAACTCCAGCAGCACCTGGCGGTGCCATGCGAAGGTGTGAAAGGCGTCTTTCTTGGGCTTGTCGCTCTTGCCAAAACCGATCAGATCGGGCGCCACCACGCGGTGCCCGGCGGCGAGGAACACGGGAACCATGTGCCGGTAGAGGTAGCTCCAGGCCGGGTTGCCGTGCAGGCACAGCCAGGTGAGCGGCGCGTCCCGCGGGCCTTCGTCAAGGTAATGCAGGCGCAAGCCACCGAGCGCAGGCAGATCACTGAGGTAATGGGGCTCCCATGGGTAACCCGGCAGGTCGGCAAAGCAGGCATCCGGCGTGCGCAGCGCGTCCTGGCGCAGCGGATGGGCAGCCAGGGCGCGCGTGCGCTGCTCGCTGCGGCGGGCCTTGAAGAAGGAGGCGAGCAAGGCGCCGCATTCCTCTGCCAGCACCCCGCCCACACGCTGCGTCTGGTGGTTGAGCCGCGGGTGGGCGAACAGATCGAGCACCGAACCGGCGGCGCCCGTCTTCGGGTCGGCGGCGCCAAACACTACGCGCGCCAGCCGGGCGTGCAGCATGGCGCCGCTGCACATGGCGCAGGGTTCCAGCGTGACGTACAGCGTGCAGTCGCTCAGCCGGTAGTTGCCCAGCGCCTGCGCTCCAGCGCGCAGCGCGGCGATTTCGGCATGCGCCGTAGGGTCGTGGCCCTGCAGGGGCGCGTTGCGGCCCGTCGCCACCACTTCGCCGCCGCGTACCAGCACGGCGCCCACAGGCACTTCGCCTGCGGCCGCGGCGGCGCGGGCCTCGGCCAGCGCCAGCTGCATGAAGTGCGTGTCAGAGATCAAAACGCTACTCAATTCATAGCTTACAGCGCTTACTGCATAAGCGCTAGAGGCCAATTTGACTTGAAATTCATTCTGCCGGTTCAGGCCGCGGTTGGTTCAACGCGTTTTCCAGCGCCTTCTTGTAGTGCTGCTCAATCTGCTGGCTTTGGTCGCGCACCGTCGCTGGTGCCGAAGCACCGCTGGCCGGAGCGCTCTGCAGTGCCGGCACAGCGACGCGCGTGGCATCCAGGCTCTTGCGAGCCATTAATGCGACCAGTGCCAATGCCACCAGCAAGGCGACCAGTCCCAGACCAGCGCGCATGTCATTTCTCCTGTGTCGAAACCAGCCCCAGCGTTTCCATCCAATGTGCAAGCGCCTGGGCGTCGGCATCACCGGCGCGGTAGCGCGCATGCAGCGCCGCGTGCGACTCGGGGCGGTGCTGGTTCAGCTTGAGCGTGCATTGCAGCTCGGTCACGCGCAGTTCGAAGCCGACGATGGCCTTGAGCATCTTGCTGGTGTAGTCCTCGTCCAGGGCGCGCCACTGCGCGGCATAGGGCGGCTCGTGCTGGCCGATCAGCGCTTTGAGGAGTGCGTCCTTGCCCTCTGCCTCGTCCACCAGCGTCGCCTCGACGCGGCAATGCACGGCCAGGTAGTTCCAGCTCGGCACGCGCGCCCGGTCGGGGTAGACCGCGGGCGAGAGGTAGGCGCCCGGCCCCAGAAACGTCACCAGCGCCTGCGGCCGCGCCGCGAGGTAGCGCCAATGCGGGTTGGCGCGCGCGCAGTGGCCCAAAAGCACCAGCGCTTCGCCCGGCTCACCGTCCACCTCCCGCAGGTGCAGCGGCAGGTGCGAGACCACCGGAAACCCGCTGTCGTCGGTGGACACCAGGCTCGCCAAGGGGTGCGCACGCATCAGGGCGCGCGCGTGGGCCGGGTCGGTGGAACGGAACTGCGGTGGCTGGTACATGGCGTGCCTTGTGCGGGAATTAGTTCAGCGCTACGCGCGAACCGTCCTTGTAGGTATAGAGCGTGACAGCAGGTTCCGTCAACTCGCCCTTGGGCGTGAACGCAATGTTGGCCGTGACACCGTGGTACTGCGCCTTGTGAATGAAGGGCGTGAAGACCTTGGGGTCGACCGAGTCGGCGCGCTTCATCGCGTCGACCAGCACCATGGCGGCGTCGTAGGCATAGGGGCTGTAGATCTGGAACTGGCCGGGGAACTTGGCGTCGTAGCGCTTCTTCCAGTCGGCACCGCCTTGCATTTTGTCCACCGAAGCCCCGCCCGTGGCGCAGGTCACGTTGCGCAGCGTGGCGGCCTTGGCGGCCAACTCGGGCAGCTTGGGCGTGCACAGCGCGTCGCCGCCGAAGAACTTCACATTGGCCAGGCCAAGCTGCTCCATCTGGCGCAGCATGGGGCCAGCCTGCGCATCGAGCCCACCGTAGAAGATGGCGTCGGGCTTCTTGCTCTTGATCTTGGTGAGGATGGCCATGAAGTCGGTCGCCTTGTCGGTGGTGAACTCCTCGGCCACCACATTCATGCCCTTTTGCTTGGCCGTTGCCTTGAAAACGGAAGCCACACCCTGGCCGTAAGCCGTGCGGTCGTCAATGATGGCGACGTTCTTGAGCTTGTAGTAGTCGGCCGCAAACAGCGCCAGCGCGCCGCCGAGCGCGTTGTCATTGGCGATCAGGCGGAAGGTGGTGGGGTAGCCGGGTTTGGTCAAATCGGGGTTGGAAGCCGAGGCGGTAATGTTGGGCAGGTCGCACTTGGCGTACACAGAGGAGGCGGGAATCGACGTGCCCGACTGCAGGTGCCCGACCACGCCGGCGGCTTTCTGGTCGCACAGCTTCTGTGCAACGGCAGTGGCCTGGCGCGGGTCGCCCGCGTCATCCTCGGCAATCAGCTCAAAACGAATCTTGTGCCCGCCGATGGTGAGCTTCTCGGCGTTCAGGTCATCAACCGCCATGCGCACGCCGTTTTCGGTGTCCTTGCCGATGTGGGCAATGCCGCCAGAAACCGGTCCGGCGTGGGCGATTTTCACCACCTGAACGTCCTGCGCCGATGCGGCGGAGGCGCCCAGAACAAGGGCAGTGGCAAGGCACAGAGGCAGGGCCTGTGGCGGGCGGGTCGAAAACACGGTCATGACGCTCAAACTCCAAACGGAAAACAAAAAAACCCCACAACAGGGCAGCAAACGCGGGACGCGCCGTGTGACGCATCACCACCCACATGGTAGTCGTACCGCAACACCCGTGCAGGCAAGTACAGCATTGAAAAATGCTATTTTTTTTATAGCTCACAAAGCTTTATTTAAAAGCGACAGAAGCCTATTCTGCTTAAAAACTTTTGCAATGCACGTAGGCTTGCCGCACAATGTTTTCATGCAAAAAAACTTCATCGCCAACGAAGCAATTGTCTCGGCTAGTGGTCGCACGCTCGACGTGATTGATCCGTCGGACGGGCAGGTCTTCGACCACCTCCAGCGCAGCGACGCCGGCGACATCGACACTGCCGTACAGGCGGCGCGCCACTGCTTCGAGACCCTGTGGCACCCGATGGCGCCGGCCGATCGTGGGCGGCTTTTGCTGCGGCTCTCCCATGCCATCACGGCGCATGGCGACCAACTCGCCGCGCTGGAGCAACGCGACTGCGGCAAGCCCACGGGCCAGGCGCGCGCCGATGTCCTGGCACTGGCACGCTACTTCGAGTTCTACGCCGGCGCCTGCGACAAGCTGCACGGGGAGACCCTGCCCTACCAGGAAGGCACCAGCGTCCTGACCTGGCGCGAGGCGCATGGCGTCACAGGCCATGTCATCCCGTGGAACTACCCGATGCAGATTTTCGGCCGCAGCGTGGGCGGCGCGCTGGCAGCGGGCAACACCTGCGTCGTCAAACCGTCCGAAGACGCCTGCCTGTCGCTCTTGCGCGTGGCGCAGCTGGCCGCCGAGGTGGGGTTTCCGCCCGGCGCGATCAACATCGTCACCGGCTACGGGCACGAGGTGGGCGACGCGCTGGCCCGCCACGCCGGCATTGACCACATCAGCTTTACCGGCAGTCCCGGCGTCGGCACGCTGATCGCCCAGGCCGCCGCCGAACGCCACTGCCCGGTGACCCTGGAGCTTGGCGGCAAGAGCCCGCAGATCGTCTTTGCCGACGCCAACCTGGACGCGGCGCTCCCCGCCATCGTCAACGCCATCGTGCAGAACGCAGGCCAGACCTGCTCGGCCGGTTCGCGCCTGTTGGTCGAGCGCAGCCTGTACGAGCCGCTGCTCGAACGCCTGGGCGCCCTGTTTTCAGGCCTGTGCGCCGGGCCGGCCAGCATGGACCTCGACGTCGGGCCCTTGATCCGCGCTACGCAGAAGGAGCGCGTGCTGGGCTTCCTGGAAGATGCCCACACCGCCGGTATTGCCACCGTGGCCCAGGGCAGTGTGGTCCCTGAGGCGCCCCAGGGCGGCTTCTACGCGGCCCCCACCTTGCTGCGCGATGTTCCCCCGGAGCACCGTCTGGCGCAAGAGGAAATCTTCGGGCCGGTGCTCTGTGCCATGCCCTTTGACGACGAGGACCACGCGGTGCAGCTGGCCAATGGCACGCGCTTCGGCCTGGTCGCCGGCGTATGGACTCAGCAGGGCGCACGCCAGTTGCGGATGGCGCGGCGATTGCAATGCGGGCAGGTGTTCATCAACAACTACGGCGCGGGCGGTGGGGTGGAACTGCCGTTTGGCGGCGTGAAGTCGTCGGGCTATGGGCGCGAGAAGGGTTTTGAAGCGCTGTATGGCTTCACCACGCTCAAGACCGTGGCCATCCGCCACGGCTGACGGCCGTTTCAGCGCCGGTCAGGCGTATCGCCAGCGTTTCCGCCCAGCACCTCAGCCCAGCACTTGCTTGAGCGCCGCGTCGTACAGATTCGTAAGGCGGTCAGTCACTTCCAGCAAGCGCTCGCTCGTGGTCGCTACATCAGCCAGGCCGCGCGCATCGGCCTTGCGCTGCAGAGCCGCGCTGAAGAACAGCCATTGCCCATCGCCCAGCGCCAACTCGTCGCGAATGGCGGGCGTGGACAGCGGCGCTGAGGCCAGGGTCGCCATGGCTTTGTGAAACTCGTCCGCATCGCTTGCCAGTTGCGCCCGCGCGCCTTTGAAATCGCCGCCGGTGGCCAGCAGAAAATAGTTCTTGGCAAGGCGCTGCGAGAGCGCACGCTGGCGGCCGGCAAGGTTTACCAGTTTGGCGGTGGAGGCTTTGGACGATTTCTCGAACGCCTCGGTCGCCGTGTTGGCGACGGCCAGCATGCGGTCGGCCTGCGCCGCCACGGCAGCCACCGACTGCACGGTGGGCGGCATGACGAGCAGCGCTTCGAGCGTATCCACCGATTTGTGGACCTCGGTGATCTGCTGCGCCAGGTCTGCGGGCCAGGGCACGCTCGCCAAATCCTCAAAGCCCGAGCGCACCAGCTTCCTGGCCGATGCCATGACGCTGGTCGCCTGATCGGGCAGCACCGCCAGTTGCATTTGCGCATAGGCCTTGGCGATGCGCTGCGACAAAGCGCGGTAGCGGGCGATGCGGTTAATGGCCGTGGAAACCGCAATCTGCGCTTGCGCTGCGCTCATGGCGGGAAGCAGAAAGGCGGCTGCCAGGGTTTGCACCACGGCACGGCGGGTGGCAAGGCGAGAGCGGCGGCAGGAAGAATGCGCAATCACAATGGGCTCCAAAAGGCCCGGGTTGGGCCTAAGCCCGGATTGTGTTGCGGCACGGCGCTCAACGACCTGATCCGCATCAAGTCGCAGCAGTGCACGAGACAGCCACCCCGCCCGCCTGCTTCGCGCCAGAATAGGCACTCTTCGGGCCAGAACCCCGTCCCTCCAACTGCCACGAAAGACCCGCCCATGCGTCTCGCCCAGAAGTCCATCATCGTCACCGGCGCCGGCAGCGGCATTGGCGAGGGCATTGCCCTGCGCCTGGCCGCCGAGGGCGCACGCGTCATCGTCAACGACATCAACGCCGATGCGGGCGAACGCGTGGCCCTGGCGATTCGGGCTGCCGGTGGCGAGGCGCAGTTCTTTCGCGCCGACGTGACCCGCTCTGCCGAGGTGAAAGCCCTGGTGGCGGAGGCCGTGCGCCTCTACGGCCGACTCGACGTGGTGGTCAACAACGCCGGCTGGACGCACCGCAACCGCCCCATGCTGGAAGTGTGCGAGGAGGACTTCGACAAGGTCTATGCGATCAACGTGAAAAGCATCTACCTCTCGGCCATCCACGCCGTGCCAGCCATGCGCGCCAACCCACCGCTGGCCGATGGGGCCAGGAGTGGCGGCAGTTTCATCAACATCGCCTCCACGGCGGGCCTGCGGCCCAGGCCAGGCCTGACCTGGTACAACGGTTCCAAGGGCGCGGTGATCACCACCAGCAAATCCATGGCCGCAGAACTCGGGCCCGAGAACATCCGCGTCAATTGCTTGAACCCCGTGTTCAACCCCGACACCGGCCTGGCCGCCGAATTCGCCGGCGGCCCGGTGGACGAGGCGCGCCGGGCGAAGTTTCTCGCCACCATTCCGCTGGGGCGCTTTTCGACCGCGCTGGATGTGGCCAACGCCGCCTTGTACCTCGCCAGCGACGAGGCGGCGTTCATCAGCGGCGTCTGCATCGAGGTGGATGGGGCGCGCTGCGTGTGAATCTTGCTGACCGCGAATGACCCTATTCGGGGTGTGCGGCAAAATCGGGGCATGGCTGAACGCGTGATTCCTCTGGTTGATGCCCGGGTGGCGGCGCTTGCCGTCCCGGCGGGCACGGGCGCGGCGCCATCGGGCCGGTTGGTCGACACCTTGAACAGGCCGCTGCGCGACCTGCGCATCAGCGTGACCGACCGCTGCAACTTCCGCTGCAACTACTGCATGCCCAAGGAAGTGTTCGACAAGGAACACGCTTACCTGCCCCACAGCGCGCTGCTCACGTTCGAGGAAATCACCCGCCTGGCGCGCGCGTTCCTGGCGCATGGCGTGCGCAAGATTCGCCTCACCGGCGGCGAGCCGCTGCTGCGCAAGGACATTGAGGATCTGGTGGCGCAACTGGCCGCGCTGCGCACGGTCGATGGCCAGCCCCCTGAACTCACGCTGACCACCAATGGCTCGCTACTGGCGCGCAAGGCACACGCCTTGAAGGAAGCGGGCCTGAACCGTGTCACCGTCAGCCTCGACGGGCTTGACGATGCCGTGTTCCGGCGCATGAACGATGTGGACTTCCCGGTGGCCGACGTGCTGGCAGGGATCGACGCGGCGCGCGAAGCAGGCCTCTCGGGCCTGAAGGTCAACATGGTGGTCAAGCGCGGCACCAACGAGCACGAAATTCTGCCCATGGCGCGCCACTTTCGCGGCACCGGCATCACACTGCGCTTCATTGAATACATGGACGTCGGCGCCACCAACGGCTGGCGCATGGACGAAGTGCTGCCGTCCCGCGAGGTGATCGCCCTGCTGCGCGCCGAGCTGCCGCTGGTGCCGCTCGATCCCAGCGCGCCAGGCGAAACCGCCGAGCGCTGGGGCTACGCCGACACCGCTGGCCGCCATGACCCGCTGCTTGGCGAGGTGGGCGTGATCAGCAGCGTCACCCAGGCATTCTGCGGCGCCTGCAACCGCGCCCGCCTCTCCACCGAGGGACGCATGTATTTGTGCCTGTTCGCCGGCCAGGGCTACGACCTGCGCGCGCTGCTGCGCGGTGGCGCCAGCGACGCCGGCCTGAACGACGCCATCGCCGCCATCTGGCAAGGCCGGGCTGACCGCTACTCCGAGCTGCGCGCCAGCCTGCCCGCCGACGCCAGCCAAGACGGCGCCGCGCCACGCCGCGTTGAAATGAGCTACATCGGTGGGTAACGCGCCAACCCTTTCCCTCTTCTTCTCCTGCGCGGCCCCCGCCGCGCAGGCAAACCGCCATGATTGACACCCAGGACATCACCGGCCTGATCCTCGCCGGCGGCCGCGGCTCACGCATGGGTGGGGTGGACAAAGGCCTGCAGGCGTTTCGCGGCGTGCCGCTGGCGCTGCACACGCTGCTGCGCCTGCAGAGGCAGGTCGGCGCGACCATGGTCAACGCCAATCGCAACCTGGCGGCCTATGAATCCTTTGGCGTGCCGGTGTGGCCCGATGGCGACAGCGACTTTTCCGGCCCGCTCTCGGGTTTTCTCACCGGGCTGGAGCGCTGCGAGACGCCCTGGCTGCTCACCGTGCCCTGCGACACCCCGCTGTTCCCGCTGGACCTGGCCCAGCGCCTGGCGCAGGCGGCCGAGCAGGAACAGGCCGATATCGCCATGGCCGCCGCGCCCGAAGCGGGCAAGGACGGCAGCCTGCAAGTGCGGCCACAGCCGGTGTTTTGTCTGCTGCGGGTCGAGTTGCTGGAAAGCCTGGTGCGCTTCACCCAGGGCGGCGGGCGCAAGATCGACGCCTGGACCAGCCAGCACCGCTGCGCCATCGTCCCCTTTGATGCACCGGGCGACAACGCCAGCGCCTTCTTCAACGCCAACACCCTCGCCGAGCTGCAAGCGTTGGAATCGCGCA
>Ga0208518_100242_pt1 | contig 19076 bp, 16 predicted proteins | sample LakWasM127_HOW14_2_FD_183937 | JGI IMG/M metagenome (GOLD analysis project Ga0208518, IMG submission 183937) | Freshwater sediment methanotrophic microbial communities from Lake Washington under simulated oxygen tension - Sediment Metagenome... | ecosystem: Environmental > Aquatic > Freshwater >...
GGCAAAAGATTCAGACATGTATTTCCTTGCCACGTGCAGGTTGACAGCAGCACCATTGCTGCGGTTTGAAAGGCTGCCCGTGGTGGTTGGGGTACGGCGGATGCCGCGGGTTAGAGTTGAAACAACCACAAGGCCAGTGCGCTGCGGCGCGGGCTGGAGGCCATGTGGACCAAGGTGGGGCCTTGCGGCCCCGGTTTTTCAGCCCGCTGCGGACTGCGCAAAGGGCTGGCGCTGCTGCCACCAAGCCAGCACCTGGGCCACGGCCTGTTCGATCGTGAGCTCGGAGTTGTCCAGAAGCAATGCGTCCTGCGCGCTCTTCAAGGGGGCAACGCTGCGGTTCATGTCGCGGGCGTCGCGCGCCTCGAGGTCTGCGCGAAGGTCGGCTATTTTAGCGTTTATTCCGCGCGCAAGCAATTGTTGTCGGCGCCGCTCGGCCCGGCACGCGGCGCTGGCGGTGAGGTACACCTTGAGCGGCGCCGCCGGGAAGATCACGGTGCCCATGTCGCGCCCGTCGGCGACCAGGCCGGGCAGGGTGCGAAACCCCAACTGCAATGCGACGACCGCCGTGCGAACCTGCGGCAGGGCGGACACCAGCGATGCGTCCATGCCTGCCTGCTCGGTGCGTATGGCGTCGCTGACGTCCACGCCGGCCAGCAGCACGCGCCCGGCGTCAAAGCGCAGCGCCATGGTGCGTGCGAGGTCCGCGATGGCCTCCGCATGCTCCGCGCCGATCGCAAGGCCGGCCTGCCGCGCCGCCAGCCCGGTCGCCCGGTAAATGGAGCCCGAATCCAGCAGGTGGTAGCCCAGCGCCTGGGCCACTTTTGCGGCCACGGTCCCTTTGCCCGAGGCGGTGGGGCCATCGATGCAGATGACCGGCGCGCCTGCGGATGCAGGCTGCACCACGGTAAACAGGGTCTCGAAATAGTCGGGGAAGGTCTTGGCGACACAGCGCGGGTCTTCAATGCGCACCGGCAGGCCAGCGGGGTTGAAGGCGGCGAGCGAGAAGCACATGGCGACCCGGTGGTCGTCGTAGGTGTGGATGCTGGCGGCGCGCCAGGCCTGCGCCGTCGCGGGTGGCGTGATGCGCAGGAAGTCTGGCCCTTCTTCCGTGGTGGCGCCCAGCTTGCGCAGCTCGGTGGCCATGGCGGCAATGCGGTCGGTTTCCTTGACGCGCCAGCTGGCGATGTTGCGCAGCACGGTGGTGCCGTCGGCATACAGCGCCATGACGGCCAGCGTCATGGCGGCGTCGGGAATGTGGTTGCAGTCCAGGTCGATGGCCTTGAGCGGCCAGGTGCCGCGCTCCACCCGCAGCCAGTTGGGGCCGCCGCTCACCTGGGCGCCCATGGCCTGGGCCGCCTCGACGAAGCGGATGTCGCCTTGGATGGAACCAAGCCCTACGCCGTGGATTTCAATGCCTTTTTGGCCTCTAGCGCTTGCTGCGATTGCGCCTAGCGCTATGAAGTAGCTAGCAGACGAGGCATCGGCCTCGACGTGAATGCTGCCGGGCGACTGGTAGCGGCTGCCCGCCGGAATGCGAAAACGTTGCCAGTTCTCGTTGGCCACGGCGATACCAAAGCGCGCCAGCAGCGCCAGCGTGATGGCGATGTAGGGCTTGGAGATGAGCTCACCAACGACCTCGATCACCACTTCTTGCGATTTCGCTGCCAGCGGCAGCGCCATCAGCAGGGCGGTCAGGAATTGGCTGGAGACGTCGCCCCGCACCCGGACTGGCTGGCCCAGCGCCAGTGCCGGCACGCCCGCGCCCTGGGCAATGTGCAGCGGCGGGTAGCCCTCAACGCCCAGGTAGTCGATGTGGCAACCCAGTTGGCGCAGCGCGTCCACCAGGTCGCCAATCGGGCGCTCGCGCATCCGCGCTACGCCGTCGAGCGTGAATGCACCGCCCAGCAGGGCCAGCGCGGCGGTCAGTGGGCGCATGGCGGTGCCCGCATTGCCCATGAACAGCGACAGCGCCGCTGCGGGGCGCGCATCGCCCAGGCCGGTGATGCGGGTTTCGCTCTCCGTCTGGTCCACATGGCAACCCAGCGCGCGCAGGGCGTCCAGCATGACGCGGGTGTCGTCCGAGTCGAGCAAGTCGTGCACGGCGGTGGTGCCGCTGCTCAGCGCCGCCAGCAGCAGCACGCGGTTGGAAATGCTCTTGGAGCCTGGCAATTGAACGCTGCCGCCTGCCGAGGCAAGTGCCGGAATGTCGAGAAATGCGGTGCTGTACATCGGTAAAGGTTCGTCTAAGGCCTGTTGACACTATATTTTTAGTGCGAACGTGGTGCGTGTCTGCCGCTAGAAACCGATGAACCCGGCGCGGCCCAATACCCGTGCACCCATGGAACTGGCTTTGCCAAGCCACCGGGTGCGTCCCCCTTGGGGGAAGGCGCCGTAGGCGACTCAGGGGGGATTACTTTTCAGGGGGATTTTTTACGCTGCGCACCCATGCGCCAGTGCGCGCGTGTTTCGCTGGCGAGGGTCAGCATGTCTTCCAGCGCTTGCGCGTCGTCGGTGCGGATGGCGTTTTCCAATTGCGAGAGCGCCTGCTGGAACAGTTTCGACTGCGCCAGCAGTTCGTCGCGGTTGGCCAGCAGCACGTCGCGCCACACCTTGGGGTCGCTGGCGGCAATGCGGGTGAAATCGCGAAACCCTGGGCCAGCCAGCGAGAGAAACGTGTCGGCCTGGGCCTGCCCGGTGATGCTGTTCACCAGCGAGAACGCCAGCAAGTGAGGCAGGTGGCTGACCGCGGCAAAGGCCTCATCGTGTGATTCGGGTGACATGCTGGTGACGCGGCAGCCCAGCGCTGTCCAGACTTCCTCGGCCTTTTGTAATTGTGCGGTCAGTGTGCGCTCCGTGGGTGTCAGGATGACCTGGCGGCCGCTGTAGAGCTCGGCATCGGCATGCTCGACACCCGACACCTCGCGCCCGGTGATCGGGTGCGCCGGCACGAAGGAGCCGACCTGGTCGCGCAGAGCACGGCGCGCGGCCTGTACGACGTCGGCCTTGGTCGAACCCACGTCCATCACCAGCATTTGCGGTGTCACCAGGTGCTTGATCGCCTTGAGCGTGGCTTCCGTGGCCGATACCGGGACAGCGACGAGCACAATGTCGGCACCGGCCACCGCCAGCAGGGCGGAAGGCGCCTCGACGTCAATCACGCCCAATTGCCGGGCGCGGTCGGTGGTGGAGGGCGACTTGCTGTAGCCCACCACGCGGTTGACCAGCCCCGCCTGCTTGAGCGCCAGGGCAAAGGAGCCGCCCATCAGGCCGCAACCGATCAGGCCAAGCTGTTCAAACATGGCGTGCTCCTGGCGGCAGCGCCTTGCACGCAGTGAAAAGCGTGGGGGTGATGAGCGCCGCCGGGCCGCCCCAAGGCGCGAAGGCCCCCTTGGGGGGCAGCGTCTTACACGCAGTGAAAAGCGTGGGGGTCATGACGTCACCGGGTAGGTGCCCAGCACCTTGTAGAAGGCGCTCAGGCTGCGCAGTTCCGCAAGGGCCGCTGCCACGTGCGGCTGGCTTGGATGGCCGTCGATGTCGATATAAAAATAGTATTCCCACTGACCCGTGCGTGCTGGGCGCGACTCGAAGCGTGTCATCGATACGCCGTGGTTCTTGAGCGGCACCAGCAGGTCGTGCACGGCGCCCGGCTTGTTCGGTACAGACACAATCAGGCTTGTGCAGTCGTGCGCCGACGGCGGTGGGGTGTCCAGCGTGTGCGGCAGGCAGATGACGGCAAAGCGTGTGCGGTTGTAGGCGTCGTCCTGGATGGCGGGCGCTACCACATGCAAGCCAAATTGCGCTGCGGCACGGTCGCTGGCCAGCGCGGCCAGGGCTGGGTTGCCAGCGGCCATGCGCGCGCCTTCGGCATTGCTCGACACGGGGCGCCGCTCGGCGTGCGGCAAGTGCTTGGAGAGCCAGGCCTGGCACTGCGCCAGCGCCTGTGGGTGCGCCAGCACGGCTTCGATGCCTTCGACAGAGGCGCTGGTGCGCAGCAGGTTGTGGCGTACCAGCAGGCTGACTTCGCCCACCACGTGCGTGGGCGTGTGCAGGAACAGGTCGAGCGAGCGCGTGACCACGCCTTCGACCGAGTTTTCAACCCCGACAACGCCAAACTGCGCGCTGCCCGAGGCGGTGGCGTGGAACACTTCGTCGAAATTGGCGCAATAGACGATGTCGGCCGCGCCGCCAAAGAACTCGATCGCCGCTTGCTCGCAGAAGGTGCCGGCCGGGCCGAGCACGGCGACGCGTTGGGGAGACTCAAGCGCCAGACAGGCCGACATGATCTCGCGCCAGATGGCCGAGACATGTGCGCTGCGCAGCGGGCCAGGGTTGGTGCGGACGATTTTCTCGATCACCTGCGCCACGCGGTCGGGGCGGAAAAACGGCGTGCCCTCGCGCTTCTTCACCTCGCCGACACGCTCGGCGACCAGCGCGCGCTGGTTCAGCAGCGTGAGCATCTGCTGGTCGATGTTGTCGATCTGCACGCGCAGGCTTGCCAGATCGGGCGAGGCGACGGCCGTGGTCACGGGGGTGGGTGTGGTGGAGCTCATGCGCGGGTTTTTTCGAATTCTCGCAGGTAGTCCACCAGCGCTTGCACGCCGGCCAGCGGCATGGCGTTGTAAATGCTCGCGCGCATGCCGCCTACCGACTTGTGGCCCTTGAGCTGCAGCAGGCCGCGCTCGCGTGCGCCAGCGAGGAACGCGTCGTTCAGCGATTCGTCGCGCAGGAAGAAGGGCACGTTCATGCGCGAGCGGCAGTTGGCGGCCACTTTGTTGAGGTACAGATCGGAGTTGTCAATCGCGCCATACAGCAGCTCCGCCTTGGCGATGTTGCGCAGCTCCATGGCGGCAATGCCGCGCGCCGAGCCCTCGCTCTGGCGCGCCAGCCAATCAAAGGTCAGGCCCGCCATGTAGATGCCCCAGGTCGGCGGCGTGTTGAACATGGAATGGTTCTCGGCCACCAGCTTGTAATCAAACGCGCTGGGGCAGGCGGGGAGCGCCTGGCCGATCAGGTCTTCGCGCACCACGACGATGGTCAGGCCCGCTGGCCCCAGATTCTTTTGCGCTCCGCCAAAGGCCAGGCCGACGCGCGACCAGTCCACCGGGCGCGAGGCGACGTGCGAGGAGAAGTCGATGACCAGGGGCGCATCGCTGCCCAGTGCCTTGAGGTCGGGCAGCTCGTGGAATTCGACGCCGTTGATGGTTTCGTTGCTGCAGATGTGCAGGTAGCTCGCGCCCACGCTGGGCGTCCAGCTGGCCGGGTCGGGCAGGGTGGTGAAGCCGCTGGATTCGCCCGAGGCGACGATGTTCACTTCCGACGCGTACTTGCGCGCCTCTTTCTGCGACTTCTGGCTCCAGCTGCCGGTGACGACGAAATCCACGCCGGCCGCGCGCGAGAGGTTCAGCGGAACGATGGCGTTCTCGGCCAGGCCGCCGCCCTGCATGAACAGAATCTTGAAATGCTGGGGCACGGCGAGCAGACTGCGCAGACCCGCTTCGGCCGCCTCGTAGATCGAGAGGAACTCCTTGCCGCGGTGGCTCATTTCCATCACGCTCATGCCACTGCCGTGCCAGTCCAGCATTTCGGCCGCAGCGCGCTGCAGTACCTCCTCGGGAATGGCGGCGGGCCCGGCAGAAAAGTTGTAAGGACGTTGCATCACAAAATAGGTATCAAATCAGGCGCTAGCGCTTATGGGGTAAGCGTTAGCAGCTATCAATAAGTGAAATGTCGAAACGGGGGCTGGCGGCCCTGCGTTACTCCGCTCCTGCTTCGGGCTCTGTCCCCGGTGCATCACCGTCTGCACCATCAGCGCCTTGGGCGTCGTTTTCCACGATGCGTTGCAGGCCGATGAGTTGGGCGCCTTCGTCCAGGGCGATCAGTGTGACGCCCTGCGTCGCCCGGCCCAGTTCGCGGATTTCGCTGACGCGGGTGCGCACCAGCACGCCCTTGTCGGTGATGAGCATGATTTCGTCGTGCCCCCGCACCAGTGTGGCGGCGACGACCTTGCCATTGCGCTCGCTTTGCGAGATGGCGATCATGCCCTTGGTGCCACGGCCGTGGCGCGTGTACTCGGTAATGCCGGTGCGCTTGCCGTAGCCGTTCTCGGTGGCGGTCAGCACGCTTTGCGTCTCGTCTTCGGCGACCAGCATGGCAATCACGCTCTGGCCTTCTTCGAGCGTCATGCCGCGCACGCCACGTGCCTGGCGACCCAAGGGGCGGACATCGTTCTCGTCGAAGCGCACCGCCTTGCCGCCATCAGAGAACAGCATGACGTCGTGCTGGCCGTCGGTCAGCGCGGCGCCAATGAGGTAGTCGCCCTCGTCGAGGTTGACGGCAATAATGCCGCCCTTGCGGGGGTTGGAGAAATCGTCGAGCGCGGTTTTCTTGACCGTGCCCATGCTGGTTGCCATGAACACATAGTGGTCAGCAGGGAAGGTGCGCATGGTGCCGGTGAGCGGCAGCACGACGTTGATCTTCTCTCCCTCGACCAGCGGGAACATGTTGACGATGGGCCGCCCGCGCGAACCGCGCGAGCCGGCAGGCACTTCCCAGACCTTGAGCCAGTACAGGCGGCCACGGTTGGAGAAGCACAGGATGTAGTCGTGCGTGTTGGCGATGAAGAGCTGGTCGATCCAGTCGTCTTCCTTGGTCGCCGTGGCCTGTTTGCCGCGCCCGCCGCGCTTTTGCGCGCGGTATTCGGACAGCGGCTGGCTCTTGATGTAGCCCGTGTGGCTGAGCGTGACCACCATGTCGGTGGGGGTGATCAGGTCTTCGGTGGACAGGTCTTGCGCGCTGTATTCGACCAGGCTGCGGCGCGCGCCGAGCTTGCTTTGACCGAACTCCTGCTTGATGGCCGTCAGTTCGTCGCCAATGATGGTCGAGACGCGCTCGGGCGTGGCCAGGATGTCCAGCAGGTCTTCGATGACCGCCATGATCTCCTTGTACTCGGCGACGATCTTGTCCTGCTCCAGCCCGGTGAGGCGCTGCAGGCGCATTTGCAAAATTTCTTGTGCCTGGGTGTCCGACAGGCGGTACAGGCCGTCCTGGCCCATGCCGAACTCGCGGTCCAGCCCCTCGGGACGGTAGTCGTCGGCATTGATGACACCGCCATCGGTGCGCGTGCGGGTAAGCATTTCGCGCACCAGTTTGCTGTCCCAGGAGCGCGCCATCAGCTCGGTTTTGGCAACCGGTGGTGTGGGGGCGCTGCGAATGATGGCAATGAAATCGTCGATGTTGGCCAGCGCCACGGCCAGGCCTTCGAGCACATGGCCGCGGTCGCGCGCCTTGCGCAGTTCGAACACCGTGCGCCGGGTGACCACCTCGCGGCGGTGCTGCAAGAAGACGCTGACCAGGTCCTTGAGATTGCACAAGCGCGGCTGGCCGTCGATCAGCGCCACCATGTTCATGCCAAAGGTGTCCTGCAGCTGCGTCTGCTTGTACAGGTTGTTCAGCACCACCTCGGGGACTTCGCCGCGCTTGAGCTCGATCACCAGGCGCATGCCCGATTTGTCGGATTCGTCCTGGATGTGGCTGATGCCCTCGATCTTCTTCTCGTGCACCAGCTCGGCCATGCGCTCCTGCAGCGTCTTCTTGTTGACCTGGTAGGGCAGCTCATCCACGATGATGGACTGGCGCTGGCCCCGGTCGATGTCTTCAAAGTGGCAGCGCGCGCGCATCACCACCTTGCCGCGCCCGGTGCGGTAGCCGTCCTTGACGCCATTGATGCCGTAAATGATGCCGGCGGTAGGGAAATCAGGTGCCGGGATGATCTCCATCAGGTCGTCGATCGAGGCCTCCGGGTGGTGCAGCAGGTGCAGGCAGGCGTCCACCACTTCGTTCAGGTTGTGCGGCGGAATATTGGTCGCCATACCCACTGCAATGCCCGACGAGCCATTGACCAGCAGGTTGGGCAGCTTGCTAGGCAGCACCAGGGGTTCTTTCTCGCTGCCGTCGTAGTTTGGGCCGAAATCGACGGTTTCCTTGTCGATGTCGCCCAGCATCTCGTGGGCAATCTTGGCCAGGCGGATTTCCGTGTACCGCATGGCGGCGGCGTTGTCGCCGTCCACCGAGCCGAAGTTGCCTTGACCGTCCACCAGCATATGGCGCAGGGAAAAATCCTGCGCCATGCGAACGATGGTGTCGTACACCGCGCTGTCGCCGTGCGGGTGGTATTTGCCGATCACGTCGCCGACGATGCGGGCAGATTTCTTGTAGGGCCGATTCCAGTCGTTGTTGAGCTCGTGCATGGCGAACAGCACGCGCCGATGCACGGGTTTGAGGCCGTCTCGCGCATCGGGAAGCGCCCGTCCCACGATCACGCTCATGGCGTAATCCAGATAGCTGCGCCGCATTTCCTCTTCGAGGCTGATCGGGAGAGTTTCTTTGGCGAACTGGGTCATGGATAAGGTACAAAACGGCCGGAATCGGGCATTTTAGGCGCAAGGCTTTGTAGCTGTAGAGCAACGTTTAAGCTTTCAAGCGCTTTTGTCCTACGGTCTGAGCGGTATGTGGGGCCACTCTCCCCTGTTACGTATGGCACAATTCGGTCAACGTTTTTGGTGGTGGTCACCGAATAACGTCCTTGATTCGCAGCGCTGCTGCGGCCTTTGCCCCCAAGAGGAGAACCATGAATAAACTGAACAAAGTGGCGATGTTGTTGGCCTCTGCAGCGCTTGCTACCGCCGCTGGTGCCCAGACTGTTGATAACTGGAAAAACGGTACCAATGAACTGGTCTGGAAGAACGGTACCAACGAACTGTGCTGGCGCGATGCCAACTGGACCCCTGCTACGGCAGCTCCTGGCTGCGACGGCGCTCTGGCCGCTCCCGTAGCTGCTGCGCCGGCTCCTGCACCTGCAGCAGCGCCTGCACCCGCACCCGCACCTGCACCGGTGGTGGCTACCTCGAGCAAGGTCACCTATGCTGCTGACGCCTTCTTCGACTTTGACAAGTCGGTTCTGAAGCCCGCAGGCAAGGCCAAGCTCAATGATCTGGTTTCCAAGGTTCAAGGCATCAACCTTGAAGTGATCATTGCCGTGGGCCACACCGACTCTATCGGTACCGACGCCTACAACCAGAAGCTGTCGGTTCGCCGCGCTGAAGCCGTCAAGGCCTATCTGGTGTCCAAGGGTATCGAAAAGAGCCGTGTCTACACCGAAGGCAAGGGCGAGAAGCAGCCTGTGGCCGATAACAAGACCAAAGAAGGTCGCGCCAAGAACCGCCGCGTAGAGATCGAAGTGGTCGGTACCCGCGCTGCCCAGTAATCTTTGATTGCTGATATAAAAGCCCCGGCAACGGGGCTTTTTTCATGGTTTTTTGCTTCCATGCTTTTGCCATCGATCGCTGAAATGACGAATGCCACCAACGTTGACCCTGCCGAACTGGCCAAGTTTTCCGATCTCGCCCATCGCTGGTGGGACAAGGACAGCGAGTTTCGTCCGCTGCACGAAATAAACCCCTTGCGCCTGGCGTGGATCGATTCCATCGCCCCCCTTTCGGGCAAGCAGGTGCTTGATGTCGGGTGCGGTGGTGGCATTCTCGCGGACGCCATGGCGCGCAAGGGTGCCCAGGTGCTGGGCATCGACCTGGCTACCAAGTCCCTCAAAGTCGCCCAGTTGCACGCTCTGGAAGCTGAGACCCCCCACGTAAGCTACCGCGAGATCAGTGCTGAGGCCCTGGCTCAGGAGCAGCCGGCGGGCTTCGACACCGTCACCTGCATGGAAATGCTGGAGCATGTTCCTGACCCAGACTCCATTGTCCGTGCCTGCGCCCAATTGGTGCGGCCAGGTGGCTGGGTGTTTTTCTCCACCATCAACCGCAACGCCAAGGCGTTTGCATTTGCCATTCTGGGCGCCGAATACCTGCTGAAGCTATTGCCCCGTGGTACCCATGAATATGCGCGTCTGATCCGCCCCAGTGAGCTGGCAAAAAGCTGCCGCGACGCTGGTTTGGACATTGCCCATACGAGGGGACTGGAGCATAACCCGCTCACTGGGCGCTATTGGCTTAGCCAAAACACCAGCGTGAACTACCTAGTGGCGGCGCAGCGACTGCCTTCCGATGTTTGAAGGTGTTTGCGCTGTTCTGTTTGATCTGGACGGAACGCTCATCGATAGCGCTACCGACCTTGGCCATGCTGCCGACAAGATGCGTACCGACCGTGGCCTGGAGCCGCTGCCGCTTGCCGATTACCGCGCCATGGCGGGTGCCGGTGCACGCGGCATGCTGGGTGTGGCGTTTGGCATTGCGCCCGGAGATCCAGACTTTGACCTGCTGCGCGAAGAGTTCTTTGCCAATTACACGGCGTGCATGTTCAACCATACGGCAGCATTCGACGAGGTGGTCGAGCTGCTGGCTACCCTCACGGCGCGTGGCTTTCTTTGGGGTATTGTGACCAACAAGGCGGCGCGTTTCACCGAGCCGCTGCTGCGCACCCTGCCGGTTTTCGCGAACTGTGGTGTCGCCATCAGCGGCGACACCACGCCGCACGCGAAGCCGCATCCAGAGCCCCTGTTCGAGGCTGCGCGGCGCCTGAGGGTCGCTCCAGGCCAGTGTATTTATGTGGGGGACGACGAGCGCGACATCGTGGCAGGACGGGCAGCAGGCATGCCCACCGTGGCCGCCAACTATGGCTATCTTGGCGCCACTGCATCGGTCAGGGCCTGGGGTGCCGACGCAGAAATTAATTCGCCTGCGCAGCTCTTGCAATTCCTGTCTTCCCGCTTAATATAGGGGGCTTGGGGCTGCCCTGGTTTCGACGTGGGTTCGGAATCGGCGTGGTGCATGTCGAGCTTGATTGGCGCTCGTAAATCTGCATTCAAAAAACTAACTGCAAACGACGAACGTTTCGCACTCGCTGCTTAATTGCCAGTGAGCCTTGCAACAGTTGGCCGATGGGCTGGGCAAGGGGGTATCGAGCAATCGCTGCCTCCCGGCTGCAAGGATAATTACATGGGCTGGCCCTGATCCGGGTACCTTGGGTTGGGGCGAGACAATAGGGTGCTGGCGGCCGGTAGAGCGTGCGACTGCGCGATGCCGGTGGCGAGACTTAAATCAGACCGCTAAACATGTAGATCTGCCCGGTAAAGGCTTGCGGACGCGGGTTCAATTCCCGCCAGCTCCACCATTACGACGTCCAAGGGCGTTCACCAACATCCGGTGAACGCCCTTTTTCTTTGGTAAATCAATGGGTTACGGTCTGGAGACGTCCGAGGCGATCTCCTGGCAGCCAGGCTGAGGCGGGGGAACAGACGGGGGAACAAAATCCGAAAAGGGTAGACTGGCGGCGTTTGTTCCCCCGTTTCAGAGGGGAAATCCTAGTGAAACCTCTGGAGGTGTTCCCCCATGTTGACCGACGCACAGTGCCGCAACGCCGTCTGTTCCCCCACATCGAAGCGGGAGCGTTTATCGGATTCGGGAGGCTTGTACCTGGAAGTCGCTCCCGGGGGATCGAGGCGCTGGTTCTGGAAGTATCGGCATGAGGGCAAGGAAGGGCGCATGGCTCTGGGCAGCTATCCCTCGATCAGCCTGACGGCGGCTCGCAAGGCTCGTGATACCGCCAGGCTGCAGAAATCGACAGGAATAAATCCTGTGCATGCCAGAAAGGTGGAAAGGCTGAAGGCTTCTGCCAGTGCCGGGGATACCTTCAAGGCTGTCGCTCTGGAGTGGTACGACAAACAGAAGCCTCTATGGAGTGATTCTCATGCTGAGCGCTCGCTGCGCCAGTTCGAACGTGATCTCTTTCCTTGGTTAGGGGGTCGTCGCCTAGCTGAGATTGAGCCGGTGGAACTGCTGGCAACCCTGCGTAAGGTGGAAGAGCGCGGGGCTGTAGAGACGGCCGATCGTGGATTGATGTTGGCTCGCCAGGTCTGGCGCTATGGCGTCGCCACCGGTAGGGTGGGGCGGGATATCACGGGAGACCTCAAAGGCGCGTTGTCTCCGTACCGGGGTAAGCACTTCGCTGCCATTACCGAACCGGTCAAACTGGGTGAGCTACTGCGTGCTATCCAGGCTTACAAGGGCGGGCCTATCGTGCGGGCGGCACTACAGTTGGCACCCTTGTTGTTTCAGCGTCCTGGCGAATTGCGCGGTGCAGCTTGGGCCGAGGTTGACCTGGATGCTGCCCTCTGGACGATTCCGGCTATCCGGATGAAGCGAGGCAAGGACGGGAAGGAAAACGGGGATCCACATCTGGTGCCTCTTTCAACCCAGGCTGTGAAAGTGTTGCGGGAGCTGTATCCATTGACGGGGCACAGTGCCTTGGTGTTTCCCGGTGAGCGCAACCACAGTCGACCTATTTCAGAGAACTCAGTGCGAACCGCGCTCATCACCATGGGCTATACGCCGGAGATCCAAACATGGCATGGCTTTCGCGCCACGGCGCGAACAATGCTGGCGGAGCGATTGGATGTGGACCCGTTGGTGATTGAGGCGCAGCTGGCTCACGCCGTCAAGGACGCCAATGGGCGCGCTTACAACAGGACACAGTACCTAGCCCATCGAACGAAAATGATGCAGCGGTGGGCAGACTATCTGGACAGACTGAGGGAAGGCAAAGCAGCAGGCAAGACGACTTCCAAAACTCTTGACGATGCAAGTACCTGATCTGCCATTTCGCTGGACTTGGTCATTGCGGTGGGTTGCCATGAATCGATGGCAGTTTCTCTTCAATTGAATGTTGAGACCCTGTCGGCAAAGCGTGTGAGCTTGGCGGTGTAAATGGCCGTTCTGCAGCGGTTGCCGTCGGTCGTCGGCTGCACATGAACTTCCGGTAAGCGCCCTCAAGCTGACGCTCGTCTAGGAGGCCGGCGGCGCCTCAGGTGTCAGTTATTCGACGTACCACTGACGTTCGCGCTCCAACTGTTCGAGCTCGCGCCGCGAGCGACTGCTTCCACAGCAAGCGATGGGCTCCAAACGAGCGACACAAGTCCAGACGATCAGCACGAGGTTATGCAGTCGACAGGTCCCGCTGCATAGTTGTCGGCGCACGGCACCGCAAGCGGGCCAGGTCCGACTCCCGTAACCGGGTATCCGTTTGCAGGTAGCTACTCCGCACCACCTACCGTCTGCGTTACAAACCGTTGCAAGCTCACCCATGCAAAACGTGAGCTCAGGCGGAGAACCGATTCTTCGCGACGTCCTCGCCTTGTTCAAAGACAGGAGCGGAGACGAGACCGGAGGACAGCATGCTGACCGTGGGTTCAGCTTTCAGGTCTGGCAAGCCGTGCTTGAGACACTGAAGGCACATGCGACCGGCGAGGACTACGCCGTCGTACTTGAATGGCAGGAGGACATCGCCGTTCTCAACTCGTCCAAGCAGCCCTCGCGCGTGACATTCATCCAGCTCAAGAAGAACGAGTCGACGCACCACTGGACATTGACTGGACTGCTGGCTCCACCACCGGCACCTCCGGAAAAAGTAGTGCAGGCCACCATAGACGAGACAGACGCTCCGGCCGCACCAAAGCGCCGGACAGCCGTTCGTTCGCGTAAGCCGGAACAGTCCACGCTGGCCAAGCTGTACTTCCACCGCCAGCGCTTTTCCGCGCTCACGCCGCCTCCGGAACTCGTCTTCGCTTCGAACGCACCGTTCTACGTTGGAGTCGGGGACGATGACCAAAATGAAACGGTGACCGCAGTTGAGCTATGCGACTTGCCGGCTGCATCAGTCGCCAAGGTCCAGGAAGCTTTTCGCAAGCAGCTCGAAGTCCCTGAGAACGAAGCGATTGCCCTTGATGGCTTCCGCTTGGCAGTGACCAACTGCCCCACTGAGGAGGCCCACAAATTTGCCATTGGCGAGTTGGTGGAGATGTGTCAGCTCAAGAAAATTGAGCCGCAGGTCAACGCCCCGTTCATTGCCATCTGTCTCGTGGCGTCGTACGTGCAGCAGCGAGCCGGCAAACGAGCCAAATCACCTCCACGTCCTTGCAGGCGTTGCGGAAAGCTTCAAAACAACGCAGTTCATACTATTCAATAGGCCGTCGTCCAGCAAGCACAACGCATTTGACGACGACCGCCCGGGAGGGGCGCAGGGACGGGTTATCGAAAACATGTGTCTGCCACCGCGTGCGCAACTCACTTTGTTGATGCAGCACCTGGGTGATAGCGCCACTCAGTTCTGAATGAGGGCCGAACACATGTGGTTTCCTGTACGGCTTGGCAAGCATCAAGGGTGCATCTGGGGTTCTGATTTCCACAATGGCAAGCGCTTGACCTTGTTCCTGGAAGCGGAAGTCACCAAACTGCGCGCCCGACCCTGTAAGGCCTGATCCTTGAGCATGAAACTGCGTGTGAGACAGTTCGACAGGTCTGTCATGGCAGTTCCTCGGGTTCGAACAGGGTCGATCACACCAACACGGCATCGACCGGCCGCCGAAGCGAGCGCGGCATGGCCGGGCCGTGGCCGAATCGCACCACGAGGTCTGGCCGCTGGCCGCTCAGGCCCAGTGCGGCTGCGAAGGGCGGCCGCAATGCTGCCACTTCGACCGGCTGGTTCAGGAAGGCATTGCGGATGCCCAGGGCAGTGGCCTGCAGCGCGAAGCGCTCGTAGCAACGCCCGACTTCGATCCAATTCGCCTTGTCGGCGGTCTGACCGACGAAGACCGCGATGCCAGCGGAACTGCGTACCTGCCGCGCGTACTTGTCGTTCTCGCCCTTCGCGGTCAGGAGCCAGCGAAACGCCACATTACCGATCCACGACGGGATGTTCGGGTTGCCGGAAGACACGCTGTAGAGCCCGTCGCACGTGCGAACGGCGTCAGCGCCGTTGAAGCGGATCCAGTCCTTCAACTCCTTGACGAAGGCAGCGTCGGCCAACTGCGCCGAGTTACCTTGAATCACGTACTCCAGCGTCTGCTCCATCGCCGGGCGGTCGGTCAGCAACAGCAGACGCACGGTGTCGGAACTGCCGGCGCGCTGCAGCAGCGCCAGTTCTTCGGTGGACAAGGCCTTGCCGTCGTAATCACCGCGGGTGCATTGGCGCAGCGGGATGGCCGTGAACAAGGGCCTCGTCTGCGCTCGTGTGGGCTCGAGCATCACGCGCACGGCATTGCCGGATGCGTCGAACTGCGCATCGCCCTTGAGGCCGTGGACGAGCGCCGCCTGGATCAGGTTTTCTGTGGCGCAGCCTAGCGAGACGAAGACGTGATGGTCGTCCGGGTCCACCGCAGGGCACCGGCGCGCCAGATCAGGCAGGATGGTGATGGCCTGGCCGTTGGGGTCGAGCGCGAACTTCCAGCACTGCGTGTTGTGGCTGGACGGGGCTAAGGCGGCACAGCGAACCAGTTCCCGACCAAGTACCGTGCCAGTGAGACTAGTCACTGCGCCCGGCTGCCAAGTGCGCTCGGCGACCGCTTCGTAGCCATCGGCCGCAGGCTCCGAAGAGCAACCGGTCAAGGCCAAAGCGCTGGCCGCTAGCAGCGGCGTCGAAGCGGCAAACTGCCTGCGTGTGATCATGGTGTTAGTGCCCGAAGTGGTCGGCGCTCGGTCGCGATCAGTGCTGCGCCCACCACGCCTGCAGCAATGAGGCTGAGGTCGGGCGGCACGCCCAGGAAGAGTGCTGCCTGGGCACCGACAAAGCACCACAGCAGAGGAACGATCAATGGGCTGCGCGGTGTGGGTGGCGTTGCAAAGCACAGCAGGCCGATGGTGAAGATCGCTGTCGGGCACGGCAGGCCGGCGTAGGCAGACCAGACCGGGTAAACCACCAGGGCGAAGGCGATCAGCACGATGCGAACCGTGGCCCTTACACCCGACACCCACCGGAAGGCGAGCCTGCGCCGCCCCCCCTGCCAGATGAACACTATCGCGCCGGCGGCGGAGAGGGCCGCAAAGCCGTAGGCCGCGGGGCTGATGCGGGCAAAAAAGGCAAGGTGGTAAGCCAGTGCGATCCAAGCCCAAAGGAACCCGAGGCCAGCGGACACGGCGATGCTGGTCCATGGCTGCGGCCTCAGGGCAGCAACTACAGCGGCTAAACCAAGGGCTGAAAGGACCCACTGCACGGGCCACACTGCCGTGTTGTAGTCTCGGAAGACACCGTAAAACTGATCGATCGTGAAAGGAATCACCATAACCGTTTAGCCTAGGCGGCCAAGGCCCCGACGGTCTGTTCGTTGGCGGACAGAGCGCAAGGACCTGGACCGCGTCACCTTAGCGCTGACGACCGTCCGGCCTTGGTCGGCGTCACTCGATTCGTGCAGGCCCGCGGCGTCGACCACCGACAGGTCAAAGGACGGTTCACGCAGTGTTGCTGCTGTAGGCCTTGAAGGTGATGGTCAAGGCGACGACCAAGAGTAGCCCTTCCAGGACCATGAAGGTCATCGAACTGGCGCCTTGCGTTACCGACTGAGTGCGATTGAAGCTCGCAGCCCAACGCGTCGCCCAGGGCCAAGAGGAATCGCCTTCGCTTGTCCTTGACAGCGTTGTTCGCCGGCTATCAGGCCGCGGTGCATTTTGGGGACTCGGCCTGGTACTGAGGGGGTGGTGGGGGTGATTGATGAACGTGGGATTGCCAATAGTGCTGGCGGAGCTGCCGCTGCTGCCGAAGGTCGTATTGCCCGTCAGTTGATGGATTTGGGAATGCGCTGCCATTGGGTGGGGTGCTGCAGCGATGACCAAGAATGCTTTGAACATTGGGATCCTGTGTGGCCTATGGGTGCGACAGGTGGTAACTATTTGCTACGGTAGTGCAATATTTTTATGCCACCCGGTGAGCTTCCTGCGCGATTCCCATCGCTGACTAGGGGCCAATGTATGTCCGACACAGTCGCGTCTAAATGGGCTCGTAGCATCGGCGGCTGCACCACTCAGTCCAACCATTGGATGTGGTGGAAGCTGGCCGAACATCGATCAAGATGCGAAACATTTCCCAATCATTCAGATTCACCCGAGCCGCCCGAGTGCCCATGAAGCCCCAGGCCAGCGCAGCCACTGATGCGCTCAGCGCGATCACTGTCTGGCGCGCATTGGACGGTGACAGGAGCATTCGGGTGCTGGTCGATGAACGCGAAAATGTCCTGGTGGCGGAACTCACGTTCACGCTCGGGCATCTGGAGACTGCGATGAGCGATCTCTCGGAGCTTTGCGCGGAAAACGGAATTGACCGGGAGTTGATCGCACAGACGAGATAAGAGGCTGCCCGGTCGCGTCAGACACGACGCATTCGCGGCGCACGCTGCATCTTGGCCAGCGCCTTCTTCGTTGCCTTGACGGAGGCCTCGCGGCTCGCTGCTAACCAGCCCACGCCGAACCAGGCCTTGGGATCCTTGTCTGCCATCTCGCGGTACAAGGTGCTTGCCACGTATTCGTCGTTAAGACGACCGAGCGCGGAGAGAGCGGGCTGCAGGCTTCCTAGGAAATCACCGGCCTCACGTTGGATCGCAGGTGCTGCAAACTCCGCCAGGAACCGCAGCCGCTTGAGGCGCTTGCGCACGCTATGCTGGTCGTCAATGGAAAGGGCTTCAAACTTGTCTGCGTCCTCGTGCACCTTCTTGCGCAGCGTGCGCAGGCGCTGGTGCAGGTAGCTGCGCGTGTCCCGGGCTCCCAGGGGCGACCGTGCCATGTCGGGAGCCTCGCTGTCGGCCGGGCTCGCGGTAAAACCCATGAGGGCGATCAGCGTGCCCTGGAAGGCCGGCGAACTCACGATTTCCAGCGGCGACGCCGTAGTGACCTGCGCAGGCGCATCAACCGGTGGAGCACCCGCTTCCAAAAGCTCCGCGCCGATGGTTTGCACCGCCTGGTCTCGATCGCGCAGTTCTCCCAGACGGCGGAAGACCTCCACCAGCGGCGCCTCCCAGGCAGTGTCGAAGGCGCCCGGGGCCAGCGCATCCAGCTCCCGCAGCACGGTGCGCAGCCGGCGAATGCCCACGCGCAGCTGGTGCACATGGGTTTCGTCATCCGAGCCCTCGACGATTTCGCTGGCGTTGCCCAGAATCTGCGCCAGGCAGTTGGCCACGGCGGCGCGCTGCAGCGCTGGTCCTTTGAGGAATTTGCGCGTGCCACTTGGCGCCACCATGGGCCGGGCCTTGGCTGCAGGCCGTCCCCACCCGGCCGCCAGCAGCCGCTCGCCGCGCTCGGCCTTGGAAACCGTGTTCACCACCAGCCCGTACTTGGACGCCCACTGGGTGGCCACTTCGACCAAGCCGGACACGGGCCCTTCCTTGAGTTCGAGCTCCAACTCGCATACTGGCGCCTGTTTCTCGTGCTCAGTACCGCCGTGGGCGACGATCTTGCCGGTGTCCAGCGCCAACTCCACCATGCCGCCATCGAACTGTAGGTTGCGTATGGCGCGGTCGATCTCGGTGCGGTAGGTTTCCTCCAGCGGGCCTTCTGCGCTGTCCAGCGCCTCGCGCAGCCGCTTCCCTGCCGTTGTGCCCGCATGCAACTCGGGCTGCACCGAAGGCGTTGATGTGTAGACCTCTACGTTGTGCTCTTCGCGGTCCAGCGGGCCATCGCCCCGGGCCTTCACGGTCTGCACCCACTGGTCGCCTTCTTTGCGCAGACGCAGTGCGATACCGCGCGACGACAGTGCAGCGTCCTTGGTATCGAAGTAGCGCGCCTCCAGCCTTACAGCGGTCGCGTCACCACGTTGGGCAGCAGCTTGCAGCGCAGCCAGTTGGCTCTGGTCAATGTGGAACTTGAATTCGACTTCCATGGAGTGTCCTTTGTCTTTCTCATAGGCAGGCAGGCGCCTGAAGGCGGCCACCAAAAGAGCCACTGAATCGCCCCGGGTTCCGTGGAGGCTTTTTGGTTTAAGTCAGGCCGCCATTGTGGTGGGCTGACTGGCGAGTTGCCGGAAATAGTTTGCCTCAGCCTCGGCAGGCGGTATGTACCCGATGGGTTCAAGCAGGCGATGGTGGTTGAACCACGATACCCATTCGAGCGTGGCGAACTCGACTGCTTCCTTCGTTTTCCAGGGAGCTCGGCGGTGGATGAGTTCGGCCTTGTAGAGCCCGTTGATCGTCTCGGCCAGCGCGTTGTCATAGCTGTCTCCCTTGCTGCCCACCGAGGGCTCGACGCCAGCTTCTGCCAAGCGTTCGGTGTACCGAATGCTGACGTACTGAGAGCCCCTGTCGGAGTGGT
>Ga0208518_100244_pt1 | contig 18812 bp, 15 predicted proteins | sample LakWasM127_HOW14_2_FD_183937 | JGI IMG/M metagenome (GOLD analysis project Ga0208518, IMG submission 183937) | Freshwater sediment methanotrophic microbial communities from Lake Washington under simulated oxygen tension - Sediment Metagenome... | ecosystem: Environmental > Aquatic > Freshwater >...
TCCAAGGGAACAGGCCCTTCTTGACCTTGATGCCCTGGGCCTTGGCCTGGTCTTCGGTCAGGCCCACCCAGGCCACTTCGGGGTCGGTGTAGGCCACGCTGGGGATGACGCGGGCGTTGAAGGCGGCGCTGGCCAGCTCCTGGTTGCCCTGCAGTTCCCCGGCGATGACCTCGGCCGCCACATGCGCCTCGTGCACCGCCTTGTGCGCCAGCATGGGCTGGCCCACGATGTCGCCGATGGCGAAGATGTGCGGCACGTTGGTGCGCATCTGGATATCGACGTTGATGAAGCCACGGTCCGTCACGGCCACGCCGGCCTTGTCGGCGGCGATCTTCTTGCCGTTGGGTGTGCGGCCTACCGCCTGCAGCACCAGGTCATACACCTGTGGTTCTGGGGCGGTTCCGCCCTCTTCTGCCGCAGCGAATGTGACCTTGATGCCGTCCGCAGTGGCCTCTGCGCCCACCGTTTTCGTCTTCAACATGATGTTGTCAAAGCGCTTGGCATTCATTTTCTGCCAGATTTTGACCAGATCGCGGTCGGCGCCCTGCATCAGGCCGTCCATCATTTCGACCACGTCCAGGCGCGCGCCCAGCGTGCTGTACACGGTGCCCATTTCCAGGCCGATGATGCCGCCGCCCAGGATGAGCATGCGCTTGGGAACGCCTTGCAGCGCCAGGGCACCTGTGCTGTCCACCACGCGTGGATCGTCGGGCATGAAGGGCAGGCGCACGGCCTGGCTGCCGGCGGCGATGATGGCGCGCTTGAAGGCAATGGTCTTCTTGCTGCCGGTTTTGTCCTGCGCCGTACCGGTGGTTTCCTCAACCTCCAGATGGTTGGCGCCGACGAAGCTGCCGTAGCCGCGCACGGTGGTGACCTTGCGCATCTTGGCCATGGCAGCGAGGCCGCCGGTGAGCTTGCCGACGACTTTTTCCTTGTGGCCACGCAAGCCGTCGACGCTAACCTTGGGCGCGCCGAATTCGATGCCTGCGGCGGCCAGGTGGCCCACTTCGTCCATGACGGCCGCGACGTGCAGCAGCGCCTTGGACGGAATGCAGCCGACGTTCAGGCAGACGCCGCCCAATGTCGCGTAACGCTCGACCAGTACCACCTTGAGGCCCAGGTCGGCCGCGCGGAAGGCGGCCGAGTAGCCGCCGGGGCCACCGCCGAGCACCAGCAGGTCGCAGTCCAGATCGGCATTTCCCGAGAAGGCGAATGCTATTGGATTCGTAGCTGCTTGTGCTTGTGGTGCCTGCACTAGAGCCTGTTTTGGCTCTGAATTCTGTGCAGAAGCAGGGGCAGATGCCGGGGCAGCAACGGGTGCTGGCGCAGCGCCAGCGTTCTGCGTCTCCAACGTGAGCACCACGCTGCCCTCATGGATCTTGTCGCCGAGTTTGACCTTCAGTTCCTTGACCACGCCAGCGTGGCTCGACGGGATTTCCATCGAGGCCTTGTCGGACTCCACGGTGATCAAACTTTGCTCGGCCTTGATGGTGTCGCCGGGCTGGACCATCACTTCGATGATGGCCACTTCGGCGAAGTCGCCGATGTCGGGTACTTTGATGTCGATGATTGCCATATCTGACCCCTGCCTTAGAGAAGCACGCGGCGGAAGTCGCCCAGGATCTCGCCCAGATAGACGTTGAAGCGCGCCGCAGAGGCGCCGTCGATCACGCGGTGGTCCCAGGTGAGCGAGAGCGGCAGCATCAGGCGCGGCGCGAAAGCCGTGCCGTTCCACACCGGTTCCATCTGGCTCTTGCACACGCCGAGGATGGCCACCTCGGGCGCGTTGATGATGGGCGTGAAGTAGCGCCCGCCAATGCCGCCCAGGCTGGAGATGGTGAAGCTGGCGCCGCTCATCTCGGCCGGGCTCAACTTGCCCTCGCGCGCCTTCTTGGCCAGATCGCCCATTTCCTGGCTGATCTGGAAGATGCCTTTCTTGTCGGCATCCTTGAGCACCGGCACCATCAGCCCATTGGGCGTGTCGGCGGCAAAGCCGATGTGCCAGAAGTTTTTCATCACCAGCGCATCGCCGTCCAGGCTGCTGTTGAAGTCGGGAAACTTCTTGAGGGCCGCGACGCAGGCCTTGATGAGGAAGGCCAGCATGGTGACCTTGACACCGCTCTTGCTCTTCTCCGCTTCCTTGTTGAGCTGCACGCGGAAGGCTTCGAGCTCGGTGATGTCGGCGTCGTCGTGGTTGGTGACGGCCGGGATCATCACGGCGTTGCGCAGCAGGTTGGCGCCGCTGATCTTCTTGATGCGGCCCATCTCCTTGCGTTCGATGGGGCCGAACTTGGCAAAGTCCACCTTGGGCCAGGCGATGAGGCCCAGCTCGCCGCCACCGGACGCGGCGACGGGCGCAGCGCCCTGCGCTTGCGTGCGCTGGCTGCCGGCCATGACGGCGCGGGTGAAGTTCTGCACGTCTTCCTGCGTGATGCGGCCCTTGGCGCCGCTGCCCTTGACTTCGGCCAGCGGTACGCCCAGTTCGCGCGCAAACTTGCGCACCGAGGGCGATGCGTGCGGCAGGCCCAGCACGGCCGCGCCCGGCTGGTGGGCGGCCGCGGCCACCACGGGCGCGGGAACTGAGGCTTGCGCGCCAGCGGGTACTGGGGCCACAGCGGCCTGCGCTGCCGGGGCCGACGCAGTTGCCGGGGCAGGAGCGGCAGCGGCCGGTGCTGCGGGAGCTGCCCCTTCGAGCACGGCGACGAAATCGCCAATATTGATCTTGTCGCCGACCTTGACCTTGAGCTCCTTGAGCACGCCAGCGGCGGGCGAAGGAATTTCCATGGACGCTTTGTCCGACTCGACGGTGAACAGCGATTGTTCAAGCTGCACCGCATCGCCCACCTTGGCGAGGATTTCAATGACGGCCACGTCCTTGAAATCGCCAATATCGGGCACGCGCACTTCCAGCAGGCCGGACTGGGCTGCAGCCTGCGCAGCCGCAGGCGCTGCGGGAGCGGCCACGGGTACTTCTGATTTGCTAGCTGCAGGCGCTTGTGCAGCCTGCGCTGGAGCCGATTTTGGCTCTGAATTTCCGGTGCCCGCCGCTTCAACCACGGCGATCACAGAGCCTTGCTTGACCTTGTCGCCCAGAGCCACCTTCAGCTCTTTGAGCACGCCTGCGTGGCTCGACGGAATTTCCATCGACGCTTTGTCCGATTCGACGGTGATCAGCGACTGCTCTGCCTGCACCGTATCGCCCACCTTGACCAGCAGTTCGATGACGCCGACTTCGTCAAAGTCGCCAATGTCGGGAACCTGAATGTTTACCAATGCCATGTTTGTCTCGCTTTCTTTTCGGGAGACGACTTGCAACTGAGACACCGCCCTGCGCTGGCGGGGCGGTGTCCTGGCTGAAAAGTGGGTCTCGATGTGCGCTTATGCGTAAAGAGGGTTCACCTTCTCGGTCTGGATACCGTACTTCTGGATGGCCTCGGCCACCTTGGCTTGCGGCAGCTTGCCCTCATCCGCCAGAGATTTGAGCGCGGCCACCGTGATGTAGTGGCAGTTGATCTCGAAATGCTCGCGCAGCTTGTAGCGGAAATCGCTGCGGCCAAAGCCATCCGTGCCCAGCACCTTGTAGCTGCGCCCGGCAGGAATGTACGGACGAATCTGCTCGGCGTAGGCCTTGATGTAGTCGGTCGACGCCACGATCGGGCCGCTGCGGCCTGACAGTTGCTGTGTGACAAAAGGCACGCGCGCTGTCTCCAGTGGGTGCAGCAGGTTCCAGCGCTCGGCATCCTGGCCCTCGCGGGTCAGCTCATTGAAGCTGGTGCAGCTCCAGACATCGGCCTGCACGCCCCACTCGGCGGCAAGCAGTTTTTGCGCTTCAAGCGATTCCCGCAGGATGGAGCCCGAGCCCAGCAACTGCACGCGTTTGTCGCCCTCGGCGCCTTGCTTGCACAGGTACATGCCCTTGAGAATCTGCTCTTCAGTGCCCGCCGTCAGGCCAGGCATGGCGTAGTTTTCGTTCAGCAGGGTGATGTAGTAGTACACATTCTCCTGGCGCTCAACCATGCGCTTGAGGCCTTCTTGCATGATGACGGCGACCTCGTGTGCAAAGGTCGGGTCGTAACCGACGCAGTTGGGGATCACGCTGGCCAGAATGTGGCTGTGGCCGTCTTCGTGCTGCAAGCCTTCGCCGTTGAGCGTGGTGCGCCCGGAGGTACCCCCCAGGATGAAGCCGCGCGCCTGCATGTCGCCGGCCGCCCAGGCAAAGTCACCAAAGCGCTGGAACCCGAACATCGAGTAGTACACGTAGAACGGAATCATGATGCGGTTGTTCGTCGAATACGACGTCGCCGCGGCAATCCACGAACACATGCCGCCGGCTTCGTTGATGCCTTCCTGGAGGATCTGGCCGTTGGCCTGCTCCTTGTAGTACATCACCTGCTCGCGGTCCACCGGGGTATAGAGCTGGCCCTTGGGGTTGTAGATGCCGATCTGGCGGAACATGCCTTCCATGCCGAAGGTGCGCGCCTCATCGACCAGGATAGGCACGACGCGCGGGCCCAGCGCCTTGTCGCGCAGCAACTGCGTCAAAAAGCGCACATAGGCCTGGGTGGTGCTGATCTCGCGGCCTTCGGCCGTGGGCTCCAGGATGGCCTTGAAGGTCTCCAGCGACGGCACGGTGAAATGCTCGTCGGCCTTCTCCCGGCGCTTGGGCAGGTAGCCGCCCAGCGCCTTGCGCCGCTCGTGCAGGTAGCGCATTTCCGGCGTGTCGTCGGCCGGTTTGTAGTACGGCAGCTTTTCAAGCTCGCTGTCGGGGATGGGGATGGCGAAGCGGTCGCGGATGTAGCGGATGTCCTCGTCGGCCAGTTTCTTGGTCTGGTGCACCGTGTTCTTGCCCTCGCCGGCCTTGCCCATGCCGTAGCCCTTGACGGTCTTGACGAGCAGCACGGTGGGGTCGCCCTTGTGCGCGTTGGCAGCATGGAAGGCCGCGAAGACTTTCTCCGGATCGTGGCCACCACGGCGCAGTTCCCAGATGTCGTCGTCGCTCAGGTGCTCGACCAGTTTCAACGTTTCCGGGTACTTGCCGAAGAAATGCTTGCGGATATAGGCGCCGTCCATGGCGCGGTAGGTCTGGTAGTCGCCATCCACCGTCTCCATCATCACCTGGCGCAGCTTGCCGCTCTTGTCGCGCGCCAGCAGGTCGTCCCAGCCCTTGCCCCACAAGAGCTTGATGACGTGCCAGCCCGCGCCGCGGAAGTCGCCTTCCAACTCTTGAATGATCTTGCCATTGCCGCGCACCGGGCCGTCGAGCCGCTGCAGGTTGCAATTGATAACGAAAATCAGGTTGTCGAGCTGCTCGCGCGCCGCCAGGCTGATCGCGCCCTTGCTCTCGGGTTCGTCCATTTCGCCGTCGCCCAAGAACACCCAGACCTTGCGGTTGGCCGTGTCGGCAATCCCGCGCGCGTGTAAATATTTAAGAAAGCGCGCCTGGTAGATCGCCATCATGGGCCCCAGGCCCATGCTGACGGTGGGGAACTGCCAGAAGCCCGGCATCAGCTTGGGGTGTGGGTAGCTCGACAGGCCCTTGCCGCCGACTTCCTGGCGGAAATTCTCCAGTTGGTCTTCGGAAATGCGCCCTTCCAGGTAGGCGCGCGCGTAGATGCCCGGTGCGCTGTGGCCCTGAAAGTAGATGCAGTCGCCGCCGTGGGTTTCGCTCTCGGCGTGCCAGAAATGGTTGAAACCGGCACCCCACATGCTGGCCAGCGAGGCAAAGGAGCCGATATGCCCACCCAGATCGCCGCCGTCGGCCGGGTGCAGGCGGTTGGCACGCACCACCATGGCCATGGCGTTCCAGCGCATGTAGGCGCGCAGGCGCTTTTCAATCGAGATGTTGCCCGGGCAGCGCGCTTCCTGGTCGGGTTCGAGCGTGTTCACGTAGCCGGTATTGGCGGAAAACGGCATGTCCAGGCTGTTCTGGCGCGCATGTTCCAGCAGTTGCTCAAGAAGGAAGTGCGCACGCTCCAGGCCTTCGCTTTCGATCACGGCGGACAAGGCATCTGTCCACTCGCGCGTTTCCTGTTGGTCGGTATCTGTAATGCCTGCTGCCGCAAGGGGGGCGGGGGTCTGGGACGCGTCTGCCATGCTCTGTCTCCTATGTGTTTGACCACAATTTAGTACGGTTCCTCTAGTTTCGCACATTTTTCCAAAATTTCAAATAGTGCATTTTCATTTCATATTGTGATATTTTGAAATCAATCAGCCACTTCCACTACCAGAAACGAAGCGCGCTCCCCTCTACACTCGCTCCATGTCCTTGAAGACTTCCCAAGCTCCGGCCCCGATCCGTGCGCCCTCGCAGCGCAGTGCGGTGGCGCGCTGGTGGGCCACCTGGTGGCGCAGCCTGTCCCCCAACCGGCAAGACCGATTTGCTGCGCTGGCGCCGCTGGCGGCCGTTCTGTTGTTTCTTGCGGCCATCGTCGCGGCCTTTTGGTACTTGCGCGTCGAAGAGGCCTACCGCGAGCAGGAGGCGGTGCGCCGCGACGTTGAATATGCGCAGCAGCGCATCCGGCTGCGTTTGCTGGAGCGCCAGGAGCAGTTGATGCGGATTGCGCGCGATCTGTCCAACAAGGACATCGAGCTGCCCCAGTTTCACCAGCGTGCCGAGGCTCTGATCGGTCAATACCCCGAGCTCCAGGCCATCACCTGGATCGACGAAACCGGCCGCATCCTCGCGAGCCATGCGACACCGACCATCACAAGCGCCCAAGTGCGCGTGGCCGGCGAGGTGTTGCACAAGGGCGAAACGCAAACCGTGTTCGCGTTGTCGCGTTCAACGCAGCAGCCGGTGTACTCCCAACCTGCACTGGCAGATGGCGAATCGGTCCCCTTGCTACAGCTGCAGGTTCCCATCAATGCGCAGGGCAATTTCGCCGGCGTGGTGCTGGGGGAGTATTCCGTGGACAACCTGCTGCGCTATGGCACGCCCACCGAGCTGCTGGCCCGTTATGCCATGACGCTGCTTGACGCCAAGGGCAAGGTCCTCGCCGGCGTGCCCCTGGCACCACGCGAGCCCCCCGAATGGATGCCGGGGGACCGCCGCACCACGGCCTACCAGGTGCCGGTCTCTCCCGTGGGCGATAGCCTGGTGCTGCGCGCCCAGGCCTATCGCACCTCGCTCGGGTTGGTGGGCAGCGGCCTGTTCTGGCTGGTAGGCGCGCTGAGCGCCATGACGGCCTGGATGCTGATCGCCACCTGGCGCCATACGCGCCGGCGCATGCAGGCCCAGGAGGCACTGGTGCAGGAAACGAATTTCCGCCGTGCGATGGAAAATTCCGTCCTCACCGGCATGCGCGCACTGGACCTGAACGGCCAAATCACCTACGTCAACGCCGCCTTTTGCCAAATGACGGGTTGGACCGAAGAGGAACTCGTCGGCCAGATGCCCCCTTTTCCCTACTGGCCCGACTCCGACCACGAAACGCTGCGCGCCCGGCTACAGGACGAGCTCAGTGGCAAGAGCATCGCTGGCGGCTTCCAAGTGCGGGTGCGGCGCAAGAGTGGCTCCGTGTTCGACGCTCGGCTCTACGTTTCGCCGTTGATCGATGCGCGCGGCCGCCAGACCGGCTGGATGACTTCGATGACCGACATCACCGAGCCCAACCGCATCCGCGAGCAACTCACCGCCTCGCACGAGCGCTTCACGATCGTGCTCGAAGCGCTGGACGCCTCGGTTTCGGTCGCGCCGCTGGGCAGTGCCGAGCTGTTGTTTGCCAACAAGCTGTACCGCCAATGGTTTGGCTCCCAGACCGATGGCCATTTGCAACTCGTGGCGCAGGCGGGCGTATTGCCAGCCGGTGATGCCGGCCACCCCTCGGACGAAGACCCGCTGATGGGCTTGCCCACCGACAGCCTGACCAGCGCCAACACCGAAAACGCAGAAATCTTCCTGCCCGATCTGGGCAAGTGGCTGGAAGTGCGCTCTCGCTATTTGAGTTGGGTGGATGGGCGCCTGGCACAAATGGTGATTGCCACCGACATCACGCCGCGCCGCCTGGCCGAAGCGCAGGCTGCGCGCCAGACCGAGCGCGCCCAATCCGTCAGCGGCCTGATCACCATGGGCGAGATGGCATCCAGCGTGGCGCATGAGCTCAACCAGCCGCTCACCGCCATCAGCAACTACTGCAGCGGCATCATCTCGCGCGTCAAAAGCGGGCAAATCACCGAGCCTGCCTTGCTGGCCGCGCTGGAGAAGACGGCGCACCAGGCGCAGCGCGCCGGCCAGATCATCCAGCGCATCCGCGAATTCGTGAAGAAAAGCGAGCCCAAGCGCCAGCTCGCCAACGCCGAGCAAATGGTGGCCGAAGCTGTCGAACTGGCCGGTATTGAACTGCGCCGCAACAACGTGCGCCTGACGCAGTACCTTGCCGCACGACTGCCTCCTGTCATGGCCGATTCCATCCTGATCGAGCAAGTGCTGGTCAACTTGATGAAGAACGGCGCCGAATCCATCGCCAACGCCGCTCGCCCGCCGGCACAGCGCAGCGTGGAACTGCGCGTAGTGCCGCGCCAGATGAATGGCGTGGAAGGGCTCGAATTTTCCGTACAGGACAGCGGCCGCGGCCTCGCCCCCGAAGTGCTGGAGCGCCTGTTTGAAGCCTTCTTCTCGACCAAGACGCAAGGCATGGGCATGGGGCTCAACTTGTGCCGCAGCATTGTCGAGTCGCACCAGGGCAGGATGCGGGCAGAGAACATTTACAATGGCCCAGAGGTTACGGGTTGCCGCTTCACCTTCTGGTTGCCGCTCGCTGCGCCTGCCATTGACACTACAAATGTTGTAGCAAACACCGACTCCCCAAGGACAATTGCATGAGTTTGATTCCCAAAAAAGGTACCGTCTATGTTGTCGACGACGACGAAGCGGTGCGTGATTCGCTGCAATGGCTGCTCGAAGGGAAAGACTACCGGGTTCGATGTTTTGATTCCGCCGAGTCCTTTCTGGCGCGCTACGACCCGCGTGAAGTCGCCTGCCTGATCGTCGACATCCGCATGGGCGGCATGACGGGGCTCGAGTTGCAGGAACGCCTCATTGAGCGCAAATCTCCCTTGCCCATCGTGTTCATCACCGGCCACGGCGACGTGCCCATGGCGGTGGACACCATGAAGAAAGGCGCGCTCGACTTCATTCAAAAGCCCTTTGATGAAGAAGCGCTGCTCACTCTGGTAGACCGTATGCTTGAGCGTGCACGCGAGTCCTTCGCCGACTACCAGCAAGCGGCCAGCCGCGAGGCTTTGCTCTCCAAGCTCACCACGCGCGAAGCGCAGGTGCTTGAGCGCATCGTCGCCGGGCGGCTGAACAAGCAGATCGCCGACGACCTGGGCATCAGCATCAAGACGGTGGAGGCGCACCGCGCCAACATCATGGAAAAGCTCGGCGCCAACACCGTGGCAGACCTGCTCAAGATCGCACTGGGTCAGGCTGCTCCGCGCCCTTGATCGCTCCTTTTTGTATAGCTGCCAGCGCATACGGAATAAGCGCTATAGGCCAATTTGATTGATATTTTATGACGGCGACGATCATTGATGGAAACGCGCTCGCAGCGCAACTGCGCGCCGATGTGGCACGCCGCACCGCCGAACTCACTGCACGCGGTACGCAACCCGGCCTGGCCGTGGTGCTCGTGGGCGAAGACCCGGCAAGCCAGGTGTACGTGGGCAAAAAGGTGCAGGCCTGCGCCGATGCAGGCTTTCATTCGGTGCTGGAGCGTTATGGCGCCGACCTGACCGAGGCCGACCTGCTCAGTCGCATTGCAGCGCTCAACGCCGACCCGCGCATCCACGGCATTCTGGTGCAACTGCCACTGCCCAAGCACATCGACGCGCAAAAGGTCATTGCCGCCATTGCGCCAGAGAAAGACGTGGACGGTTTCCATGTCGCCAGCGCCGGCGCCTTGCTCACCGGCACGCCCGGTTTCTGGTCGTGCACGCCTTACGGCTGCATGAAGCTGATCGAGAGCACGGGCATCGACCTGCGCGGCAAGCATGCCGTGGTCATCGGGCGCAGCAACAACGTCGGCAAGCCCATGGCGCTGATGCTGCTGCAAAAGAACGCCACCGTCACCGTGTGCCACAGCGCCACGGCCAACCTCAAGCACCACACGCTGCAGGCCGACGTCATCGTCGCGGCGGTCGGGCGGCAAAACACCGTCACGGCCGACATGGTCAAGCCCGGCGCGGTGGTCATCGACATCGGCATGAACCGTAACGCCGCCGGAAAGCTCTGCGGCGACGTGGATTTCGAAGGTGTCAAGCAGGTCGCCGGCTGGATCACGCCCGTGCCTGGTGGCGTCGGCCCCATGACCGTGACCATGCTGCTGGTCAACACACTGCAAGCCGCCGAACGCGCCGCAGCCTGACGTGTTGCCCGCCCCTCATATTCCTTGAACCCGCACGTGCGGGCACCATCTATACCCGCATGAGCAATCCCCTTCTCGACTTTTCCGGCCTGCCGGCCTTCGACCGCATCGCGCCCACGGATGTCGCGCCCGCCATGGACACCCTGCTGGCGCGGGCCGATGCCGCGCTGCAAACGGTCACGGCACCCGAATTTCCCGCCAACTGGAACGCCATCGCCCGTGTGCTGGACGTGGCCACCGAAGAACTGGGCCGCGCCTGGGGCGTCGTCAGCCACCTGAACAGCGTCGCCGACACGCCCGAGCTGCGGGGCGCCTACAACGCCGCCCTGCCCCGCGTGACGGACTTCTGGACGCGCCTGGGTGCCGATGAGCATCTGTACGCCAAGTACAAGGCCATCACGCCTGCCAGCCTCAATGCCGAGCAACTGCAGGCCTGGAAAAACGCCGTGCGCAATTTCGTGCTGTCGGGCGCCGAGCTCGCGGGAGCGGCGAAAGAGCGCTTCGCGCAGATCCAGGAGCGCATGGCCGAGCTGCAGCAGAAGTTCAGCGAGAACGCGCTCGATGCGACCGACTCCTTCGCCTACTACGTACCCGAGGAGGAACTCGATGGCGTCCCCACAGACGTCATCCAGGCCTGCCGCGACGCAGCGAAGGCCGAGGACAAGGCCGGCTGCAAGCTCAGCCTCAAAATGCCGGTGTACCTGCCCATCATGCAGTTCGCCCGCAGCAGCGCCCTGCGCCAGGTCCTGTACCGCGCCTACGCCACGCGCGCCTCTGACCAGGCCGAGGGCGAGGCCCAGCGCTTTGATAACAGCGCCCTGATCCGCGAGATTCTCGCCCTGCGGCAGGAAGAAGCGCATTTGCTTGGCTACGCCAATTTTGGCGAGGTGTCGGTGACCCCCAAGATGGCCCAATCGACGGCCGAGGTGGTGAGTTTTCTGCGCGACCTGGGGCAACGCGCTCGCCCGTACGCGGAGAAAGACGTATCGGATTTGCGCACCTTTGCCGCTGAGCAGCTCTCGCTTGCCGATCCGCAACCCTGGGATTGGCCCTACATCTCCGAACAACTCAAGGAAGCGCGCTACGCCTTCAGCGAGCAAGAGCTGCGCCAGTATTTCCCGGCCCCCACGGTACTTGCCGGGCTGTTCAAGATTGTCGAAACCCTGTTCGAGGTGGCGATTCGCCCCGACCAGGCGCCCGTCTGGAACCCGGCTGTGCAGTTCTACCGCATCGAACGCGCCGGCAGTCTGGTGGGCCAGTTCTACCTCGACATGCCCGCGCGCAATGGCAAGCGGGGTGGCGCCTGGATGGACGACGCACGCACCCGCTGGCTGCGGCCCGATACCGGCGCGCTGCAAACACCCGTCGCCTACCTGGTGTGCAACTTCTCCGCTGGCAGCGAAGGCAAGCCCGCACTGCTCACGCACGACGACGTCATCACCCTGTTCCACGAGTTTGGCCACGGCCTGCAGCACATGCTCACGCAGGTGAACGAACGCGACGTTTCCGGCATTGCCGGAGTTGAATGGGATGCTGTCGAACTCCCCAGCCAGTTCATGGAGAACTTCTGCTGGGAATGGGACGTGCTGCGCCACATGACGGCCCACGCCGACACGGGTGCGCCACTGCCCCGCAGCCTGTTCAACAAGATGATTGCCGCGAAGAATTTCCAGAGCGGCATGCAAACGCTGCGGCAAATCGAGTTCGCCCTGTTTGACATGCTGCTGCACACCGAACACGACCCGGCGCAGGATTTCATGCCGCTGCTCGACCTGGTGCGCGCCGAGGTGGCCGTGTTGCAGCCGCCGGCCTTCAGCCGCACGGCACACACCTTCAGCCATATCTTCGCTGGCGGCTATGCCGCGGGCTATTACAGCTACAAGTGGGCCGAAGTCCTCTCCGCCGATGCCTACGCAGCCTTCGAGGAAACCACCGGCGCCGATGGCCTGCCCAACCCGGAAACCGGCCGCCGCTACCGCGAGGCCATTCTGGAATCAGGCGGCAGCCGCCCGGCGATGGAGTCGTTCAAGGCATTCCGCGGCCGTGAGCCCAGCCTGGACGCCTTGCTGCGCCACCAGGGCATGGCCTGAAGCGTTCGCGCCCAGGGCCAAATTTCGGTGCAAGAATCCCCCTATTGGTTTTGGTAATCAGGAGACGCTTGATGACAGTTTCACGCACGGTCTGGATTCCCTCGATCCTGGCGCTAGCCGCAGTGGTCGTTGCTGCAAGCGTTCAGGCCCAGCCGGTGTACCGCATCGTCGGGCCTGATGGCAAAGTGACCTTTTCCGATCGCGCACCCGAGGTGGCCCAGCCCGGTGCGCACACCAGCACGGTCACGCCAACCGAGTCGGCAACCAGCACGTCCACCCTGCCCTTCGATCTGCGCCAGGTGGCACAGCGTTTTCCCGTCACGCTGTATTCCGGCGACAAATGCGCACCGTGCGACAGTGCTCGCAGCATGCTGACCACGCGCGGCATTCCCTTTTCCGAGCGCACCGTGAATACCAATGAGGATGTGGAAGCCCTGCAGCGCCTGAGCGGCAACACCAATCTGCCTTTTGCCACCATCGGCGGGCAGCAGCTTTCGGGCTACTCAGCCACCGAATGGGCGCAGTACCTGGATACTGCCGGCTACCCCAAACAATCGCAGTTGCCTGCCAACTACCGCCGCGCCGCGCCAATGCCCCTGGTCGCGGTCACACCCGTGCAGGCAGCATCCAAACCGGCAGCCGCCGCCACCGCGCGCGCCCGGCAGCGTCCACCCACTGCAGCACCTTCTGGGCCTACGCCCTCCAATCCGGCAGGCATCCAGTTCTGACCTCAATATTGAATGGTGCGCACGCCTGAGGGCGTGCCAAGCAAGCACACCTGGGCACGCTGGTGGGCAAAAATGCCCACGGTGACGACGCCTGGCCACTGGTTAATGGCCGACTCCATTGCCAACGGATCCTCAATCGTCAACCCGCGCACATCGAGAATGTGCTGGCCGTTGTCGGTCACGAGCGGTGCGCTTCCCCGCATGCGCAGGCTGGCCGTTCCGCCCATGGCGCGAAACCGCCGCACTACATGCGCCGTGGCCATGGGGACGACTTCCACCGGCAGGGGAAATGCGCCAAGCCTGGCCACCAGCTTGGATTCGTCGGCAATGCAAATAAAGCGATCGGCAAGCGCTGCGACAATCTTCTCGCGCGTCAGCGCCGCACCGCCGCCCTTGACCATGCAGCCGCTGCCGTCGATCTCGTCTGCGCCGTCCACGTAGACCGACAAACGCTCGACATCGTTCGCGTCCAGCACCGTGATGCCCAGCGCGCGCAGGCGCTCGGTGCTGGCCTCCGAGCTCGATACGGCGGCCCGTACGTTCTGCTTGATGCCGGCCAGCGCTTCAATGAACTTGTTGACCGTCGAGCCCGTGCCCACGCCGATGATGTCGCCCGGCACCAAATAGGCCAGTGCGGCTTGTGCCACCTGGGTTTTGAGTTCGTCTTGGGTCGGAGTAGGAGAAGGTGTCATGGCGGAGAATCGGAGGTTGAAGCCTGAATTATCGCCATGCCCCTGATTCCCTATTCCCTCGCACGCCCCTTTTTGTTTGGCCTCGACCCCGAAGCCGCCCACGACCTCACTCTGAGCGCCCTGGCGCGCGGCCAGGGAACGCCCTTGCAATTGGGCTGGTGCGCCAGCACTGTCGACGACCCTATCACCCTCGCAGGGCTCACGTTCCCGAACCGTGTGGGCCTGGCCGCTGGACTGGACAAAAATGCGCGCTGCATCGATGCGCTCGCAGCCATGGGCTTCGGCTTTGTCGAAGTGGGCACTGTCACACCGCGCCCCCAGCCTGGCAACCCTAAACCGCGCATGTTTCGCCTGCCCCAGGCCCAGGCCCTCATCAACCGGCTGGGTTTCAACAACGACGGCCTGGCCGCATTCCTTGACAACGTGCAGCGTGCCCGCTGCCGCAAAAGCGGCCAGCACAGTGCCATGCGCCTTGGCCTCAATATTGGCAAGAATGCCAGCACGCCGATCGAAGACGCCACGGCAGACTACCTTATCGGGCTCGAAGGTGTGTACCCGCACGCTGACTACGTGGCGGTGAACATCAGTTCCCCCAACACCCAGAACCTGCGCGCGCTGCAGTCCGACGCAGCACTCGACGGCCTGCTGCTGGCGCTGGCCGAGCGGCGCGAAATGCTCGCTGCGCGCCCAGGCACGAAACGTGTTCCGATATTCATCAAGATTGCGCCCGACCTGGACGAAGCCCAGGTGCGCTCTATCGCCAACAGCCTGCTGCAGCATGGCATGGATGGCGTCATTGCCACCAACACCACCGTCTCGCGCGAGGCGGTCAAGGGCTTGCCACACGCGCAAGAGACGGGCGGCCTGAGTGGCGCACCGGTGCGGGAGGCCAGCAACCGCGTCATCCGCCTGCTGCGCGCGGAACTGGGCGCAGCCTTTCCCATCATTGGCGTGGGCGGCATCCTGAGCGCGGACGACGCGGTCGAAAAAATCCGCGCCGGGGCGGATGTGGTGCAGATTTATACCGGCTTGATCTACCAAGGCCCAGCACTGGTGGGCCGCGCCGCCCAAGCCATCAAAGCCATGCCGCGGTAAGTTTCGCGGCAAGCCTCTGGCGACTTATCGGCTGCGAAGCCGCATCAGCATGGGCATGGCGACACCCACCCAGCGCAGCACGCGTTTGGGGCCCACCGCCACCGCGGTGGCGGCAGCTACGGCCACCGCAACCGGATGCAGGCGTGCAAAAACGGCCAAGCGTGAAACGAGGGAAGCGTCTGGCCCCAAGCCTGCCACCTGCTGGGCCTCGCGCGCTGCCGCTACCGCTTGGGCGCGTCGGGCTCTGCGCTCACGCAGGCGCAGGCGCTGCGCGGCAATGCGATCGAGCACCTGCTGCTGCTCAGCATTGGCCGCCACGGCAGGGGTGGTGCTGGCGGCGGTCATAGGCGTTCCTTGATGTCTTGCCAGTCTCGGCCCAGTTCCTGGCGCGTCAGCGCAAAACCATTGCCTGCCTTGCGCGCCGTAGACCATAGTGCCGCAACCGCTACCGCCCACAGCAGCACCCAAAGCCCAGCCACTGACCAAGCGGCGGTAATGCGTTCGGGTGTCTCCCAAAAATGCACCATGATGGCCCCAGAGAGCACTGTCAGCGCCACCACCGTCAAAGCGGCAGCCGCAATGGTCAGCCCCACGATCAGGGCCAGGCTGCGCCTGTAGTCGCGCAACTCCAGCCGAAACAGCGTGGTTCTGTCCTCTACCGCAATCGCCGCCTCAATGGCGTGGGCGCGCCAGCGGTCCACGAAGGCACCAAGGCCTAAAAGCGCTAACCAATCCATGGGTTTTCCTGCAAGCGGTGCAGCGCTTAGCGGCGCGAGAGCAGAAAGCCGATCACAGCACCTACCGCCAGCGCGGCGCCTGCGACTTGCCAAGGCTCGTCGTGCGCGTAGCGATCGGCTGCAAGGGCAGCGTCCTTGGCCTGGCGCGCTGCTTCCTGCGCCGCGCGCACGGTCGAGTCACGCACCATCTGCATGCCATCGTCCAGGCGTTGGCGCAGCGCGCGAATCTCGGGCACGCTGTCAAGGTCGCGGTTGGAAATCAGACCGCGCAGGTCGGACACGAGTTTTTCAAGCTCGTGCTGGGTGCTGGAGAGTGTGTCGGATGCGGAATGTGCCATGGCGTGCCCTTTCTTGAATAAAAACCGTGCTGATGGGCCTTGTGGCCCTCACCGATGCTTGTCGTCCCATCTTAGCGACGAATGGGCGCAGCGCCAGCCGATTGCGTCACTGTCTGACATGTGAGGCCTACCAGCTCTTACACAAAGCCGCGACATGCTCGCCAATCGCCAGGGCACTGGTCAAGCCAGGCGACTCGATCCCAAAGAGGTTGACGAGCCCCGCGACCCCATGCACCCGGGGCCCCTGAATAACGAAGTCGCTGCACACCGAAGCGCCAAATGCAATTTTCGGCCGTATGCCGGCGTACGCAGGCGCCAGGCTGTTGTCGGGAAGTGCCGGCCAGTATTTGCGAATTTCGGCGTAGAAAGCATCGCCACGCTGCACATCCACTGCCAGGTCGTCCGGCGCGTCCACCCATTGCACGTCCGGCCCGAACCTGGCCTGCCCACCCAGATCCAGGGTCAGGTGCACGCCCAACCCCGCGGTTTCTGGCACCGGGTAGATCAGGCGTGAAAACGGCGCCCGGCCGCTCAAGGAAAAGTAGTTGCCCTTGGCGTAGCCCGGTGTGGGGATATGCTCCGGCGCCAAGCCTTCAAAGTGCTGGGCCAGCAACGGCGCCGACAAACCGGCGGCGTTCACCAGCATGCGCGCCCCAAGCTCCGTGCCGTCTGACGCTCTTATAAAAAGAGCACTCCCCGCTTGCTGAACATGCGTTAGAGCCGTATTTCTCACTAAGAATCCACCGTGGCGCTCCACGTCGCCCTGCAGCGCCAGCATCAGACCATGGCTGTCCACAATGCCCGTGGAAGGCGAGAGCAGCGCTGCTTCGCAGACCAGCGCGGGCTCCAGTGCACGCGCCTGCGCGGCATCGAGCCATTGCAGATCGCGCACGCCATTGGCCTGCGCCTGCAAGTTGGCCGCTTCGAGGGCGGGCAATTGACTGGCCGACGTGGCAACAATGAATTTGCCAGTCCGGCGGCGCTCTACGCCGTGGCGGTCGCAAAAGGCCACCAGCAACTCGCGCCCGCGCACGCACAGCCACGCCTTGAGCGAGCCGGTGGCGTAGTAAATGCCGGCATGCACCACCTCGCTGCTACGGGAACTGGTGCCGGTGCCAATGGCAGGCGCGGCCTCCAGCACCAGCACCTCACGCCCCTGCATGGCCAGCGCACGCGCCACCGCCAGGCCCACGACGCCCGCCCCCACGACCACGCACTCCACCTGTTCACTCACCCGGAAACCCCCTGCGGCGCGAGCCCGCTCATGCGGTGCCGGCAACCGCTTCAAACCCATTCACCACGCACAGGGCATTGTGACCAAGTTCGGCAGCGGCGTAGCCCCCTTCGAGCACAAAGACGGTGGGCAGCCCCAAGCGCGCCAGCCGCTCGCCAAGCCGCGCAAAGTCGCCCGCTGTCAGCGCAAAGTGCGAAATCGGGTCGCCTTCAAAGGTGTCGAGCCCGAGCGACACCACGAGCGCAGTGGCCCCCCATTTGCCGAGGCGTTTGCAGGCAATCTCCAGCGCCTCGAACCAGGCCGCGACGCTGCTGCCTGCCGGCAGCGGCAGATTGAGGTTGCAGCCAGTGCCCTCACCTTCCCCCGTCTCGTCCGCATAGCCCAGGTAAAACGGGTATTCGGTCAGCGGGTCGCCGTGGATGCTGGCAAAAAAGACGTCCGAGCGCTCGTAGAAGATGCTTTGCGTGCCATTGCCATGGTGGTAATCCACGTCCAGCACCGCCACGCGCTCAAACTCAAGGTTGCGCAACGTCTGCGCAGCGATGGCGGCATTGTTGAGAAAGCAGTACCCCCCCATGAAGTCACGCCCGGCATGGTGGCCCGGTGGGCGCGACACACAGAATGCGGCGCGTGCACCTTGCGCCACGGCATGTGCCGCACTGGCCGCCACATCCACCCCCTCACGCGCGGCCGCCCAGGTGCCGTGCGCCAGCGGTGAGCCGTTGTCCATCGAGTACAGGCCGAGCCGCGCAACGAAGTTCACCGGCTCGATATCGCTGCGCAGGCTGCGCACCGGCCAGACCGAAGGGAAAGGCTGGCGCTGCTCGTTCTGCGGATCCAGCGAGAGCCACTGCGACCAGGCAGTGCGCAGGAAATCAAGGTAACGGTCACCGTGAATCTGCGCCAGCGCGCTGGCACCGTCTTGGTCGGGCTCACGCAGCTCGTGGCCGGCGCCTTGCAAGGCGGAGAGCACAAAGTCGGCGCGCGCCGGGGTTTCGAAGCACGCGACCTTATCGCCACGAAAAATTTCGTGCGCGGGTGCGTGGCCGGCGTGCAGGGGGTTCCAGTAGGCAATCATGGGCACATTGTGGCGCGGCCACAGGCGGCTGCCCAGTGGGCCCGCATTCGCGGCGTGCGTGCGCCAAAACAAAAGCGCAGGGAGTCGCAACTAGGCTAGGGTTTCTTATTCGAGCTGGCCTTAGGTCATACCCTGCGGCGGCTGCTGGTCAGCTTATTAAGGATGGTGGCCGCGTCGAATCGGGCGGCGCCCAGCTGTTTGAGTGGGTAGAGAAGATGCATGGTGGGCCTGGGGCGGACTGTGACGTGTATAGAAAAACCGAATTTCTCTACCTGTCAGCCAGCACCTGTATAGAAACCGCCGGTTTTTAACCATGTGCGGATCAGGGGGTCTTCTTGCCGCTGACGGCTGCTGGGGCGTCAGGAGCTGGCGATGATGCCAATTGCACAGTCCAGTGGCCGCCCGACTCTTGGCGCAAGGCAAGCAGGTCGTAGGTGCGGAGCATGTCGAGCAGGC
>Ga0208518_100251_pt1 | contig 18313 bp, 16 predicted proteins | sample LakWasM127_HOW14_2_FD_183937 | JGI IMG/M metagenome (GOLD analysis project Ga0208518, IMG submission 183937) | Freshwater sediment methanotrophic microbial communities from Lake Washington under simulated oxygen tension - Sediment Metagenome... | ecosystem: Environmental > Aquatic > Freshwater >...
AGTTCCGCCGCATCGGCCGGAATGTTGGTCACCACCCAGTGCCACCAGCCGGCGCCGCCGGTCGGCGCATCGGGGTCGTGCACCAGCAGGGCGAAGCTCTTGGTGTCCTTGGGCGCGCCCGACCACTTCAGCGCCGGCGAAACGTTCTTGCCGCTGCAGCCGAAGCCGTTGAACACCTGCTCCTCGGCGATGGTCGCATTGGGCTTGATGTCGGCACTGGATAGCTTGAACGCGTCGGCATACGCGCTGCCGGCCAGGGCGAGCCCGGCCGCAAACAACAGACTGGATCGAATCATGGTGGCTCCTTTTCTGTGGGGGTGAAGAAGGACGTTCGAGATTAGCAGAATCGCCTAGGCCTCGCCGATCACCACGCGGCTGCCGCCCTCCAGCCGGTACTCGGGAATCACCAGGTTGGCCGGCGCCGGGCCCATGCGGAACACCCGCCCGGCGAGGTCATATTTCGAACTGTGGCAGGGGCACAGAAACTCGGCGCGATTGCCCGCGCCGCTGCGCAAGGCCGGCGGGCAACCCTGGTGCGTGCATTGCCCGATGGCGACGAACAGCTCCGGGCGCAGCGAACGATGCGCGTTGCGGCAGCCCGCCGGCTGCAGCGAATGCACGGACGCGGGATCGGTCAGCTCGCCCTCGTAGCCGGCCAGCCCCGCGATGTCGTCGGCACTGCGGCGCAAGAGCCACACCGAGCGCCCGCTCCACTCCACCGTGCGCAACTTGCCCGGCGGCAGGTCGCCGAAATCGACCGGCAGCGGATGCCCCGCCGGCGGCTGCGGCTGCGTCACCACGTAGCGCGCCACGCCCAGCCCAGCCCCCAGCGCGCAGAGGCCACCCACCAGGTAAAGGCGGCGGCGGTCGATACCGGCAAATGTATCTTTGCTCATGGGGTGCGACTCGAAGGCATGGATTGGCGAACAGGATACCGCGTTCGGTAGGGTGCATCGAGCTCAAGAGTCGGCGCTGGCGACACGGCGATTCATGCCGTCGTGCTGCGCCGCACATTGCCATCGGCATGATTGAGGTCTACCCTCGCAAAACTCGCTCGGAATACTCGACATCTGAACGTCACCAGCTGAATCGCATCAACAAGTGTCTGCACACGGAAATAGCGACATATCCATATGCGGAGGTGAATTGCCATATCTGGACGCCAATGCCTAGATATGGAAGTTTCGCAATGACGTCTACTTCACGTTATACCTAAGGAGCCACTATGGCTGACGACCAGTTAGATCAAATAGCGAAGTCAGCGAATCCGCTTGTCTTCATCAGTCACGACACCCGAGACGCTGAACTGGCGGAGGCATTTAGCAATCTCTTGAAAAGCGTAAGTGCTGGCGTACTGAAGTCATTCAGAACCTCCGATCGCCGAGGAAATCAAGGCATCGAATACGGAGTGGAATGGTATCCAGAGATTATTAAGAATATCCAAGGTGCGTCTGACGTCGTATGCCTTTTGACCAAGCGAAGCGTCGATAGGCCTTGGATACTGTTTGAGGCCGGAATGGCAAAGGGGAAGTTAGACACTCCAATTTTGGGAGTCGCGCTTGGCATAGAACTGAAGGACGCATCTTCCGGGCCTTTCGCTCAATTTCAAAACTGTAGCGACGATGAAGACTCTCTGACAAAGCTTGTCTTTCAACTTGTAAATAGGATTCCAAATTCAGAACCGGACAAAGACACCATCAAATTTCAAGTCGGGAAATTTCGTCAAGCGATTACCGAAATCATGAAGAAATTGGATGGAACCCCAACTGAAGGCGGGAAGAAATCTGCAGCGAATATTAAGGAAATTGAAAACTCCTCAGCCAAACTATTCGAAGAAATCAAAATAATGTTTCAAGACTTGCCTTCCCGAATTGAGCGGGCTAACCCTCCCGAAGGAAGGAGAAGGAAGCGCAGGTTCCATCCCGGCATGTTCGAAGAAATGATTCATTTTTCGAAGGACCCCAAAATTGGCGTAAAGATGGCCCTCAGTCTTTACCGCGAAAAGATGCCATGGATTTACGACGAAGGGATTCTGTTACTGAGTAAGCTAGAAGCTTCAAAAACGCCTTCCACTACGAAGCGCTTGTTTCATGACTTTGAAGAGTTGTTGATGCGCAGCACTCGCAATCCGTTTGTCGAAGAATTTCTCATTGATGACAAAGAGGAGTTTGTGCTCTTCATGGAACTACCAAGAGTCATCCTTCGCAATCTTGAGCACCTTGTTCTGTGATTAGGTATAACCCATCGTTCCACCGAACGCTGCGCGATAAAGCAGCGCAGCGCCGGTGAATTCAGACGTTCGGCGGCATAATCATGTTGAATACGATCGTCCAGTTGCTTGATGCAATCCCGGCTTCCTTTTGGGGTGTCGTAGTTGGCTCGTTCTTCTCAATTGCCGGTGTGGCACTTACTAATCGAGCGAGCGACAAGCGCCTCCGCGCACAGTTTGAGCATGAGAGGGAATGGAAAACCAAGGATCGTGAGATGGCGCTTCGGAAAGAGGTGTTCCTTTCTGCCGCCGAGGCAGTAGCTGCCGGAATGAACAGCATTGGCCGTTTTGCGAATTTCGAGATACCCAATGACCAGGTTACGAAGCCGTATTTTGAAAAGGCCTCGGCCATTTCCAAAGTTCATGTTATTGCCCGAACCGAAACAATTCTCCCGTTAGCTCAATTCACTAGTCGCCTTGGGGCGCTGTACATGGAGCTATTTGCGAGACGGCACGAGCTACTTCGCGAGAAGAACGCGCTCACTCTCGTCGACGATCAAGTCGCGCAATTTGGAAAGGAACGTGACCGCATTCTTGAGATGATCAAGCAGCACAATATTGAAGGAACTGTCGACCAACGCCGATGGGAAGTACTACAAGGCAATTTTGACTTCGAGCAAAAGCGAATCAATGATGGTCTGGCGCATCGTGCTCAATTGGCTGCTGCGCTTCAACCAAAGCACCTCGAATTTATGCGCGAGTGCCTATCGCGCGCTAAGGACTTAGGTGTGATGCTAATTCCAATATTAGCTGCGGTACGTAGCGAACTTGAACTTCCTCTTGATGAGTCAGCCTACCGACAGGCCATGGTGGACAGCTACGCGCAACAACAGCAAGCCATCGATGGTTTTATCCAAAAGTTCATGCCCAATGCCACCGAACCCATCATTCCACCGGACGCTGCGCGATGAAGCCGCGCAGCGCCGGTCACCTTGAACGTTCGGCCCCATAAATACGTCCCTTCGGAGCAGCATTGGATGATCTCGAGTTTTCAACTTAAGTTTGGGCGAGTTCCAGGAGCGGCAGGTGAGCCAATTGCGGCTACGCCCGTAACAGTATTTGTTGGCCCAAACAATTCAGGGAAGAGTCGCATCCTTGCGGAGATTGAGCGCTATTGTCGGTCCGGCCAAAAGGACGGTACCTCAGTAATTCTTGAGGACTTGTCGTTTGCTGGGCTGGACGCACTTCGCGCACATCAAGCTATTGAGCGAATTCGACAGCCGCCGAACCCGGGTGAATCTGTAAATATTGATCATCTGTTTATTGGAAGTCGCTACGGTAGGAATCAAGTGCCACTGGCGCAACTGACTCAGTATCTTCAACGTCCAACTGATCACATCCCTGCCTTTTGCCAGTGGTTTCTCACTCATAACACGCTGATACTCGACGGTCGCAGTCGTATAAACCTCGTGAACGAGCAGGCCGCAGGCGATCTACAACGTTCACCTCAAAGCAGTCTCCAAGTTCTATTTAGGAATGATGCGAAACGACATGAGGTTCGTCGAATGGTTTCGGAGGCGTTTGGAACCTATTTTGTAATTGATCCCACCAATCTTGGGCACCTTCGAATCCGCTTAGCGGATCGCCCGCCCCGTGAGGATATGGAAGAGCGAGGGATACATGCAGATGCTGTCCAGTTTCACGCTGCCGCGCAGCTCATAGATCAAGCTAGTGACGGAGTAAAGGCCTTCACCGGCATCGTCACCGAAGTGATGGCTGGCGATCCGAGTGTCATCCTTATTGATGAACCAGAGGCCTTCCTGCATCCATCATTGGCATCAAAGCTTGGATTTGAGGTTTCTCGCGCAGCACTATCCGCCGACAAACGGGTCTTTGTTTCTACGCACAGTCCATCGTTCGTAATGGGCTGCATCCAGTCTGGTGCGCCTGTGAATATCGTTCGGCTGACCTATCGAGGGGGGGTGGCGACCGCGAGGGTTCTCCCAAGCGCTGAAATTCTAGAGTTGATGAGACATCCTTTGCTTCGCTCAACAGGTGTACTGAGCGGCTTGTTCTATGAGTTTGTTGTGGTCACAGAATCAGATGCTGATCGCGCGTTCTATCAGGAAGTGAATGAACGGCTATTGCAGTTCAAGCCAGAGTGGGGGATACCGAACTGCCTATTTATTAACGCTCAGAACAAGCAAACCGTTCAAACAATAATCAGACCCTTGCGGCAACTTGGTATTCCTGCTGTTGGGATTGTCGATGTTGATGTGCTGAAAGATGGGGGCGTGAACTGGACAAACATACTCGCTAGCGCAAACGTTCCTCCCATATCGCACGGCCCTCTAGCCGCAATGCGAGCTGCCGTAAGGGCAGCAATGGACGCCACTGGTCGAGACATGAAGAGAGATGGAGGTCTAGCGATCCTTCAGCCCCAAGATCGTGAGGCCGCGCAGAATCTTCTTGCTCAATTGGCCGAGTACGGTGTCTTCGTTGTGCCGGGAGGTGAGCTAGAGTCATGGATGAAACAACTTGGGGTAGGCGGCCATGGCCCGTCTTGGCTAATTGGCATGTTCGAGTGTATGGGTGAGGACCCGGCGAGCGCCAACTATATCCACCCCAGCGATAACGACGTATGGGAATTCATGTCTAAAGCGAAGACTTGGCTTATTGATGCCAATCGCAAAGGCATTCCAGCTTAGTCGTGAGCCTGTGGCCGAACCCATCACTCCACCGGACGCTGCGCGATGAAGCTGCGCACCGCCGGTGAATTCAAACGTTAGCGGTCACGTCTAATACTCGGTCACACGGAGCCAGCAATGCAACACATGAGCAAGTATTTTGGATTTTCGGTGAAGGTGTCGGACTTCATGGAAGCAGAGGACTTCAACCTACTCAAGCGAAGGATCGCTCAATATGCGACGTGGGAGGCTTTCGATCCGAATGATTATCAGATTTTTCTTCACCAACTCGTACTCTTTGCCAAGGAGTCGCACTTTGGCATTGGCGGAGGACTTCCGCGCAGAGTGCGAAATATCTTGCTCAAATTCTCAGTGAATAAGAAGCAAAGAGAGAATCGAAAGATTTATTTCATGAATCATGTCTTCGAACCGAATGAACACGCAATGGTCATTCCCGCATATAGGCGGGAGGAACTTTACTACGACATCCCCAGTGAGTATTTTGTAAGAAACCGATACTTCCAGAATGTGCTTGTGACGTTCATACAGAGAGGGCTGCCGGAGAAATTCCGAAAAATTAAGATTGCGATCTCAGCCAATGCCACCCCGGATTTTTCTGCCGTATTGAAGAGTCGATCATGTGCGGATGCCATTACCAATCTCGACTTGCCGTTTTCGAAGGCTGTTCTGTTTAAGCAGCAAATTGAGCTTGTATTCGATCACGAAGAAGGAGGACATGAAATGTCGAAGACATCTAACAATCAGGGAACTACGAACAATTTTTACGTCAATCAAGCCGGAGTGGTGGCGCCGCAATCGAACGTGGACAGAACAAATGTTTCGAACCAACAAAGGACAATTGATGCACATCTAGTAAAGGAACTCCGGCACCTATGTGCGCAGATCGGGGGCGCCAAAAGTGATCCGAACGCCAATGCGGAGATCGAGATCATTGAAGGCGCAATACCAGACATAGAGGCAGGACGCCCCTATCTCCAGAAGCTCTCAAAGGTTAGCAAATGGGTTTTGGAGCGGGCGGATAAGATCGGGCTTACTCTTGCTACCAAGGCAATTCAAGATGCTATCGGTATGTAGTCGCCAGACCGCTAACCCATCGGTGCAGGAGACGCTGCGCGATAAGGTTATAGGGGTCTAAGGTTATAGGGGTCAGCATGGAATTGATTTCTACTGCCGCACAAATTGCCGTCCCGCCGGCACCGGCTTCTTCCAGAATTCTCAGGCCACACAAACCAATCCGAAGCCGGCTCCGGATCATCTTCATGACGTCTGTGATGCTGGCTGCTTGCCAGATAATTCCGCCGCAGGTGGTCAAATCCTTTTCCGACGATCACGACTCGATGCTGGTCGAGGACTTGACGTACTTCATCGGCAACTCAGGGCTCTCCATTACGGTTCCCAAAGGGTTTGTGACCGATTTCGCCAGCATCCCGCAATCCCTGTGGTCACTCGGGCTGTCGCCGCATGGACGCTACAGCAAGGCTGCAATCGTCCATGACTATCTGTATTGGAGTCAGGGCTGCACCAAGAAGCAATCGGACAACATCCTGCTTATCGCGATGAAGGAGAGCGGCGTCAGTCCAATCCAGGAAATTGCAATCTATGAAGGCGTAAGCGCTGGCGGAGGTTCTTCATGGGAATCGAACAAGGATCAAAAAATGAAGAAGCTTCCCAGAATCATCCCCGCTGAATATTGGAAATTTCCCGCCGATGCAACGTGGAAAGACTATAGGGAATATCTCGTATCGAAGAAGGTAAGGGACCCGTCGTTCCCCGAGAACCCGCCTTACTGCCAGCTTGGAAACTCGACGGCCGTGCCGAAATAGGGCTGGCCAATCGCAGCTTGCTGGCGTCGGCACGGGATTCATGCAACCTGCCGGAATCGCCGTCCCGCCAGCGCCGACTTTCTGAAAACGTGTCAGGTTTCTCCAACGGGTTCGAAGCCGCTCCCTTGTCGATAGCGCCTCGCCCGTGCATCTGCCGGCCTGTCGCCGCTGCAGGATATAGAATCCGCCTTCCCGCAATTCCATCCCAGGCAAACAAGGAGACAGCCTCATGTCCGGTCACGGCTTTCATGTGCATGGACCGCACGATCACCAGGTCGAACATGCGACCCAGCATGGCGGCGACGAGTTCACTTCGCGGCTGGCGGTGATGACCGCCATCCTGTCGACCATTGGCGCGATCTTCGGCTACATGGGCGGGCATTCGCAGAACGCGGCCCTGCTCTACAAGAACGAGGCGGCGATCCAGAAAACCTCGGCGTCGAACCAGTGGAACTACTACCAGGCCAAGAGCAACAAGCAGAATCTCGCCGAGCTTTCCGTCACCCTGACCAGCGGCGACACGCAGGAAAAGTTCAAGCAGGCCATCGAGCGCTACAAGAAGGAAAAGGAGGAAATCAAGCTCGATGCCGAAAAGCTCGAAGCGGCGGCCAAGGCGGCGGACCAGAAGAGCGAGGCCGAAATGCACGTGCATGAGCGCTGGGCGCTGGCCACCACGCTGCTGCAGGTCGCCATCGCCCTGGCCGCGATCACCTTGCTCAGCCGCAAGCGCTGGATGCTGGTGGGCGTGTATGGCGCCAGCGCGCTCGGCCTGATCGCCGGAGCCATGGGCTACCTGCACCTCTGATGCCCAATGGCTTTTCCTGAGCGACGCCGGCGCGCTGCGCTCGGCCTCGGCCTCGGCCTCGGTCTCGCGCTCGCCCTGCTGGCGACGGCGGCGGCGGCCGGCGAAGGCTGTCGCGTCGCCTTCGACATCGGTTCCTCGGGCATCCGCGCCGGAGCGTCGAACAGCAGCGCGATACCGCAAGCCGACATCGATTACCTCGGCGCGCTATGGGCGGGCAACGGGATGCGCGACACCGTGGCGCCGACCATCGCGGCGCTGCGCGAACTGCCGCAGCGCGCCGGCTTCGATGCCGGCTGCGAGCGCGTCGGCGTCGGCTTTTCCGCCCTGCGCCTGGCCTGGCAGCAGGATGCCGGCGACCTTCAAACGGCGCTGGCCCGCATCCGCACCGACAGCGGAGTCGCGGTACTGGTGGTGCCGCAGGGCACCGAAGGCGCCTATGCCTATGCCGGGGCGAAGCGGGCGCTGGGGGAAAAGTTCACCACCAGTCACGTGCTCGACATCGGCGGCGGCAGCCTGCAGATTGCCGGCGAAAGCAGCAGCTTCGGCGCCCCGCTGGGCCAGAAGCTGTGGCAGCGCCTGCTGTGCCGCCAACTGCGCGCGGCCGATGCGACGCCCTGCGCCCTGCAACCGATGAACGCCGACGACGTCGCCGCGGCGCGCGCCATCGCGGCCGGGAACCTGCAGGGGGTGGCGTCCGCGCTGGCGGGGCCGGTGAGCATGACCGCCACCAGCCGCCCCGTCACCCGCGGAATCCTGCCCGCACTGAAACGCCTGGGTGGCGCCAGGATCGGCCCGCGCGGCCTGCAGCGTGCCGACATCGGCGCGGCGATCGACCGCATCGCCCCGCTGACAGTCGCGAAAACCGCGGAGCTGGCCGGCAGCCCGGCCAATCATGCCGCCTACCTGCTGTCCGACCTGCTGCTGGTCGAGGCCTTGATGCGGGCCAGCGGTGTCGAACATCTGAAGGTTGCCGAGATCGAGCTCAACAATCTCACCGGCCTCCTTGCCGACGACCGGGCCTTCGAATGGGGGCGGCACTACGACTGCTACCTCGATCGCCTGCGCCGCACCGGCGAGCAGGCCTACCTCAGCGATCCCTCGAGCTGCCCGCCGCGCTGACGCCCGCGCCGCCGGCGCGGCCTCACATGCAGTGCCAGAACGGCGAGCCGGGGCCCATCGGGAAGCAGTTGCCGAAGGGGATCGGGCCGGGGTACCACATCGGGCCCATCATCTGGCTGCGACAAATGCGGACTTCGTACTCGATCTTGTCGCGGCAGGCCTGCTCGCGCTTGTTGGCGTCGGCGGCCATGCCGTCGAAGATGAAGCTGCGTTCGGCGGCGACCATGTGGTCGAGCACCGCGAGCGGCACGCCCTGCTTCGCCAGCTCGACGATCTGCGTCGCCGACAGGCGGTAGCGCGAACCCGACAGCGTGATGCGGCCGATGAGTTCCCCGGCGGGGATGCCCGCGCCCGCCAGCGCCACGACCTGCTCCAGCGGCATGGCGGCGACCGGTTGCGGCAGGAGGGCCTCCATCTGTTCGGCGCTGATGCGCTCGATCTTCGGCGGCTCCGCAGGCACGCCGGCGCAACCCTGCAGGATCAGCACCAGAGCCGGAACCAGCCAAATGCGGCGGAGAGAGTTCATTGAAGTTTGATGGATCAGGGCCGTCGATCGTATTTCCATCATAGGCTACGGCGCACCGCTTTTCGAGCCCGCCATGCCTCCGCAGGAATATCATCGGTACCCGGGCTTCTGCCCGGGACGGGATGCGGGATGTCCCGTTCGACACCCGGCATGCAGGGCTGCGAACTGATCGCCGCAAGGCATTAGTTCCTTCGTTGCCCGGCCCGCTTCGGGAATAATTCAGTCTTTGCCGGCGCTCGAGCCCGGCAGCCGATTTGCCACGAAACCCGGTTGTAATGAAAGCATTGCCCGTTCGCCACTTTCTCGACCTCAAGGCCACGATTGCCATCTTCACCGTGGCGCTGTTTGTCAGCACCATCTGGGTGCTGGCTCACTACCTGGAAGGGGAAGCCAGCGTCAAGATCAAGAAGGTCCTTGCCGCCGAGCAGTACCAGACCGTGGAGCACGTGGCCAGGAGCCTCGACGAGGCGGTAAGCCTGCGCATCAACGCCCTCGCCGACGCGGCGCTCCTGATCGATCCGGAATGGATGTCCCGTCCCGACCGCCTGCATGCCTTCATGGCAACGCATTCGCCGCTGCATCGATTCTTCGACATGGGAATGATGGTCATCTCGCGGGAGGGCGTCAGCCTTGCCGACCTGCCCAATCTCGAAGGGCGCGAACGCGCCAGCCATGCCCAGGCAGACTACTTCCGCGAGGTCATGGCGACCGGGAAGCCGGTGGTGGGTAAGCCGATTGCGGACCCCGTGACGCACAAGCCCGTCCTCAACGTCGCCGTACCCATCAGGAACGGCCGGCACGAAGTGATCGGTATCCTGCTGGGCAGCAATCAGATCGTCGGCGGCGATCTGCTCAGCGAGAAGCTCCCGACAAAGGCGGACACCAGCGGCGCCCTTCACGTCATATCCGTCAAGGACGGCATCGTCGTGTCCTCCACCGATCCGGCCCGCGTCATGCAGCCCGACCGGGAGGCGAGTGCCGGCCGCTACGGGGAAATCCCCGAGGGCTCGAGGATGGTGGTGGATGCTCAGGGCGTCGAAAGCCTCAGTTCGGCAAAGAAGGTGCCGAGCACCGGCTGGCTCGTCGTCGCCACGCTGCCGGCATCCATCGCGCTGGAGCCGGTCCGGTCGCTGCAACGGGAAATCTACAAGGATGCGGCCATCGCCTCCGCCGCCATTGCGCTGCTGCTGTGGCTGTTCCTCGACCGGCAGCTCAGCCCCCTCACCCGCTCGGCACGAATCGTCGATGCCATGTCGGATGGACGGGAACCCCTGCGCCCCCTGCCGCTCGAGGGAAGCAAGGAAATCCGGCGCCTGCTCGACAGCTTCAACAAGCTGCAACGGCACATCGAGACGCAACAACAATCGCTGCGGGAGAGCGAGGAACAGATACGGCTCGCCGCTTCGGTGTTCGAGGGCACCAGCGAGGCTGTGCTGATTTCCTCCCCGGACAACCGCATCGTCAGCGTCAATCGCGCGTTCTGCAAATTGACCGGCTACGAGGAAAGCGAGCTGATCGGGGCCAATCCACGGCTGCTGCAGTCGGGCCGGCACGATCGCGCCTTCTATCAGGAGATGTGGTCGCAGTTGAACGCCACCGGCCAATGGCAGGGAGAAATCTGGAATCGCCGCAAGAACGGGGAAATCTACCCCGAGCGGCTCACGGTTTCCGCGCTTTACGACGAGGCCGGCAAGGTACTGCGCTATGTCGCCATCGCGGCGGATATCACGCGGCAGAAGCAGGCCGAGGCCGTCATCTGGCAACAGGCCAACTACGACCTCCTGACCAACCTGCCGAACCGCCGCCTGCTGCAGGAGCGCATCCGGCAGGCGCTGGACAAGGCGCGCGACGGCGGCTTGTCGGTTGCGGTGCTGCACGTCGATCTGGACCACTTCAATGAAGTCAACGAGAGGCTGGGGCACGGCTGCGGGGATCGCATGCTCGTCGAGGCGGGCAAGCGGATTTCCTCCTGCGTTCCGACCGAGGGCGATACGGTCGCACACCTGGGGGGCGATGAATTCACCGTTGTGTTGAGCGCCCTCGCCGATCCCGCGCCCCGGGCCGAACAGGTCGCGGCGAAAATCCTGCAGAGCATTGCCGAGCCGTTCTTTCTCGACAGCGGGACCGTCTTCATCTCGGCCAGCATCGGCATCACCCTCTATCCGGGCGACGCCGAGGACAGCGCCGGCCTGCTGGTCAATGCCAGCCAGGCCAAGCAGGTCGCCAAGAACGCGGGGCGCAACCGCTATTGCCGCTTCACGGCGTCGATGCGGCAGACCGCGCAAACGCGGATGCAGCTCGCCAGCGACATGCGCGGCGCGCTCGCCGCCGGGCAGTTCGAGGTGTACTACCAGCCGATCGTCGATCTGGCGAACGGAAGAATCGTCAAGGCCGAGGCCTTGTTGCGCTGGCACCATCCCGAACGCGGAATGGTCAGCCCGGTAGAGTTCATCCCGATCGCCGAGGAGACCGGGCTGATCAGCGAGATCGGGGACTGGGTGTTCAGGGAAGCGGCGCAGATGGCCAAGCGCTGGTGCAGCCACTGCGAATTCTCGGTGAATGGCGTTTGCGCAGCGACTCGCGCCATCGAGGCCGGGACCCAGGCATGCCCCTACCAGATCACGGTGAACAAGTCGCCGCGCCAGTTCTTCACCGGGCGCACGGACAGAACCTGGCTCGCCTACCTGCGGGAAAACACCATCTCCCCGCGTTGCCTGACCATTGAAATCACCGAAGGATTGCTGCTGGACCGGCATCCCGAAATCATGGAGAAGCTGCATGCCTTCCGCGGGATCGGCATCCAGGTTGCGCTCGACGATTTCGGCACGGGCTATTCGGCGATGTCCTACCTCAAGAAGTTCGATATCGACTATCTCAAGATCGACCGGTCATTCGTACGCGACATCATCACCGACCCGAGCGACCGCGCGATCGTCGAGGCCGTAATTGCCATGGCGCACAAGCTCGGCATGAAGGTGGTGGCCGAAGGCGTGGAGTCGGTCGAGCAGCGGGATCTGCTGGCTGAAGCCGGGTGCGACTACGGCCAGGGCTTCCTGCTCGCCGAACCGATGCCGGGGGCGCAGTTTGCAAGCCTGGTGTTTGCTTCCGACGCGCACTGACGCCTCGGCGCCCGGCGCGCCGCAATCGCGTGTCCCGGCCGAACCGTCTACAATTCGCCCCCTGCCTTCCCCGGCCCCGCCTGCCCCACCCCGACCGTGACCCCATCCGTCCTCGAACTGCTCGCCCCCGCCAAGAATGCCGATTTCGGCATCGAGGCGATCACGCACGGCGCCGATGCGGTGTATATCGGCGGGCCGGCCTTCGGCGCGCGGGCCAATGCGGGCAACAGCATCGCCGACATCGAACGGCTGGCGGCCCACGCGCACCGCTACCACGCGAAGGTCTTCGTCACGCTGAACACCATCCTGCGCGACGACGAGCTCGACGAGGCGCGGCGCCTCGTCTGGCAGTTTTACGAGGCCGGCGCCGATGCGCTGATCGTGCAGGACATGGGCCTGCTCGAGCTCGACCTGCCGCCGATCCAGCTGCACGCGAGCACGCAGACCGACATCCGCACGCCGGCCAAGGCGCGCTTCCTGCAGGACGTCGGCTTTTCGCAGATCGTGCTGGCGCGCGAGCTGACGCTGAAGGAAATCGCCAGGATCGACGAGGGCCTGAGAGTCGGCGCTGACGGTACGCCGGCTGCACTGGAATTCTTTGTCCATGGCGCGCTGTGCGTGGCCTACAGCGGGCAGTGCTACATCAGCCACGCCCACACCGGGCGCAGCGCCAATCGCGGCGAGTGCTCGCAGGCCTGCCGCCTGCCCTACACGCTGGAAGACGAGGCCGGCCGCATCGTCGCCCACGACAAGCACCTCTTGTCGATGAAGGACAACGACCAGAGCGCCAACCTGCAGGCGCTGATCGAGGCCGGCATCCGCTCCTTCAAGATCGAGGGACGGCTGAAGGACCTTTCCTACGTCAAGAACATCACCGCGCACTACCGCACGCTGCTCGACGAATTCCTCGAGCGCTCGCCCGGCTACCGCCGCGCCTCCTCGGGGCGTTGCAGCTACACCTTCACGCCGCGCCCGGAAAAGACCTTCAATCGCGGCGCAACGGATTACTTCGTCAATGAGCGCAAGCCCGACATCGGCGCCTTCGATACGCCGAAGTTTTCCGGCGAGGCGATCGGCGAGGTCAGCCGCATCGGGCCGGACTGGTTCGAGGTGGCGGCCAGCGCGCTGCTGCACAACGGCGACGGCCTCAGCTATTACGACAGCCACCGCGAGCTGGTCGGCGTGCGCATCAACCGCGCCGATGGCGAGCGCCTGTTCCCCAACGAGATGCCGGACGATATCGCCGTCGGCACCGCGCTGTACCGCAACCGCGACCAGGAATTCGAGCGCGCGCTGGAGAAGAAATCCGCCGAGCGGCGCATCGGCCTGCATCTGCAGTTGGGCGAGACGCCGGACGGCTTCGCGCTGATGCTGACCGACGAAGACGGCATCGCGGCGCGCGCCGCCCTGCCCCACGTGCACGAGGCGGCGAAGAACGCCGAGCGCGCTTTCGCCGGCCTGCGCGACAACCTCGGCAAGCTCGGCAACACGATCTTCACCGCGAGCGAAATCTCGCTCGATCTGAGCCAGCCCTGGTTCCTGCCGGCCTCGGCGGTGAACGGCCTGCGCCGCGACGCCATCGCCGCGCTCGAAGCCGCGCGCGCCGCCGCCGGCGAGCGCCTGCCGCGAAGAATCGCCGTATCGCCAGCGCCGACTTATCCGGAAAACGAGCTTTCCTATCTGGGCAACGTGCTCAATAGCGCGGCCCGCGCCTTCTACGCGAAGCACGGCGTGTCGGTGATCGCCGAGGCCTACGAGGCCAACGCCGAGAAGGGCGAGGTCTCGCTGATGATCACCCGCCACTGCCTGCGCTACAGCTACAACCTCTGCCCCAAGGAAGTGAAGGGCATCCGTCCCGATCCGATGACGCTGGTCAATGGCAAGGAAAAGCTCACCCTGCGCTTCGACTGCAAGAAGTGCGAAATGCACGTCATCGGCAAGCTGAAGAAGGGCCGGCAGATCAGCATCCTTCCGGTCGCGCATTGAAGGAGTTATGCAAAGCGGTATCCCCTTGCGGGACGGCGCTGGCGGGACGGCGATGAGCCGCGCATTGGGCAACGCATTGGGCAAACTTGTCCTCGCCCCGATGGAGGGCCTCGCCGACGATGTGCTGCGCGCGGTGCTGACCTCGGCCGGCGGCTACGACTGGTGCGTCACCGAGTTCGTCCGCGTCACCACCACGCTGATGCCGCATTCCCTGTTCACGCGTCTCTCCCCGGAACTGAAGAACGGCTCGCGCACCGCGAACGGCACGCCGGTACGCATCCAGCTGCTGGGTTCCAACCCGGAGATGATGGCCGCCAATGCCGCGCATCTGGCGCTGCTGCAGCCGGCCGGCATCGACCTCAACTTCGGCTGCCCGACGCCGCTGGTGAATCGCAATCGCGGCGGCGCGGCGCTGCTCGACGAGCCCGAGCTGCTGCAGCGCATCGCCGCTGCCGTGCGCGCCGCCGTGCCGCAGGCGATCCCGGTGACGGCGAAGATGCGCCTCGGCATCGAGGACACCGGGCGCGCGCTCGACTGCGCGCTGGCGCTGGAAGCCGGCGGCATGCAGGAACTGGTGGTGCATGCGCGCACCAAGGCCGACGGCTACCGGCCGCTGGTGCGCTGGGAATGGGTGGCGCGCATCCGCGAGGCGGTGAAGCTGCCGGTCATCGCCAACGGCGAGGTGTGGAACGTCGCCGATTACCGCCGGATCTGCGCCGCCACGGGCTGCACCGACGTCATGCTGGGGCGCGGTGCGGTGGCCGACCCGCTGCTGGCGCGGCGCATTCGTGATGGTGGTGGCGACGGCCGCAGCGACCACGCCGGCGAACGCGACTGGGAAGCCCTCAAGGCCATGATCGCGGAATTCTGGCAGCGGGTGCAGGCGAAGCTGCCGCCGCACCAGTCGCCCGGCCGCCTCAAGCAGTGGCTGGGCCTCATGCAGCGCAGCTATCCCGAGGCGGAAGTGCTCTACGGCGAACTGCGCGAGGCGCGCAAGGCGCCGGAAATCAGCCTGGTGCTCGATCGCTGCGGCATGCGGCCAACAAATCCGCACGCTGCCTTGCAGCCGGTGCAGCCGTAGCGGGAAGGTTCCCCGAGGGGCGGCCGGTCGCGCCGGGAGCGGGTTTCCTTCCGCTTCACTTCTCGACAATCAATGCTGTAAGGAATTCCGGGCCGCGCCGACTACTGGCACAGCAGGATCGAAATCCTCGAGCGCCTGCAGGCAAACGCCGCATCCAACCCACTGATCTAAGGAGATTTACCATGAACAAGACAATGACTGCCGCATCCCTCGCCCTGGCCCTCGGCGCCGCCCTGACTGTCGCTGCCGCGCCGGCTGCCGCCGCGGACGACAAGATGTCGATGGACAAGGAGCACTGCTACGGCGTGGCCCTCAAGGGCAAGAACGATTGCAAGGCCGGCGCCGGAACGACTTGCGCCGGAACGTCGAAGACGGATCACCAGGCCAATGCCTTCCTGGCAGTCCCCAAGGGCACCTGCGAAAAGACCGTATCGAAAACTTCGCCGACGGGTTATGGCCAGCTCAAGGAGTTCAAGCCCAAGATGGCCGGCTGAGTCGGTCGCGAACGCGAAGCGCCGACCATGAACGCACCTGCCCCTTCCGTGCCGGACACTGTCGGCGCTGCCGCCCGGGGCCTGCCTGCCCGGGGCGGCGTCGGCCTCAAACCGGAGCATTTCCGGGAGATCCTCGCCACCGAACCGGACATCGGGTTTTTCGAGGTCCACGCCGAAAACTACATGGTGGACGGCGGCCCTTTCCATCACTATCTGGGCCGCATCCGCGAACGCTATCCGCTGTCGATCCACGGCGTCGGCCTGTCCGTCGGCGGCGAGTCTCCGCTCGATGCGAATCATCTCGACCGGCTGGCCGTGCTGCTCGCCCGCTACCAGCCCGAGTCCTTTTCCGAGCATCTCGCCTGGGCCAGTCACCGCGACGTCTTTCTCAACGATCTGCTGCCGGTCCCGTATCACGCCGGCACCCTGGCACGCGTCTGCGATCACGTCGATCAGGTGCAGGATCGCCTGCGGCGCCGCATGCTGCTGGAGAATCCCGCGACCTACGTCGAATTCGCCGCGTCGACGATGGCGGAAACCGAATTCATCGCCGAGGTCGTGCGCCGCACCGGCTGCGGCCTGCTACTCGACGTCAACAATGTCCATGTCGCGTGCGTCAACCATCACCGCGACCCTTACGCCTACATCGATTCGCTGCCGGCGGCTGCCGTCGGGCAGATTCACCTCGCGGGCTTCGCGCGAGACGTCGACGCGGCGGGCGATCCGCTTCTGATCGACAGCCACGGCGCGCCGGTGGCGCAAGCCGTCTGGGATCTCTACCGCCATGCGCTGGCGCGCGTGGGACCAGTGCCGACCCTGATCGAGCGCGACAGCGACATTCCGGCCTTCGCCGTGCTTCTCGCCGAGGCGTACCAGGCCGAGAGATTGATGCGCGAAGCGGCGGCGCCATTGATCGTCGAAAGTCTCTCGTGCGGGGCATGCGCGTGAGCGAACAGCGGATTCTTGCCGATGCCCTGCTGTCCGCCAGGCCGATTTGCCCGCCGGGCCTCACGGCCTGGAACGGCTCCGATCCGGGACGCCGCTTCGCGGTATATCGCAACAATGTCATCGTCTCGCTGATCGATGCGCTGGCCGACACCTGCCCGGTGACGCAGCAACTGGTCGGCGAGGAATTCTTCCGCGCCATGGCCCGCCTGTTCGTTCAGGAAAATCCGCCGCGCTCGCGCATCCTGGCTTTCTACGGCGAGGGATTGGCGGAGTTCATCGGGGCGTTCGCGCCGGCGGCCGCTGTCCCCTATCTGGCGGACGTGGCGCGGCTCGAAATGCTGCGCGTCTCCGCTTATCACGCTGCCGATGCCGTGCCGCTGGCGCCGGAAGATATCGCCCGCCTGCTGGAAGACGTTGCCGCGCTGCCCGCGGCGCGAATCGGCTTGCACCCGTCGCTCGCGGTTCTGCGTTCCGGCCATGCGGTGGTTTCGCTGTGGGCGGCGCACCAGGCGGGCGATGTCGCGGGGGCGCTGGCCGCGGTCGATCCCGATGTCGCGGAGGCGGCCCTGGTGCTGCGCGCCGGACTCGAGGTGGAAATCTCCCGCATCCCGGATGGCGCGGCGATATTCATCATGCATCTGCGGCAGGGCGCCGCCTTCGGCCACGCGGCGGAACTGGCGTCGGCCGCCGATCCCGCATTCGATCTGGGCGCAACGCTGGGGCTGCTGATTCATCGCGGCGCCATCACCACCATGACCATCCCGGGGAGCGCGACATCATGAATACAAACACCGCCGTCACCACGCCGAACTCCGTCACTGCGTCCCGGCTGGAAGGCTCGCTCCGGGCATTGGCCGGCCTTCCCGGCCGCATCCCCGATTCGCTGATTGCGCTGGTCGGCCGCTTTTCCATCGCGGCGGTGTTCTGGAAATCCGGACAGACCAAGATCCAGGGCTTCGCCGTGGATATCGTCAGCGGCGAGTTTCAGTTGGGCGTGCCGCGGCTGTCCGACTCGGTCGTCGCGCTGTTTCGCGACGAATACCGCCTGCCGCTCGTGTCGCCCGAGGTCGCGGCGCCGCTGGCGGCCTTCGCCGAGCACCTGTTTCCGCTGTTGATCCTGCTCGGCCTGGCTACCCGCTTTTCCGCCGCCGCCTTGCTGGTCATGACGATGACGATCCAGCTTCTGGTCTACCCCGACGCCTATCCGACGCACGGCGTCTGGGCCACCGTCCTGCTGTTCCTCGTCGCCAAAGGGGCCGGAACATTTTCCCTGGATCACCTGATCGCGCGTCGCTTCGATCTTAAGCCGTAGCCAACGCCTCAGCCTCGGATGCGGCGCGCTTAGCTATACTTTGTGCCGCTGGCAATCCAACCCCTGGACCCTGGAGAACTTATGTCTGACTCGATTACCGGCGGTTGCCTGTGCGGAAAAATTCGCTACACGGTGAGCCAGCCGCTGCAGAACATCATTGCCTGTCATTGCACGCACTGCCAG
>Ga0208518_100257_pt1 | contig 18137 bp, 15 predicted proteins | sample LakWasM127_HOW14_2_FD_183937 | JGI IMG/M metagenome (GOLD analysis project Ga0208518, IMG submission 183937) | Freshwater sediment methanotrophic microbial communities from Lake Washington under simulated oxygen tension - Sediment Metagenome... | ecosystem: Environmental > Aquatic > Freshwater >...
GTCATCATCCCCGTCCCCCAAACCACTCCCCTACTTCCCTTCCTGGTGGCGGACGCGCTGCAGATCCTCCAGTTCCACATCTTCCACGGGGCGCTCGGCGCTCGGGGCGACCCCACCCTCGGACGCCTTCGCTCGCTCTGCGGTGCCTCGAATACCCGGCGCCTGCACAAGCTGGTTCAGGCCCTTCGTCACAAGCACGGGCGCAACGCCTCCGCTCTCGACGTCTGGCTCGAGCCCGGGGTTTTCCCCCGCTTCAAGGACTGGGCCTTCCAGCTCTCCTCCGACCAGGTCGCGCGTGCTCTCGAGCTCGTGGCCGACGGGGTGGCGGTGACCGACACCGAGATCGGCCGCTGGTCTCTCATCACCGATGGCTACGCCGTCTGATCAACCTCTTTCCGATAAGGACACCGATGTCTGCTACTCCTACTTCCACCGCTTCCCCTGCTACCCCTGCCGCTGCCAGTCTCTCCCCTCTTAGCGACAAAGCGCTCCTCGAACGCGCCCAGCACGGAGACGATGAGGCCGCGCAGCTGCTCGCCCGCCGCCTATTCGGCAAGGTCACCCCAGAGATCACCGCAGCCCTGCCCTCACTTCGCTGCAAGACACGCTTGAGCGTTCATGCCGCGCGCCGCATTCTCGCCGCCGCCACCTCGCCCGCTGCTGCATAGGGCTGATCCCAGGCCGCGTATAGCGGTTTAACCGCGCTTTCCGACTACTCTCTTTGCTCCCATTATTCCTCATGACAGGTGCCTATTCAAAATTACATTCTCTTCCCGTTCTCTTTTGACTTTTTAGGCTAACCTCCTAATTCCCTTCGGGAAAACCCTCTTTTTCTCGATACTCTCCTTGGAATCCAATTTTCATCCCCCTCCTCATCAACCCGTCCTCCCTTAACAACGAACGGCCTCAGGATGGTATTCCCCGCCCACCCGCAGTCCACTTCCTTCCGGCAGTTGCTCTGCCCTTTCATCGTGGCACACCGAACAGTCACCACCGACTTACCGGTGTGCCCGCCAGCCAGCCACGCTCAACTGGCACACCGAACAGTCACCACCGACTTACCGGTGTGCCCGCCAGCCAGCCACGCTCAACTGGCACACCGAACAGTCACCACCGACTTACCGGTGTGCCACACAAGGTAGATTGATCCTTGACGCGCGGCGAGCCGCGACTCCGAGACCTGGAATCGGTTGCGCCTCGTCGTGACGCCAGAACCCATGGTTTCTGGCGGCGTGTAAGGTGCTTTTTCCGCGCTATTCGGGGGTGCCCGCCGCATTCGTTCTTCGGTACATTCCTGAGCATTGCCCATCAACGCTCCGAGACTAAATACCATGACGACTTCCCAAGCTGTTCGCGCCATCGACGTCGGTTTTGGCAACACCAAGTTCGTGCTGAACCCGGCCGCCAGTGGAATTCAGTGCTCGCTGTTTCCGTCATTGGCGCCGCTCGCGACCAACGACGATCTCACTGGTGGTGTTCTGCAAAAACGCAATACCGTGATCGTCGAGGTCAACGGGCAGCACTACGAGGTAGGCAGGGACGCAGTGATCGCGCAAGGGGCCAACCCGAGCCGGATTCTGGATCCATCATTTGCCAAGAGCGATGCCTACATCGCGCTGATCCGCGGTGCACTCTATTACATGGGTGTGTCTCAAATCGACAATCTGATCGTTGGCTTGCCGGTTTCGACGTATCGCGACCTGAGCCAGGGCCTAACTCAAACTCTCACGGGCAAGCACACGATTCCCAACGCCGCGCGCAATGGTTTGCAGGAAGTGCAGGTGAATTGCGTACATGCTCTTCCGCAACCTCTGGGGGCCTTCTTTGACCACGTCTACACCGAGAACAATTTTCAGGAGTTGCGCTCTCGGTTGTGTTTAGTGGTCGACCCGGGCTTCTTTACGCTCGACTGGCGGGTAAATGCAGTCATGACCTTCTCCTGATCCACATTGGCACCGGCGCTGTAAGCACCGATCAACCGCGAACCCTTTGGAATGAGGACGCGCTGGGCCCCGATACTGTCAAGGATGTCGGTCTGCACCAGGGCCGTGATGATCCCTGGCATATCTGAACTGATCTCCGTCAGCAGTACCGCTGGAATCACCGAGCCTTCGGTGACAACGTATTGCCCATTCGCCGGTTGCAACGCAGCACCGATTGATCATTGCCGCCGGACGCTGCTATACGCTTTTCGAGCCACTGCTCTGCCCGCTCTCCTGGTGACGGAGGCGGTGCGGAATTCGCAAACGGGCAAGGAGCTCAAGATCGCGGCGACTACGGTTCCGAGATTCACGCCGGGCGCAGGATTTAAGGCGGCCGTATCCGGGAAGAAGGCGGCGAAGAAGAAATAAGCGGTTCGGAATCGGAATACAGGAGCTCGCCTTCGAGCGGGCTTTTCATTGGCGAAGATGAAAAATGTTGGGGCTCATCGACAGCAGTTCGGCCATTCCGGTCATTGGGACAGCGCGGGCGCTACGTCAGGAATATGACGGATTGCCGTCGTCCGCGGCGTCGAGTTGGCCGAACGATAGCCGCTACGCCACCGAATTCACCCTTCCGGTCATTATCGTGCCGCCAGCCAGCGGAAGAATCGCGAGATAAGGCCGTCGCGGGATGCCTGCTGCTGATTGGCGGGCGCCGCCCGTGGATTGTGGTTCGGTGGCGGCTGCTCGTCTCCGTGCCGGCCGAAGTGTCTGTCCTGCGCGGCCTGCGTCAACGCGCGGCCGCGTTCAATCTGCCGCCGCGTCATCTGTTCCGCCCACACCACACGGTTACGCTGGATCAGGTAATGGGCCTGGCATGGGTGGTTCCAGTTTCCGATCGAGGGGTGAAGCGTAAAAAGGCCCGGCGATGGACTAGAAAGTTCCCAATGGGCAGGCGAGAGCGGGGTAACGACTTTCGTGCCGCAGCCGCAGCAGCATCGGTGCACGGCGGTGCTGTACTTGAGCGAAATGTAGAGAACCCCGTCCTGCAGTGCGCTCGGGATGGTCTCTACAATTTGTGGCGTAATCTGATTGATTCGCTGATTCACGTCTTCTCTTCAGCCCTGACCAGCGAGTGCGTCCCGATGGTGTAGACGCTGTGGTGCTCGCCCATCTGGTCGAGAAAATATCCGCAGCGCTTCTTCCACGCGACAACAGCCATCAGCGCGTTAAGCGCGTTCATCTCGGCTACCTGAATATCGGCAGCATACACGTCATTGACATCGCCGCCGTCCGCAAAGGACACGTAGCGGCCGAGATGGTCGTTGCGCTCCGGCGTCGCCACCGTCGTGCGGACTTGCCCCATGAGACTACCGTCAGGCGCCTTTTGAATGCTCATGCCGGTGTCGGCAAAGGGCACACCCTTGGCGAGCAGGGGCTTGAGGATCACCTCCCGGGCTGCTGGCGAATCGACGCAGACGAACACGAAGTCGAACTCGTCCAGTTCGCCGACGTTCTCGAGCGTGATGTAGTACGGATGGGGCTGGACCTTATGGCGCATCCTCGAATAGAGATTGGCGAAGTACTCCACCTTGGAGGGGCGCTTCTCCAACTCCTCGCGCGAGGCAGCCCCGGGTGCGCGAAACGCCGAGTGGTTCTCGAAGACGTCGCCGTCGAACAGGTGGATTTCGGCTGCGTGGGTCTTGGCCACGAAGTCCAGCACGTAGCCACCGGTGCCGCCGACACCGATAATGGCCACACGCTGCTTGGCTAGGCGGCTGGAAGCCACCCCGGTGCCGTTACGGCTAGTGGCCGTATCGGGGTAGCGGAAGACCGAAGCTAACGTCTCATCTGGAACAAACGGCTGATGAACCCGGGCGGTGATGCCAGGTTCCAGCTGCTGTGCTGGCGACTGGAGGATTGTCACGTACTGCGTGATCTTCACGTAGTAGTCGGGGTACTGCTGCCCACCATGCAGCTTCGCCGAAAACCCGTGATCGACCACCAGCCCATCGCCAAAGTCTGTGCAATCGCTATGACGAATCTTTTCGAGGATCTGCCCACGATGATCGCAGGGGTGCTCGCCGATAATCCACATCTGATGATCCACGACGGGAGCGGCAACTAGGTCGCCGGACAATTCAAGCTTCGTTACCAAGGTGCCGCGACGCACCTTGGCTTTCGAATTGACGTAAGGGACCTGCTCGATGAACAGGAAGGTTCCGTTGGGTGCAGCCTCTACTCGCAGGACGTACCCCTCGTCCTGAAGGCGCTGGAGGGCTGGATTACGAGCGATCAGTATTGCTGACATGGAAGATCATCCCATTGGCCAGTTGAACGGGATCGCCGCCCTCGACCATGGAGCCCTCGAGGTGATGCGGGCCGGTGTAGGTGACGGTGTATTGAATGCCGTCGCCGAAGGGGCCATTCGGGAAAGCCAGCTCGCAGACCTGCTGGAAGGTCAGGGTAGGCCCCGAGACCGTCTTTTCCTCGGCGTTGACGATGATATGGAACGGCTTGGCTTCGTGATTCTGTGTCATGAGAAAATCTCCAATGTGTAAAGTAGTGTGTCAAATAGTAGCCGGATCCTTGTGTTGTGTCAAGTAGTGTGTAAAATTCGAATCAGCAACGTCACGTTTTACGACCGGCCCGGTAAAGGCCATCAACCAAGGAGAACTTGTGAGCGCAACCACGAAGGCACTCGGCCGCTGGCCGAATGCCCCTCTTGCTCTCGTACTGGCTCAAGTCCGATTCGAGCCCCGTCCCGAAACCACACCCGCACAAGTCGCAGAACGAATCGAACGCGCCATGCCCAGCGCTTACCTCAACACCGGCGCCCTGCAGCAGGTGTCGCTCCTCGTCGGTCAGGGCACGCCGCCGTCGATGTCTATTCCCTCTGGGCCGGTCGGTATGGAGATGCGCAACGCCGATGACACCGAGGCCATTCGGCTACAGAACGACAGCCTGACCTACACCACGGCGGCCTATCAGGACTCAGACCACATGGCAAAGCTGTGGGGCACTTTCATGGAGGCGCTCTGTGGCGGCAAGCCGCTACTCGTCCTGCGGCTTGGGCTTCGGTACGTCGACTTCATTATCCCTACCCCGGGCCACACGCCGGAGGACTACTTCGAAGGGGGCTTGGGCCGCTCGCCCGCGCCCCTAGGCGAACAGTCGCCGATCAGTTTCAACCTCTATGACTTCCGTCGGCCGGATGGCGGTCATCTGCGGGTGCAGTACCAGCGCGGCTACGGTGCGCCAATGCTGCCGGCCGATCTACAGGATTCGTTGATGCCGCCGCCGGCGCTGACCACGCGCAACAACACGGATCTCTCCGCGGTACTCGACATGGACCGCTGGCAACCTGCGGCAAAGACAATGGATGCCGCGGAAATTACGCAGGTCGTGCGCGGTCTGCGTGAAGATATCGCTTCATCATTCAGGGGTACCATGAGCGCGCTCGCAAAGGCCGAGTGGCAGACCCCAAGAAGAGAGGAGGCAAACTAAATGCTCAATATGAGTGAGAGGGAAGCCCGACGCCAATTTGTGGCGCGCCAGGGAGCGCTACAGACGCTTGAATTGACTGAGGCGTACAACACGGGTGCGACCACCACCACTGGCGGAGCCGTCGAATACATAAACCTCTGGTTGCTTGGTCGCTGCCTTCAGGTGTTTTCGACCGGGACCGGTGAGCGATCGGCCTATCCTCAGCGCCTATGCAACTACAGCTTCCTGACGACAGGGGGGAGACCGGACTTCCAAGTCAACACGGTAAAGTGCCTCGTACGGTGGGCGAAAGTTGTCGCCGACTTGGCGACACCGGCAAAGTTCTTGACCAAGATACGCACCACGTTCCTGCTCTCCGTCCAAGATGCGGCCGCGGTCCTTAAGGTGTCGCGCCCCACCGTCTACCAATGGCAGACGCTCAACCAGATGGATCAAATCCGGGCTCATCGCGACCGGGATCGGCTAATGACGCTCTACCGCCTAGCCAAGGAGTGGGACCGCCTCGGCCAACTGTCCGGTCGCTGGCTCACCCTTCCATTAGAAAGGACGGGGGCTACGGTTCTCGACATCCTTTGCGCCGACGCCATCGACGAGAATGCGTTGCTTCAAGCACACCGCGAGATCGCAGAGCTGCGACCGCAGCTCGCTGAAGCCGAGCATCGGACCTCTCTTGAAGGCGTCCGCGCCATGAGGCCAGCGTTCTCCAAGCTGGCCGAGATGGAGCGGAAACGGCACGCGCGAAAGGGTAAGTCCTGAGCCTATTTGAGACCTTCATTAACGAGCTTGAGCGCGAACTGGCAGCCACCAATGCGCCGCTCTTGCTCGTTCTTGCGGGGCACAATGGGGCCGGTAAAACTACCTGCTACGACTTCTTCCTGAAGGACTCGCTAGGGCACCACGTCCCCCTGCACATCAACGCCGACGCTATCGAGAAGGCCAGAAAGGATGAGCCTGGATCGCAGCAACTCAGCCCGGACGAGGCATCTCGCATGGCACAGGGCGAGGCCAATGCGTTCCGGTGGAGGTATCTCGACGAGAACCTCTCTTTCAGCATGGAAACGGTCTTCTCTGATCCGGTAGGAGCTAAGCTTTCATTCCTGTGCGAGGCACGGCGGCGCGGTTATGTGGTCGCCCTTGTGGCCATTGGCCTGGACTCGCCGGAGTTGTCGATGGCTCGCGTCGCAACACGCGTGAAGCGAGGAGGGCACGACGTGCCTAGGAGCCGGCTTGTTTCCCGGTATCCGCGAGTGCTGGAAAACTTCCGTCAGGCGCTCCCCGAAGTCTCCATCGCCATCGTGGTGGACAACAGCGAAGATGCCGAAGATGGTGATCCGGCGGCCTACGAGCCGCTAGCAATCTTCATCGACGGAAAGTTGGCGCACGCGAGTCAAGATGCCCCAGTGTGGTGGGTCATGCTCCAACCTGCCATACAGCAACGCACATAGCCAGGGCTAGGAGCGAGGACCGCTTATCCGTCGTTGGCCGTCCTAGCTTGATCTGGTCGGGGCGGTTCGGTGGTAGGCACTGGCTCAACAGCCCGATGTCCCGAGCGTCGGCAATCCGCCATATTCCCGACGTAGCGCCAGAACTGTCGCAATGGCCGCAGTGGCCGAGGACTCGCCCGTCAGGTGGGATTGGCGATCGAGTGCTCTTCGGCCTTTGCGGTCACTACAGGGAACCACAAATCCATCCGGTTTCCAATCCTAAACAGATATTCGAAATAATCCTCGTAACTCAGGACGATTCAGTATTTGAAAACCAATGAAAGGCTGCAGCTCTTGTCAGATACGAGTAATGTGAATTGAGTGATAAAGTCATAATTTGATGTCGGCATCAAGCGAACATACAAGGGGAGATTCATTGGATCGGTCGTTATACACAACTGCGCAACTAGCTGCCATCGACCATCTTGATGGAAATCTCCAACTGATTGCCTGTGCCGGCTCGGGGAAGACCGAGGTCGTGGCGCAACGAGTGGTCAGCTTGTTGCGCCCCAAAGCAGAAGGTGGGGCCGGCTGCACCCCTGAAAACATCATCGCGTTCACTTTCACCGACAAGGCTGCCGCCGAGCTCAAGGAGCGCATTCACTTACGGTGTCACGAAGCCTTTGGAAAAGTTACCGGCCTGGCGGAGATGTACGTCGGCACGATCCATGGCTATTGCCTCGAGCTCCTGAAATCCGAGGTGCCGGCGTACATGAAGTACGAAGTGCTGAACGAGGTGCAGCAGGCGCTGTTCATCGATCGCCACTCGCGGGCCTCCGGGCTGACAAGCAGTGCCACGCTCACTGGCATCACGCTCAAACGCTACACGGACACCCGCCACTACGTATCGGCCCACTCCATCCTCCGAGAAGACCGGGTGGTTGATCCGCAACCGCTTGCCGGCAACACGGTCGTGACCGGACTCGCGAGCTACGAACAGCTCCTGCATCAAAAAGGCTATCTCGACTACTCCAGCATCCTCAAGGAAGCGGTCAAGGAACTACAGGGTAACGCGGGATTGCGGCAACGGTTGGCCGAGCGAATCAAGCACGTCATCGTGGACGAATACCAGGACGTCAATCCGATTCAAGAGTCGGTCGTGCGCGAACTGGCCACACTGGGTGCCGACATCTGCGTGGTGGGCGATGACGACCAGACGATCTACCAGTGGCGCGGCAGCGATGTGCGCAACATTCTGGATTTCGATCGCCGGTACGAGAACGTTATCCAGGTGAGGCTGGAGGATAACTTCCGTTCGAGCGAAGGCGTGGTGGTCGTTGCGCGCGACTTCATCAAGCAACTGCTGCGACGTTTGCCGAAGGAAATGAAGGCGACAGCGGCCCAGGACTATGAGGTGGGTGACATCGTGGCGCTCGGGTTTGACTCGCCGGCGGCCGAAGCACAGTACATCGCGCAGACCTGCCAGTCGCTGCGTGGGGTGGCGATGCGCGAGGGTGATGAAGAGCGTGGCATATCCTGGTCGGACATGGCGATCCTGCTGAGATCGGTTCGCCGCGACGGGGCAACGATCATGGCGGCCCTTGATGCCGCAAACGTACCCTACGTGATCACGGGCATGGACAATCTGTTCGCGACGCCGGAGGCGGAAGCCGCGCGCCAGCTCTTCTACTTTCTGGCCGGCGAGGTGGATGAAGCGGCCTTGCAACAGGCATGGCAGGCCGCCGACCTCGGGATCGAGGAGACCGACCTCAAACTGGCCATCAAGGCAGCTGCCCAGGCAAGACTGAATATGCAGAACGCCCAGATGGGCCAGTTCAAGGTGTACAACCTGCAGCGCCAGTTCGTCGCGTTTCTGGAGAATATCGGTCTCCGCGAGGAGTCAGTGCCGGACGGCAAGGGCGAGGTGGTGCTCCACAACCTCGGGAAGTTCAGCCAGGCAATTTCGGATTTCGAAAGCATCCACTTCCACTCGAATCCCTCTGACAAGTACACGAGCTTCGCCGGTTTTCTGCGGTTCCATGCCGAGAATGCCTACCCCGAGGGTTGGCAGGACAACGCATTCGTCAGTCCTGACGCGGTTCGCATCATGACCGTGCACCAAGCCAAGGGCCTGCAGTGGCCGGCGGTGTTCATCCCGCAATTGGTGAAAAACCGGTTTCCGGCCAAGGGCGGTGGAGGGCGAACGGCCTGGCACCTGTTACCGGATACCGCCTTCGACAATGCGGCGCGCTACAAGGGTGGAAATGAGGACGAGCGACGGTTGTTCTACGTGGCCGTGACTCGCGCACAGAAATTCCTGCACCTGAGCTGGGCGCCGCATGACGGCAACCGCACCGCACAGGCGCCCTCGGATTTCTTCAACGAGGTGCTCGCCTCGAAATTCGTCAAGCGCCGGAGGCAGGACTATGCCGAGCGCAAGCGGCTCGAGCCAAGCCCGAAGGCATCGGTGGCGAACATCACGCTGTCGTTCTCTGACCTGAAATACTTCTTCGAGTGTCCCTACCAGTTCAAGCTGCGCATCCTCTACGGATTCAATGCCCCACTGGACGAGGCCCTGGGGTTCGGCAAGTCGCTGCACGACGCGCTTGCCGAGGTGCATACACGCGCGCTTCACGGGGAGATGATCAAGCCCGATGAAGCAAAGTCGCTGGTCGAACGGCATCTGCGTGCGCCCTACGCCTATCCGGCCCTGCGGGAAAAGCTGGCACAGGCTGCCGAGCGCGTCATCGAGGGCTATATCAAGAAGAACGCAGCCGACTTCAAGAACCTCGAGTTTTCCGAAAAGGCGATCGAGATCGCGCTTGGTGACGGCGTATCCGTAGCCGGCCGTATCGACCTCGTCCGCAAGATAGATACCGGCGAGGTGACGATCGTCGATCTGAAGTCGAATGATCGTGCTCAGGCTGAGGCGGTGACCGAAACCCAGCTGCACATCTACGCGCTCGGTTACCAGGAACTCACCGGCAGGCCCGCCGATTTTGTCGAAATCTACGAACTGGATGAGCAGAAGCAGAAGAAGCGTTCGGTGGACAATGATTTCATCGAGGATGTAAAGCGCGACGTGCACGAGGCGGCGACCGCATTGCGCCGAAACGAACTGCCGCCGAAACCTCACAAGAAAACCTGCGGACAGTGCGACTATTGCAATATGTGCTCGGCTGCGATCCGGAACTGAAACGAGGAACAGGGATGAATCTCAAACAAGCCTTGCTGGCCATTCTTGAAACCGAGCAGATCAAGGAGCTATGCACCGAATTCGAACTCGAGGCCGATCGACGCTCGCGGGATGAGATGGCTGGTGCACTATCGAGCGCGAAGCGTGTCAAGCCGGAGTTGCTAGTTGTCAAGCTGACGGTGGCGCAGCTTCGGGCTGTACTCGGACAGTTTGAGCAGCCTACGGACGGGAAGAAGGAGGAACTGATGCAGCGGCTACTCGTGGCAAGTGGCCGTGCCTGGCCACTGCCGAAGGCGATGCCGCTAACGGCCGAGGAAGCGCCGGCGGCCTACCAGGCGATCCAGTCTGCGGGGCCACGCGGACCATCCTCTGACGTGGCGGGAGAGTACCGGCATGCGGACGAGGCGGTGCAGCGACCGGATGCCGGTGTGCAGGATCAGTTCCAGGTTAGGAGGCCGCCAAAAACCTACCGCTACGATAGTTCGCTCGATCCGGCACTCTCGTGGGACGAGCAGCGTGAACGCGATCTGGGTGAATGGCTGCTTGGATTGGTCGTGCTTGCTGCGAAGAAAGGTGAGCAGGCAGTGTTAGCCGAACCGCAGGTGTGGAAAGGCGGCGGTGTACGCATAAGCAGCTTGGCCGATGCGGCTCAAATGCTGCAGCAGATCAGCAAGCCTTTCCTCAACTGGGCAGGCAAAGCCGAACGTCACGAGATAAAGATTCCGACGGCGCCGCTGTTCGTGCATGAGCGACATTCAACCAAGGCCATCCTTGATGGCATCCGCCATCGCAAGGCGCGCGGGCAGTCGCTGGACCTGTTCGGCGACGTCGGCATGGACATCCGCGAGAACCTCGAAGCTTACGAGCACAAGGGGCCATGGCAGAACCGGATGATCCTGGGTGATTCGCTCTCGGTAATGAATTCGCTGCTCGAGTTCGAGGGGATGGCCGGTCAGGTTCAGATGATTTACATCGATCCACCCTACGGCGTGAAGTTTGGCTCCAACTTCCAGCCCTTCGTGCGCAAGAAGAATGTGACCCACGGTGCTGACGAAGAGATGACACGTGAGCCTGAGATGGTGAAGGCTTATCGGGATACATGGGAGTTGGGTCTGCACTCTTACCTAACCTATCTGCGTGACCGACTGACGGTTGCACGAGAACTGCTACACGCGAGTGGCAGCGTGTTTGTGCAGATTTCGGACGACAACCTTCATCATGTTCGGGCGGTGCTTGATGAAGTATTTGGAGCTGAGAACTTCATCGCAGTGATTCCGTTTCGCAAGAAGACGATGCCTTTCGGAGCCGTCTATATAGAGCAGATGAGTGACTTCCTTCTCTGGTACGGCAAGCAAGCGTCGGAGTCTGCACAACGAAGAACAAAGAGTCATAAGCTCTTCGTACGAAAGGACGTGAGAGGCGATCAAGATTGGAAATGGTTCTTGGATCCGGATGACAAAGCTCACCAGATGAACGCTGAACAGCATCGGACACATTTTGGGCTCCCAGAAGGCGCACGAATCTTTCGCCTTAAGTCACTCGAGCCGTCTGGTCCCATGAAGGATGGCAAATTTAGCTTCTCGTTTGAAGGCACGACGTATGGTCACCCAAAGAACGGTTATGGAACGACCATCGAAGGAATGCGGCGGCTGGCATCGCTCAACCGGCTGCAGCCGAAGGGCACGCTGCTCAACTACCGACTAATGCTGGACGACTATGCGGTTACCTCATTGACTGCACCGTGGGTGGACACGATTGGCGCTGACGACAAGGCTTACGTAGTTCAGACGAATACCGACGTAATCAAGCGGTGCATTCTGATGACCACCGATCCCGGCGACCTGGTCCTCGACCCCACCTGCGGTTCGGGCACCACCGCCTACGTTGCCGAGCAATGGGGGCGCCGCTGGATCACGATCGACACTTCGCGCGTGCCCCTGGCCCTCGCCCGTCAGCGCCTGCTAACCGCCGCATTTCCCTACTACGAACTGAAGTCACCGCAGACCGGCCCAGCTGGCGGCTTTGTCTACAAGCGCAAGCAGAATCGCAAAGGCGAGGAGATCGGCGGACTGGTGCCACACATCACGCTGAAGTCCATCGCCAACGACGAGTCGCCCGCGATGGAGGTGCTGGTCGATCGACCGGAGGAAGTAACCAGTGTTACCCGCGTCGCGGGGCCTTTCGTCGTCGAAGCGACGATCGCGCCAGTGCAGCCGCTCGAGAGTGCCGGCAGTGAGGGAACATCGGCCGGCAGCGATGCGGCTACCCATATCCAGCGCATGACCGAGGTGCTGCGCCAGTCTAGAACGTTGCGCCTGCCGGGGAACCGGGAACTCACGCTCGCCAGCGTGCGCCGCACGACAGACACAGAGTACCTGCATGCCGAAGCAAAAGAAGGCGACAAACGCATTGCTATTGTCTTCGGCCCAGCTGACGGCGCGATCTCTGCCGCGCTGGTGTTCGAGTCGGCACGCGAGGGCTATTTCCTAAAGTACGACCGACTGTATTTCTTCGGTTTCGCGATCGAACCTGGCGCCCGCGCCATGATCGAGGACGAAAAGAAACTGCGCATCCCGTCTGCCTACGTGGCCGTGACGCCCGACGTGGCGATGTCCGACCTGCTGAAGACCACGCGCGCTTCGGAGATCTTTTCGATTACCGGCCTGCCCGACGTGACGGTGCGGCGTGCCAAGAAGAAAGGACCAGAGGGACAGGTACTGCACGAGGTGGAACTCAAGGGTCTCGACCTGTTCGATCCCCAGTCGATGGGCACCGAATCGGTGGGTGGCGAGAACGTGCCCTGCTGGATGCTGGACACTGACTACGACGGCATGAGTTTCTACGCCACGCAGGTGTTCTTCCCGAAAACCAGCGCATGGGATAACCTGCAGAAATCGCTCAGGGCCACCTTCGACGACTCGGTCTGGTCGCACTTGGCCGGCACGGTGAGCGAGCCCTTCGCCCTGGGCGAACGCAAGCGGGTGGCGGTAAAGGTGATCGACGAGCGCGGCAACGAGCTGATGCGCGTGCTGGACGTGGCGGAGTAATCGATCATGGCGCAGCAAATCAACGCCGTTGCCAACCCGATCATCAACTCGCCCTACGAGGAGCCCAAGCAGCACTGGCACATCGAGGAAGGCAAACAGCCACGCATTGAAGCAAGTCGCAGGGCGGCGAGTTACTTCCTGCGTGTACCCGACCGTGCCGGACGAGGCCGGCGCGCAGCCGGCCAGGGCGAGATGTTCGATGAGGATCTCAAGGGTAACGAATACCTGCTCGACCTCGCCAACCTGCTGCGTCAGCGCGTGCAGGAATGGCGCGATCGGGGGTACCAGGGTGCCACCAAGGTCACACGCGAACTGATCGACCTGTGGCGCGAGACGGATCGCTCGCAGCCTCTCTTTTACACCCAGCTCGAGGCGGCCGAAACGGTGATCTTCCTCGTCGAAGGCCCGTCCGACCTGTTGCAAGGTGTCCAGGTGTCGCTGGACGAGCCCGGTGCGGCAGCCAAGGAAGCCGGCTACAAAGCCTTTATGCGTTATGCACTGAAGATGGCCACCGGCTCAGGCAAGACGACGGTGATGGGCATGCTTGCCGCCTGGTCCATCCTCAACAAGGTGGCCGATCCGCAGAATGCGGCCTACTCGGATACCGTGCTGATCGTCTGCCCGAACGTGACGATCCGCGACCGGCTGCAGGAACTGAATCCGGAGCGCGACGAACTCTCCCTCTACCGCACACGCGAGCTGGTACCCGCGCACCGCATGATCGAACTGCGGCGCGGCGAGGTCTTTGTGACCAACTGGCACAACCTCGAGCGGCGCGAGACACGCAACGTCAATGGCCAGGGCGGGCGGGTAGTCAAACGCGGAACACCGATCGAGAAATACCGGATGATCAAGGTGAGTGCCACGGTGACGGTTGAGCAGGTTCGTCATCAGGCCACTGTAGGGGCGTTCGAGATTGTCAGTGTCGAGAACAAGCGCGACGGCACCCCCAAGGCATTCAATGTGAAGGAAACGCAGTATCTGGAGAGCAATGCGGCGTTTCTGAAGCGGGTGTTGGGTGGTCGCAAGGGCCGCAGCTCGGCGATCCTGGTGATGAACGACGAGGCTCATCACGCCTACCGCCGGGGCATAGTCGAGGAAGCCGATCAGTACGACGAGGAGGACGAAACCACTGCGGCCAACGTGCGGGAAGCGACCGTATGGATTGAGGGCTTGGACCGCATCAACAAGGCGCTTGGCGGGCGTAGCAAAGGCATCCGGCTGTGCGTGGATCTTTCGGCCACGCCGTTCTACATCCAGGGCAGTGGCAACGAGGTTGGCAAGCCGTTTCCATGGGTAGTGTCAGACTTCAGCCTGCTCGAGGCCATCGAGTCCGGTCTCGTCAAGGTGCCGCAACTACCGACCGAAGATGGATCTGGCGAGGAGGTGCCGCGCTACTTCAACGTCTGGCGCTGGGTGCAGCGGCAGGCGCAGAACGATGGTCACATCGGGCCGATAACGGTGGCCGAAGTGATGCGCTACGCCACCGCACCGATCATGACGCTGGCCACCGGCTGGCGCGAAACTTTGGCCAAGTGGCAGGAGCATTTCCGTCAGGGCAATCGTCGCCATGACGTGCCGCCCGTGTTCATCATCGTGTGCAAGGACACCACGATCGCCAAGGCGATGCATGCCTGGCTGGCGGAGGGCGACGCGCAATATGGTGCGGGCGTACCCGAGTTCCGCAACGCGCCCGGCAGCGAGATGACCGTGCGGATCGATAGCAAGGTCGAGGAGGATATCGAGGCCGGCGGCAGCACCGACGAGGCGAGGCGGCTGCGCTTCGTGCTCGAGACGATCGGCAAGAACGAATGGCCTGGACGCAAAGTGCCTGAAGAGTATGAGGCGCTGGTTGAACGCCACAATCGCAAGGCGCTCGAGGACGATGAAAGCGGGCTCGTCGTGATCAACCCTGACGTGCCACCCGGCCGGAACGTGCGCTGCATCATCTCGGTGTCCATGCTCTCCGAGGGATGGGACGCCACCACGGTGACACACATCGTCGGCCTGCGTCCATTCGGCTCGCAACTGCTATGTGAGCAGGTGGTGGGTCGGGCACTCAGGCGTACTTCCTACACGGTGGATGAAAAGACCGGCTTGTTCTCGGAAGAGACGGCGCAAATCTTCGGGGTGCCGTTCGAACTCATCCCGTTCAAGGTCGAGGGAGGCAAGCCCCAACCACCGACACCACCAGCCAACCATGTCTATGCCGATCCCGACCAGGCCGAGTATGAAATTGAGTTCCCGGTGGTAGAGGGGTACCAGGATCCGGGCATCGTCCAGGTGAAGGTAAATTGGGATCGGGTGGGAGATCTCCCACTGGACCCACAAGAGGTACCGAACGAAGTGCAGTTGCGTGGCCTGGCCGCGCAGGATGGACATCTCATTGCATTTGGTCCCGGTGCGCCCGCCTACGTGAGCCTGGCCGAATGGCGTCAGAGTGTTCGCGTACAGCAGGTGTCATTCGAGTTGGCGAAAGTGCTGTCACACAAGTGGCGTGACGATAGGGGTGACGCTATACCGGCGCATCGCTTGTTTCCGCAGATGCTCGACATTGCTGGCCGCTTCATTGAGGAATGCGTATCCTCCATAGCCCCTTGTGAGAAACAGGATTTGGCGATCAACCCCTATTTCGGTAAAGCGGTTGCCATGATCGTGAATGCGTGGGGGGCTGCTGATGGTGGCGGGGCTAGTCAGGAAAAACCCGTTCTAGCGCCCGGTGCCGCAGCGATGCGATCCACGCGCTACGTCAATTTCCACACCGGCAAGGCGTTGCATGACGTCAAACGATGCCATCTTAATGCTGCCGTATTCGACTCGGACTGGGAACGCGAGGCGGCAGAACTGCTGGGTACACACCCTAGCGTCGAAGCATGGGTCAAAAACGATCGCCTGGGTCTGGTGATTCCGTACCGCAAGGAAGGGACACCACGGAAATATCTGCCGGACTTCGTTGTACTACTCACCACAGGCAACTACATGGTCGTCGAGATCAAGGGACAAGTAGGTGATGCACTGATCAAGAAAGCAGCCGCAGAACGCTGGTGCCGAGCGGTGACGAACGACGGGCGATTCGGTAAGTGGACGTATCACCTCTGTTTCGGCGTCGGCGAACTTCGTGAGGTGCTTTACAACATCAATATCTGAGACCTGCCGCTCGACGCCGCTTATGGTTCTCCGGCCGGTAACCGCCACGTTGCGGCCATTGGCATACCCACCCACGGCCGGCAGCAAAGGCCGATGAGGCGCCATCGGTCAGGGGCAGGTTGTCGGCCTTATGTGAAGCTTCACATAAGGCCGATGTCCTGCCAACTGGGTGTCGACGTTGTACGTCAGCAAAGTGAGGAGTAACCGGTCATTTTGTCCAAGTAGTTCCTGATGATTTCGGTGTTCAGACCTGGCCGAACCCGGTCAAATCGTTTCACCACAAACGCAACGACAAGAACATTGTGCGGTGCAATTAAAACCCAGTCGCAAGTTCCGGGTGGCCAACAGAAGGCGCCCTCTTCGGCCTCATTCCGGAGCGCAGTGACAAACATTGTGAATAGCGTTTGACAGGTTGTTACAAAAAGGGGTCTTGCGCGATTCAATGAACGTGAGAAGGTAGCCCCATGAAAAATACTCCCCTTCTCATGACCGGCGCCCAAGGCCCCACGGCTGATCTGCGCACCCATCCCACTCCTCATCTCGTCGCCCGCGTCCTCCAGGTGAGCCACTGGATCGGGACAGCAGTGACCTACGCCCTCGCGATCATCGTCGGCATCGTTGGCGCCGCCGTGGCCAGTCACTTCACACCGAGCTGAGACACACCATGACTCCAGGCATTCGATTGGACAACCTGTCTGCAGAGTGGACGCTGCCTTTCACCCCGAGTGCCGCCGCAACGCAGGGCCCTCGGATGCGCGAGGTCGAGCAGGCCCTGCGACACCGCCTGGCGCAAAACGACATCGAGGTCGCCCAATGGATCGACGCCCAGCAACCGGCGCTCGGCAGCTGCGCCTACGAAATGCTCCAGCGGACCGTCTCACGCGTCGGCATCCGTCTCGGCCCCTTGGCGGTCGATGCCTGCCTCGCCTTCTGTCCGGTCACGATCGTGCTCACCACCACGCACACCGAACTTCCGCGAATCGACGTCGAGCTGTTCCGCAACCCCCGGCCACAGACGTTTATGGATGCATTGCTTGCCAACGGCCTTGCCGATGACTGCAACGTGGCGGTGGATCCGCTGATGCTCCCCTTGTACCGCATCCAGGGGATCCGCTTGTCGGAACTGCCGGCGCAGGTGAGAACCATGGCGGACGCCGCCACCCTGGGGACCCATCAGGAAGGGGCGCCCTGCTCCAGCTTTACCGATCCCAACCAGGGTATGGGCGAGGGCCTGTCGATTGCCGGTGGACGGGTGATCGGTTCGCTCCTGATCCCCGTGCTGTTCTACGCCGATGACCTCGGGGTTCTGCCCGATGCGCTCAATGGCCGCATCCCGGAGGACCGGTTGCGCGCCTTCGAACAGGAGGCCTCACAGGCGCTCACCGTGGCGCTCGGACGCTGGAAGCCGGTCAGGATTGACTTCATCGTCTCCTCGCCGCGGCTGATCCTTGATGCGATCCTCGAGGCCACCGTCGCCCATGGCGAAACGGCAGCCTACTGGGCCTCGCGCGCGGCCGTCGACGCCGGGGGTACCGATGCCCGGATTGTTTACCACGACACTTCGGATGACGCCGAAGACGGGATCGCCATCGGGTTTGAGCCTGGCCAGGACGTCGAATGCAATGTCCGCATCATCGCCAACACCCAGACGCAGATCGATGCCTATACGAAGGCCTTTGCCACCGGTGCCTACGCCGCCGGCATCACGACCGTACGTAAGGCGATGACTGAACTGCAGCACAGCTGTCAAAACTGAACCTTCCGGAACCCGCCATGCCACTCTCCACGACCTCTCCGCGCTGGGCCGCCCTCCTCCTTGCCGGCCTGGCATTGCAGGCGGCAGCCGATGAACGCGACGTGCCGCCGCGCGATGGCAGGGGGTAGTGGCACATTC
>Ga0208518_100259_pt1 | contig 17898 bp, 18 predicted proteins | sample LakWasM127_HOW14_2_FD_183937 | JGI IMG/M metagenome (GOLD analysis project Ga0208518, IMG submission 183937) | Freshwater sediment methanotrophic microbial communities from Lake Washington under simulated oxygen tension - Sediment Metagenome... | ecosystem: Environmental > Aquatic > Freshwater >...
CGTCAACGGCACGCCGGCGATCTTCTTCGCCACCGGCGAACGCGTCGGCGGCTATATTCCGGCAGCTGAAATCGAGAAGCGCTTCGCCCCCGCGGGCAGCTGAACCGCTACTCAGGCCATCGCCGCTTCGTTCGGCAACCACACGGTAAATACCGAGCCGCCACCGGAAGGGCACGCTACGTCGATACGACCCCCGTAGCGCTGCACGAGGCCGAGACTGACCCACAGGCCCAGGCCGGTGCCGTCGCTGGTCTTGGTAGTGAAGAAGGGGTCGAAGAGTCGTTCACGGTCTTCCGGCGCAATGCCGGGACCGCTGTCACCGACGGCGACGAAGCCGCCCTTGACGCCGCCTTCCTCGCGATCGCCGCTGGCAAGGCGCAGTGTGCCGCCTTCAGGCATGGCCTGCAGGGCATTCACGATCAGATTGATCAGCACCTGCTGCAGCTCGTTGCGATTCACCGTCACCGGCCGGGTGGCGTGCATTTCCTGCATCACGGCGACGTTGGTCTTCTTCATCTGGTGTGCCACCAGAACGAGGCTGTCCTGCACCACCTGATCGAGGCGTACCGGCTCCAGATAGCCGACGTATTCCGCGGGGCGCGCGAACTGCAGCAGCTTGGTCACGATCAGGCGGATGCGGAAGACCTGGTCCTGGATCAGGCGGATCTCGGGCAGCGCAGGCTCGGCGGCATCCCCCAGGGTTTCGCGCAGCACATCGAGATTGCCCTGGATCACCGCCACCGGATTGTTGATTTCATGCGCCACGCCGGCAGCGAGCCGGCCGATCGCGGCGAGCTTTTCCGACATGACCAGGCGCTGCTGTGCCGAACGCAATGTCTGGTTGGCGGCCGCGAGTTCCTGCGTGCGTTCGGCCACCTTGCTGTCGAGTTCGCTGCCCCAGCGCTGCAGCGCCTCGGTTTGTGCCGCAAGGCGATCCAGCAGGCGATCGAAATGGGCGGCGAGCTCGGCCAGTTCGTCCGCAGCGTCGGGGTCAGCCAAATCTCCGCCGACGCGCGCCTCGGTTCGCCCAAATTCGATCGCACTCATGATGCCGTGCATGCGTTCCACCGGCTGCGAGACGTGCCGCGCCAAGCGCAAGGAAACCAGTGCCGCCGCCGCCACGGTCAATGCAAACAGCAGGGCCACCGCCCCCAGCACCAGCTGTCGCGCGCGCTGAAAGGGTTCCTCGAGAAAGCCGACATACAGCATGCCAACGCGCTGCCCGTTGCCGTCCACGATTGGCTCATAGGCCGAGACATACCAGTCATTGACCACAAAGGCGCGATCCAGCCAGGTGCGGCCTTCATCCAGCACGGTGCGGCGCACCGCGGCCGAGACGCGGGTGCCGATGGCCCGTTCGCCCTCGAATAGCCGCACGTTGGTGCCGATTCGCACATCGTCGAGAAACAGTGTCGCAGTGCCCGCACTGCCCGGCGGCAAAGTACCTTCCGGATAGACGATGTCGTTGATGCGATCCACGAAGTCGAGATTCTTGTTCAGCAGCAGCCCTCCGACCAGAAGCTGATGTGCCGCCTCGCCGTCGGCCGCAACCGGCGCCACGCTTTGGATTACCATGCCGCGCAACTCTTCGGTTTGCACCGTGGGCCTCGCGTTGCGTGTGGCGATCAACGAGGTGCGGGCCTTTCCAGCCAGTGACGGATCGATCGCCGCCAGGACGCCAGCGGCAAGAATCTCGACCTCGGTGTGGGCGCCAAGCTGCTTCAGTTGTGTCGCGGGCAGCGGATACGCCAACCCCGGGGTGGGACCCCCGCTGGCCGCGCGTACCCGACCTTCGGCATCAAGCAGAATCAGGAAATCCACCCCTAGTTGATCGCGGGCGTCGCGCAGCAACGCGGTCGTCGCGGAAGCCGGGCTGCGCGCGCGCAATGCGCGCGCAAGCCGCTCGGACCCGGCCAATGCTTCGACGCGGCGGCCGACACCTTCCTTGACCTGCTCGAAATAGCCATGAGCGACCGCCAGGTCGCTGCGCACCTTGGTGATCAGCAGGCGGTCGTAATACACCGCGCCCCAGCCGGCAAGTATCCCAATCAATATCGGCACGGCGACCAGCAGGGGGCCGAGAGCCAGCGCCAGCAGTTTGAAGCGCAGCGAACCGCGAAAGCGGGCGCGGAGGCGAGAAAGAATCCCTAGACTCCCCACGCCGCGCACTTGCGCTCCAGCGTCTTGCGCGAGACTCCAAGCCGTCTTGCCGCCTCCGACTTGTTGCCCTTGCAGGTTCCAAGCACGCCAAGAATGTGGCGGCGTTCGATGGCAGCGAGCGACTCCTCGCCGCTCCGCTCAAGAGTCGGCGCTGGTGACACGGCGGCGGACTCCTCATCCGATGCAAAATCATCGGCAAAGTAGCCAAGGATCAGCGAGCGTTCGATCAGATTCTTGAGTTCACGCACGTTGCCCGGCCAGCTGTAGCGGGTCAGCCGCGCCAACGCGGCATCATCCTGTGCGAGCTCAGCCACGCCCAAACGCGCCGCGAGTTGGCCGATGAAATAATCCACCAGGTCCGGCACGTCGTCGAGCCGGTCGCGCAGCGGCGGCAGCAGCACCTCGACCACCTGCAGCCGGTAGTACAGGTCGCGGCGAAAACGCCTGGCCGCGACTTCCTCGACCAGATTGCGGTTGGTGGCGGCGATTACGCGCACATCCACCGGCACCTCTTGCTCCGAACCCACCGGACGCACCTTGCGCTCTTCCAGCACCCGCAGCAGTTTTGCCTGCAGCGGCAAGGGCAGTTCGGAGATTTCGTCGAGAAACAGGGTGCCGCCGCGCGCGTAATAGAACAGCCCCTCGCGGCCCGCGGCAGCGCCGGTAAACGCTCCCTTGACATGGCCAAACAGCTCCGACTCGATCAGATCTTCGGCAATCGCAGCGCAGTTGATCGGCACGAAGGGCCCGTCGGCGCGCAGGCTCATGCGATGCAATGCACGAGCCGCGAGCTCCTTGCCGGTTCCTGATTCGCCATGGATCAGCACGGTGGAGGGTGTCGGCGCGATGCGCTTGATGCGGGCGCAAACATCGCGAATCGAGGCCGACTTGCCGATCATTCCTTCGATGCTGTAATCGCGCTGCTCCAGTTCGCGACGCAGCACGAAGTTCTCGCGACGCAGCGACGAACGTTCGAAACAGCGCTTCACGGCATTCAGCATCTGCGCCACCGAAAATGGCTTCAGCAGAAAGTCCGCAGCGCCGGCCCGCAACGCGTCGATCGCGGTTTCGAGATCGGCGTAGGCGGTCATCAACACCACGTCGCCGACAAAGCCCTGATCGCGCAGCTGGTGCAGCCATTCGACCCCCGAGCGACCGGGCAGCGAGATGTCCAGCACGATCAGATCGAAGTGACGCCGGTTGAGCAACTCCGCGGCCTCTTCCACGCTGCCGGCGGTAGCCACCCAGCCGCAGCGCTGGGTCAGCGAGCGGTGCAGAAAGCTGACCATCCCCGGCTCGTCATCAACCACCAGCACCGACTGGTGCTTCCACGGTGAAAAATCGACATCCGCAACGGCGAGCAACGAACCCAATGGCATCTCCTCGACGGCCGAAAAACGCTCAGTGCCGGCCCGCGCCGGCCAACTCTTCGGGGGTGTTGATGTTGGCGAAGGCGGCAGCATCGTCGAAATCCACCACTGCGAGCTTGACCTCCTCGAACCAACGGTCGATCTTGCGGCCGCCGCCTTGCAGAAAACTCTCCAGTGAGGGCAGCAGGTCGCGTTTCAGCAAGGCGAACACCGGCTGCAGTCGCTCTTCGCTGCGCACCACCGTCAGGTCGGCGCCAGCCGCTGCGGCGCCGGCAGCCAAACGCGCCACCAGATCATGCGGAAAAAACGGCGAATCGCACGGCACCGTTACAAGCCAAGGGGTCGTGCATACGAGCAGTCCGGCATGAACCCCGGCCAGCGGACCGGAAAAGTCGCCGATGGCGTCGCTCACCACCGGCTCGCCGTAGCCCCGCCACTCCTCGAGATTGCGGTTGGCATTGATCAGCACTTGACCAACCTGGGGCCGCAGACGTTCAAGCGCCCAACTCGCCATTGGTTTCCCGTCCATCACCATCAGCCCCTTGTCCACTCCACCCATCCGACGACCGAGCCCGCCGGCGATTAACAGCCCGGTCACGGCAGAAGGCCCGATTTGTTCCATCTGTGCTTGATCTTGCCCCATGCATCGATTCTCCGCCTCAAGTGGACATTTTGTCCAACTTGGATCGATTTGATTGCGTCGATTTGTCTCAAGTCATTGATCCGAATTGGCAAAGCTTTGCAACATCTTGATTTTCCTGTCCAGCAATATTGGCATGGAAATCGCTTTATATCTTAAGTTAAGAAACATTCACACAAGAATAATGGAGGGGACATGAAACTGCACGCTAGTTTGCGCACGTTCGTCTTGGGTGTCTGTACCAGTCTGCTGCTCGGCGCGATGCTGCCCGCCCAGGCGGCGGATCCCGCACCCACCGGCACGAGCGCGGGTCCGCTGAAGTTGACGCAAGCCGAGAGCCACAACGCGGCACCGATGTGGCGCAACGTGCGTCGTGGTGATGCCGGCATCACCACTATCAAGGGCGCGGAGACCGGCGTCCTGGTGCAATCCGAGGGTAACGCCTGGCGCCACCTGCGCAACGGCCCGGTCACGCTGATCGGCGGCATTCTGCTGCTGGTGGTCGCCGGTTTGATCGGAGCGTATTACGCCTGGAAGGGCCAACTGCGGCTGTCGTCGCCGCCCACCGGACGCAAAATCCCCCGTTTCACGCTGGCCGAGCGCGTGGTGCATTACATAGTAGCCGGTTGCTTCGTGCTCCTCGCTGCCGGCGGCCTGATGATGGTCTTCGGCAAACACATCCTAGTGCCCGTCCTCGGCCACACGGTGTTCTCGCTACTGATGCAGTTGCTGAAACCGGTACACAATTTCCTCGGCCTGGTGTTCGCTGCAGCCCTGTTGGTGATGATCGTGATGTGGGCCAAGGACAATATCTGGGACCGATTCGACGCCGAATGGATCCGCCGCGTCGGCGGACTGCTGGACCAAAGCCATGTGCCGTCGGGACGCTTCAATTTTGGCGAAAAGGCCTGGTTCTGGTTTGGGGTCACCCTGCTCGGCCTGATCGTCAGCGCCTCCGGCTTCCTGCTCGACTTTCCCGGCATCCTCGAACTGCGCGCCAGCCTCCAGACCACCAATCTGGTGCATGGCATCGGCGCCTTGCTGCTGACAACGATGGCGCTGGGCCACATCTACATTGGCACCATCGGTGTCGAGGGAGCGCTGGATGCCATGAAGACCGGCGAAGTCGATGAAGTGTGGGCCAAGGATCACCACGCGGCCTGGTTCGAGCAAGTCGCCACAAAAGACAAGCGCGCCTGATGAATCCTCCGCAGGCAGTCGTGTTAGCCGTTGGCTTCACCCGTGTGGCGCTGGCCAGCCGCTGGGCCGACCATGCCTGGCGTTTGGTCGCCATGGCACCGGCGGGTGTCGAGCTCGGCGGTACAGACCTGGTGCGCGACAATCTTGAACTGCGTCTTTATTCCGACGAGGCGGAGAACTACCTGCTCAATCTCACCGCCCACGAGCCGATGTTGTTCGTGGTCTGGCGGCTCGAGGACGATGCCCCGTCAGTGCTGATGGTTACGGTCAGCTACGGCGAGGCGGCGCGCATGCTGGATGCCGGCGAAAACGTCGAGGGTGTGCCGCTGCCGGCCGACCTCAAGGGATGGGTCGAGGATTTCGCCCGTCACCACTACCAGCCGCCGGAGAAGAAGACGAAGAACAAACGCTATGCCACGAGCCGACAGGAGCATCGCGCATGATCGCGCAGCACGGCGAGAACTTCTTCTCGCGCTGGGTGCGCCTGAAACAGACAGGCGGCGAACCGATGCCGGCCTCGGCCCCGGCGCCAGCCAATGCGGTTCCGTTGCCGGACCCGACGACGCTGCGTTTCGAAGATGACTTCACCGGCTTCCTGCGGCAGGAAGTCGAAGAGCGACTCAAGCGCGTGGCACTGAAAAAGCTGTTTCATTCCGCCGAGTTCAATGTGATGGACGGCCTCGATACCTATATCGACGACTACTCGCTGCCCGACCCGATCGACGAAGCGACGCTCCGCTCGCTGGTCCACACCAAGGGTTTGTTGTTCGATGATCCGTCACCAGCGGTGGCAGCTGCGGTGGCACCAGTGGCGCCTGCTGAAACTGCGCCCACGGCGGATGCTGTTGACGTGACGGAAGACGCCCGGGTAGCCACGAAAGGAAGCACCGATGTCGGCTAGCCCGTCCAAATCCACCGTGCCCTGTCTGACCTGCACCTGCAACAACAGCATGCCGGCATCCGCGTTCGCGGCCAGTGGTCTTGTTGGCAAACAGGCGCCGGTCAAGGCCTTGTGCCGTGGCGACGTTGCCGCTTTTCGCGAGGCGGTGCGACAGAATGGCCCGGTGGTGGTCGGCTGCACCCAGGAGGCGGCCTTCTTCAGCGAGATCGCGGATCGGATCGGCTCGCCGGCCGAACTGCGCTTTGTCAATCTGCGCGAACTTGCCGGCTGGTCGCACGAGGCGGCAGCGGCCGGACCGAAGATCGCCGCTCTGCTGGCGATGGCGACCGCCCAAGCGCCAAAGTCGGTGCCCAGCGTCGATCTGACCTCCGGCGGCAGCCTGGCCATCGTTGGCCCGGCGGAAGTTGCCATTTACTGGGCGCAGCATCTCGGCGACGAACTCGACGTCAGCGTGTTGACTACCGACGCCGCCGGCCTGCCGGCACGACGCGACTTTCCGATCCGCGAGGGGCGCGACTTCACGCTTTCCGGCTATCTCGGCGCCTTCGATCTCTCCTGGAAGTCCGTGGGGCCGATCGATCTGGAACGCTGCACCGGTTGTGGCGCTTGCGTGCCCGCCTGCCCCGAGCACGCGATTACACGCGGCAGCGGAATCGCCGGCGGGTTTGGCCCGCATCACGAGGCCACACGCTGTACACCCGGCGGCGCCTGCCGCGACGCCTGCGTCACAGCCTGCGGCGATCTTGCCGCGATCGATTTTGCGCGCCTGAATGCGCCCACCACAGTGGAGCGCTTCGACCTGGTGCTCGATCTTTCGCGGCAACCGCTGCTGCGCTCGCCGCACCTGCCCGACGGCTACCTTGCGCCGGGCGCCGACCCGCTGGCGCAAAGCGAGGCTGCGCGCGCGCTGTCCGGCCTGGTCGGCGAGTTCCAGAAACCACGCTATCTGGCGCACAGCGAGACGCGCTGCGCTCATCACCGCCAGGGCAAGACCGGCTGCACGCGCTGCATCGACGTCTGCTCGACCAATGCGATCCGCAGCATCAAGAACCGCATTGTCGTCAGCGCCGAACTTTGTGCCGGCTGCGGCGGCTGCGCCACGGTCTGTCCGACCGGCGCCGCACGCCATGTCTATCCGTCGCCGACCGAACTGATGGCCTTGATCCGGCGCGGACTGGTGCGCTATGCCGAGGTCGGCGGGCGGGATGCCTGCCTGCTGATCCACGCCACCAGCCGTCGCGACGCACTGATCGAACTCGGACGCTCAGGCCGCGGGCTGCCCGCACGCGTGATTCCGTTCGAAGTCCACGACGTCGCGGCTTTCGGCCTCGACTACGCGCTGGCGACAATCTGTTACGGCTCCGCGCAGTTGAGGATCATGGTCGACGCCGACCAGCCGGACGGCTATCGTCAGGCCTTGCAGCAGCAAGCCGATCTGGGCAACCTGATTCTCGCCGCGCTCGGTTTGGGCAGCGGACGGCTCGCGCTGGTCGCGGAAGACGATCTGGCCGGCACGCTCTGGAACCTGCCCGTACAGGCGGCGCTGCCGGCCCCGGCTTCCTTTGTCTTTCCCATCGAGAAGCGCAGCGCGCTCGACATGGCGATCAGCCATCTTGCCCTGCGCTCGCCCGCGGCGCCAAGCGTCATCGATCTGCCGGCGAAGGCTCCGTTCGGCACCGTCGAGGTCGATGCCGGCACCTGCACGCTGTGCATGTCCTGCGTCGGCGCCTGCCCGACCGGTGCGCTGCTGGATACCCCCGAAGAACCGAAACTGCGCTTCATCGAGCGCAATTGCGTGCAGTGCGGGCTCTGCGCCCAGACCTGTCCCGAGCAGGCAATCACGCTAACGCCGCGCCTGTGGCTTGACGAGGATGCCCGCCGCGCACGCACCCTGAACGCCACCGAACCCTTCCACTGCATTTCCTGCAGCAAAGTCTTCGGCACGCAGCAGATGGTTTCGACCATGCTTGTCCGCCTCTCGGGCCACAGCATGTTCTCCGGCGCGGCCGAGCAGCGCCGGTTGCAGATGTGCGCCGACTGCAGGGTCATCGACATGATGAAGAACCCGAAGGAAATGTCGGTTATGGCGGACTCCCCAGGAGCGCGCCCATGAACGCCGCACTGCTGATCGCGACCGACGACGAGATGCGCGCCGACTGCTATCGAGTGCTGGCGCGCCTGTTCGCGGCGCCGCCCGATGCCCCGCTGGTGACCACCCTGGCCGACGCCGCGCGCGGCACCGACGATGAATTGGGCAGCGCCTGGAACGAGCTATGCACTCTGGCCGCAAAAGTCGGCGCTGACGATACGGCGCTGGGCCAGCTTGCCGACGACTACAGCGAGCTGTTCTTCAGCGTCGGTGAACCGCGCGTCATGCTCTATGGTTCCTGGTACCAGAGCGGATCGCTGATGGACGTGCCGCTCGCCCGCCTGCGCGATGACCTCGCGAAACTGGGCTTCGAGCGCGATCCGCAGGTGCGCGAACCGGAAGACCATTTCGCTGCCCTGCTCGAGGTGATGGCAATGCTGGTGACCGATGGGCGCGCCGAGCAGGCCGATTTTTTTCGCCGCCACCTGGCGCCCTGGTACGCGCATCCGTGCCAGCGACTTGAAGCGGACAGTAGCGAGTTTTATCGAGCGGCGGCGCGTTTTGCCCGCGGCGTACTCGATGTCGAAAGCGAATTGTTGGCACGCTGAGTTTTCTCGTGTGTGCCATCCGAGTGTCCTTGAGGAGGAGAGATGATGAAACCTGAAGATCGCCAGAAACCCGAAGCCAATCTGCGCCGGCGCAGTTTTCTGCTAACGGCCTCACTCGGCGGCGCGGGCGCCGTTGCCGCCGTCGTGGCGACGCGCAGCCCGATCACACCGGAGTTGCCGGCCGCCGCGCCGGAGGTCAAGGGCAGCGGCTACCAGACTTCCGATCACGTCTTGCACTACTACCGCACCACGCGCACTTGAGGAGGACAACATGCTGATGCAAAAAAACAAGACGGCCGCCACGCGCCGGTCCCGCCTGACCCGCGATGTCTCGCTCAGTGCGCCGGAAACCATCGACCGGCGTACCTTCCTCAAGCGCTCCGGCATCGGCCTCGGGGTCGGTGCGGTAGCCGGTCAGCTTGGTGGCGGCATGATGCGCCAGGCCGAAGCCGCCGACCCAGGGAAGGAAGGCAAGGTCGAGATACGCCGCACGGTCTGCACCCACTGCTCGGTCGGTTGTGCGATCGATGCCGAAGTGGTGAACGGCGTCTGGGTCGGCCAGGAGCCGGTATTCGATTCGCCGATCAACCTCGGCGCCCACTGCGCCAAGGGTGCCTCGGTGCGCGAACACGGCCACGGCGAGATGCGACTCAAGTACCCGATGAAGCTGGTCGATGGCAAGTACCAGAAGATCAGCTGGGACCAGGCGCTGAAGGAGATCAGCGAAAAGCTGCTGGCGATCCGCAAGCAGCACGGCCCCGACGCTGTGTACTGGGTCGGCTCCTCGAAACACAGCAACGAACAGTCCTACCTGATGCGCAAGTTCGTCTCCTTCTGGGGCACCAACAACTGCGACCACCAAGCCCGCGTCTGCCACGCCACCACAGTCGCCGGAGTCGCCAATACCTGGGGCTACGGAGCGATGACCAACTCCTATAACGACATGCAGAACGCCAAGGCGATCTTCTTCATGGGGTCGAACGCGGCGGAAGCCCACCCGGTGGCGATGATGCACGTGCTGCATGCCAAGGAGTCGGGGACCAAGATCATCGTCGCCGACCCGCGCTTCACGCGCACGGCGGCCAAGGCCGACCAGTACGTGCGGTTCCGCTCCGGCACGGACATCCCGGTGATCTGGGGCATCCTGTACCACGTCTTCAAGAACGGCTGGGAAGACAAGCAGTACATCGCCGATCGCGTCTATGGCATGGAAAAGGTACGCGAGGAAGTCGCCAAATGGACGCCCGAGGTAGTGAAGGAAGCATGCGGCGTCGATGGCGAAACCCTGTTCAAGGTCGCCGAAACCATGGCCAAGAACCGGCCCTCGAGCATCGTCTGGTGCATGGGCCAGACCCAGCATTCGATCGGCAACGCCATGGTGCGGGCCTTCTGCATCCTGCAACTGGCCCTGGGCAACATCGGCAAGTCCGGCGGCGGCGCCAACATCTTCCGCGGCCATGACAACGTGCAGGGCGCCACCGACCTTGGTCCCAATCCGGATTCGCTGCCCGGCTACTATGGCATCGCTGCCGGCGCCTGGAAACACTGGGCGCGCGTCTGGGGTGTCGATTACGAATGGATCAAGAGCCGCTACGCGTCCGAGGCAATGATGACCAAGCCGGGCATCACGGTCTCGCGCTGGATCGACGGCGTGCTGGAAAAGAACGAGAACATCGACCAGGGACCCAACCTCAAGGCCGTCGTGTATTGGGGCATGGCGCCCAACTCGCAATCGCGCGGCAAGGAAATGATCGAAGCCATGAAGGTGCTCGATCTGCTGGTGGTGGTCGATCCCTACCCCTCGGCCACCGCGGCGATGGGAGCGATGGCACGCAAGGACGGTGTCTACCTGCTGCCGGCATCGACGCAGTTCGAGACGGTGGGCTCCGTCACTGCATCGAACCGCTCGCTGCAGTGGCGCGAAAAGGTCGTCGAGCCTCTGTTCGAATCGAAGCCCGACCACACCATCATGTATCTGCTGGCGCAGAAGTTCGGCTTCGAGAAGGAATTCACCAAGAACATCAAGGTGACGAACAACGAGCCGAGCATGGAGGACACCCTGCGCGAAATCAACAAGGGCAGCTGGACCATCGGCTACACCGGCCAGTCGCCCGAGCGTCTCAAGCTGCACATGAAGAACATGCACACCTTCGATGTGAAGACGCTGAGGGCCAAGGGCGGCCCGTGCGACGGCGACTATTTCGGTCTGCCCTGGCCCTGCTACGGCACGCCGGAGATGAAGCACCCGGGCAGTCCGAATCTCTACGACACCAGCAGGCACGTGATGGACGGCGGCGGCAACTTTCGCGCCAACTTCGGCGTCGAGCGCGACGGCGTTTCGCTGCTGGCCGGCGACGGGTCGGCCTCGAAAGGCGCCGACCTGCAGTTCGGCTATCCGGAATTCGACCATGTCCTGCTCAAGAAACTGGGCTGGTGGGACGACCTTACCGAAGAGGAAAAGAAGGAAGCCGAGGGCAAGAACTGGAAGACCGACCTGTCCGGCGGGATTCAGCGCGTGGTGATGAAGGTGCACGGCTGCCATCCCTTCGGCAATGCCAAGGCACGCGCCCTGGTGTGGAACTTCCCCGATGCCGTGCCGTTGCACCGCGAAGCGCTGTACTCGCCGCGCGCCGACATGGTCGAAAAATATCCGACCCACGACGACAAGAAGGCCTTCTGGAGACTGCCCACGCTGTTCAAGAGCGTGCAGCAGAAGAACAAGGACATCGGCAAGGACTTCCCGCTGATCCTGACTTCGGGCCGCCTGGTCGAATACGAAGGCGGCGGCGAGGAGACCCGCTCCAACCCGTGGCTGGCAGAGTTGCAGCAGGAAGCGTTCGTCGAGATCAATCCCAAGGCGGCCAACGATCGCGGCATCCGCAACGGCGAGGATGTCTGGGTCAAGACGCCGACCGGCGCTCAGCTCAAGGTCAAGGCCCAGGTCACCGAGCGCGTCGATGCCGCCACCTGCTTCATGCCGTTTCACTTCTCGGGGCGCTGGATGGGCGAGGACATGCTCAAGTACTACCCGGAGGGAGCGCATCCGATCGTGCGCGGCGAGGCGGTCAACACCGCAACTACCTACGGCTACGACAGCGTGACGATGATGCAGGAAACCAAGACGACCGTTTGCCAGGTCGTGAAAGCCTGAGGAGAAGACGATGGCACGAATGAAATTCCTCTGTGATTCGGAGCGCTGCATCGAATGCAACGGCTGCGTCACCGCCTGCAAAAACGAGAACGAAACCCCGTGGGGCATCCAGCGCCGGCGCGTGGTCACGCTCGGTGACGGCCTGCCCGGCGAAAAGAGCGTCTCGGTGGCCTGTATGCACTGCTCCGATGCGCCCTGCATGGCAGTCTGCCCGACCGACTGCTTCTACCGCACCGACGAAGGCGTGGTGCTGCACGACAAGGACCAGTGCATCGGCTGCGGCTATTGCTTCTACGCCTGCCCCTTCGGCGCGCCGCAGTTCCCGCAGGAGGGCAACTTCGGCATCCGCGGCAAGATGGACAAGTGCACCTTCTGCGCCGGCGGCCCCGAAAAGGACGGCTCGGCAGACGAGTACAAGAAATACGGCGGCAACCGTCTGGCGGAAGGCAAGCTGCCGCTGTGCGCAGAGATGTGTTCCACCAAGGCGCTGCTCGCCGGCGATGCCGACGTGATCTCGGAAATCTTCCGCGAGCGCGCTCTGACTCGCGGCAAGGGCGGCGAGCTCTGGGGCTGGCAGCAGGCATATGGCAAGGACGGGGCACCCGCGCCCGCACCGGCAAAAAAGGAGGTCCAAAAATGAGAATGCTCGCAGCGATGCTGATCAGCGCCGGCCTGCTCGCCGGCTGCGGCGAAACGGCCCAGACGGTCGGCGACTATCGCGGCAAGACCGATGCCAAGCCCTACGAGGCCAACTACGGCGGCGACAAGGCGAAGTGGGAATCCGCCCTGCGCACCCGCAACCAGACCCAGAACGAATACAAGCGCGTCCATTGAAGGAGCCGACCATGAAAGCTGTTGCATTCATCCTCAGCGCTGCCCTTGTTGCCGGCAGCGCCTTCGCCAAGCTGCCCGATCCCTCGCCCGAGGCGAAGGAAAAGGCGGCACTGACCAAGGCCGAGAACGCGCACAAGGACAAGATCGCCGCCTACCAGGTCTGTCAGTCGCAGGACAAGACCGCCAAACGCTACCTCGCGACGCCGGCGGGCAAGGGCAAGAAAGCGGCTGGCGGCGCTCCCTGCGCCGATCCCGGCAAGTTCGTACCGCCCCCGGTGACGGTTGCCGCTGCTCCTGCCGCTGCTCCGGCTCCGGTTCCTGCGGCCGCCGCTGCGCCGGCAAAGAAATAGGGAGTCCGCCATGCTAATGGAACGCCGCCCGCAGCTTTCCGAGGCGCACTGCGAGCCGGTGATTGCCGGCACCGTGCTCGATCAGGACGGGAAACAACTGCCGACGCAGATGCCCGGCGAACGCTCGCTGACCCTGTATCTCGACAAGCGCGAAATCGTCACCCTGATGAGCCTCGGCCAATTGCCCGAAGCGCTGGTTCTCGGCTATCTGCGCAACCAGCGCCTGGTCGAGAACCTGCGCGACATCGCTTCGATCCAGGTGGATTGGGACGTCGGCGCGGCGGCCATCACCACGCTCGACGGCGATGGAGGCGAGCGCTGCGACGATCTCCTGCGCCGTCGTACCGTGACGGCCGGCTGCGGTCAGGGTACCCAGTTCGGCAACGCGCTGGAGCGCCTGACGCCGTTGCGAGACAATGCCTTCCGCGTTGCCCGCTCCACCCTGTTCGCCCTGGTCGACCAGGTGCGCCAGCTCGACACGGTCTATAAGCGCTCGGGCGCAGTCCACGGCTGCGTGCTCGCTGCCGGCAGCCGCATTCTCCATCACGTCGAAGACATCGGCCGCCACAATGCGGTGGACTCGATCTCCGGCCTGATGTGGATGGACGGCGAACCAGGGTCGGACAAGATGTTCTACACCACTGGCCGGCTGACCTCGGAAATGGTGATCAAGGTGGTCGAGATGGGCATCCCGGTGCTGGTCTCCCGCTCCGGCACCACCGAGATGGGCCTCGACGTGGCCCGCCAGTGCGGCGTTACCCTGATCGGCCGCGCGCGCAACGAACGCTTCATGGTCTTCAACGGCGCCGAGCGTATCGATTTCGCCGCATAGGCTTTGTCAGAGTCGGCGCTGGCGGTACGGCTATTGTCATGCAGCGGCCGCGGCCGCCTGTGCCTCCACCTCGCGGTGCCGCCCCGTGGCGAGGCTGTAAATGCGCAGCAGATCCTCTTCGGAAACGTCAATAAAGGAATCCACCTGCGTCAGCGCGAAGACGAAGTCTTCATGCGAGATTGCCTCGTATGCGGCGCTGGCCGGTTCCGCCTTGACGGCTCGGCGCGCAAGGAAGACCGGGTACCTGCGCCACGGAAAGAATGCATTGAACGCAACCGCCGCGGCCAGCAACACCAGTGCATTGACCAGCACCGGCGACAGCACGAAACCGAAACCCATGGCATGCAAGGGCTCGCCACCGAGAACGGCTGCCAGCGCCGTTGCTCCGCCGGGCGGATGGATGCAACGCAGGTAGTGCATGGCACCGATGGAGAGGCCCACCGCGGCCGCTGCCGCGAGGGCCGCGTCGGGCACCCAGCGTGCGCAGGAGACACCAATCAATGCCGACACCAGATGCCCGCCGATTACCGGCCAAGGCTGAGAAAGGGCTCCATGCGGCACCGCGAATACGAGCACTGTCGAAGCCCCGATTGAAAAAATCAGCAGCGGCGTCAATGGCGGGCCGCCGAGCGCATGGCTGCCAAAATACACGGCAAGCAGGCCGGCAAATCCGCCAAGCGCGGACACCAGCCGCTCGCGATGGCTTACCGGGCTCAATTCGATACCCAGTATTTTCTGCCACGGCGACTGCGGCGCAGGATTCCTATTGGTCATCATCAATTCCTCGACAGGGGGCGGCGGTGCACCCTACATTACTCACGCCAACCCGATCATTAGTGATTTGCATAGGGCCATCCAAAGCGGCATGCCCAGATCGGGGCCGGCGGCCAGTGGCTCCGCCGATCTGCACGCGAACCGGGACGAAGCCGCTACAATCCCTCGATCTCGCTCCTACCCGGGGGAGCAAAACCAGGAACGCACTCTCCCGACTTTTCGCCGTCAATCACCTGCTATGCAGTCCGCCGGTCGCCTTCTTGGCCCCCCCCACACAAGGAGAACGCTTCATGAAAACGCACAGTATCCTTTACCGCACTACGCGCATTGCCTGCCTCGTCTCCGCGGCCGGATTGCTCGGCGCCTGCGCGAGCATGGAGAAAGTGAGCCCCAGGGCCGAAGCCACGCTCGAACCCCGCTCCGGCAGCACGGTCACCGGCACGGTCAGTTTTCAGAACGTCGGCCAGAAGCTTCGCGTCGAAGCCCGTGTCGCCGGACTGACGCCGGGTGCGCATGGCTTCCATGTGCATGAAGCCGGCGATTGCAGCGCACCCGATGCCAGCAGCGCCAAGGGGCATTTCAACCCCGCCGGCAGGCCGCACGGCCATCACGGCGACACCGAACGTCATGCCGGCGACATGCCGAATCTGGTCGCCGACAGTTCAGGCAAGGCCACGCTTTCCGCCGAGGTGGACATGATGTCGCTCACCGAAGGCCCCGGTGGCATCCTCAAGCGCAGCGTGGTGATTCATGCCGATCCGGATGACTACAAGTCGCAGCCGGCAGGCAACTCGGGCAAGCGCGTGGCCTGCGGCGTCATCCGTTCGATCTGACACATCGTTGGAGGAAGGAGTGCTCGAGCCGGAGCGGGCGATGCAGGTGTTCTGATCGCGATGCCTGCAGCTACCGGCACCTCGTGCCCCTCCTGCCGGGCGCCGATGAGCGCGCATCGCTTCATGCGCAAGCTCAACGGCGACGTCACGCTGGATCTGTGCTTCGCATGCCAGGCAATCTGGTTCGACGAATATGAAAGCCTGCAGCTTGCGCCGGCCGGCGTGATCGACCTGTTCAAGCTGATCCATGAGCACCGCGACGACCAGCGCCTGCCGCTGGCCAGCCCCTTGCGCTGTCCGCGCTGCAACGAACGCCTGATCCAATCGCAGGACCGGGTCAAGAGTGGGCTGTTCAACTACCTGCGCTGCGGCCAGCAGGACGGCCGCTTCATCACCTTTGCCCAGTTCATGATCGAGAAGGGTTTCGTGCGCCAGTTGACCGGCGCCGAACTCGATAAACTCAAGCTGCGCATCGGGGTCGTGCGCTGCACCGGCTGCGGCGCACCGGTGGACATCCGCAAGGACAGTGCCTGCACCCATTGCCGCGCACCCATCGCCATCCTCGACACGCAGGCGGTCGAGGCGGCACTGGCCGGCTATCAGCAGGCCGCGATGAAGCAGGCAGCGCCGCCGGAACCGGCGCTGCTGGCCGAGGCGATCCTGTTCAGAGAACGCGAACGCAGCCAGCGCCAGCGCGAACGCGGCCGTGGACTGAATGCGGACATCGGCGACCTGCTGCAGGACGGAGTGGCGATGCTCTGGGACAGGCTCGGGCGATGAAGGAAGAAATCACCGGCGTCATTCTGGCGGGCGGGCGGGGCCAACGCATGGGTGGCGTCGACAAGGGCCTGCAGGACCTCGACGGCCGTCCGCTGGTGCAATGGGTGCTGGCCCGCCTGGCGCCGCAGGTGGACGCCGTGGTGATCAATGCCAACCAGAATCTGGCGCGCTATGCCGCGCTCGGCTACAGGGTGCTGCCGGACGCCATTCCCGATTTTGCCGGGCCGCTGGCGGGATTGCACGCGGCGCTGTCGCAGGCGATCACGCCGCTGCTGCTCACGGTGCCCTGCGATTCGCCGTTTCTGCCCGACGACCTGGCGCAGCGATTGCGTGCTGCACTGGAAGCGCAAGGAGCCGAGCTTGCAGTCGCACGCACCGGTGACCGGGTGCAGCGCGCTTTCTGCCTGACGCGGCGCGCGATCCTGCCCAAGCTGGAAGCCTTTCTCGACTCCGGCGAACGCAAGGTCGGTTTGTGGCATGCCTCATTGAAGCTGGCCGAAGTCGCATTCGACGACGAGGCCGACGGCTTCAGGAACATCAACACGCCGGAGGACCTCGCCGCTGCGCGAAGCAACCGATAGCGCCCTTGCGGCAGGGTTCGCGCGGAAAGCAGTACTAGCCCATTGTCCGTCTCTGTGCTTCAATAATGGCAGCACTATCCCCCATCTTCACGAACGTACAGGGCTGCATCATGAATTGGTCGCCGAATAACTCAAGGCTGGGTGTCCTCTTCGCGGGCGTGGGCCTTTTCTGCATCCTCATGGGCAGTTCCTTGCCGAGCCATTCCGCGGCAGCGACCGGGGAAAGCGGCAAGCAGTTTGCAGCGGTGTTGCATATCCGCGGCGAGGTCGCCGCGTCCGCTGCCGGCACTGAACGAAAATTGCGCGAGGGTGACGTGGTGTTCGTCGGCGAACGAGTGCGCGCCGCCGCCCTGGCCGAGGCGGTGCTCAAGACCGAGGATCGGGGACTCGTCGCCATTCGCCCGGGCACCGAGTTTGTCGCGGAACACTTTGCCGCCGAGGACAAGCCGACCGATGGTCTCACCCTGCGGCTTTTCACCGGGTCGCTGCGGGTTATCAGCGGCTGGATCGCCCGTACCAATCGCTCCGGGCACAAGGTGGTGACGCCTACGGCGACCATCGGCATTCGCGGCACCGACCATGAACCCTACGTCCTGTCCGCGGAACTGGCCGCGGCCACGTCGAACCGCGAGGGAACGTACGACAAGGTCAATCGCGGCGGAACGACCATGGAGGTGGGCGAGAACAAGCTCGACATCGACGCGGGGCGCGTCGGCTTCGTCCGCGCCGCGCCGAAGGAAACCAAGAGCCGCTTCAAGGAGCGGGCCTTGATGACCATCCTGCTGCCGGTATTGC
>Ga0208518_100260_pt1 | contig 17708 bp, 17 predicted proteins | sample LakWasM127_HOW14_2_FD_183937 | JGI IMG/M metagenome (GOLD analysis project Ga0208518, IMG submission 183937) | Freshwater sediment methanotrophic microbial communities from Lake Washington under simulated oxygen tension - Sediment Metagenome... | ecosystem: Environmental > Aquatic > Freshwater >...
TCAATCTCGGCCGCGCCATCCGCAAGGCCGTCGCCTCCTACGACCAGCCGCTGAAGGTGCAGATCTGGGGCACGGGCGGCATGAGCCACCAGCTGCAGGGGCCGCGCGCCGGCCTCATCAACCGCGAATTCGACAACGCCTTCCTCGACCGGCTGATCGCCGATCCCGCCGGACTGGCGCAGATGCCGCACATCGACTACGTGCGCGAAGCCGGTTCGGAAGGCATCGAGCTGGTGATGTGGCTGATCGCGCGCGGCGCCATGGGCGACGAGAACGGGCCCGGCAAGCCGCGCGTGGCGCACCGCTTTTACCATGTGCCGGCGAGCAACACCGCCGTCGGCCATCTGATATTGGAGAACACATGAGCAAGACCATCAAAGTCGCGCTGGCCGGCGCCGGCGCCTTCGGCATCAAGCACCTCGACGCGATCAAGCTGATCGACGGCGTCGAAGTCGTGTCGCTGGTCAGCCGCGACCTGGCCAAGACCAAGGAAGTTGCCGACAAGTACGGCATCGGCCACGTCACGACCGATCTGGGCGACAGCCTGGCGCTGAAGGAAGTCGACGCGGTGATCCTCTGCACGCCGACGCAGATGCATGCGGCGCAGGCCCTTGCCTGCATGAATGCGGGCAAGCACGTGCAGGTCGAAATCCCGCTGGCCGACAGCCTGTCGGGCGCCGAGGCGGTGGCGGCAATGCAGCACAAGACCGGCCTCGTCGCCATGTGCGGCCACACGCGCCGCTTCAATCCGAGCCACCAGTGGCTGCACAAGAAGATAGCCGCCGGCGAATTCAACATCCAGCAGATGGACGTGCAGACCTACTTCTTCCGCCGCAGCAACATGAACGCGCTGGGCCAGCCGCGCAGCTGGACCGATCACCTGCTGTGGCACCACGCCGCGCATACGGTCGACCTGTTCGCCTACCAGACGGGCGGCAGCATCGTCGCCGCCAACGCGCTGCAGGGGCCGATCCATCCCGGCCTCGGCATCGCCATGGACATGTCGATCCAGCTGAAGAGCAGCACCGGCGCGATCTGCACGCTGTCGCTGTCGTTCAACAACGACGGCCCGCTGGGCACCTTCTTCCGCTACATCGGCGACACCGGCACCTACATCGCCCGCTACGACGACCTGATCGACGCCAAGGACAACAAGATCGACGTGAGCAAGGTCGACGTGTCGATGAACGGCATCGAGCTACAGGACCGCGAGTTCTTCGCCGCGATCCGCGAAGGCCGCGAACCGAACGGCAGCGTGGCCCAGGTGCTGCCCTGCTACCGCATCCTCGACCAGCTGGAGAAGCAGTTGAGCTAACGATCATGGCGACAAGTGCCATCCCTGACGATACAACCGTTCGCCCTGAGCCTGTCTTTCCGATCATCCTGAGCCTGTCGAAGGAAGGGCCCTTCGACAGGCTCAGGGCGAACGGGATCACATTTGTTTCACGTTAAGGCAACCACCATGCAACAGCGCCGCCTCGGCCCCTTCAGCGTCTCCGCCCTCGGCTTCGGCTGCATGAACCTGAGCCACGCCTACGCCGCGCCGCCCGCGCCGGAGGCCGCCGAAGCCTTGCTGCTGCGCGCACTCGAACGCGGCATCAATTTCTTCGACACCGCCGCGCTCTACGGCTTCGGCGTCAACGAGACGCTGGTCGGCCGCGTGCTCAAGCCGCACCGCTCGAAGGTCGTGCTGGCCAGCAAGGGCGGCATGACCGGCATCAATGGCAAGCGCGTGATCGACGGCCGGCCGGAAAGCCTCAAGCGCGACTGCGAGGACAGCCTGCAGCGCCTCCAGACCGACGTCATCGACCTCTACTACCTGCACCGCTGGGACAAGCAGGTGCCGATCGAGGACAGCGTCGGCGCGCTGGCCGAGCTGGTGCGCGCCGGCAAGGTCAAGACCATCGGCTTGTCCGAAGTGTCGGCGCTGACGCTACGGCGCGCGCATGCCGTGCACCCGATCACCGCGCTGCAGTCGGAATACTCGCTGTGGACCCGCGAACCGGAAATCGCCACGCTCTCCGCCTGCCGCGAGCTGGGCACGACCTTCGTTCCCTTCAGCCCGCTGGCCCGCGCCTACCTCACGGGCACCCTGCTCAAGCCGCAGGAGCAGCTCGAGCCCAAGGACATCCGCCACCAGATGCCGCGCTTCGATGCGGCCAACTACCCGAAGAACCTCGACCTGCTGCCCGAGTACCTGCGCATCGCCAACGCGGCCCACTGCACCCCGGCGCAGCTCGCGCTGGCCTGGCTGCTGGCGCAGGGCGAGGACATCGTTCCGATCTTCGGCACCCGCAACCCGCGGCACCTCGACGACAACGCCGGCGCCGCCAACGTGAAACTCGAACCCCGCATCATCGAGCGGCTGAACGCGCTGATCAATCAAAAAACCGTGACGGGGCCGCGCTACAACGCCGCCACGCAAGCGGAAATCGACACCGAAAATTTCTGATTCGGAGCAAGGGAGGCAGGACATGAATACCGGCAGGCAGAAACGCGCGATACCCGGCACCACGATTTTCGACGGCGACGTCGCACGCAAGGGCTACGCGCTCAACAAGATGTGCTTTTCCTTCAACTCGGCCGAGAACCGCGCCGCGTATCTCGAGGACAAGGAGGCCTACTGCGACAAGTACGGCCTCAACGAGCAGCAGAAGAAGGCCGCGTTGAGCCTGCAGGTGCTGGACATGCTCGCGGCCGGCGGCAACGCCTACTACCTGGCCAAGCTGGGAGGCATCTTCGGGCTCGACATGCAGGACGTCGGCGCGCAGCAGACGGGCATGACCAAGGAAGCCTTCAAGGCCAAATTGGTCGAGGCGGGGAAATAACCATGGCCAAGATCGTCGGCGGCATCAACGTCACCCACGTGCCCTACATCGGGCGCGCGATTGCCAACAACCTGCAGCAGGACCCGTACTGGAAACCTTTCTTCGACGGCTTTCCGCCCGTCCGGCAGTGGCTGGCCAAGGTCAAGCCGGACATCGCCGTGGTCATCTACAACGACCACGGGCTGAACTTCTTCCTCGACAAGATGCCGACCTTCGCCATCGGCGCCGCGGCCGAATACAACAACGCCGACGAAGGCTGGGGCATCCCGACCCTGCCGCCCTACCAGGGCGAGGTGGATCTCTCCTGGCACATGATCGACTCGCTGGTCGAGGAGGAATTCGACATGGTCACCTGCCAGGAAATGCTGGTCGACCATGCCTTCACGATCCCGCTCGAACTGTTCTGGCCCGGCCAGCATCCCTGTCCGGTGCGCACCGTGCCGATCTGCGTCAACACCGTGCAGTTCCCGCTGCCGAAACCAGCGCGCTGCTTCAAGTTCGGCCAGGCCATCGGCCGCGCCATCGAATCCTGGGACTCCGACGCGCGCGTCGTGGTGATCGGCACCGGCGGCCTTTCGCACCAGCTCGACGGCCAGCGCGCCGGCTTCATCAACAAGGAATTCGACCTGATGTTCATGGAAAAGCTCATCAGCGACCCGCTGTGGGTGACGCGCTATTCCATCACCGACCTGGTCGAGCTGACCGGCACCCAGGGCGTCGAACTGATCAACTGGCTCACCGCGCGCGGCGCGCTGCTGGGCGAAGTGGCGAAGGTACACGCCAACTACCACGTGCCGATTTCCAATACCGCTTCCGGGCTCCTTTGCATGGAAGCCGTGTGACGCGCATGGCACCGAGCACCACTCGCAGAAGATGGAACACGCAAAAGGCGAATTGAAGGCCCGCCCCTCCCATCCTCCCCTCGCGGGGAGGCTTCTAATTTGCTCGCTTCGCTCGGCTATTGCCAGGCACTCCGAACGAGTTGTTTCACGCTAATCAGAAGGAACAGACATGAGAACACAAGTCGCCATCATCGGTGCCGGCCCCTCGGGGCTCATCCTCGGCCAGTTGCTGCACAAGGCCGGCATCGACGCCATCGTGCTCGAAGCGCACACCGGCGAGTACGTGCTGGGCCGCATCCGCGCCGGCGTGCTGGAGCAGGTCGCCGTCGACCTGCTCGACGAAGTCGGCGTCGGCGCGCGCATGCACGCCGAAGGCCTGCCGCACAACGGCATCGACCTGCTCTTCGACGGCGTGCGCCACCGCATCGACTTCCCGGGCCTCACCGGCGGCAAGCAGGTCATGGTCTATGGCCAGACCGAACTGACCAAGGACCTCATGGAAGCGCGCGCCGCGGCCGGCCTGCCGACCGTTTACGAAGCGAAGGACGTCAGCGTGCATGACTTCGACGGCGAGCGTCCGCGCGTGCGCTACACCAGGGACGGCGTCGCCCACGAGATCGAATGCGACTTCATCGCCGGCTGCGACGGCTTCCACGGCGTCTGCCGCGCCAGCGTGCCGAAGAATGCCATCGCCAACTTCGAGCGCGTCTATCCCGTCGGCTGGCTGGGGCTGCTCTCCGACACGCCGCCGGTTTCCGAAGAGCTGATCTACGCCAGGCACGAGCGCGGCTTCGCGCTGTGCAGCATGCGCTCGCACACCCGCAGCCGCTACTACCTGCAGGTGCCGCTGACCGAAAAAGTGGAGGACTGGTCCGACGAGCGCTTCTGGGAAGAGCTGCGCCGCCGCCTCGACCCCAAGGCCAATGCCGCGCTGGTCACCGGCCCCTCGATCGAGAAGAGCATCGCCCCGCTGCGGAGCTTCGTCGCCGAGCCGATGCGCTTCGGCCGCATGTTCCTCGCCGGCGACGCCGCCCACATCGTGCCGCCGACCGGCGCCAAGGGCCTCAACCTCGCCGCGTCCGACGTGCGCTACCTGTCGCGCGCCTTCATCGAATACTACGGCGGCAGCAGCGCCGGCATCGACCACTATTCCGCGCGCTGCCTGCGCCGCATCTGGAAGGCCGAACGCTTCTCGTGGTGGATGACCATGCTGCTGCACACCTTCCCCGACACCAACGCCTTCGACCGGAAGGCGCTCGAAGCCGAACTCGATTACGTGGTGAATTCCCACGCCGGCCGCACGACGCTGGCGGAGAACTACGTGGGACTGCCCTTCGACGATTGACGCCAACCCGCCGAAGAGTCGGCGCCGGCGATACGGCGGGCCGGCGCCGGAAGCTACATCAGCCCCAGGCTCTTCAGGACCACGATGCCGCCGCTGGTGAAGAACAGCGAACCGACGGTGGTCAGGGCGATGATGTTGGCCGCCAGCGCCGCATTGCCGCCCATCGCGCGCACCATCACGTAGCCGGCCGCCGCGCTCGGCGCCGAGGACATCAGCAGCAGGATGCCGAGGTCCATGCCGCGAAAACCGAGGGCGATGCCGCCCAGCACGAACAGCAGCGGCACGGCGACCAGCTTGCCGGTGGCAGCCAGCACGGCATCGCGCGGGTCCTGGCGCAGGCTGCGAAAGTCCAGCGCCGCGCCGGTGCACAACAGGGCCAGCGGCAGGGTCATGCGCGCGAAGTATTCGCCCGACTGGATCAGGATGCCGGGCAGGTGCAGTCCCGCGATCGAGACCGGCAGCGCCAGCACGATGCCGATGATCAGGGGATTCATGGCCACCGACCGCAGCACGCGTCCCACGTCCTGGCTGGCGTGCAGCGACGCGCTCAGGCTGATCACCGAGAGGATGTTGAAGACGATGGTGACCAGCCCGACATAGAGCGAGGCGGCGGCCATGCCCGGCTCGCCATAGGCATTGACGCAATAGGCCAGCCCGATGATGGCCATGTTGGAACGGAACACCCCCTGCACCACCACCCCGCGGTCGCGCGGCGCGTGCACCGCAGCGCGCGCCATGAGTTCGCTGGCGCCCCACGCCAGCAGCGTCGCCGCGATGCCGAAGCCGATCAGGGAGAAATTCGCCGACGTATCGAGATGCGTCTTGCTGACGCTGATGAACAGCAAGGCCGGCAGGGTGACGTTGAACACCAGCCGCGAACCCACCTCGATGAAGGCGTCGTTGATCATGCCGATGCGGCGCAGCCAGGCGCCGAGGCCCAGGATCACGAAGATCGGGCCGGTGACGGAAAGGGAGAATTCGAGCGTGTCGAGGAATTCGGAAATCATCGCGCCGGACTATGACACAGTCGCAGGTGGCGGGGGCATCGACCGGTGCGCCGCGTCATGGCGCGGCTCCATTCCGGTGAACAGTCGGCGCCGGCGGGACGGCGACTGAAGTTTATGGAGGACTGCTTCTCGGCCTTTGCTGCCATTCGGTTCTTTAGGCCTAAGCGGCGGGATCGGAATGGAAAGCCGCCCCCCAATGACTGCGAAATCTGGAGCGGTTCAATCCTTTGCCTGGGGGCACTTGTCGTCACGAAGGTACTTCTGGTACGTCGTCGACGATTTCAGCATGTAGATCCGTCCCCCGACTACAAACCCGTCAAGTTTATGCTGCAACGTATAAGCCGAAAGATCGGACATCTTGTTGATGAAGCCCTTGTTCTTGAAATTTAGCGATGTATTGCATAAGACGCCATAGCCCGTTAGCGCCTTGAACGCAGTCAGCAACTCGAACATCGGACGGTTGGTCAGAGCGGACACCGTTTGAATGCGCGCAGTCTGGTTCACATGGGTCACTGCTGCCAGCGCATCCGTGGAGGCCCGATGGGTGTAAAGCATGAACGGGCTTGGGCGATTGCATCCAAACCACTTACCGGCGTCATCCTCCAAGCACACGGGAGCGATCGGACGGAACTGCTCTCGCTGTTTGATGACGTTCAGCCGCTCTCTGGTGCTGGCTTTAAACGGCGCGGCCAAGATGGAGCGATTACCAAGAGCGCGCGGTCCGATCTCGTACCGGCCATTTGCCCACCCAATGATCAAATCACTGGCCAACATGTCGGCGACGGTTGAAATTTCCGGTTCCCACTCGTCGAAGTGAGCGGCATCGACAGCTTCGTCAGACAAAAAATGCAGCCCGGAATAGACATCCCACGCGACCTTGGGATTGCCGGTGAAATGGAATTGCGCGTCGATGGCTGTACCAATCGCTGAACCCGAATCGTTCGCGACGGGAGGGACGAACACGTCGCAAAAGAATCCTGACTCTCTCCACTTCGTGTTCCAGTCGCAATTGAGCCCGCATCCTCCCGCTACCAACAATGGCATGCCCCGTTTCAGAGTTGCCTCAGCGAACCGGTGAAAGTGGTCAAACAGACGGTCGCTGAAGATACCTGCGAAGTTGCGGAATTCCGGATCGTCCAGTCCCACGTTGTAGTGCCGCAACTCTTTCAAGGCTTCACACTGGCTGGGCCTGAGGTGCTGACAATCCTGCAGTAAGAAGGAAATTATTCTCTCTTCCTCGTCCGTCGGGTGGCGTCTCTTCGAAAACGAAGCGAGCGCCATCAACTTTCCGGCATCAGAAAGCCGGGAGAATTCGGCGGTGCTTTTGTCGAAAGACGGATCCGCCAATGCGTAGAGCATTGCGTATCGATGGCCAGGCTCTGGCATGACGTCGCCAACCTTCGTCACATTCAACTCTGCATCGATCTCGTAAAACGCTCCGATGACTCCCTCCCAAAGCAGCGCGTAACAGGGAGTTCCCCTCGGCAAGTTGGACATCCCGAAAGCGCATAGGATGTGCGAGCGTTCGTGGGACGAAGAAAAGAAGTCGACGCTCTTGCCCAACAAGCGCTTCTTGCTGGTAACTACATGGTCGCGATGGCTGCCGCGATAGTCAGCAAAAGCCTCCTGCCCGAGCGGGGAGTCGCCGGGCCACCAGCCTCCTCTACACAGCACATCGGGAACGGTCTGAAGTTCGGCGAGTACGTCGAACGTATCGGGAACAGATAGCGATGAATGTCGGTACTTCGAATTCTTCTCGGCCTCGATGGAAAACACCAAGCGACCGTCCTCAACATACGCAAATGCGCCGTCGTGGCCAGGGTTATAAGAGAGTATCTTCATGTTGCGGCTCCGCTGGCAACTGGCCCGTCCGAGGCTGGATAAACACCATCGTAGCTCTTAGGCATCGATGGGCAGTGCGCTCTCACGCGAATCGATTGCACGTGGGTCATGGCCGGAAGCCGGCGGGTGTTAAGTCGCCCCGCAAGCTGAGTGGATCGAGAGGGCCAAGTATTGATATGTAGTTTCATCGGCAAGTGTGGAATCGGAGTTGGGTCCCAAAGGACACGCCGGTGGACAAGCTGATCATCCACCCACCATCGGATCTCGCACGGGGACCATTCGATGGCATACCGATGCATACCCTTCGAGGCGTCGAAGCCCAACTCGATGTGGCTTGGGGCACCTCTGTAGCCGTAGTCGAACTGAGCACCTTCATTGCCCGGGTTGTAGAAGACGTTGACGAGGAGGCGGTTTGGCATGTGTCCGGCAATCTCGATGTCAATTTCCTGGTGCGGTGAATTACGGTGAAGGAAAAAACCAGTGATCACCCCTGGTACGTTAGACGCCTGGAAAGTAGATTCAAACTTCCCGAAAAGGTACTGGGCATGACTGCTCATAGCGCCTGCGCTGTACTGTCGTACGCCCAGTTCTTCTCGACGTACGTGCAACGTTGTGCCCTCGGCACCGTGGAATTCAACGTTCTGCGGACGAAACAGCGCCAAATTGCCGGTGAAGGTATCAGTCCTTGCAGACCAGCGCAGCGGGTCGAGGTGCTCCAAGCGATCATCGACACCGATCCACTTTCCTTCGTTCGAATGGACGGAGGGTGCAACATGAACACCTAACCAGCCGCGGTGATCAGACTCAACGACCCATGGGGACCGATCCCGCTCAGGTGTCGCGCGCTTGCGAGCACGATCTGTCTCCAGGCCTACTTGAAGCGTGTGCCGTTGCCCTAGGTCCTCCAACTTTGGGAACGAGCACGAAGGTGGCGAACACTTGAGGTGCTCACAGAGGATCCTCCAAGCATGCACGTCGCCCGAATCAAGCACGACGACATCCGCGCCTACGATGTCGGTTGGAAGGCTCCAATCGGTTTGGGTAGCGGTTGCGCTTGGAGGGACGGTCACGATGAACTTAGCTTGCGGATAGACGCGTCGAAGGTTCCCGACCATCGATTCCAGACATCCTACGTTGACGTAGGCATTGAAGACCCGGTCGACACTGCCATCACGAAGCCGCGTTAACTCCAGCAATGGCAGTTCGGTCAGATCGCTGCAGCATCGGTAACCAAGCATCGACAACGCCATCGCGAGGGAAGACTGGCCTGAGTTGGCAGGCCCAAATGAAAAAACAGGCAGCTGAGTCGGACGAATGTTAAACAGGGCGGCACCCTCGCTATTGATCGCGCCGATCATGGAAAGGGCAGGAAGAATCGAGTACGAATTGGTGGATGGGGCGTCTCTTCTCTGACGAACAAAGGAGCGCCTCGTTGCTAGCACGTTCAGCACGCTGAACTGATGGTTGATCCAAAGATCGACCGGGCCGCGACAAGGTAGTAAGCGAAGAAGCTTCTCTGCGCCTTTTCGGGAGAGTATGTACCCGGACAAAAACCACAGTCCGCGCACGGGTCTGAACACGTGGCTCGACACGAACGTTTTGGGGGCACCATTCGTCACTTCCATATACGACACATAGAGGATATCGAAGCCTTCGTGCTTCCCTCCTTCGATCGCAACATCCTTCCAAGCTTGGTCCAAATGACGGGTAAAGCTGGGATGAAACCACACGTCGTCTTCAAGGATAAGAGCATGTTCTTGCGTTCCCTGGGCAACTCGCCTCCAAACCTGAATGTGTGATTTGGCAACCGCCACCTCAGCCCTGCTCATTTGGATCGGTGCTTCAAGCTCGTACCGCGTCGGTAGTGTCTGCGGTTGAGGCTCGACAAAAAGTTGATCTGCCAACGTGTAATAGGGATCGACTTCTGCGTCTTTGGCGGTGTCCTGTGAAAAACATTTTGCATCCACCGCGGCATGCCGTTCCGTGAGGGTGAGAAGTTCATTGCCGAACGCATCCCGTATGCGTCCAAGCTCCTGTTTGACGCGGGACCATCGAGTTGGCTCGCGGTCGAGGTTGATTACGTAGATCTTTTCAATCGCCTGACCGCTCAATGCTCGTTGAGCGCCGAATGCTTTCGAAGTCCGCACCGGAAGCATCTTGCGAAGTCCGTGCCATAGGCGAAAAGCCAGACGAAGGGCAGCGAGGGGGGGGCGTGCCAGATTCACTGCGCGTTCGAAATCGAAGATGCACGGTACGCCTGCTGATTGGACAGCCTCCAGTTCCTCGAGTCGTTGCGGTAGCTAAGTGGCCACTGGCTAGTGGAAATCAGTTCCCAATCGTGCGCAACCATCATCGCGTCAGGCGAGCATCCTTCGTTAAGCACTTCGAACACCGACCGGGTGAGGTTCCCAGGACCGGTCGAAGCCTGGACCTCCGGCAACCCGCTCGCTGGTTCCGCCTCAAGGGATAAGGTAGCGTTCAACAACGCCCTGTCAACGATGGGGTGATGGCGCGACGCGATCAGAGGCGTGGTGTTGAAATAGAAAATCCACCCCGGCTGGTTGGCTCCTGGCTCAGTAAAAATTGACGGTGCCACCATTTGAGAAGTTGCAATGTCGTAGCAGAACGGCTGAAGCTTTAGTCGTCCATCCAGGAATAGTTGGTCGATCGGCGTGCCGTGGTAGACATCATCAGCATCGATATAGAAACCTCCTTCTATGAGCACGTAGGAGTATCGAAAGTAATCCGACATCATTGAAGGGTGGTAGCACCGAGTAAAGGCTCTCTCATGGCGAGCACCTAAGCGGTTTCGGATGAACGTTCTTGCAGAGTTTTCGTCGAACACCTCTAACTCAAACCCGATCCTTTCGAGTTGTTTCCACGAGTCCATGCAGGCTTTGACGTCTTCAGGCAATCGCTGCAGATCGTTCCAGAACTGCACGATGCGTTTTGGAGTCGGGCTCGACCACGTCGTCGAGGCGAGCTGTGAGCCATCACGGCGCTGCACCATGTCACGTACGAAGTTAGAGCGCGCACGTTCGGTAGGCTCCAGTGGATCGGCTTTGACGGCTTGGTTCAGATCTCTTGCTTCGCTCATTATTACGTTTGTTCCTATGACATGGGGCTTGCTATTATGGGCGCTACGGATGAGTCATTGCAATGCGGGGCGGCAGACATGCCTGATTGAGCTGCTCGTTACGTAGCACGAGGCGGGAGACTTGGTCGCGTGCATACAGAATGGCCGCCCGCCGGCGCCAACTGACCGAGCAACGTTCTACGATGGCGGCGCGGAAGGGTGGGTGGACTATTCGGCTTACTTTTGTTCAGCTAAGGCAACGGGTGGGGCCATGCTCCATTTTCCTCGCGGCCTCGTCGGGTCAAAGCCAGGCTGAAGTCTTCATTAGCCGCAGAGCGATCACCAGAACTGACGGCCGAACAGCCGCAACGGGGGCGTGCCCACTGCCTGAACGGTTCTGCTGAACGGCTCCAATCAGCCGGGAGTTCGCGTTCGCCAGGCGGTAAAACTGACATTCGTCATCGAGTTGGCCTGAAGGTCCGCTGACCGCAGCACACCTGTCGCTCATCTGGCGGCACCTATACGGCCGCAATGGCCGAAGACCGGACCAAGAATCCCCCCACATCGCTTAGCTCGTCATCACAGCAAGATTCACCGTCCCGCCAGCGCCGACTTTTCACTTCGTCCATTCGTCAGACGTCACGCGCCCTCACGCTCCGCAAGCCGGCGCAGGACGAGCGGAAAGGCGCCGGTCAGGAAGCTGGCGACGGCGGAGACGATCAGCGCCCAGCCGGCCATGTCGTCGTTGAACAGCGGATGGACCCCCTTCAGCATTCCGGCCAGCGCCGCGACGCCGGCCAGCAGCAGGACGGTGCCGAGCAGGGTGAAGACGAGGAAGGTCCAGGGCCAGTGGTGCGGTTTCATGGTTCGCTCCGGGCAGAAGGAAGCAGTATCGCCCGGTTTCCGCGGCGGCGGCCGTGCGGAAAGGACCGGCGTAGCCTGCCATCATGCTAAAGTTATATGAATTCGAGACGGTTTGCCGAGGAACTTGCGCCATGTTGAGTGATCGACTTTCTGCCTTCGTTCCCGACATGCTGAGCATGTGCAAATCCCAATTCCCGAAGAGGTGCGGGACATGCGGCAAGGTCTATCCCACGTTCAGGAGCTACGTGGAGGCCGTGTCCCCCATCGGTCTGCCCAAGATCGACAACATCGAAGACGCGGACCCGATCGGCTTGATGTCGTTCGGCAACTGCGCCTGCGGCAGCACGCTGCTGATCCAGTGCGAACACCTTGGCGACGATGCCGAAGCAATGCATCGGCTCTTCAACGAGACCTTGCGCCAGGAGGCGGCAAGCGGCCGTTCGGTCAATGACATCCTGTTCGAGCTGCGCTCGCTGCTGCGGGACGCGGCGGTGAGTGGGGAGTGAAGCTCCGCTCCTGATTGCGTGCTGCGGCGCCGGAACGACCCGGGCATGCGCGAACGCGGCGCGTTCCGAGGCAAAATGGCGGACCTGAGCAAGGAGCCGGAATGAACCCAGCAAGAAAATCCGCTTTTCGATTCGCCTGCGCCCGCGTCACCGTGCTTTGCGCCATCGGACTGCTCGCGGCCTGCGGCAAGCCCGAACCGGCGCAGACAGCGGCGGGCGCCGCGCAGCAAGCCCCAAGCCCGTGCGTGCTGCCGCACCTGGCTCCGAATGCGGAGTTCAACGCGAACGACAAACAGCTGTTTGCCGCCGTCGCGTCGGGCGACCTGCGTGCGGCCGCGCAAGCGCTCGAAGCGGGCGCGAACGTCAATGCGACCGGCGCGCTGAAGCGTACGCCGCTTTTCGCCGCCGCATTTTGCGATCGGCCGGCGATGGTGAGCCTGCTGCTGGAGAAGGGCGCCAAGCACGACGTCGCCGACGCCAACGACATGCTGCCGCTGCATGCGGCCGTGGTCGTCGGCGGCGTGGAGACGGCGAGGGTGCTGCTCGCGAACGGCGCCAACGTCAATGGCAAGGATGCCGCCGGGCGCACGGCGCTGCATCTGGCGGCGGCAACCGACCAGATGCCGATGGTGGAATTGCTGCTGGCCGCGAAGGCCAACACCGCGTTGCGGGACAAGCTTGCAATGACGGCCGCGGCGCTGGCCGCGGACAACGGCCATTCGAAAACCGCATCCGCCATCAAGCAATGGCAGGAGCACCACAAGGCGCCGCCGCCGTAGCACGGCAGACTCCGCCGACAGTCGGCGCCGGCGATACGGTGAGCCGATGGCCGGGGCGCCGACTGCTGCCGGACCGCCGCCCTCTAGTCGGCGATCGCCTCGCCGAGATAGACCCGCTTGATCAGTTCGTTGCCGCGCAACTCCCAGGCGGCGCCTTCGGCGATCATCTCGCCGTGGCCCAGCACGTAGGCAAAGTCGGCGACGTTCAGCGCCTGGAACACGTTCTGCTCGACGAGCAGAACGGTGGTGCCTTCCTTGTTGATCCGGCGCAGCGCGCCGAACATTTCATCGACCATTTTCGGCGCCAGGCCGAGCGAGGGCTCGTCGAGCAGCAGCAGCCGCGGCCGGCTCATCAGGGCGCGGCCGATGGCGACCATCTGCTGTTCGCCGCCGCTCATGGTGCCGGCCATCTGATCGAGACGCTCGCCGAGACGCGGAAAGGTTTCGATCACGCGCTCGAGCATTTCCTCGCGCTGGCGGCGCGAGGCGAGGTAGGCGCCAAGCTCGAGGTTTTCGCGCACGCTCATGCCGGGAAACAGATGGCGGCCTTCGGGCACCAGCGCCATGCCGCGCCGCACGCGATCGGCCGGGGTGTCGCCCGACAGCGCCCGGCCGTCGATCAGCACGCTGCCCGATACGGGCGGCATGACGCCGGCCAGCGTCTTCAAGAGCGTGGTCTTGCCCGCGCCGTTGGCGCCCACCAGCACGGTGATGCGCCCGGCCGGCGCGACCAGCGAAATGCCGTGCAGCACGGGCAGGCCGCCATAGCCGGCGCGCAGCTCGCGCACCTCGAGTTCCAGTCCGGTCATGAGCATTCCCCCCGTCCCCCTTTACAGGAAAGGGGGTGACGGTTGTTCGCCGCGATGCGGCTCCATGTTGTTGACTGCGCCGCCCTTGGGGCGGCCCGGCGGGCGGCGCTCATGCTCATGCTGCGGCCTCGGCCCGATTGCCGAGATAGGCTTCGATCACCTGCGGATCGCGACGCACATCGACCGGCTTGCCGTCGGCGATCTTGGCGCCGAAGTTCAGCACGGCGACGCGGTCGACGGTGCTCATCAGGATGTTCACCGCATGCTCGATCCAGATCACCGTGAAGCCGTGCTCGCCGCGGAGGTCGCGGATCAGCGCGGCGATCTCCTTCACCTCGGCCTCGGTGAGGCCGGCGGCGACTTCGTCGAGCAGCAGCAGGCGCGGATGGCTGGCCAGCGCCATGGCGATTTCGAGCTGCCTCTGCCTGGCCGGCGGCAGGCTGCCGGCATGGAGCGCGGCGTAGGGCTCGAGGCCGACCCGCTCGAGCAGGCTCGCACCCGATCGCGCTGCGGCGAAGCTGTCTCGCTTGCGGCGGATGTCGCCGACGAAGTCGAGCGCGAACTGAACGTTCTCGGCGACGGTCAGGCTGCCGAAAACGCGCGGCGTCTGGAAGGTGCGCGCCATGCCGGCGTGGGCCAGCACGTAAGGCGGCGCGCCGGTCAGGTCGGCGCCGCAGAAGCGCATGCTGCCCGAGGTGGGCTTGACCATGCCGCTGATGGCGTTGAAGAAGGTGGTCTTGCCGGCGCCGTTGGGGCCGATGATGCCGATGAACTCGCCTTCCGCGGCGACCAGGTCGATGGCGTTGAGCGCGACCAGGCCGCCGAAGCGCACGGTAAGACTGGCGATTTCGAGGAAGGGCTTACTCATGGCGCTGCTCCGCCGGTTGTTGCGTCACGGATTCCGCCGGCGTCTTGCGCCTGAAGATCCTTCGCCACAGGCCGCGCCAGTCGTGGCCGGCGAGGCCGTTGGGCAGATAGAGCACCGAGACGATCAGCAGCACGCCGAGCAGGATCATGTACAGGAAGGGCAGCGAGAGCCGCAGGAATTCCGACAGCAGGCTGAACACCAGCGCGCCGACCAGCGGACCGCCGATGGTGAGCGGGCCGCCGACCATGGAGATCAGCACGGTCTGGAAGACGATGAAGGGATTGAACACGGTGTGCGGGTCGATGTAGGTCCAGCGCACCGCCATTGCCGCGCCCAGCGCGCCGGCGAACCAGGCCGAGAGGCAGAAGCCGAGCAGCTTGACGCGCATCGGATTGACGCCGAGGGTGGCGGCGCGCTCCTCGTCCATGCCGATGCCGCGCAGGGCGTGGCCGTAGCGGCTGCGACCGAAGCGGACGTAGGTGTAGACGGAGAGCAGGGCGATGATCAGCACGGTCCAGTACACGACGTCCGACGAGGGCGTGTCGTTCATGACGCGGCCCACCGTGCCGGCATAGGTCTTCTCGACATGGGTGATGGTGTGCTTGACGAGTTCGCCGAGGCCGTAGGTGATGACGGCGAAGTAGGCGCCGCGCAGGTTGAGCACGACGAGGCCGATGATGAAGGCGAACAGCGTCGCCGCCATGCCGCCCGCCATCACGACGACGGGCCACGGCAGGTAGCTCAGGCCCCAGGCCGTGCAGTAGGCGCCGAGGCCGAAGAAAGCCGAGGTGGCGAGCGAGAGGTAGCCGGTCGGTCCGCTGAACATCGACCAGCTCACGGCGAGCCCGGCATACATCAGGCAGGTCAGCGCCATCGACAGCACGAAGGGCGAATCGAGCGCCGGCAGGGCCGCCAACAGCGCGGCGGCGATCAGGAAGAGGGCGCCCTGCTTCATCTGGCGAAGAGCCCTTTCGGCCGCAGCAGAAGCACCAGGACCAGCACGCTGTAGCTGATCAGGATCTTCAGCGACGGGCTGGTGAAGTAGGTGCCGAAGGTTTCGACCAGACCCAGCAGCACCGCGCCGGCGATCGCGCCGGGAATGTTGCCGAGGCCGCCCAGCGTGATGACGATCAGGGCGGAGATGGTGTAGGGCTCGCCCATCGAGGGCGTCAGTTCATAGACCATGCTCAGCAGCCCGCCGGCGAGACCCGCCAGCGCGAGGCCGAGGCCGAAACAGGCCGGGTGCAGCCTGCGCGTGTCGATGCCGACCAGCATGGCGCCCAGCGGCGCCTGCAGCATGCCGCGCACGGCCTTGCCGAGCAGGGTTTTCTTCAGCAGCAGCACCAGCGCCAGGCTCGCCGCCGCCGCGACCGCCAGCACCAGCAGGCGATTGGCGGCGACCGTGACCTCGCCGAACTTGACGGCTTCGTCGAGGTAGGGCTGGCCGCTCATGCCGCCGCCCCAGATCAGCTGGGCGGCATTCTGCGCGATGAACATGAGGCCGAAGCCGACGATCAGGCTGCGCGCTTCCATGACTTCGGCATTGGGCGAGGTCGCCGCGAGGCGGCGGAAGATCAGGCGATGCAGCAGCAGGCCGAGCAGGAACAGGGCGACCATCATCGGCGGGATGAACCACAGCGGGCTCGCGCCGGTGTAGCGGACGAGGGTGTAGGTGAGGTAGGCGCCGAGCATAAGGAACTCGCCGTGGGCGATGTTCATGATGCGCATCAGGCCGTACTGCAGATTCAGGCCGAGAGCGACCACGGCGTAGATGCCGCCTGTCACGAGGCCGGCCACGACGAGGTCGATGAACAGGTAGATATTCATTCGGGGATTATGCGGCGGGCAAGCAGGCCACCCCTCTCCGGAGGGAGAGGGGTGGCCAACGGGTTATCGCTTGTGAAGAAATCGTAGCGAGCGGGCCGCAGCGGGGTGCGGCCGGAGCGCAGCTACCGGAATGCACTTTGCGTGCATGAGGATAGCGAGCACCGCCCAATCCCCGATCCGGTGCGCGCAGTAGATTTATTCATAAGCGATCAGTTCCAGGTCTTCGGCACGACGGCCTTGGCGGTGGCACGCGCCGGCGGCCAGACGATTTCGAACTCGCCGTTCTGCCACTGCCCGACCATGCCGGGTACGCCGACTTCCTCGGTGCCGTTGAACTTCATCTTGCCCAGCACGGTGTCGAACTCGGTCTTCGCGATGTGGTCGCGCATCGCCTTGCGGTCGAGGCCGACCTTCTCCACCGTCTGCTGGATGATCTCCAGCGCGGCCCAGGCGTGGGCGCTGGCCCAGCGGTCCGGTTCCCGCTTGTTGAGCGCGACGTGGGCGTCGAAGTAGGTCTTCGCGGCCTTGCTCATCTTCGGGTTCCAGGAGCCCATGCCCATCACGCCTTCGGAAGCCTTGCCCATGCGTTCGCGATAAATCGGGAAGGCGGTGCCGACGGCGGTGTAGAAGATCTTCGGCGCGAAGCCGATTTCCTTCGACTGGCCGGTGATCAGGAAATTGTCCGGCGGATAAGTGATGCCGATGAAGGCGTCGGGATTGTGGGCTTTCATGCCCTTGAGCATGGTCGACAAATCCTTGACGCCGAGCGGGTAGCTCTTCTTGTCCAGCACCTTGATGCCCTTCGCCTGAAGTGCGGGCTCCAGCGCGCCGATGTTCTCGAGGCCGAACAGGTCGTCCATGTAGGCCACGGTGACGGTCTTGACGCCGTTGGCGGCGAGCATGTCGACCAGCGCATTCATCATCGGCTTCGGCTGCTGCAGGGTGACGAAGTAGTAGGGCAGCTTCATGTCCACCAGCTTCTGCGACAGGGCCGTGGGCGCCACCATCGGATAGCCGTGCTTGTTGGCGACGGGCGCCACGGCGAAGTTGGAGCCGGTGCCCCAGGGCGGCAGGACGATATCGACCTTGTCCGTGGTCATGAACTTCTCGTAGCT
>Ga0208518_100270_pt1 | contig 17192 bp, 13 predicted proteins | sample LakWasM127_HOW14_2_FD_183937 | JGI IMG/M metagenome (GOLD analysis project Ga0208518, IMG submission 183937) | Freshwater sediment methanotrophic microbial communities from Lake Washington under simulated oxygen tension - Sediment Metagenome... | ecosystem: Environmental > Aquatic > Freshwater >...
GAGTCCGGCATGCGCGAGATTCGCGGCGGCGGCATCGGCATGATCTTCCAGGAACCGGCGACCAGCCTCAATCCAGTGCTGACCGTCGGCCGCCAGATCGTCGAGGCGCTGGAACTGCATACGGCCCTGCGCGGCGCGGCAGCCCGCGCGCGCGCCGCCGAACTGCTCGACCAGGTCGGCATTCCCGATCCGCGGCGGCGGCTCGACGAATATCCCTTCCAGCTTTCGGGCGGCCTGCGCCAGCGCGTGATGATCGCTTGTGCGCTGGCCGGCGAGCCGCGCCTCCTGATCGCCGACGAGCCGACCACGGCGCTGGACGTGACGATCCAGGCCCAGGTGCTCGACCTGCTCGACGATCTGCGGCGCAAGCAGGGCATGGCGCTGTTCCTGATCACCCACGACCTGGGCGTCGTCGCGCGCATGGCGGATCGGGTCGGCGTCATGTACGCGGGGCAACTGGTCGAGGAAGCGCCGCGTAAGCACTTCTTCTCGCAGCCGGCGCACCCCTACTCGGTGCGCCTGTTCGCCGCGCTGCCCGATGCCGAACGGCGCGGCGGCAGGCTGGCGACGATTCCCGGCAGCGTGCCGGCGGCGGATGTCAGGCACCAAGGCTGCCGCTTCGTCGAGCGCTGCAGCGAAGTCATGCCGGTGTGCCGCAGCTCGCCGCCGCCATGGCGCGACGTCGATGCCGACCAACGCGTGCGCTGCTTCCTGCCCGGCGCCGCGCCGGCCGTTGCCGCAGAAGTCGGCGCTGGCTCGCTTTGCGTACCTGGGATTCCGCTTCGCGGGCAGGTAACGGCGGCAGCCGAATTCACGCCGCTGCTGGAGGTCAAGGACCTGCAGGTGCACTTTCCGATCCGGCGCGGCATCCTGCAGCGTGCCGTCGGCGCCGTGCGCGCGGTCGACGGCATGTCGCTGCGCCTGATGCCGGGGCGCACGCTGGCCCTGGTCGGCGAATCGGGCTGCGGCAAGACGACGGCGGGCAAGGCCATGCTGCAACTGCTGCGGCCGACGGCCGGCAGCGTATTGCTCGATGGCGTCGAACTGACCACACGCTCGGCGGGGGAGCTGCGGCCGCTGCGCGCGAAGATGCAAATGGTATTTCAGGATCCCTTCGCCTCGCTCAACCCGCGCCTGCGCATCGGCGACATCATCGCCGAAGGCATGCAGGCGCTAAGAGTCGGCGCCGGCTCGCTCCGAGTACCTGGGAATCCGCTTCGCGGGCAGGTAACGGCGGCGAAGATCGCCCCGCTGCTGGAACAGGTCGGCCTGCGCGCCGACATGGTGACGCGCTATCCGCACGAATTTTCCGGCGGCCAGCGCCAGCGCATCGCCATCGCGCGCGCCTTGGCCGTGAATCCGCAACTGCTGGTCTGCGACGAGCCGACCTCCGCGCTGGATGTTTCGGTGCAGGCGCAGATCCTCAACCTGCTGTCCGACCTGCAGCGCGACCTGAAGCTGGCCTACCTGTTCATCACGCACAACATCGCCGTGGTGGATTACCTCGCCCACGACGTGGCGGTGATGTACCTCGGGCGCGTGGTCGAGCGCGGCACGGCGGAGGAGGTTCTGCGTTCGCCGCGGCATCCCTACACGAAGGCCTTGCTGGCGGCGGTGCCGCGGATCGATGGCGCGAGAAGCGAAGTGCCGAAGCTTGTCGGCGACATGCCGTCGCCCGCCAATCCGCCGGCCGGCTGCCATTTCCACCCGCGCTGCCCGCTGGCCGACGAAGACTGCCGCCGCGCCTACCCCGCCGAGGTCCTGTTCGGTGCAACGCACGCCGTGCGCTGCATCAAGGCGGCCTGAAGCCAGGTAGCTGATGAAGCAGAACTTCAACATCTGCCATGTGGCCATCAACAAGTTCCATCGGATCTACGACGATCTGATTGCAAGTCTGGCCGGCGGTCTGGTCGAGCTTGGCCATGGCTGCTCCGTCACCAGGAACGGCTACGTGGCAGGCGCGACGAACATCCTGGTCGGGTCGACGATATTCGCCTCTCGCCACCATGGCCTGCCGGACAGATTCAGAGGCCGGCCGTATGTCGTGTATCAGTTGGAGCAACTGGACGACAAACAGGGTCTGCTGAAGGAGTGGCCGGAATATTGGGAGCTGCTGACGAATGCCTCCGCCATCTGGGACTACGCGCCGTCGAGCACGGCCTACCTGCGCGCGCGGAACTTGAAGCGCGTCTTCTACGTTCCGCCGTCCTATCATCCATCCCTGGAAGCGTTTCGACCGGCCGACACGCAGGATATCGACGTTCTGTTCTACGGTTCGCCCCATGACCGACGGATTCGGATCATGCAGGAACTGCAGCTGCGAGGCGTCAAGGCGCTATACCTGCATTCCAAGGTCGGCGCCGAAAGAAACGACTTCATCCGTCGCGCCAGAATCATTCTGAATATCCATGCCTGGGACGGCCTCGATATGCTGGAAACCATACGAATTTCCTTCGTTCTGGCAAATCGATGCTTTGTTATCTCGGAAAGCAGCGACCACAATCCATATGCAGACGGCGTGGTTTACGCGCCCTACGACAAGCTGGTGGAGGCCTGTCTGCACTACCTGAATGCGGCTCCGGGCCTTCGCGCGACGATTGCCGACCAGGGATATCGTGCCGTGCGCAAGCGGGGGATGGCGGACGTTCTGCGGGAAGCACTGAGCCCGTAGCGGAAGATCCGTATCCGCGTCGAAGCAGTTTCCTAGTGCTTCTTCGGCTTGACCGCCGGCTTGGCGGCCGGCGCTTTTCTTGTCTTGACGATGACGCCCTTGTTTTTGGGGTGGAATTTGCCTGCCTTGCCCTTCTTCGGCTTCGCCCCGCGCGGCGGGCTGGCCGGGGTTTGGGGCAGGCGCGCGGCGAGCGACTCGTAGCCGACCGCATCCTTGCCCGGCACCAGCAGCGCCAGGCCGGGGACGATTCTGGTTCGCGCGTTGATGCCGTTCAACTGCTTGAGCCGGGCCGTGCTGATGTGATAGCGGGCGGCGACGCTGTCGAGCTTCTCGCCCTTCTTCAGGTTGTGGGTGAGCCAGGCGGACAGCGGCTTGTCCTGCGCTTCATGGTCCTGCAGGTTGGCGAGGAAGGTCTGCACCTTCTCGGCCGGCAGCACCAGCGGGCTGTTGGCCGCGGTCGGCATCACCGGCCGGCTGTAGGCGGGGTTGAGGGCGATGAACTCCTCCACCGGGATTTCCGCGAGCCGCGCCGCGAGCGCGATGTCCATGTTGCCGCTGCGCTCCACCGTGGCGAAGTAGGGCCGGTTGGGGATCGGATCGAGGCTGATGCCGAACAGCTGCGGCTGCGCGATGATGTTCTTGATCGCCTGCAGCTTGGGCACGTAATAGCTGGTCTCCAGCGGCATCTTGAGGTGCTGGTAATCGGTCGGCAGTCCCTTGGCGCGGTTCTTCTCGACAGCGCGCCCGACCGCGTTTTCGCCCCAGTTGTAGGAGGCCAGTGCGAGGTGCCAGTCGCCGTGCATTTCGTAGATGGTCTGCAGGTAATCGAGCGCGGCGCTGGTCGAGGCGACGATGTCGCGGCGCTGGTCGAACCAGGCGTTCTGCTGCAGCTTGTAGGTCTTGCCCGTGGCGGGAATGAACTGCCACATGCCCAGGGCGCGCGCCGACGAGTAGGCAAGCGGATTGAAGGAGCTTTCGACGATCGGCAGCAGGGCCAGCTCGGTCGGCATGCCGCGCTTCTCGAGTTCGTCGACGATGTGGTGCAGGTAGCGCCGGCTGCGCTCGAAGATGCGCTTCAGCAGATCGGGCCGGTTGAGGTACCAGGCCTGGCGGTCGGCCACCAGCGGGCTGTCGAGGTCGGGCATCGAGAAGCCGTTGCGCATGCGCTGCCACAGGTCGTCGGGCGGCGTGGTGAGGTCGATGGTGGGGATCGGCGGCAGGTCGTCCTTCACTTCCCGGGACGGATCCTGCAGCACGGGCACCGCGGGTTCCGGCGCGGCGCCGAAGCGCAGGGTGGTCGGCGACGCAAGCTCCGGCGACATCTGCAACGCCTGCTCGGCATGTGCGGAAGCCGTCAGGATGAGCAGCAGGGACGGAATGAGGCAGCGGAGCAGGGACATTGGGGAGAATGCGTTTTCAGTGGGGACCAGGGCCGGCATTGTGTGGGCCAGGCGTAGCGGCCGCAAAGCACCGTCTGAAGGTGCGTGTGAGGGCGCCGAATCTTAGCCAAGGCAGCCCTTGCGGTCAATGCATAACTTGCGATCGCCGTCGTTGCGACGGCAGTTCAGGCAGCGCAAACGGGCTTGATCGCGCTGCTGGCCAGCGCGGTGCCGGCCGGCAGGCAGGCAGACTGGAAGACATGCTGGCGCAGGGCAACGAGCTCCTGCCTTTCGCTCTGGCCAATGCCTCCCCGTCTGTTGCGGGTGATGTATTCGCGCTTGATCGCAAAATTGATACCCGGCACCAGCCAGAGTTTCAGATCGAGCCGTAAGCCACGGGTCGTGTTCCAGCCCTCGCCTTCGATCCTGAAGGTATCGAAGCTTCCGGCCGGGACGCTGACGGTCTCCCGCTTCACGATCTGCATGTCATAGTAGGCGTTGGAGGACTTGTCGCCCTTCGTCAGACGGAAGGCGGCGGTCCATTTCTTGCCGATCTGGAATTCGGCCGGCGTCCATTGCACCGGGCTGTCGTACTCGACCGGTCCGATCTTGATCGGGTTGCCCATCAGGTCGGTGATGAGGAGGCCCTTGTTGTATTCGACGCGGTCCTCTTCGTAGTCGACCCGCGTGACATGTATCTTGCGGGTGCGTTCCTCGATGCCGGTCAGGATGTCCGTCACCACGATGGTTGCCGCATCGCCGACGCTGAAGACGCGGTTGAGCGGATAGCGGCCGGCGGAGAAGGGATTGGCCGAAGGCGTGATCAGCACCGGCACGGGAATGCCTGCGCGGATCTCGAGCCCCAGCGTCGCGGATGGCCGCGACGCTGCTGCCCCCGGTTGTCGTGTCGCGCCCGGCGCGGAACCCGGTGCCGCTGCGGAGGGCGCCGGTACGGGAGACGCCGCCTGAACCTCGGCCGGCCTGGCCTGCGCCAGTTGTTCCTGTTCCTGGCGCTGCCGTGCTGCCAGCTGGCGTTGCTCTTCCTCCTGCTTGCGCGCTGCGGCAAGGCGCTCGGCCTCGGCGATGCGCTGGTGCTCGCGGTCCAGGCGTTCCTGTTCCTGGCGGCGACCGAGTTCGACGCGCTGCTGTTCTTCCTCGCGCCGGCGCTTTTCCTGCAACTGCTGCTCCTCGAGCTGCTTGCGCTCGGCGGCGAGGCGCTCCGCCGCCGCGACACGGGCCTGTTCGCGCTCCGCGCGCTCCTGGTCGAGGCGTTTCTTCTCGCTCAAGCGCTTCTGTTCCGCCGCCTGGCGCAGTTCTTCCTGCTTTCTCAGTTCCGCTGCCCGGCGCTCGGCCTCGGCGATGCGCTGGCGCTCGCGCTCGAGGCGTTCGGCCTCCTGCTTGCGCCTCGCGTCGAGCTGCCGCTGTTCTTCCTCGCGCCGCCGCTGCTCCTCGCGCTGCTGCTCCTCGAGCCGCTTGCGCTCCCCGGCAAGGCGCTGCTCCTCGGCGAGCCGGAGCCGCTCGCGCTCGATGCGTTCCTGTTCCAGACGCTCCTTCTCGACGTCCGCCAGCAGGCGGTTAAGCCGCATCTGGGCGATTTCGGCAAAACGGCCGTTGGGGAAGTTGCGCAGGTAGTTCACCCAGTCGTCGAGTTTCTTCGAGGACTTGATGCGCGCCCATTCGGCGACGTCGGCCTCGACGAGTTTCTCCAGCTCGGTCTCGGAGAGCTTCTTCTGCCCATCGTCGAAGATGAATACGTCGCCTTCGAGCGAGGTGGTCTCCCAGGGAATCTGTTCGCCATGCGAGGCCAGGCGCACATTCAGGCGTACGCGCTTGAGGGCGTCCTCGATGCGGGTGCCGTGCCGGGACAGCTCGCGCACCAGGTTCTCGGTGTAAAGGCCGTTGGCGCCCGAGCCGTCGGAGGCCACATTGCCGGGCGAGGTGGCGTAGGCGAGCAGGCTGCCGACCGGCGCATCGAACTGCGAGAGGCCCTTTTGTTCCGGGCGATACGCCGTACCGAAGGGATTGTTGCGGCAGGCATCGAGGATGACGACGAAGGTCTTGTCTTTCGCGGCGCTCAACTGACCGAGCAGGAGGCTCAGATCGACGCAGCGCTGCTTCATGTGTTCCTGCTTTTCCACCACCGCATCGACCGGCAGCAAGTAGTTGCGCCAGTCGAGCTGGGCGCCGTGGCCGGCGTAATAGAACACCACGAGTTTCGTTTCAGACCGCTTGGCCGCCGCACCGAAGCGCTCGATGGCGGAAATCATGTCGGCGCGCGTGGTGTTGACCCGGGAATCGACGGTGAAGCCGGCCTGCGTGAACAGCCCGGCAACCGCCTTGGCATCGTTGACCGGATTGTCCAGCGGCGCGTCGCGGTAGCTGGCGTTGCCGATGATCAGCGCGAGTCGCGAGGGATCGGGCGACGGATTCGCCGCCCAGGCGTGCCGGTAGCAAAAGGCCGGCGGAATCGCGGCGAGCGTCTTGATGAAACTGCGGCGTGTCGTCATTGGACGGTATTCCCGGGTCGGCGATGCCTAGAAGCGATTCTTCCACTCGCGAATGGCGGTGAAGGTCTCCACGGCGTCGACCGGGGTGCGCCCGAGGCGGCTTGCCGCTGCGGCGCGCACGGCCGGCGCGTCCCAGCGCAGGAAGGGATTGGTCTCCAGCTCGGCGTGGATGCTGGTCGGTATCGTCGCGCGGCCCGCCGCACGGTCCTGGGCAACGTGCTCGCTGCGGCGCTGCACGGCGATGCTGCCCGGCTCGACGGCGAGGGCGAAACGCAGGTTGCTCTGGGTGTATTCATGGGCGCAATAGACGAGAGTCGGCGCCGGCAATACGGCGAGTTTGGCCAGCGATTCCAGCATCTGCGCCGGCGTGCCTTCGAACAGCCGCCCGCAACCGGCGCCGAACAGCGTGTCGCCGCAGAAGACCGCGCCGTGGCCGTGGAGACTTGGGCCATAATACGCAATGTGGCCGCGGGTATGTCCGGGCACGGAAATGACCTCGAATTCGAGCTCCATTTCCGGCAGTTCGATGCGTTCGCCGCCGGCCAGCGGATGGCTGACACCGGGAATGCCCTCGAGCGCCGGGCCGAACACGGGGACCGGAAAGCGCTGGAGGATTTCCGCGAGGCCGCCGACGTGGTCGCCGTGGTGATGGGTGGCGAGGATGGCGCAGAGGCGGTCGCCGCTGCGCTCGAGGTGGGCGAATACCGGCGCGGCATCGCCCGGATCGACCACCGCGACGAAGCCTCCGGCGCGCAGCAGCCAGATGTAGTTGTCTTCGAAAGCGTGCAGGGCGAGTATTTCAGTCATCGGGCAATTTTCTCCAATCGGGGCGCAATGTCAATTCAGGGATTCGAAAGCTGGCTCGAGACACCGGCCGGCCAGTATGTGCTCAACTGGGAGCAGCAGAAGCACGACCTGCTGGTCGCCGACATATTCGGCTTCAATGCCGTCCAGCTTTCGCTGCCCACCCACGACTTCCTGCGCTCCAATCGCATGCCGCTGCGTTTCCGTTGCGACGACGGCCGCTACGACGGCTATTCGGAAGTGCGCTCCGATCTGCATTATCTGCCCTTTGCGGCCAACAGCATCGATCTCGTGGTGATGCCGCATACGCTGGAGTTCGACGCCAATCCGCACCAGGTGCTGCGCGAAGTGGAGCGCATCCTGGTGCCCGAGGGCCAGGTAATCGTTACCGGCTTCAATCCCTTCAGCCTGTGGGGCGCCAGGCGCAAGCTGTCGCGGCGGCAGGCGCTGCCGCCATGGCGCGGCGCCTACCTCAGCGTGCCGCGGCTGAAGGACTGGTTTTCGCTGCTCGGCTTCGAAATGCAGGCCGGCGCCTTCGGCTGTTACGCGCCCGCCGTGACGCAGGAAAAATGGCTGCGCCGCTTCCAGTTCATGGACGCGGCCGGCGACCGCTGGTGGCCGATCGCCGGCGCCGTGTATATCGTGCAGGCCATCAAGCGCCAGCACGGCATGCGCCTCATCACTCCGGCCTGGAACGACCGCAAGGCGCGCGCCAAGGCCCTGGTAACCGTTGCACAGAAGGTGGACCAATGATCGATATTTTTACCGACGGCGCCTGCAGCGGCAATCCCGGCCCCGGCGGCTGGGGCGCGATCCTGCGCAAGGGCACGACCGAAAGGGAACTGTTCGGCGGCGAGCCTCACACCACCAACAATCGAATGGAAATGATGGCCGTCATCGAAGCCTTGCGTGCCCTGAAGGAGCCGGTCGTGGCGCGCGTGCATACCGATTCGCAGTATGTGCAGAAGGGCATCAGCGAATGGATTCACGGCTGGAAACGGCGCGGCTGGAGGACCGCCAGCAAGGAGCCGGTCAAGAACGAGGACCTGTGGCGCGAGCTGGATCGCCTGGCGGCGCTGCATTCGATTGAATGGTTCTGGGTCAAGGGCCATGCCGGCCACATCGAGAACGAGCGCGCCGACGTGCTGGCGCGGCGCGGCGTGGAACTCGCCCGCAACGGAGGATAAATGCGCAAGATTGTCCTGGACACCGAAACCACCGGGCTCGATTTCCGCACCGGCGACCGCGTCATCGAAATCGGCTGCGTCGAACTGCGCGGCCGCCAGCTCACCGGCCAGCGCTTCCACGCCTACATCAACCCCGAACGGGTGATCGATCCCGGCGCCATCGCGATCCACGGCCTGACCAACGAATTCCTCGCCGACAAGCCGAAGTTCGCCGAGGTCGCCGCCGACTTCATGGAGTTCGTCCGCGGCGCCGAGCTGGTGATTCACAACGCCGCCTTCGACGTCGGCTTCCTCAACAACGAACTGGGCCTGCTCCAGCAGGAGAGCATCGAGCAGATCTGCGGCGAGGTGATCGACACCTTGCGCATGGCGCGCGAGATGCGGCCGGGCAAGAAGAACAACCTCAATGCCCTGTGCTCCGAATTCGGCGTGGACAATTCGGGCCGCCAGCTGCACGGCGCGCTGCTCGATGCCGAGCTGCTGGCCGAGGTCTACCTGGCCATGACCCGCGGCCAGAACTCGCTGGAAATCGAATTCGCCAGTCCCGCCGTCGACTACTCGATGGGCGGCACGCGCCAGCGTCCGCCGCTGGTGGTGCTGACTGCCAGCGAAGCGGAACTCGCCGACCACGCCCGCGTGCTGGCGGAAATCGCCAGGGAGAGCAAGGGACAGTGCCTCTGGCGCGATCTGGAGAGTGCGCCGCAGGCGTGAGTCGAAACCGGCGCCGCAGTCATGCTGCGAGGGAGCCGGGGAGCAGCGGCACGGGAGTGATGTCTGAAGGCGCGGGCCCGGCCGCGAACCGCTGCCTGGGCTGACGATAGCTGAGGCCCGCTCCCCGGGATCCCTTCACCAGGTCGCGGCACTGCACCAATCGGCACCGGAAAAAATGTGGTAGCGTATTTCCACGCCATAACCAAGACCGGCTAAATGACATATCGAGCAGGCGAAGGATTCCATCGGGCGCTTTTTGAACACAGTCTGGACGGAATACTTCTTACGGCACCCGATGGTCAGATTCTTGAGGCCAATCCGGCTGCCTGCCGCATGCTGGGACGCAGCGTGGAGGAAATCCGGCTCGCCGGCCGATCGGGAGTACTCGACACGACCGATCCCAGACTCGCCGCGGCCCTGAATGAGCGCGCGGCGCAGGGACATACGACTGCTGAACTCGTTTTCGTTCGCGGCGACGGCAGCCGCTTCCCGGCCGAAGTCACCACCGCGGTCTTCACCGACAAGCAGGGTAATCTCCGCACCTCGATGTTCATTCGCGATATCAGCGCACGCATCGCGCTGGAAACCGAGCGCGAGCGGTATTTCCGCTTCTTCATGCTGTCCGGCGACGCGCTGTGCATCGCCGATCCCTTCGGCGGCTTCCAGCGTGTCAATCCCGCCATGGTCGAGCTCACCGGCTACAGCGAAGCGGAACTGCTGTCGCGGCCGTTTCTCGATTTCGTGGTGGCCGAGGACCGCGAGCGCACCGCCGCGGAGATAAAGCAGCACGTGGCGGCGGGGCTCTCCCTGCATTTCGTGAACCGCTACCGTTGCAACAACGGACGCATAGTGCGGCTGTCATGGACCGCCTATTTCGACAGGCGCGAGGGCCTGACCTACGCCACCGCACGCGACATAACGCAACAGACCGAGGCGGGACAAGCCCTGCGGAAAAACTACGAACTGCTCGATCGCATTTTCGCGACGACGCATTTCAGCCTCGTTTATCTGGACCAGGATTTCAATTTTCTGCGGGTTAACAAGGCATATGCGGAGGCGTGCGGCCATCCACCCGAGTTCTTCCTGGGCAGGAACCATTTCGACTTGTATCCGCACCCAGAGAACGAAGCCATATTCCGCCAGGTGCTGACGAGCGGCCAGCCGTTCACAATCTACGCCAAGCCCTTTGAGTTCAAAGACCATCCCGAGTGGGGTGTCACGTATTGGGACTGGAGCCTGCATCCCCTGAAGGATGGCGACGGGCAGGTCGAAGGCCTGCTGTTCGCGCTGCTGGACGTCACCCAGCGAAAGCGCGCGGAGCAGGTGCTCCATGCCAACGAGACCAGCCTGCGGGTGGCGCTGCAGAGCGTGGACATGGCCCTGTTTCATCAGGATCGGGATCTGCGCTACACGTGGATGTACTCCCCGCAACTGGGCTACAAGCCGGATGCGGTAATCGGCAAGACGGATGCCGAGCTGTTGCCGCCGGCGGATGTGGCGCCGGTCATGGCGTTGAAGCGCAAAGTGCTGCAAACCGGTGTCGGTGCCCGTACGGTGATTCAAGTTGCGACCGCGGACCAGACGCAGTTTTTCGATCTCATCGTCGAGCCGCTGCTCGATGCCGCACAGGGGATTGTGGGGGTGGCCGGAGCGTCGCTCGACATCACCGAGCGCAAGCGCGCCGAGCGGGAACAGGCGCAACTGGCGGCAATCGTCGAATCGAGCAACGACGCGATACTGATTCGCGGCCTGGACCGCAGCATCCACTCCTGGAACCTCGCCGCCGAGCGCCTGTTCGGCTGGTCGGCGCAGGAAGCGGTCGGCCAGCCGATCGATCTGATCGTGCCGCCCGAGCGCATGGGCAAGCAGCGCCGGTCCATCGAGGGAAAGGAGCGCGAAACAAGCCTGAAGCCGGTCGAGGCCGTTCATTTGCGCAAGGATGGCCTGCGCATTCCCACGCAGGTGACCTTCTCGCCCGTCAGGGACCGACAGGGCAGGACAGTGGCGTATTCCTACACGGTGCGCGACATGACGGAACTCAAGCACAAGGAGGAGGCGCTGCGGGACTATGTGACCCGGCTTCGTGAATTGTCCCAGCGGCTGCGAACCGTGGAAGAGAACGAGCGGCATGCGATTGCGCGCGAACTGCACGATCGCATCGGGCAACAGTTGTCCACGCTCGGATTGATAGTCGGGTCGATCGAGGCCAGGCTGTCGCCCGAGTCGCTGCGCACGGTCCGCAAGCAACTGGTGGACGCGCAGAAGCTGCTCAAGTCCATGGTCACCAATGTGCGTGATGTCATGGCCGACCTGCGGCCGCCGGTGCTGGACGATTACGGACTGCTTGCGGCGCTGCGGCAGCTCGCGACGGAGTTTTCCCGGCGCAGCGGAATCGCGACGGAGTTGAGCGGGGTCGACCCGCAACCGCGCCTCCCGTCCATCGTGGAGACCGCGATGTTCCGCATCAGCCAGGAGGCGCTGAACAACGTCGCCAAACACGCCCGGGCCAGCCACGTCGAAATCAGCCTCCATGCAGCGGCCGATGGCGTGATGCTGGACATCACCGACGACGGCATCGGCTTCGACACGACCAGGGCATCACCGGATATGAAGCACTGGGGCCTGCGCACCATGCGCGAACGGGCGGAGGCGGTGGGAGTCCTGTTCCAGCTGGAATCCGCCCCCGGCACCGGCACCCGGATCGCACTCGAAGCGGAGCATGCGGCACCATGAAGATTCGCGTACTGCTTGCCGATGACCACACGCTGATGCGCGAAGGCCTGCGCGCGCTGCTCGGTACCGCGCCCGACATCGAAGTCGTCGGCGAGGTTCGCACCGGCCGCGAGGCGGAGCAGCAGACACCGCGGCTCGATCCCCATGTCGTGCTGATGGACATTGCCATGCCCGACCTGAACGGGATCGAGGCAACGCGCCTGATCCATGCGAAGTGTCCGGCAGTGCGAATAGTGATTCTGTCGATGCATGCGACCACCGAATATGTTTATCGGGCGTTCGAAGCCGGAGCCTGCGGCTACCTGCTGAAGGAAATGGCGGTCGGCGAGGTGATCGCCGCCGTGCGCGCCGTACACCGTGGCGGGAAGTACCTGAGCCCGGCCCTGGCAGCCGTCATGCCGGACCCCAATTCCGGCCATGCGCGCGGCCCGGTCGACAGCCTGAGCACACGCGAAAAGCAGGTATTGCAGCTTGTGGTCGAAGGCCGCACCAGCAACGATATTGCGAAAATGCTTTGCCTTTCGCCGAAATCGATCGATACCTATCGCAGCCGCCTGATGACAAAACTCGGCGTCCGGGACATTTCCTCGCTGGTCAAGTTCGCGCTCGAACACGGCCTGACGTCGCCAAACTAGCGGGCCGGCCCGAAGCAGCCCGGGCCTCAGCGGCCCCGCCTGCCCCTTTCCGCGTCGTCGCGAGGCGGCACGTTGTCCGGTTTTCCCTACAGACGGAGAATCGGCTTCCAAATATCATAATTCGGCAGTCATTAGCGGAAATCCACCCGGAATTGGTGTGGGAGGAGTGTCAGTGACCGGAAGATCTGAAGGCTGGGGTTGCAAGACCGTGCTGATTGTCGAGGATCAAACCCTGATGCGGGAGGCCCTGCTCGACTTCTTGCGGAACGGATTTCCTGACTGCAGGTTTCTGGAGGCGGCAGACGGGGCGAGCGCGGTCCGGGCGTGCAGCGACTATCGACCGGTTCTGATTCTCATGGACAAGTGCCTGCCGGACGCCGATGGCATCGAGCTCACCGCCCGGCTGAAAAAGCTGTTTCCCGCGGTCATCGTAATCGTCGTTTCTTGCCGGAGTGGTGCAATCTATGTGCAGCGGGCCCTCGAGGCCGGAGCGTACGCCTTTTTGAACAAGGACAACCTGGTCACCGATCTCATTCCGCTGGTGGAAGAGGCTATCGGCATTTCGGCAGTTTTCGAGTAGCCCTGGATCATCTGATGGATGGCAACAAACCCTTCCTGTCGACGCTGAGCCCTGAGCCTGGTGACCGGCGTGCCGCGAGCCTCGTTTTCATTGCATCGCTGGTGGTGTTTGCGGCTGCGGCGCCGTATGCAAAGCTTCCCCTGCCGCAGGTTCCGGCCTTCCTGCCGTTCTATCAGTCCGCGTTTGTCATCATCGAAGTGATCACGGCGGTACTGCTGTTCGGACAATACAACATCCTCCGGTCGCGGGCGCTGCTCGTGCTCGCCGGCGGCTATCTGTTCAGTGCCGCGATGGCGGTTTGCCATGCCCTCAGCTTTCCCGGCCTCTTCGCGCCGACCGGTCTTCTCGGCGCCGGGCCACAGAGCACCGCGTGGATTTATTTTATGTGGCATGGCGGCTTTCCGCTGTTCGTCATCGGCTATGCCCTGCGCAAGGATGGCGGCCTCGAGTCGAAATCGATCCGTCACCCGCGGTCGCCGGTGCTGTTCCATGCGTTCGCGGCATTCGCCCTGGCGGGCGTATTGACATGGCTCGCCACGTCCGGCCAGGACTCCCTGCCCGTGATAATGGCGGGGAATATGGATGCCCCGGCGAAGGTGGCCGTCGCCACGACCGTCTGGATGTTCAGCCTCATTGCATTGCTTGCTCTCTGGCGGCAGCGGCCGCACTCATTGCTCGATCTGTGGCTGATGGTCGTCATGTGCGTCTGGATATTCGACAGCGCCCTGGCCGCAGTCCTCAACCATGGCCGCTACGACCTCGGCTGGTACGCCGGCCGCATCTACGGTCTGCTGGCGGGCAGCTTTGTGCTGATGATGCTGCTGCTGGAGAACGGCAAGCTTTACGCCCGACTCGCCGGCTCCCACGAGAGAGAAGTCGGCAGGTCCGCCGAACTGCAACTGCTCACTGCCCAACTTGAATCCGCAAATCAGCAGCTGGGGGAAAAAAATCGGCAATTGGGCGAAGCGAGCCGCCTCAAGTCGGAATTTCTTGCCAATATGTCGCATGAGCTGCGCACCCCGCTCAACGCGATCATCGGCTTCTCCGAGGTACTCAAGGACGGCCTGCTCGGCGAAATGCCGCCGGACCAGCATGAGTATGTCGCGGACATCTTCAGCAGCGGCCAGCACCTGCTGTCCCTGATCAACGACATTCTCGATCTTTCGAAGATCGAGGCCGGCAAGATGGCGCTCGATCTGGAGCCGCTGAATGTAGATGCCATGCTGGGCAACGGCCTGTCCATCGTCAGGGAAAAGGCGGCAGCCCATCGAATCCAGCTGCAACTCGACGTGGAGGGGCGGCTTGGCACCGTGCTGCTGGACGCCCGCAAGACCAAGCAGATTCTCTTCAATCTGCTGTCCAACGCCGTCAAGTTCACCCCCGAAGGCGGCCGCGTAGTGCTGGGAGCCCGGAAAGTGGGCAGTTCCCGCATCGAAGCCTGGGCAGCGCCTGAGCCGACCAGCCTGAGATTGCCCCTGCCGTCCGGTCCCGTCGCTGAGTTCCTCGAAATTTCGGTGGCGGATACGGGCATCGGCGTTTCCCCTGCGGATGCGCCACACCTGTTCCGGGCCTTTTCGCAACTCGACTCGTCGCTGTCGCGAAAGATCGAAGGCACGGGGCTCGGACTGGCCCTCGTGCTCAGGCTGGCGCAATTGCAGGGCGGTACCGTGGCGCTGGCCAGCACACCGGGACAGGGGAGCCGGTTTGTCGTCTGGCTCCCGTGGCGTGAAGCAGCCCCGCCGGCCGAAGCGGCTGTGGCACCGAGTCAGGCCATCCCCTGCGCCGGCCGGCAACTCGCGCTGGTCATCGAAGACAATGACCGCGCTGCCGAGCTGGTGCGCCTGCAACTGGAACCGGATGGCTTTGAAATCCTCCGTGCTGCCAGCGCGAAGGAAGGACTGGAGCTGCTGGCGATGCGGCAACCGGCGGTGGTCATCCTCGACATCATTCTGCCCGACATGGACGGCTGGGAGCTATTGGACAGGATCAAGCGGCCGGGTTCGCCGTCCGCCAACATTCCCGTGGTTATCGTCTCGATCATCGCCGATGCACAAAAGGGTTTCTCCCTCGGGGCCAGCGCCGTGCTGCAGAAGCCGGTCAGCCGCGAAGACCTGCTCAAGGTCATGGAAGACCTCGGATTGGCGCGGGCGAACCATTCGATCAAGGTACTCGTGGTCGATGACGACCCGAAGGCAGTGGAACTGCTGTCGGCCTATCTCGCCGAACCGGGCTACACGGTGCTGCGCGCCTATGGCGGCGATGAAGGCATCGCCATGGCCCGGCATGAGCGGCCCGACCTGCTGGTGCTCGACCTGATGATGCCCGAAGTGAATGGCTTCGACGTCGTCGAAGCGCTCAAGAGCAGTCCCGAGACCGTCACGATCCCCATCGTCGTCGTCACCGCCAAGGCGCTGACCGCGGAGGATCGTGCCACGCTCAACGGTTATGTCGCTGCCATCATGGAGAAGGGCAGCTTCAACCACGGCCGCTTCGCCCGGGAGGTAAAGCGCGCATTGACAGCAAACAGGAGTGCGGAAACATGACGGCAAAAGTGCTGGTGGTGGAAGACACTGCGGCCAATATGAAGCTCGCCAGCATGCTGCTGGGCAAGGCGGGCTACCAGGTGTTCCAGGCGAACAACGCCACGGACGGCATCGCCCTGGCCCGCGAGCATCTGCCCGACCTGATTCTGATGGACATCCAGTTGCCCGGCATGGATGGCCTGACGGCGACTCGCCTGCTGAAGGCGGAGACCGCGACACGAGACATAAAGGTTGTCGCGCTGACCGCCTTTGCCATGAAGGGCGACGAAGAGAAGATGATCGCCGCCGGTTGTGATGGCTACATCGCCAAGCCGATCCAGTACAAGAGCTTTCTCGCGGAGGTGGCGCGGATACTTGCATCGTCTCGCTGCAAACAGGAGGCAATACCATGACGCCACCGAAGAAGATCCTCGTCGTCGATGACGATTCGCGCAACCGCAAACTGGAGGAAACGCTGGTGCGCGCGGGCGGTCATGAGGCGCGTAGTGTCGACTCGGGGCAGGTGGCGCTGGACGCCATTGCGGTCGACCCGCCCGATCTGATCCTGCTCGACCTGATGATGCCGGGCATGGACGGATTCGAGGTGGTGCGGCGGCTGAAGGTCGATCCCGCCACCCGCGATATTCCGATCATCATGGTGACTGCGCTCGACGACGACGGATCGCGCGCGCGTCTGTCCGCCGCCGGCGTGTCGGATTTGCTCACCAAACCGGTGGACCGCTGGGCCTTGCAGGCCTGCATCGACAAGCTGCTGGGAGGCAGCCGTGGAGCCGCTTGACTCGTCCGTCGATCCGCGCAAGACGCTGTCGGAGCTGGAGCGCCTGAACCGGCTCTACGCCATGCTGAGCCACATCAACCGGACCATCGTGCGCACCGATGACCCCCAGGAGTTGTACGCGACAGCCTGCCGCATTGCCATCGAATACGGCGGCTATGCGCTCGCATGGATCAGCCTGCTCGAGCCCGGCAGCGAGCGGGTGGTGCCGGTGGCCTCGGCGGGGGTGATGACGACCGCACAAATGGAAGGCCTCGCCGATGCGTTCGCCGGCCGGGGCGGGCCGACGGTGGATGCCAAACGGGCCGGAAGCCCGGTCATCGTCGATGACACTGGCGGAATGTCCGGCTCCGGGCCATGGCAGGCCATGAAGGAGCTATGGGGCATTCGCTCGGGCGCTTCCTTCCCGATCCGGCTCGAGGGCGACATCATCGGCGCGTTCAATGTCGCTGCCACCGAGACCAACAGCTTCGGTGACCGCGACATCAACCTCCTGGTGGAAGTGGCCGACGATCTCTCGTTTGCACTCGACGGTATTCGCCGTACCGAAAAGCACATGGCCGCCGAGACCAAGATGCGCTACCTCGCCTACTACGATTCCCGGACCGGATTGCCCACCCGCGTACTTTTCGAGGAAAGGCTGGCCGAGGCATGCCGCAACGCGGCG
>Ga0208518_100279_pt1 | contig 16871 bp, 24 predicted proteins | sample LakWasM127_HOW14_2_FD_183937 | JGI IMG/M metagenome (GOLD analysis project Ga0208518, IMG submission 183937) | Freshwater sediment methanotrophic microbial communities from Lake Washington under simulated oxygen tension - Sediment Metagenome... | ecosystem: Environmental > Aquatic > Freshwater >...
AACACTGTTCTTTTTGCGGCATAGAGCAATCCGCTTCGGTACCTTTGATTGCCGGTAGCGAAGGTTATATTTGCGGGGCTTGCGTGTCATTAGCCAATCAGGTGGTAACCAGCTGGAGCCGGAAAAAGGAGCTTTCCGAAATGCAGGGCGCATTGCCCATTCCCGCAAAAATCAAGGAACATCTCGATCGATACATTATCGGCCAGCATCTTGCCAAAGAAATATTGGCGGTTGCCGTGTATAACCATTACAAACGACTCAAGCATGAAAGCGGCGATGCGGGCCTGGGCGAGTTCGACAAGGATGTGGAAATCGGCAAGTCCAACATCCTGTTAATAGGTCCGTCCGGCACCGGCAAGACTTTATTAGCCAGCACTTTGGCAAAAATTGTCGGCGTGCCGTTTGTTATCGCCGATGCGACAACGCTGACCCAGGCCGGTTATGTCGGCGACGATGTGGAAAATATCCTGGTCAGATTGCTGGATGTCGCCGAAGGCAATATGCTCAATGCCGAATGGGGCATCGTTTATCTGGATGAAATCGACAAAATCGCCCGCAGTCCCGAACAGCAAACCGGCACCCGCGATGTGTCCGGCGAAGGCGTGCAACAGGCATTGCTAAGACTGGTTGAAGGTTCGCACGTTAAGATTCCGGCCAAAGGGCGCAATAAGGACGGCGAGACGACTATGGATACGCGCAATATCCTGTTTATCGCCGGCGGTTCGTTTCCGGGCCTGGAAAAACATGTCGAAAAACGCTTGGTGCCGAGCAATTCCGCTATCGGTTTTCATGCCGAAGTGAATAAAACGGCCGAAAAACCGTCATTGGACGATATGCTGAATGCGACACAACCCAGCGATTTACGCAAATTCGGCTTGATCCCCGAGTTTATCGGCCGTTTTCCGGTATTGGCACCCTTGGAAGCGCTTGATGTTGACGCCTTGATCCGGGTTTTGACCGAACCCAAAAATGCGTTGGTGCGTCAGTATCAACAACTGTTTGCTTACGAAGGCGTGGAGTTGAAATTCGAACATGATGCCCTGGCCGAAATCGCCCAAAAAGCCATCGAGCGCGAAACCGGGGCGCGCGGTTTGCGCAGCATCATGGAGCAGATCTTACGTAAAACCATGTTCGATATTCCATCTTCGGATGACGTTGAGCAATGTATTGTCGATGCCGATGTGGTTAAAGGTGAAGGCCAGATCAGGTTGATAAAAAAGACTGAAGCCAAACTTAGGCAGCAGGCTGGATAGAGCGAAATGTAGGGTACGCAAAGCATTAGCTATATGACGCTGGTTCCCAAGCTCCAGCTTCGCGACTCGGGAAGCTGGAGCTTCCCACACTGAATTCCCAAGCTGGAGCTTGGGAACCAGCACAAACTTCGTGTCCTTCGTGCCTTCGTGGTGAATTACCTCGTTCCCACGCGCTGCGTGGGAATGCAGTTAAGGCGCGCTGCGCCAAGAATCACGCGCAGTACACAGTAACAGGGGACGCAGCGCGTCCCTCCATGGCATTCCCACGCAGCGCGTGGGAACGAGACAACAAAAAACGAGAAGCTTATGAAAACCGAAGATAAAATCCGCGCTCAACTGGCAGCCCAGCCGATCATCATTTACATGAAAGGCGTGCCGACCAATCCGCAATGCGGGTTTTCGGCCAAAGCCGTCGGCATACTCGATGCGACCCATATCCCTTACGCTTATGTCAATGTGCTGGAAGCACCGTTTATCCGGGAGAAGTTACCGAGCATTTCCCATTGGCCGACTTATCCGCAGCTGTTTGTTAACGCCGAGCTGGTCGGCGGTTGCGACATTATTGAAGAAATGTCCAACAACGGCAGTTTATTGCCCTTATTAACCGCCGCCGCGCCGAAAAAAGCGGAAGCCGAAAGCGAGGCACTAAGCGTTAGCGAAGTTACGCAATTGGTGCAGCAGGGCATTGACGATGCCAAAGTGATGATCGAAGGCGAGGGCTGCGATTTAACGATCACCGTGGTCAGCGCGCAATTTAACGAGTTAACGATAGTAAAAAAACAGCAGTTGGTTCTGGCAACGTTAAAGGAACCGTTGGCCTCGGGCAAGCTTCATGCGGTCAGCGTTAAAGCGTTTACTCCGGATGAATGGCAGGAAAAACAACAGGCCGGCGGACTGCTGCAAATACAGTTGTAGGAACAGGTCGCTTGTTCCAATTAGGCCAAGGCGATGCCGGTATGGAGACCTTCCCGATTTTAAAAACCTGGAAGGTTTGGCCTGTAACGCTCCCGAACCGGAGAGTAGGCACTATTAAAACACTTAGAGGGGAAAATCATGGCTAAAGTAGGCGTTTTTTTCGGTACGGATACAGGCAATACCCGGCGGATTGCAAAAGACATAACAACGGCATTGGGTTCGGCTATCGCCGCCAAGCCGGTGAATATCCGCAACGCCGCGGTGGCGGATTTGCAGGCGTATGACACCTTGATTTTAGGCACGCCCACTTACGGAGAAGGCCAATTGCCCGGCTTATCCACCGGCAATGCGACAGCCAGTTGGGAGGAGTTTTTACCAACCCTGGCCGGGCAGGACTTCAGCGGTAAAAAAGTGGCGATTTACGGGTTGGGCAATCAAAAAAGCTACCCTATAGAATTTGTCGATGCGATGTTTTATTTGTACGAGCAGTTTAAACAATGCGGCGCGACCCTAATCGGCGCATGGGATACCGAAGGTTATAACTTTAAAAAATCTAAAGCCGTCGTCGATGACCGCTTTGTAGGCTTGGCCTTGGACCAGGAAAACCAAAAAGAGCTTACGCCGGAAAGACTGGATACATGGTTGAAAATGCTGGCGAAGGCTTGGGATTAACGTCCGGATCAGTCATGGCAAACGACCAAGCAAAACCAGCCTGTACGCGCGATGAATTGGATAAAGCCGACTATTTAACGCGGCAAATCCGTTTTAAAAAGCAGCCGGTTTCGGCCATCATTTTCGTGTTTGAAGGCATTGCCTATGCGTATGTCAATCATTGCATGCACATGCACAGACCGCTAAATTGCGAGCAGGACGCCATCTTCGATGAAAGCGGCTTATATCTGCGTTGTTCGATGCACGGTTTTATCTTCGATCCCAAAACCGGAGAGTGCCAAAGTCCGGTTTGTTTCGGCCAACGCTTGCAATCGCTGCGTTTAAAAGAGATTGACGGCACCCTCTATTTTGCCGAAAAGCATCTGACCCTGATCGACTGAACGGTGATAGCGATGATAGAAGAATTAGCTGTGGTGGTGAAAATAGAAAACCATCAGGTCTGGGTTGAAGGCGGACAGAATAGTGCGTGCGGCGGTTGTCTGCAAAAAGCCTCGTGTACCGCCAACGCAATCGGCAGCGTTCTCAAGAAAAAGTCGGTACCGGTCGATAGCGATATTCAACTGAAAACCGGCGATCAAGTCATGGTCGCTATCGATGAAAACCTGCTGCTGCGCGCGTCCCTGTTATTGTATCTGGTGCCGTTAATCGCCTTGTTTACCGGCGCAGGCATGGCCGACTGGTTGTTGCCGGTTGATGCCCGCTACGCGGATTTATGGACTGCCGGCAGCGCCGTATTGAGCTTTATCGTTTCGCTGTGGCTCATCAACAAAGCGCAAAGTCTGTTGATACTGAATTATTACGCCCGGCCTGTCGTCGTCAGGAAGGTCTAACCTCTGATGCCGGTATGAATGTCTGGGCCATTGATAAAGATATTCCGCTTAAGCTGCTGTTATTGGAACTGGTGCATCGTTACGGTGAAAATACCTTGGCGTTGAACAATCAGGAGCAGCATTTTCAAGCTATCGAAATCTGCGCGGTTAACGAACCGGATATTTCCGCCTATATCTACACCTTCGGCCAGAACGCAGGACGTTACGGCATAGACCTGAAATATCCGATTTCCATGCATAACATTGTCGGCGAAAACGAGAACCTGACCTTGGATCAAATCATAGAGATCATCTCCACTCATCTTTTTTCTTAAACCCTGTACAGTATGAATCAAGAACAACACACCGGATTTCGCTATTTTGTCAGTTACAGCGGCGTCAAACTGCCGTTAAAGCTGGTCAATGAAATAACTGGAGACAGTTTAAATAATCGCAACACGTATTATCGCAGCCGTTTTGATGACCAGGGCAGAATGCTGCTTTGCCAGAAAGTGGTTTATGGCGAGGTCGAATCCGAGCATGAGTATCAATATTACGATGACGGCGTTTTAAAGCATGCGCAAATAACCGAGGACGATGAAGTGCGCGAGATTCACTTTAATGAGTCGGGCGAGATGGTGTGACTCCATAGGCATCAATTTAAGAGATAACACCACGAAGACACGAAGAAAAAACCAAGGTAGAAACTTCGTGATCTTCGTGTCTTCGTGGTGAATTAATCATGTTATTGATTGAATATATTTAAGCTGGGATAACTTTACGAAACGTTAAGTTGATGCGTCCCTCCGCCACATTTTGATCGATTGGAACGCTGTGCAGCCAATGGTGTTGAAAAGTCGGCTGCATAATCAATAAGGTGCCGCTACGCAATAATACCCGGCCGTTTTCCGACGATTGTTTATGCCGGAATTCGAAGTGGCGTTTCGCGCCGAACGTCAATGACGCGATAAAGGGTTGCTCGCCCAGTTCCGGCTCATTATCCGAATGCCAACCGACATAATCATTGCCGTTTCGATACAGATTAACCAATACCGAGTTAAAGGAGAAATTTAAGGTCGACTCGATTTTGGCTCTAATCTCCGATAGCAACGGAGTCCATGATCGGGTTTGCAACAGGTTGTTACTGTAGCTGTAGCGAATGCCCGGATCGGCATGCCAGGTTTGTAATCGGGGCAGGGTAAATTGCCGTCCGGCGACCGTATATCGATTATCGGGCCAATCGTGTTCATGCAGTAAACGCCGATAGATGCGTTCGCATTCGGCGGCATCGTAAAAGTCTTCAATGATCTCCAGCTCGGAGCCGTGCGCCATCGACTTACGCTTCGGATTGCATGTTAATGTGAGTTGCCAGGGCGGTGTCCATCGTCGTCACATGCAGTCCGAACCACTGCGGGAGGCGGTCTTTGACAAACGAACGGCCAAAAGCAATCAGGCCTTTATCGACCCGCGATTTAAATTGTTTGAACTCCCCGAGAACACGCAGGTGTTCGCCTTTGTGATCGGTCACTCCCGGAAAGGAAAACTGCTGCATCAACTGGTTTTCACGATCAAAATGCTGTTCGGTCTGTTCGTATAATTGCTGGAACAAGGCCGGGAAAGTCGCGTTATCGGCGGTATCCAGCTTGTTTAGCAGGCTGATAAATTCATCATGATCGTTATCGATCAGTTCATAGCCGACGATAGGCGTGGCGGCTTTTTCAATGATTGTCATTTTGTGTTTTCCTCATTTTTACGTGCTACGACACTGCCATTAAGTTAATGATTTTAGTGAGCGCTGGTTTCCAAGCCGGAGCTTGGTAACCAGCGTAATCAAGTCGGATGAGTCATGTTGCTCGATTCGAAACGTCCTATCTGTGTCAAAACGTTGCACGTTAGACCTTCCAGGTTTTAAAAACCTGGAAGGTCTGCATAGCGCATGTTTTTCGATTGACGACAGCCCGCAGACACTTGTGCATAAAGACGAGCGCGGCGCGTGGGAATGAGGGTAAATTCCGCTCCCCATTCGACAAGCTCAGGGCGAACCGGCTTTTGGAATGCTCAACTATGGTCTTTAGGCTAATCCAAACGATAGCCTTCCTCCATCAAGACGCGTCTTACCACCGGGCGTTCAAGCATCAAGCGATAGTGTTTCAGGCAATTTTCCGGCAGCGTAATCCCGGTTTTATAGGCCCAAAATTCAACATAAAACAAAGCCGCATCGGCGATGCCGAAAGAACCCATGACATAGCCTTCAGTCGGCAAACCGTCATTAATGACGGCAAAGCTTCGCGTAACGATGTCCATGCCTTGAGCTCTCGCGGCTTCAAAATCGGCTTCGTTGACCGCGAACCGGTCGGTCGTAAAAATTCTGGCAAAACCCTGGCCATGAACGGTGCCGACAACGTAATCCATCAACTCGATAACACGCGCGTCGCCATCCGGGTCGCCGGGCAACAGTTTGGCTTTGGGGTAGCTTCGCGCCAGCCAATAGGCGATCGCTTGAAATTCCGTCAATGCAGTGCCGTCGTTGCGCACCAGCGTCGGGATGGTCGCTTTCGGGTTTACGGCAAGATAGTCCGGCGTATTTTGATCCCCAGCCATTAGATTCACGAGATGCGCTTCGAAAACCAAGTCGAGCTCTTCCATTAAAATATGGATGCCTGTCGTGCAGGAGCCGGGCGTTAAATACAATTTCATTCGATTTTCCTGTGGGTTTTGAACGGACTGCGCTACCTGCATTCCAGAAAATAAGCATTAAGCGTTAACGCAAAGTTTTGCCAAAGCCCGGCGATGTCCCGCATCACCGCGTTAAGGTAAGTTTTGTCCGGTTTATGTTCGTCGGGAAAATTGGATAAGGCGCAGGAGGTGCGGTGTTTATCGATGACAAACAGTAAGAAGTCGTCGGCGAAGCCGTTAAAAGCGCCCAGCGCTTGCCGGGTTAAGTCCGATAATCCTTGATTAACCGGGCTCGCGGCGCTATCGAACGGCAGCGTTTTCACAAAGGCCAGCGCCTCGTCATAAGCCTGTTCCAAAACGGTCAGCACATTGCGTTGCAAGCAGCCGTCCCATTGTTGCCGCGAAAGGTCTTGGGCAAGCAACTGCGCGTATTGTTTTTGCAACACCGGCTTTCGTTCGGCGATATAGCGGTGCAATTGAGCGATGCTGTCGGCGTTGGTCATCATTAATGCCCTTCGGATATGGTCGGTAATAACTTCCCGAAACATAAACTCATCGTTTCCACGCTCTGCGTCACTGCCATTAAGTTAAGAAAAAAGCTCCCTGTCCTGCGCGCTAGTTCCCAAGCTCCTGCTTGGGAATTCAGTACGGGAAGCTCTAGCTTCCCGGCTCGCAAAGCTGGAGCTTTGCTCACTGGGTTCCCAAGCGGGAGCTTGGGAACCAGCGTATCTCTTAACTTAATGGCAGTGACGCTCTGCGTGGGGACCATTAATGTCCTTCGGTTAAATGCGACGGAAGCATTAATTCAATTTCTCCAACAAGCCCGGCTTAATCTGCTCCAGCCAGCCGATAATCCGGGTTGTGGTCATTTCGGGTTGGCTATGATGATCCAGCACCAGGCCGACAAACTTATTGTCGATAACCGAGTGCGAGCGGCTGAAATGGTAGCCTTCGGTGCTCCAGGCTCCGATAACCTCCGCGCCGTAAGCCACACAGTGCTGATACAAATGAATCAGCGAACTGGCAAAGCGATCGTAATATTTTTGTTGATTGCCCAAACCGAACAGCGCAATTCGCTTTCCGGATAAGTCGGCATCATCGAGGCGGAATAAAAATTCTTCCCAGTTCCCTTCTTCGCTGCCTGTGGTTCTGCCGGGCAATTCGCCGACCCCATAACTGGGCGCTCCCAGAATCAGGGCTTTATATTGCAATAGTTCCGACACTCGGGCTCGATTCACATTAGCCGGTTCGCTGGCAATGTCATCGCCTAAAACCCGGTACATGATCTGGGCCATCGCTTCCGTCATGCCTGTCTCTGTGCCGTAAAATATTCCGATCTTGTTCATAATGAAACCCAAGTTAGTCGTCGGTTAATGCACAGCAATATTTAAACCAACACCTACTTTAGTGGGCAGAAGCCGCCGTTGGCGCGTTCCGGAATAAACCTGCTGAGAGAGCCGTTGGTCATCTTAGTAACAATACGGCCGAAAAGTGGGCGGGTTTGTTACAAAACAACGACGCACAAGGGTGGCTTGGACACACGACCAGGGTTTGCCATCTCCTCGCCCTATCAATGACTTAGGCTTATTTTTTACGCTTTCAAGCAATGCGCTACATGTCTGGCATCATAATTGATGCTTTATAAGCACTATGGATTTGGAAGCTGAACATTATGACCACCTACGCCATCGGCAATGTAAAAGGCAATTACCGGTTACTGGTAAAATTACTGGAGAAAATCCAGTTTGATCCGGACAACGATTGCTTATGGTTTACCGGCAATTTAGTCAATGAAGGGCCGGAGTCTTTGGCTGTGCTCAGGTTGGTCAAGGACTTGGGCAAAAAAGCCGTTACGGTGCTGGGCAATCAGGAGTTGCACTTGTTGGCATTAGCGGAAGGTTTCGCACAACCCGAAGCGGGCGATACGCTGGGTGACATTCTTAACGCCCCGGATCGGGACGAACTGTTAAAGTGGCTGCGTCGTCGGAGCCTCATTCATCACGACTCCAAAATCAACTTCACATTGGTACATGCGGGCATCCCGGTTGAATGGAGTTTTAGCCAGGCGTTAACCTTTGGCTATGAAGTTGAATCGGCACTATCCCAAAATAATTACATGGCTTTACTCGAAAACAGGGAGCAAGGCCAATCCCGTTGGCACGCGAAACTCAGGGGCTGGAAACGGCTGAGTTTTATTATCAATGCCTATACCCTGATGAAATATTGCGACGGGCAAGGCAAACTGGATTTCAATGCCGGCGGTGCGGTAGGAACTCAGGCTGAGGGCTTGGCGCCTTGGTATCGGTTGCCCGACCGTCTTACGTCCAGTTTGAATATCATTTTTGCCGATGATGCTGATTTTGAAGACGACATTTTTCCCGGCATTTATCCTTTATCAAGCCGAGGACAGCTATCCGCATTGAAGTTGGCGGCAAGGCCTGAAAGAACCAGCATAGCCTGCTCGGAAGAGCTATTGGGCAAAGGAATACCCGGTTTATTTACGTGATAATGTTATGCGGGATGTTTTATCTCTTTTGACTGGGTATTAAAAATTATTGCACATCTTCTTGCAAATATGACCAATGATGAGTTTTAAACTTTACTCAAAATCATCGAACATTGTTATTTATGTTAACTCCGAGGTAATTCGCTATGGCAGCTAACGACCCAGACTGTGTCAAAACGCAGAAAGAAATTCCGTCGTTTTTGAGCATCCCGCTTTTTTAAAGCGTGTTCGTGATCATTACGTATCGCAGACGTTGTCCCGCAGGACATACATATTCGTTGGTATGGGCATCGTAAATAAAGTCGGCCTTGTCAAACCTTCCCGCCGCCTTGGCACCTGATGTTTTACATTTAGGTGCCAAAGCGGTAATACCCGCTTCATGGCAGGCGAGAATTTCTTCGCTATTAAAATAACCGCGATCGGCAATAACCGATAGATCTTCTGTACCGGTTGCTGTTCGTGCCTGTTTAGCCATTGACGATAGCTGGTCTCGGTCACTCCCCTTATTCGTTACTTCGTGGGCGACAATCAGGTGATGTTTCGTATCGACCGCCGTCTGAACATTGTAACCAACAATACCCGCACCTCTTGATTTCATGGAACGCGCATCGGGATCGGTCAGGGAAATTTGTTTATCGGGTGTCTTGTTAAGTTGGACTTCAATTTCCTTAAGAGCTTTCATCTGCTCTTTGAGAGCTGCGATTTTATCGTGTAGACGCTCAGATTTGGCTTTTGCAACAGTCGGTTCTTGTTGATCAGCGGTATCGAGTGCGGTTAGATACCGATTGATGCTCGACTCAATTTTTTCCATCCGCCGTTGCGACTTGGCGCTGGTGAAGTTCCGGTCCCGGTTATTAACGGCTTTAAATTTGCTGCCGTCGATAGCGACTAAGGATTCTGCGAATAACCCCAGCTTTTGGCATAACACGACAAACTGACGGCACACGCTTCGTATCGTCTTGCCGTTTTCTTTGCGGAAGTGGGCAATGGTTTTAAAATCGGGGGGGGCAGACGCTCAGTGAGCCACATGAGTTCGACATTGCGTTGCGCTTCTTTTTCAAGCCGTCGGCTGGATTGGATGCGGTTCAGGTAACCGTAGATGTAAATTTTCAGGAGAATGGCGGGATGATAAGCGGGTCTTCCGGTGGCTGCTGGCTCTATACCTTCAAATCCTAGCTGGCCCAGGTCAAGTTCATCGACAAACACATCAACGATGCGAACGGGATTGGTATCAGTAATGTAGTCGTCGATGCTTTCAGGCAACAACGTGATTTGTGTACGGCATTCGCCTTTAATGAAACGTTTCATCTAATCGCTCCAAGCAAAAACGTGGCGCTTGTTATATCAAGTGACGCGTTTTGACACACTCTGGACCCTTAGCGGACCTAGGACTGAGGTGCTTCCGACGCTGCTCTTGGCTTATTCATATATGAAGTGTATACTATACATATACGAATCGTACATGGAGAAACCAATGGGCATTGTAAACATAGATGATGATTTGCACGATCAGGTGCGCAGGGCGACCAAAGTATCGTGTCGTTCGATCAATGCGCAGGCCGGCTATTGGATCAGGGTCGGCATGCTGTGCGAGACCAATCCGACGCTCAGTTTCAACGAGATCATCAAGCGCGAGCTTAGTTCCGCAGGCGTTTCGGCCAAGCCACTGGCTGTGAGTGAAGCATGACGAAGCAACCTCAGGAGCTGGCGTTGCTGGCCGAATCTGGCCGGCTGCTAGCGTCCGTGTTCGGGCTGCTGGATAGAACCTCGCTCGCCGGCATGTCGACACTTCAGATCGATGAAATGGTCGAGCAATTTATCGTCCATGATCTCCAGGCCCGACCAGCAAGCAAGGGCCAATATGGCTATGGGTTTGCGTTGAATTCTTCGGTGAATGATGTGGTCTGCCATGGCGTTCCATCGCAATCCAACGTGCTTCGGGACGGGGACATCGTCAATTTCGACATCACGCTTGAAAAGAACGGCTATATCGCAGATTCCAGCAAAACCTATCTCGTTGGTGAGGTAAACCTAGCCGCTAAGAGGTTGGTCCAGACCACCTACGAAGCCATGTGGAAGGGCATCCGGGCGGTTCGCCCGGGCGCGCGGCTCGGAGACATCGGCTGGGCGATCGAACGTCATGCCAAGCGAAATGGCTATTCTGTGGTGCGTGAATATTGTGGTCACGGCATCGGCCGGGAGATGCATGAGGAACCGCAGGTTCTGCACTTCGGAAAGCAGGGAACTGGCCTCGCCCTCCGTGAGGGCATGGTTTTCACAATCGAGCCGATGCTCAATCGAGGCGGACGGAGTGTGAGAACTGAGGCTGACGGTTGGACTGTTGTGACGAGAGACGGGTCGCTTTCCGCACAGTTCGAGCACACCGTTGCCGTTACAGCTTCCGGCGTATCAGTGCTGACCTTACGTCCCGACGAACTAGGCATGATTAGCAAGACGAAGGTTGTAGCCTGAGTGACCGCTACTGGCCCAGGCTGTGTCAAAACGTAAAACTCCCAATTCTGGTGGAAATAATCAACTGATTATTGCCTGAATATCTCTAAGAAGTGGTAGCGATCAATATGGTTTTGCCATGTTATGAAGGGTAAGGGGAGTAAAATTCACTACTGAAGTTTCTGTTTGTGCGTTTTGACACGGCCTGGGCCGAAAATCGACATTGCCCTCTTTCAATACCCGATACTATCAACCACGACACGTTTTGGATAATTGATTGTTTTGGATTTCTGTTCCTCCCCCTACGATGTTATAGTCCGAGAAAATTCACACGATATTTGATCATGATCGGATTTATTCTTTGCAGCGTGTCTCTGGCGGCTCTGGTACAGAACCAAAACCAATTTCTACCGCTACTTGCCACGCCGGTAGCTTTGGGCGTCGGCTTGGCGCTGATGGCTGCCAGTCTGCTGGCAGGCTATTTTAAAAAAGCCTCCACCGTTATTTGGCACGACGGATTTGCCACCAGCGGCCTGTTAGTCTGGTATGCGTACTGGATGCAGGAGTTCAACTACGATGCGCCGATGTTCTTTTTCTTCCCGCTGTATTTCGCGTTGTTAACCTCGATTGTGACGCTAACCTTGATCAACAAGAGTGAATATTTCGACCTGGAATCTATCCGGCACCTGCGACACCTGGAAAAAAACAGCTATTTTAATATCGGTACGATTGTGGTGTTTGTGCTGATTAGTCTGCTGATTACCCGCCACTACATGCTTTACCCGATAGCGATGACGTTTTTCATAATCCGTCATACGATGACCGCCTGCCTGGAAATTATCGACAGCTGATACCTGTGTTTGCAGGGCAGGGCGAACCCAGCTGTAGTCGCGCCGGTCTCTTATTCTCCCAATGATTTAACGCGATGCCGGAAACGCTGCAAGGCCTCGCTTTCCATTATAATGTCGGCTCTTTCCCCGATATTTCTTGAGCCATGCCTAACAACGCACCCTTTCAACGAGCCGCAGACGCCCCGCCTTTGCCCACCGGTATTGTTAAGTTTATTGTGTACTGCTTAGCCGGTTTTCGCGGTTGGATTTTTCTGATGATGCTTTTGGAAACCGGGCAGGCGGCATGCAGTATTCTGGTGCCTTATGCGATTAAAGCCATTATGGACGGCGTGACTCATTTGTCAGGCGCGACGGTGCTGGAGAGTCTACGCGGGCCGTTGTTGCTGTTGGCCGGTTTGAACGTAGCGGAAATCCTGTTTAGCCGGGGGAGCGGCGCGGTGTTGATTATCATGGGGCCGCGCTTGCGCCAGCGCACTACAAAAGCCTTGTACGCCTATCTGCAATATCATGCGCCGCGTTATTTCGGCAGTCATTTTGCGGGCGCGTTGGCCCATCGCATCAGCGAAACGGCGATGAGCGTCAATCACACGACATGGTCGGTGCTGTGCGATTTCTGGCCCATTCTGGTCACTTTTGCGGTTTCCATCGCGCTGCTATTCAACGTGCATCAAGGCTTGGGCCTGTTGGTCGCGGGCTGGGTGTTCGCGTATGTAAGCCTTTCGTATTGGCTGGCGACGCGCTGTCAGCCTTATGCGCAGGGTTACGCGGCGACTCGCAGTCTGGTAAACGGCAAGATTGTCGATGCGGTAACCAACATCCTGAATGCCAAGTTGTTTGCACGCCTGCATTTTGAGCGGGAGTTTCTGGACGGTTTTTTGGAAACGGAAGTCCAGGCCGGGCGTCGCACTTTTTGGTATATGGAACGGGTGCGCTGGTTCCAGTTTACTGCCGCCGCCCTGCTCAAAGTCGGCACGGTGTACTATGCGTTGACGTTGTGGGACAGCGGTTTGATCGGCGTCGGCGACTTCACCATGAGCATCGGGCTGGCCTTACTGATTATCAGCGATGCGCGCAATCTGACCCGGCGCTTTTTGGAGTTTTTCGAATATGTGGGCAATGTCGCAAACGGTGTGGAAACTATCGTTCAGCCGCATGAAATTGTCGATGTGCCGGGTGCGTTGCCGCTGGAAATCAGCCAGGGTCGGATTGAATTTCGTAATGTGTGTTTCGGTTATGAGCCGGGTCAGCCGGTGTTCGACGGCTTGAATGTCGTCATCGAGCCGGGGCAGCGGGTCGGGCTGGTCGGCTTTTCCGGTTCCGGAAAATCGACTTTCGTCAGCCTGATGTTGCGCAACTATCAGCTGCAAAGCGGCCGGATCCTGATTGACGGCGTGGATATTCAGCAGGTTTTGCTGGATTCGCTGCATGAGCAGGTGAGTTTGATCCCGCAAGATCCCAGTTTGTTTCATCGCAGCCTGAAAGAAAATATCGGTTACGGTCGCTTGGCGGCGGACGATGCGGCTATTGAAGCGGCGGCGCGCATGGCGCATGCCGATGAGTTTATCAAGGCGATGCCTGAGGGTTACGATTCCCTGGTCGGCGAGCGCGGGGTGAAATTATCCGGCGGCCAGCGTCAGCGCATTGCGATTGCACGGGTGATGTTGAAAGACGCGCCGATTCTGATTCTGGATGAAGCCACGTCCAGTCTGGATTCGGTCACCGAGCTTACCATTCAGGAAAACCTCGACCGCGCGATGGGCCGCAAGACAGTCATTGCCATTGCGCACCGTTTGTCTACGATTGCGCATTTGGACCGGATTCTGGTATTCGATCAAGGACGCATCGTAGAAGACGGCGGACATGATCAGCTCTTGGCGCAGCAAGGTGTTTATTATCGTTTGTGGACTATGCAGGCGGGCGGATTCTTGCCGGAACGAGAGGAAAGCGTAACCCGCTGAACGGTTCAGCATCGAACAAGGATTAAACCAATTATTTTGTTAATGACCGGTTCAGATTCGCTGTAGTATTCTTTAGCCTCAAATCACAATTCATTGAAGGATGCTCACATGCGAAACAAAGCGATTTTATTCGGTTCATTTTTATTGGTTTCCAGCTCAGTGTTTGCCGAGCAGGGTTTGCTCGAAGGTGTGGCAAAACAAGCGGCTAAAGATACCGCTACAGTCGTAGCGCCGGACGCTGTTAAAAAGGCCGAGTCTGCCAACCAAACGCTGGAAAATGCCAAAAATTTAAAAAAAGGCGTAGAAAACGCGCCTGATGCAGTTAAAGATCAATTGAAAGAAACGCTGAAGGAATCAGTTGAGAAAAAGGTCGATCAAGCAACGCCGGAAGAGACAAAAAAAGCCGTTGAAGTATTAAAAGCCGGTAAAGAAAAGGTTGAAAGTGCGCCCAAATCCACTAAGGCAGTCAAGAGCAAAGTTAAAGCAAAAGCCGCTGAAAAGGCGCTGGATCTGTTGCGTTAATCTTCGACCAAGGTCGGCTTTATGTCGTGTAAAAAAATGCGTATAAGTCTGTAAATACGCGGCATAAATGATCTTGCTTTCCCTGAATGGCCGCAGCGAAATCTGCGGCCATTTTCATTTTTAAGGCCGTATCGGTATTAGCGGGTATTACGTTTTACTTGCACTTGCAACGGCGTATCTGATCAGAAATTCCGGTATCCGTTGTTCCAGCCAATACTCCGGTTTAAAGGGGATTAACCCTGAGATGAAGCCAACATGGCCGCCGTGTTGGGTCAATTCCAATTGTACACAGGGCGATATTTCATCCGGCTTAGGCAGCACTTCTTGGGTCATAAACGGATCGTCAACGGCCTGGATCACTAACGTGGGCACCGAGATCGATTTGAGATATTGCCTGGAACTGGAACGCCGGTAATAGTCGTGTACATCGTTAAAACCATGCAATCTGGCCACGACCCGATCGTCGTATTGCCAGAACGAGTTGATTGTCGACAAATCGCCCAGTTCCTTGATCTTCATGGCTTCTTGAGCTTGACCTATGCTTTCAAGATGCAGCAGTTTGACGCGCATATAGGCTTTTAACTCTCTCAGTAAATTGAAGCGATAGAAGGTTGAAAAACCGTTATCCAGTTTTGTCGCGCAAATTCCCAACAGCAACGGTACCGAAACCGCGACAGCGGCAAACAGATTTAACCGGTCGCCTTGTTCGCCCAGCCACTTTAAAACCACATTGCCGCCTAATGAAAAACCTACCACGCCTAAAGGCGTTTCGGGTTCGCATTGGCGCAAGGTTTGATACAGAAAATCAATGTCTTCCGTTTCGCCTGAATGGTAACAGCGCGCTTTGTTATTGGATGCGCCGCTACAGCCGCGGAAATTAAGCGCCGCACTGCGAAAGCCTTGTTTGAGCAAGACGCTTTGCAAGCCTTTGATATAGCCCGATTGCGAGCTGCCGGTTAAGCCGTGGATCAGCATAATCAGCGGCTGCTTGCCGGTTCCGCAATAATCGATGTCGATAAAATCATGATCGGGAGTCGTTAACCTTTCGCGGCGATAATCAGGCGGATTAGGCGTTGTTCTTAATAAGGCCGGATAAAGCGTCTGTAAATGGCTATTGCATAACCACCACGCGGGCTTGAAGGTTGTTTTGGTAAGCATGGATTATAGAATTCCGTAACAGGGATGCCTGATTGTAATACCATTCGCGAACAATCAATTAATCTTGGCGGTTACCGATATGAAAAAAGTAGTTATTTACAATCACGGCAAAGACAGCATACCTTGGGGCGAAAAGACCATCCAATTTGCCGAGGTTGCCAAAAGCTACGGCTATGCGTTTGAAAGTCCGAATTACCAAGAACACTCGGATCCTGATAAGCGGGTTGAACAACTGCTGGCGATGGATTTATCCGGCTACGATGAAGTCGTATTAATCGGCTCCAGCATGGGCGCTTATGTTGCAACCGCGGCCTCGGAATCGATTAAACCCACGGGGCTTTTCCTGTTGGCGCCTGCGTTTTATCTGCCCGGCTACCGGCAAACCGAGTTTACACCGATGGCTGAGGATATTAGGGTATTTCACGGCTGGCAGGACGATATTGTTCCACCGGAAAATGCCTTTCGGTTTTGCCGAAAGCATCGCATCCGTTTGAATCTATACGATACCGATCACCGGATGCTCAGTGCGATGCCAGAGTTAATTGATGAATTCAGCCGGTTTTTGGCCGGGTTTGGCGGGTGATGGCTTTATAAAGTTGAGTTTTAGAGCTGACGGCCGCATATCGTCAATAACCAAACTTAACAACAAGGCCTCCCATGACTACTTTGCACATTGTTTGCCCCCACTGCCATGCGGTAAATCGTATAGCGTCCGAGCGCTTGAGCCAACATCCCCGTTGCGGTCAATGCAAAGAGGCTTTGTTTACCGGGCATCCTTTGGAATTAACCGGCCGGAGTTTTCAACAGCACATTGCCCGTAATGATATTCCTGTGGTGGTCGATTTCTGGGCGTCCTGGTGCGGGCCGTGCAAGATGATGGCTCCAGCCTATGCCCAAGCGGCGCTTACGCTTGAACCCAAGGTGCGTTTGGCCAAACTCAATACCGAGCAGGAACAGGATATTGCCGCGCAATTTAATATTCGCAGCATTCCTACGCTGGTGATATTCAAAGCCGGTCGCGAAATAGCCCGCATGTCAGGCGCGATGAGCGCCGCGGATATTGTGCGTTGGGTCAACAGTCATCTTTGAATCCGGTAATA
>Ga0208518_100291_pt1 | contig 16200 bp, 17 predicted proteins | sample LakWasM127_HOW14_2_FD_183937 | JGI IMG/M metagenome (GOLD analysis project Ga0208518, IMG submission 183937) | Freshwater sediment methanotrophic microbial communities from Lake Washington under simulated oxygen tension - Sediment Metagenome... | ecosystem: Environmental > Aquatic > Freshwater >...
CGAATGCGGCCGCCGGAACTCATGCAAAGGCCGCGCGCGCCGGGGTGGTTGGTAGATTGGTCGAGTGGCACGAGGCTAAAACCCAGCCACGCGCCACTCACCAAACCCCAGCGGTTGATTGTGATGCTGGCCCCGCCGCCGGTGCGGCTGACTTGAACTCGGGCGGGGGCATCTATGCGCTGAAGGATGGGCTCTGCGCTATCGCATTTACCGTTGTCATTGGTGTCCTGGCAGACAAGCCAGCCGCAATCCCAATCGCGCTTGTCGGTGGCGGTGGTGCAGCCGTTGGTATTGTTCGGTAGTTTGTGGATAGCGACTTGCCCGCCGCGTTTGATGGCTTCAGATCGGGCAAGGTAGAGGCTAGATTGGAGACTCTCAACAGCCTGACGTACGCGCCAGCTCTCAATCAATGGGGTGAAGCTGGGGGCTGCCAGGGCAGCAAGAATGGCCATAATTCCCAACGCCACCATTAATTCAATAACAGTGAAACCAGAGGCGTAAAGCCAGGGTTTTGTCAATGGTGTACGAAGCGGGCGCATGGCGGTTCTCGGCTGGCTTTGTCCGGGCGATTAAGCGGGGCAGGCAGCGCCTTGCTTCATTTGCACGATGCGACCCCCACCGGCTACGCACAGTCGAATGGCGCTGATGTCCGTATCGTCTTTGCCGTCGGGTTTGAGCAAAATATCCATTGCGGCTGGAGCACCACCGCTGGTTTCCGAGAGCATGCCCCAGCGGTCTGCATACAGTTGCGTTTTGCTGTTGCTTTGGGTCAGGGTGACTTTTTTGGGCGCGGCATTCACTTGCAGGTCTGTCGTTGCGCCGTTTTGAGTGTGAGTCACCTTCCAGCCTGTGCCCCATCCACCCGTGGCATCGACAATGACGCCGCCCCCGCGCTTGATGGCTTCGGATCGGGCGTAGTACAAGGTGGAAGTCAAGTCTTCGGCCGCTTGGCGCACGCGCCAGCGTTCGATCAGTGGGCCAAAACTGGGCGCGGCCAGTGCGGCCAGAATGGCGACGATGGCGATAACCACCATCACTTCAATAAGCGTGAAGCCGCGAATCTGGTGCTTGCGGTCTTGCGCTCGAAGCGGTGGGGGAAAATTACTGGCAGACATGCATAGCATCCTAATTAGTTGCCGGTCTTCGAGGATATCTAGCCGATCAGTGGCTGATTGGCATGGCTGAACGGTATTTAGCGCCGCGTAAAACCCCGGCACGCGCCCGCATCTGGCAGCCCCCGGCATTCGCGGTACAAACGCCGCTCGCGCTCGGCCCGGCTCTCCTCGGAGGAGCTGGGGCGGGAGTTGGCCTTGCCGCCCCTGCCGGAAGTGGCATGGCTGGCGGTGGCTTTGTGCCCTTTGTGCTTTTTGGCCTGAACGTCCTGGGGCATGGCGAGCCCGCACAGGAGCAAGGCGGCGGCGGTAAAGGAGGCAATGCGTGCGGAAGAGGCGGGGGCTCGCAGAAAATGGGATGGACTTGGCATGGGGCTCCTTCGGTTCAAGCATGGGTTTGATTGCGGCGAAAACTCGGGCGCGGAAGCTGCGATGCTGCCGTTCGCCCTGTGCCTTGGGTATGCGAGCATTCCCGTAGAGTGCCCTGCCGTGTACAATTGGACGGTTTTGCATGGTGCAAGACGCACGCGGGCAACCCTTCCAGCTGCCCGCGCAAGTAAAACCAGTGCCGCTCTGCGTTCGCGCGATCCGTTCGAGCTATTGCCGGCCATATTTCAGGAAATTCCCCAATGATCGCATCCTCCATCAAGGCCGAGGTCGTCAAGGCCAATGCCCGCGCCGCCAACGATACCGGTAGCCCAGAAGTGCAAGTGGCACTGCTGACGGCCCGCATCAATGAACTGATGCCTCACTTCAAACAGCACGCCAAGGACCACCATGGTCGCCGTGGCCTGCTGCGCATGGTGAGTCGCCGCCGCAAGCTGCTTGACTACCTCAAGGCCAAGGACGGCGAGCGCTATGTGGCGCTGATCGCAAAACTGGGCCTGCGCAAGTAAGCGCTGGGCCATGCAAAAACGCCTGGGTTAGCACGCTAGCTCAGGCGTTTTTTACTTTGCTGGTGGTCCTTGCAGATCGAAGCTGTGTCATTCCACTGAAGTTCCGCGTGCGGTTTCACTGGAATGGCATCGTGTTCTAAAAGGGCTCTAGCGCTTGCTGGTGGTACGCTGTCAGCTATACAAACAGGAGCAAACATGAGCATTTTCAACAAAGTCAGCAAGACGTTTCAATGGGGCGACAAGACCGTCGTCATGGAAACCGGCCAAGTGGCCCGCCAGGCGTCTGGCGCGGTGCTGGTGAACATCGACGACACCGTGGTGCTGGCCACCGTGGTGGCCTCCAAGTCGGCCAAGCCGGGGCAGGACTTCTTCCCGCTCACGGTCGACTACATCGAGAAGACCTACGCCGCAGGCAAGATCCCCGGCAGCTTCTTCAAGCGCGAAGCCAAGCCCAGCGAGCACGAAACGTTGACCAGCCGCCTGATCGACCGCCCGATCCGCCCGCTGTTCCCCGAAGGCTTCTACAACGAAGTGCATGTGGTGATCCACACGGTGTCGCTGAACCCCGAGGTGGATGCCGATATCGCTGCGTTGATTGCATCGAGCGCGGCGCTGGCTATCTCTGGCATTCCCTTCAACGGCCCGATCGGCGCGGCGCGGGTGGGTTACATCAACGGCGAATACGTGCTCAACCCCGGTCAGACGGCTCGCAAGAGCAGCCAGATGGACCTGATCGTTGCCGGCACGGAAGCTGCCGTGCTGATGGTCGAATCCGAAGCGCAGCAGTTGCCTGAAGACGTGATGCTGGGCGCCGTGGTGTTTGGCCATGAGCAGGGCAAGATCGCCATCAATGCCATCCACGAGCTGGTGCGCGATGCCGGCAAGCCGATGTGGGATTGGGCGGCCCCCGCCAAGGACGAGGCGCTGATCGCCAAGGTCGGTGCACTGGCCGAAGACAAGCTGCGCGCCGCTTACCAGATTCGCAACAAGCAGGCCCGCACCCATGCGTGCCGCGAAGCCTATGCCGTGGTCAAGGCCGATCTGAAAGAGGCCGGCGTTGAATTCGACGCGGTCAAGGTCGAGGGCATGCTGTTCGACATCGAAGCCAAGATCGTGCGCAGCCAGATTCTGTCGGGCGAGCCGCGCATCGACGGGCGCGACACGCGCACCGTGCGCCCCATCGAAATCAGCACCAGCGTGCTGCCCCGCACCCACGGCTCGGCGCTGTTCACGCGCGGCGAGACGCAGGCGCTGGTGGTGTCCACCCTGGGCACCGAGCGCGACGCACAGCGCATCGACGCGCTGATGGGCGAGTACGAAGACCGTTTCCTGTTCCACTACAACATGCCTCCCTTTGCCACTGGTGAAGTGGGCCGCATGGGCTCGACCAAGCGCCGCGAAATCGGCCACGGGCGCCTGGCCAAGCGTGCGCTGGTCGCCGTGCTGCCGAGCAAGGAAGAGTTCCCCTACACCATGCGCGTGGTGTCGGAAATCACCGAATCGAACGGCTCGTCGTCCATGGCGTCGGTCTGCGGCGGTTGCCTGTCGCTGATGGACGCTGGCGTGCCCATGAAGGCGCATGTGGCCGGCATTGCCATGGGTCTGATCAAGGAAGACAACCGCTTTGCCGTGCTGACCGACATCCTGGGTGACGAAGATCACCTGGGTGACATGGACTTCAAGGTGGCGGGCACTACAGCCGGCATTACCGCGCTGCAGATGGACATCAAGATCCAGGGGATCACCAAGGAAATCATGCAGGTCGCCTTGGCGCAGGCCAAGGAAGCGCGCATGCACATCCTGGGCGAGATGCAAAAGGCCATGGGCGAAGCCAAGACCGAGGTGAGCAGCTTCGCGCCCAAGCTCTACACCATGAAGATCAACCCCGAGAAGATCCGCGACGTGATCGGCAAGGGTGGTTCGGTGATTCGTGCGTTGACCGAAGAAACGGGCTGCCAGATCAATATCGACGAGAGTGGTGTCATCACCATTGCGTCGACCGACAGCGAACGCGCCGAAGAGGCCAAGCGCCGCATCGAGCAGATCACGGCGGAAGTCGAAATCGGCAAGATCTATGAAGGCCCAGTCACCAAGATTCTCGACTTTGGCGCGCTCGTTAACCTGCTGCCCGGCAAGGATGGGCTGCTGCACATCAGCCAGATCGCCCACGAGCGTGTCGAGCGTGTGAGCGACTACCTGACCGAGGGCCAGATCGTCCGCGTCAAGGTGCTGGAGACGGACGAAAAGGGCCGTGTCAAGCTGTCGATGAAGGCGCTGGCGGAGCGCGGCAACGGCGGTGGCGAGCGCCAGGCGCCGGCAGAGCGCGGCGATCGCCAGGATCGGGGTGAGCGCCACGACCGGGGCGAGCGCCGTGAGCGTTTCGAGCAGCCCGCACGTGATGCGGAGCCGCAACAGCAGGGCGTGCCCTCGGGCGGTGCTGTAGACCAAGATGCTTGAATGCTATTGATTTAAGAGCTGCTAGCGCTTATGCCATAAGCGCTAGTGGCCTAAATCGCTTGAAATCTAGAGCCTTAGCTGATGCAAGTTATTGAAATTGCCTCGTACGGCGGCCCGGACGTTCTGCGTCTGGCCGAGCGCCCGGCGCCTGTAGCCGGCGCGGGTGAGGTGCTGGTGCGTGTGGCCGCCAGCGGCGTGAACCGACCGGACGTTTTGCAGCGCAAGGGCTACTATGCGCCGCCGCCCGGGGCGTCTGACATTCCGGGCCTGGAAGTGGCTGGCGCCATCGAGTCGGGTGACGAAGCCGCCTTGGCGCGCGCCGGTCTTCGAATCGGCCAGCGTGTGTGTGCATTGGTGGCGGGTGGGGGTTATGCGGAACTGTGCGCAGTGCCTGTCGGCCAATGTTTGCCGGTGCCGGGCGCCTTGACCGATGTCGAAGCGGCCTCGCTGCCTGAAACCTACTTCACGGTCTGGAGCAACGTTTTTGACCGTGGCCAACTCAAGGCGGGTGAAACCTTGCTGGTGCAGGGCGGGAGCAGTGGCATTGGCGTTGCGGCCATTCAATTGGCGCGGGCGCTCGGTGCCACGGTGATCGTGACGGCCGGCTCGGAAGAAAAATGTGCGGCCTGCCTCAAGCTCGGTGCGCACCACGCCATCAACTACCGCAACCAGGATTTCACCGCCGAAGTGCTGCGCCTGACGGACGGGCGCGGTGCCGACGTGGTGCTCGACATGGTGGCCGGCAGCTATGTGGCGCGTGAGGTCGAGTGCCTGGCCGAAGATGGCCGGCTCGTCATCATCGCCGTGCAAGGCGGAACCGCTGCCAGTTTTGATGCAGGCCTGGTGCTGCGGCGGCGCCTGACGGTCACCGGCTCAACCTTGCGCGCGCGGCCCACGTCCTTCAAGGCGGTGATCGCGCAGGCGCTGCAAAGCCAGGTGTGGCCATTGCTGGCGGCGGGCAAAGTGGCACCGGTGGTGCACAGCGTGTTTCCTGCGGCGCAAGCCGCACAGGCCCATGCGCTGATGGAATCGAACCAACATGTGGGAAAGATTGTTCTGACATGGAATCCATGAAAAAGAAGCTCATTGTTGGCAACTGGAAGATGAACGGCTCCTTGGCGGCGAATGCATCGCTCGTCCAGGCGCTGCGCGCAGGCATGGCAGAGGGGACCGCCTGTGGCGTGGCGCTGGCCGTGCCTGCTCCCTATCTCGCACAGATTCAGTCGCTATGTGCGGGTAGCCGCATTGACTTGGCCGCACAAGACGTGTCGCAACACGAGGCCGGGGCATTTACCGGGGAAGTTTCCGCTGCGATGCTGCGGGACTTTGGCGTGCGCTATGTGCTGGTCGGACATTCCGAGCGGCGCCAGTTGCATGGTGAAAGCGACGCCACAGTGGCAGCAAAGGCGCAGCGTGCGCTGGCTGCTGGCATCACCCCCATCGTGTGTGTGGGCGAGACGCTGGCCGAGCGCGAAGCTGGCCAGACCGAAGCGGTCGTCCGGCGCCAACTGGCGGCAGTCATCCACGCCAACGGCCGCTGTATTAGCGAAGTGGTTGTGGCGTACGAGCCGGTCTGGGCCATTGGTACCGGAAAGACGGCCTCACCGGCCCAGGCGCAGGAAGTGCATGCGGCGCTGCGCTCTCAACTGGCGGCAGCCACGGCGCACGCAGAGGCGATGCTCTTGTTGTACGGCGGAAGCATGAACGCCGCCAACGCCGCGCAATTGCTGGCCGAGCAGGATATCGACGGTGGCTTGGTGGGGGGCGCTTCGCTGAAGGCGCCTGATTTCCTCAGCATCATTGCCGCCGCGCAATCAAAAGCTTCGCGCTCGTGACGGCCAACCCTAGAACAAATAACGGAGTGAATGAAGAATGAACGTGCTTGTGAACTTGATTTTGACGCTGCAGATTCTGTCTGCACTGGGGATGATTGGCTTGATCCTCGTCCAGCATGGCAAGGGTGCCGACATGGGGGCTGCATTTGGCAGCGGCAGTTCGGGAAGCCTGTTTGGCGCCAGTGGTAGCGCCAACTTTCTCTCGCGCACCACGGCCGTGCTGGCGGTGATCTTCTTTGTCAGCACCCTGGCACTGGCCTATTTTGGCAATCTGCGTCCTTCCAGTACGGGCAGCGTGCTTGAGAACGCTGCTGTGGTCACGCAGCCGGCTGCAGCCACGCCTGCCGCCGCTGGTTCTGCTGCGGCAAGTGCACCGGCGCCAGTTGCGAGTGCGCCGGGCGCAGCGCAGATCCCCACTAAATAAAGGCCCCCAAAACTGTTTCGCTTTGTTCGAAGCAGGGTTTTTCCGGAGTAGAATTCAAGGCTGTCTGGGAAGCCAAAGCCCAGTGGTCCTCATGCCACCCAGACAAGACTTAGCCGTCGTGGTGAAATTGGTAGACACGCTATCTTGAGGGGGTAGTGGCGAAAGCTGTGCGAGTTCGAGTCTCGCCGACGGCACCAAACAAAACAAAGCCTGCCCGCGGTGCCATTTGGTATTGCGAGCGCAGCAGGCTCAAGCGGTGAGCGCATCTACAAGATGAATCTCGATCAGTATCTCCCTGTTCTTTTGTTCATCCTGATCGGGATTGCGGTGGGCATTGTGCCGCTGGCGCTGGGCTACATTCTTGGGCCCAACCGTCCCGATCCAGAAAAAAATTCCCCTTATGAGTGTGGTTTCGAGGCCTTCGAAGACGCGCGCATGAAGTTCGATGTCCGCTATTACCTGGTGGCCATCCTCTTTATTCTGTTTGATCTGGAAATTGCCTTTCTCTTCCCTTGGGCGGTATCGCTGCAAAAGGTGGGGTTGACGGGTTTTTTCGCGGTGTCTGTTTTTCTCGCCATTCTGGTGGTCGGCTTTGCCTACGAATGGAAAAAGGGTGCTCTCGATTGGGAGTAAGCGCCCTGAACAAGGATTGACGCGATGATTGAAGGCGTAATGAAAGAAGGCTTCGTCACCACGAGTTATGACTCGGTGGTGAACTGGGCCAAGACCGGTTCGCTCTGGCCAATGACCTTCGGTTTGGCCTGCTGCGCGGTCGAGATGATGCATGCAGCAGCTGCGCGTTACGACATTGGTCGCTTCGGTGCCGAAGTGTTTCGCGCCAGCCCGCGCCAGTCCGATTTGATGATTGTGGCTGGTACGCTGTGCAACAAGATGGCGCCTGCGCTGCGCAAGGTGTACGACCAGATGAGTGAGCCGCGCTGGGTGCTGTCCATGGGGTCGTGTGCCAATGGTGGTGGTTATTACCACTACAGCTATTCCGTGGTGCGCGGCTGCGACCGCATCGTCCCCGTGGACGTGTACGTCCCTGGCTGCCCGCCCACGGCGGAGGCCTTGATCTACGGGATCATCCAGTTGCAGCAAAAAATCCGCCGCACCAATACGATCGCGCGTGCTTGAGGGGCTACCAATGACATCAGTTGCTATGCGCCCCGAGGCTGTTCGCGATGCTGTTGCCAGTGCGCTCGGCGATGTTGCGCGCACCGTGCACGTCGCGCTGGGGCAGGTGATTGCCGAGGTGCCGGCCGCGCACTACCACCAGGCCATGCAGACCTTGCGCGACGCGCCGTCTTGCCGCTTCGAGCAGTTGGTAGATCTGTGCGGCATGGACCATTCGACCTATGGCGACATCGGCACCGAGGGTGCGCGTTACAGCGTGGTTTCGCAATTGCTTTCCGTTAGCCTCAACCAGCGCGTGCGCGTCAAGGTGTTTTGCCCGGACGACGATTTTCCGGTGGTGGCCTCGGTCAGTGACCTGTGGAACTCCGCCATCTGGTACGAGCGCGAGGCCTTTGACCTGTATGGCGTGGTTTTTGATGGCCATGGCGACCTGCGCCGCATCCTGACCGATTACGGCTTCATTGGCCACCCCTTCCGCAAGGATTTTCCGCTGTCCGGTCATGTTGAGATGCGCTACGACGCGGATCAGCGTCGCGTGATTTATGAACCGGTCACCATCGAGCCGCGTGAAGTGACGCCCCGGATCATCCGCGAAGACAAATACGGAGGCCTGCACTGACGCGTGCTGACGGATTGCCATGGCTGAAATCAAGAACTACTCTCTGAACCTGGGTCCGCAGCACCCGGCGGCACACGGCGTGTTGCGTCTGGTGCTCGAACTCGACGGCGAAGTCGTGCAGCGCGCTGATCCACATATCGGCTTGCTGCATCGCGCCACGGAAAAGCTCGCCGAGCACAAGACCTTCCTGCAGTCGCTGCCCTACATGGACCGGCTGGACTACGTCTCGATGATGTGCAACGAGCACGCGTACTGCCTGGCGATCGAGAAGCTGCTGGGCGTGGAGGTTCCGCTGCGCGCCCAGTACATCCGTGTGATGTTCTCGGAAATCACGCGGCTGATGAACCACCTCATGTGGCTGGGTTCGCACGGCAACGACTGTGGCAGCTCAACCATCCTGATCTACACGTTCCGCGAGCGCGAAGATCTGTTCGATATGTACGAGGCTGTGTCGGGTGCGCGCATGCATGCGGCGTATTTCCGGCCGGGCGGCGTGTACCGCGATCTGCCCGACAGCATGCCGCAGTACAAGGCGAGCAAGGTGCGCAACGCCAAGTCTCTGGAAGCGCGCAACGAAAATCGCAAAGGCTCGCTGCTCGATTTCATCGGCGACTTCACGCAGCGCTTCCCCAAGTGTGTGGACGAATACGAGGTTTTGCTCACCGACAACCGGATCTGGAAGCAGCGCACCGTAGGCGTTGGCGTGGTGTCAGCCGAGCGGGCGCTGAACCTGGGCATGACCGGGCCCATGTTGCGCGGCTCTGGCGTGGTGTGGGATTTGCGCAAGACCCAGCCTTATGAAGTCTACGACCGCCTGGAATTCGACGTGCCAGTCGGCGTTACCGGCGATTGCTACGACCGGTATCTGGTCCGCGTGCAGGAGATGCGTGAGTCCAACCGCATCATCAAGCAATGTGTGGACTGGCTGCGCAAGAACCCCGGCCCGGTGATCACCGACAACCACAAGGTGGCGCCACCCAGTCGCGAGTCCATGAAGACCGGCATGGAGGATTTGATCCACCACTTCAAGCTGTTCACCGAAGGCATGCATGTGCCCGAAGGGGAGGCTTATGCCGCCGTGGAGCACCCGAAGGGCGAGTTTGGTATTTATCTGGTGAGCGATGGGGCCAACAAGCCCTACCGTCTCAAGATTCGCGCGCCTGGCTTCCCGCATCTCGCCGCCATGGACGAGTTGGCCAAGGGGCACATGCTGGCGGATGTGGTTGCCATCATTGGCACCATGGACATCGTGTTCGGAGAGATTGACCGATGATTTCTGACGCAACCCTCACGCGTTTTGCACGCGAAGTTGCCAAGTACCCTGCCGAGCAAAAACAGTCTGCCGTGATGGCGTGCCTGGCTATCGTGCAGCAGGAGCAGGGCTTCATCAGCGAGACCGCTGAAATCGATATTGCTGCGTACCTGGGCATGCCGCAGATCGCTGTACATGAAGTGACGACCTTCTACAACATGTACAACCAGCATCCAGTGGGCAAGTACAAGCTTAACGTCTGCACCAACCTGCCGTGCCTGCTGCGGGACGGTGGCAAGGCGCTTGAATACCTGGAAAAGAAGCTCGGTATTTCCATGGGCGACACGACGCCCGATGGTCTGTTTACGCTGCAACAATGTGAGTGTCTTGGCGCCTGCGCCGATGCGCCCGTCATGTTGGTGAATGACCGCTCCATGTGCAGCTTTATGTCAGACGACAAACTTGATCAGCTTGTTGACAGTTTGCGTGCGGCAGAGGGGCGGGCATGAAGGCGGCGCAGGTACTCTCGCAGTTTCAGGCTGCCGGCGTCGAAACCTGTTTTCACGGTCGCCATATTCATCCGCAAATTTACGCCGAGCTCGACGGCTCGAATTGGGGCATTGAGTCGTATACCAAGCGCGGAGGTTATCAAGCGCTGCGTACGATCCTTGGCGCCGATGGCGGAACGGCCTGGACACAGGATCAAGTGATAGCCACGGTCAAGGAATCGGGCTTGCGGGGACGTGGTGGGGCGGGCTTTCCGACCGGTCTGAAGTGGAGCTTCATGCCGCGTCAGTTCCCGGGTCAGAAGTACCTGGTGTGCAACTCGGACGAGGGTGAGCCGGGCACATGCAAGGACCGTGACATCCTTATGTACAACCCGCACAGCGTGATCGAGGGAATGATCATCGCAGCCTACGCCATGGGCATCAGCGTGGGGTACAACTACATTCACGGTGAAATTTTCCGGGAGTACGAGCGTTTCGAGACAGCTCTCGAAGAAGCGCGTGCAGCCGGATACCTCGGCCCCAAACTTTTGGGAAGCGACTTTAGCTTTGAGTTGCACGCGCACCATGGCTTCGGTGCCTATATCTGTGGTGAGGAAACGGCTTTGCTGGAATCGCTGGAAGGCAAAAAAGGCCAACCGCGCTTCAAGCCACCTTTCCCCGCGAGCTTTGGTCTGTATGGCAAGCCGACCACCATCAACAACACCGAGACCTTTGCGGCAGTTCCATGGATCATCCGCAACGGCGGTGCCGCCTATTTGGCGTGCGGCAAACCGAATAACGGTGGCACCAAGATTTTCTCGGTCTCGGGCGATGTCGAACTGCCTGGCAATTACGAGGTGCCCATGGGCACGCCGTTCTCCAAGCTCCTTGAGTTGGCCGGTGGTGTGCGCAAGGGGCGCCAGCTCAAGGCGGTCATTCCAGGCGGATCCTCGTCGCCCGTGCTGCCTGCTTCCATCATGATGGAATGCACGCTCGACTACGACTCCATCTCCAAGGCAGGTTCAATGCTTGGTTCTGGCGCAGTCATTGTCATGGACGACAGCCGTTGCATGGTCGAATCACTCAAGCGTCTGTCGTATTTTTACATGCACGAATCTTGCGGCCAGTGCACACCCTGCCGCGAAGGCACGGGCTGGCTGTGGCGTCTTGTGGACCGTATCCACCGCGGTGAAGGCCGGCAGGCCGACATGGACGTGCTCGATGATGTGGCAGCGAACATCATGGGCCGCACGATTTGTGCGCTGGGGGACGCGGCCGCGATGCCGGTGCGCGCCATGCTCAAGCACTTTCGCCACGAATTCGAAGCGATGATTCCCAAGACGAATCCCCGGACGTCGGCCTCGGCCTGACCATGAGAAAAGCATATGGTTGAAATCGAACTCGACGGGAAGAAGGTTGAAATCGCCGCAGGCAGCATGGTGATGCATGCTGCCGAAAAGGCGGGCACTTATATTCCACACTTTTGTTACCACAAGAAGCTGACCATTGCGGCCAACTGCCGCATGTGCTTGGTGGACGTGGAAAAGGCACCCAAGCCCATGCCAGCCTGCTGCACACCGGTGACGCAGGGCATGGTGGTGCGCACCACCAGTGACAAGGCCATCAAGGCACAAAAGTCTGTGATGGAGTTCCTGCTCATTAACCACCCGCTCGATTGCCCGATTTGCGATCAGGGTGGTGAGTGCCAACTGCAGGACCTTGCCGTCGGCTACGGAGCGTCGGCGTCGCGCTATGAGGAAGAAAAGCGTGTCGTCCTCCACAAGGACGTGGGCCCCTTGATTTCCATGGAAGAGATGACGCGCTGCATTCATTGCACGCGCTGCATTCGCTTCGGCCAGGAAATTGGCGGCGTAATGGAACTCGGCATGATCAATCGGGGCGAGCACTCCGAAATCACCACGGTTGCTGGCGACACGATCGATTCCGAGCTGTCGGGCAACATGATTGATCTTTGCCCGGTCGGTGCGCTGACCAGCAAGCCATTCCGTTACAGCGCCCGCACTTGGGAGCTCTCGCGCCGCAAGTCGGTCAGCCCGCACGACTCCACGGGTACCAACCTCGTCGTGCAGGTCAAGAACCACCGCGTCATGCGCGTGCTTCCATTCGAGAATGAGGACGTCAACGAGTGCTGGATCGCCGACCGCGACCGTTTTTCGTACGAGGCGCTCTCCAGCTCCGACCGCCTGGAACACCCCATGCTTAAGCAGGGCGGTGAGTGGCGTGAAGTGGACTGGCAAACCGCGCTGGAATACGTTGCCAATGGTTTGCAGGACATTGATGCCGAGCACGGTGCATCCAGCATCGGTGCATTGGTCAGTCCGCACAGCACGCTTGAAGAGCTGTATTTGGCCGGCGCTCTGATGCGCGGCATCGGTAGCGGCAACATTGACTACCGTCTGCGCCACGCTGAATTCACGGCGGCGCCAGGTGTGCGTTGGCTGGGGCGCTCCATTGCGTCGTTGTCCACGCTTGATTCGGTGCTCGTGGTGGGTTCGAACGTGCGCAAGGACCACCCTTTGTTTGCGCAGCGTATTCGCCAGGCCGCGCGCAAGGGCTGCGTTGTCAGCTCCATCAATGTGGCAGCGCAGGATTGGGCCATGCCCGTGCCGCACGCCATGGTGGCGCCGGCCGCTGATTGGTTGCGAACGCTAGCCGACGTAGCCGGTGCCGTTGCACAGGCGCGGCAGGTGCAGGCGCCCGTGAATGTGGGCGAGTCGAGTGTGGCTGCGGCTGCTATTGCCGCGGCCTTGCTGGGGGGCGAGCAAAAGGCCATCCTGCTCGGCAATGCTGCCGCACACCACAGCCAGGCCTCGCAACTGCTTGCCCTGTGCAACTGGATTGGCGAGCAGACAGGTGCAACGGTGGGCTACCTCACCGAAGCAGCCAATACTGTGGGTGCCCAATGGGTGCGTGCATTGCCCGAAGCCGGTGGCCTGAACGCCGGGCAGATGCTGGGCGGGGCCCTCAAGGGCGTGCTCTTGCTCAATACCGAGCCGGAATTTGACAGCGCGGCCGGCAAGCGTGCCAGTGCGGCACTGGCCAAGGCAGACATGGTCGTGACGCTCAGTCCGTTCAAGACCAACATGGAATTCAGCGACGTGCTGCTGCCTATCGCGCCGTTCACCGAAACGTCGGGAAGTTTTGTCAACGCTGAAGGCCGTTTGCAGAGTTTTCATGCCGTCGTGCGCCCCTTGGGGGAAACGCGCCCTGGCTGGAAGGTGCTGCGGGTGCTTGCGAACCTCATGGATCTTTCTGGAACTGACTTTGAGACCTCGCAGGAGGTGCTTGCCCAAATCACTGGCATGACCGGCGATAGCAGCGCAGTTCCCGTGGAGCAGTTGAACAACCACTCTGATGCAGTCGTGTCAGATCTGGCGGGTGTCGCCGGGGAGGCCCCGGCCGCAGCCGCGATCTACCAGCTCGATGGCCTGGTTCGGCGCTCGCCCTCTTTGCAAGCGACGCGCGACGGCCTCGCTGGCGCCGCGGAGGCCCAGCCATGATCGACGCAATCTACAACGGCGGTTTGCACCTGCTGGATCAGGCTTGGTGGACCGGTGCTGGTTGGCCGGTGCTCTGGATTCTGATCAAGATCGTCGTGGTGTTGCTCCCGCTGATGGGCGCGGTTGCCTACCTGACGCTGTGGGAACGCAAGCTCCTGGGTTTTATGCAGGTGCGCCACGGCCCCAACCGGGTCGGCCCTCTGGGGTTGCTGCAGCCGATTGCCGATGCCGTCAAGTTGCTCACCAAGGAAATCATCCAGCCGTCTGCCGCCTCCAAAGGGCTTTTTGTTCTTGGCCCGGTGATGGCCATCATGCCGGCACTTGCTGCGTGGGTGGTGATTCCCTTTGGGCCCGAGGTCGCGCTCACCAACGTCAATGCTGGCTTGCTGCTGATGATGGCCATCACCTCGATCGAGGTGTACGGCGTGATCATTGCTGGCTGGGCGTCCAACTCCAAGTACGCTTTTCTTGGCGCCATGCGCGCTTCGGCGCAAATGGTGAGCTATGAGATTGCCATGGGCTTTTGCTTCCTGGTGGTCATCATGGTGTCGGGCAGCATGAACCTGACCGAAGTGGTGATGGGGCAGGCGCGTGGCTCGATGGCATCGCACGGGCTGTCGTTCCTGTCCTGGAACTGGCTGCCATTGCTGCCCATCTTTATCGTCTATCTGGTTTCGGCTGTCGCTGAAACCAACCGGCATCCGTTCGACGTGGTGGAGGGTGAGGCCGAGATCGTCGCAGGGCACATGGTGGAGTACTCCGGCATGGGTTTTGCCATCTTCTTCCTCGCTGAGTACGCGAGCATGTGGCTGGTGTCGATCCTCGCGGTGATCATGTTCCTCGGTGGCTGGCTCTCGCCATTCGCCGCGCTTGATTTCATCCCCGGCTGGATCTGGCTAGGCATCAAAACGTTTGCCGTGGTGTCCATGTTCATTTGGATTCGTGCCACCTTCCCGCGCTTTCGCTACGACCAGATCATGCGTCTTGGCTGGAAGATCTTCATTCCGGTCACGCTCGTGTGGCTGCTCGTGATCGCGGGCTGGCTGCTCTCGCCCTGGAACATCTGGAAATAAGCGGAGAACTCCCTATGGCTGCCGTTTCTGCTGCATCTTTTTCACTCAAGGATTTCTTCAAAAGCTTCATGCTGGTGGAGCTGGTCAAGGGTATGGCGCTTACTGGGCGCTACACCTTCCGTCGCAAGGTTACGGTCCAGTTCCCTGAAGAAAAAACTCCGCTTTCTCCCCGTTTCCGTGGTCTGCATGCCTTGCGCCGCTATGAAAACGGCGAAGAGCGTTGCATCGCCTGCAAATTGTGCGAGGCGGTGTGTCCTGCCCTGGCCATCACGATCGAATCCGATATACGCGACGACGGCTCACGCCGCACGACACGCTACGACATCGATCTGACCAAGTGCATTTTCTGTGGTTTTTGCGAAGAGAGCTGCCCGGTTGACTCGATCGTGGAAACCAGCATTTTTGAGTACCACGGTGAGAAACGCGGTGACTTGTATTTCACCAAGGACATGCTGCTGGCGGTGGGTGACCGCTACGAAGCTGATATTGCTGCTGCCCGAGCGGCAGACGCGCCGTACCGCTGAAGCGGGTCGGCTCCCACGCGAGACTTATTGAAAAGAACCGACTCATGGATGCCAAGACTGGTTTTTTCTATTTTTTCTCGGTCGTGCTGCTGTACGCAGCCTTCCGGGTGGTTACGGCGCGCAACCCTGTGCATGCGGTGCTGCACCTGATGCTGGCGTTCTCTCAAGCAGCCGGGTTGTGGCTGCTGCTGAATGCGGAGTTTCTTGCCATCGTACTGGTGCTTGTGTACCTGGGAGCGGTGATGGTGCTGTTCCTGTTCGTGGTCATGATGCTCGATATCGATATGTCGGGCGTGCGTCAGGGTTTCTGGAAGCACTTTCCGCTGGGAGCTGCGATTGGCGGTTTGATTGCGCTTGAAATGGCCTGGGTGCTGATGTCCGGTTTTCGTGGCATGGAAGAGCCCAAGGCCGTCGCGGTTGCGCTGGATGCCGCCGGCCAGGCGGTGCCTTTTTCCAACGCCAAAGCCCTTGGTGAGCTGATGTACACGCAGTACCTGCTGCCCGTGGAAATTGCTGCGGTGATTTTGCTGGTGGCAATGGTGGCGGCCATCGCCTTGACGCTGCGCCATCGCAAGGACAGCAAGGCCATCAGTCCTTCGCAACAGGTGCGGGTGCGTGCGCAAGACCGCATGCGCATCGTCAAGCTGGCGGCCACGGTGCAGGCGCCTGAACCCTCGGTGGACGCTGCCGCACAGGAGACCAAAGCATGAGCCTGACCTTGACCCTTGGCCATTTCCTCTCGCTGGGCGCCATGCTGTTTGCGCTCGCGGTGATCGGCATCTTCCTCAATCGCAAGAACCTCATCGTTTTGCTGATGGCGATCGAGCTCATGCTGTTGGCAGTGAACATGAACTTCGTCGCG
>Ga0208518_100294_pt1 | contig 16155 bp, 14 predicted proteins | sample LakWasM127_HOW14_2_FD_183937 | JGI IMG/M metagenome (GOLD analysis project Ga0208518, IMG submission 183937) | Freshwater sediment methanotrophic microbial communities from Lake Washington under simulated oxygen tension - Sediment Metagenome... | ecosystem: Environmental > Aquatic > Freshwater >...
CAGGTTGTTGAGGTACATGTTGCGCAGATAGTAGCTGTGCATCTTGTAGGGCATGCGCGTGGAATCGGAATTCCAGTAGAGCAGGTCGAAGGGGAAGGGTTCCTTGCCCATCAGGTAGTTGTTGACGACGAAGGTCCAGATCAGGTCGTTGGAGCGCAACATGTTGAAGGTGGTGCCCATCTCCGAGCCTTCGAGGAAGCCGCGCTCTTCCATTTTCTTTTCGAGGCTGGCGACCTGGCCTTCGTCGATGAAGACGCCGAGCTCGCCCGGGATCGAGAAGTCGAGCAGGGCGACGAAGAAGGTCGCCGAGGCGATGCGCTTGTCCTTCTTGGCCGCCATGTAGCCCATGGTGGAACCGAGCAGCGTACCGCCGAGGCAGTAGCCGATCATGTTGATTTCCTTCTCGCCGGTCTGCTGGCAGACCACGTCGATGGCGGTCAGCGCGCCTTCGGTCATGTAATCGTCGAAGCCCTTTTTCGCCAGCTTGGCGTCCGGGTTCACCCAGGAGATGACGAACACGCTATGGCCCTGGTCGGTCGCCCACTTGATGTAGGAATTGCTCTCGCGCAGGTCGAGGATGTAGTACTTGTTGATCCAGGGCGGGATGATCAGCAGCGGCCGCTTGTACTGTTCCTTGGTGGTCGGATTGAACTGGATCAGCTGGATCATCTCGTTCTGGAAGATCACCTTGCCCTTTGAGGAGGCGACGTTCTTGCCCATCTCGAAGGCCGACGGATCGGTCATCTTGACGCGCAGCTGGCCGTCGCCTTCCTCGATGTCGCGCAACAGGTTGTTGAAGCCCTTGAGCAGGTTCTGGCCATGGCTCTTGACCGTCTCGCGCAGGACTTCGGGGTTGGTCGCGGCGAAGTTCGAGGGGGCCAGCGCATCGATGAACTGGCGGGTGAAGAAGTTGACCTTCTTCTGCGAGATATCGTCGAGGCCTTCGATGCAGCAGACATTGTCATGCACGTGGCGGGCGGTGATCAGGTAGGACTGCTTGATGAAGTCGAACAGGAAATGCTCTTCCCATTGGGCGTCGGCGAAGCGCTTGTCGCCTTTCTTGGGTTGTGCCACCGGTGCGCCTTCCATGCCCATCATGCGCATCGATGAGTGCTGCCACAGCGAAAAGTAGTCCCACATCAGGTTCATCTGCGCCTGGGCCATCTTGTAGGGATTGGCCAGCATCTTGGCCATCATGTCCATGAAGGCCTGCGCGATGCCGAGATCGTCGTTGGGCGCCGAAACGCCCTTCTTCATCTGGCGCTTCATGTGGTCCGCGATCAGGCCGGAGGCGCGCTGGGCAACCTCGGCATAGGTCTTGGCGATTTCCTTGGGATCGGGCAAGGCTTGGGGTTCGTGCGCAGACATTGTGACTCCTTCTTTTAGCGTGAAACAACTCGTCCGGAGCGACTTGTGATAGCCGAGCGAAGCGAGCAAATCAGTAGCCTCCCCGCGAGGGGAGGATGGGAGGGGCGGGTCTTCAATTCGCCTTTCGCGTGTTTCATCTTCCGTGGGTGGCGCTCGGCGCCATGAGCGTTAACTGGTGTAACGGACAAGACCGTTCTCTTCGATGCGCTGCAATCTTCCTGCGTGTTCGAGATAATTCAGATGGGCGATGGCTTCGCCCATGGCGAACATGGTCTGGTGCGGGTCGGGCAGTTCGCGGCCGAACAGCACGCCGAGCAGGTCGGCGGCGCTCTTTGCCTCGCCGCGGCAGGCCTCGACCAGCACCCCGCAGCGCTCGGCATGGTGGGCGTGAAGCTGCTCGATGCGGGCATGCAGGCCGCGGAAGGGCCGGCCGTGCGAGGGCAGCACCAAGGTGTCCTCCGGCAGCGCGCGAAACTTGTCGATGGAATCGAGGAACAGGCCGAGCGGGTCGGCATGCGGCGTGCTGGCCGTCACCGAAATGTTGGTCGAGATGCGCGGCAGCAGCATGTCGCCGGAAATCAGCACGCCCAGTTCCGCGCAATACAAGCTCATGTGTTCCGGTGCGTGGCCGTGGCCGACGATGGTGCGCCACTCGTGGTCGCCGATCTTCAGCAGCTGGTCGGGGAACAGGCGGCGGTAGGTGGTCGGAATCGCCGGCACGCCTTTCTTGTAGCCGTTGCCGCGCGCGATGAGGCCGTCGATGCGCGCCTGGTCGAGTCCGTGCCGGCGAAAGAACTCGACCATGAAGCTGATCGAGTAGCCGGCGACCTGTTCCACGATCATGTGCGCGGCGAGGTATTCGCCCTGCGCGATCCACAGTCCGGCGCCGGTTTCCTCTTCCAGCCAGGCGGCGAGGCCGAGATGGTCGGGGTGGCAATGGGTGACGATGCAGCGCGTCAAGCGCCGTCCCTGACTCTGTCCGCCGGGGATTCCGCTTCGCGGGCCGGCGAGCACCGACTTCCAGGCCTCCTTGATCGGGTCGAGCGCGAAGCCGGTATCGACGGCCGCATGGCCGTCGCCATCCTCCAGCAGCCACAAGTTGATGTGGTTCAGGGCGAAAGGCAGCGGCATGCACAGCCACTCGATGCCGGGGGCGACAGGCACGGCCACGCCGGGAGCCGGGGCAGTCTCGTGCAGGTAGGCGATCGGAGCGTTCAGGGGTGCGTTCAAGCGGGGTCTCTTTGCATCGGCGGGGAAAATCTGCTTAACTTGTCAAACGTCGGTCTGCCATCTTATCCAATTTTCGGGGCTTTATGTGCGGTGCAACATCGAACGCATTCGGAGCCTATCTCAGCAGGTATCGTGCCCCGCCACCATGAACGAAACCCAAACCATTACCGAACTGGCGCGCGAATTCGGCGTCACCACCCGTGCCATCCGGTTTTGGGAGTCCCACGGCCTGGTGTCCCCGGCGCGCGAGGGAGGCAACCGGGTCTACAGCAAGCGCGACCGGACCCGCATCAAGCTGGCCCTGCGCGGCAAGCGGCTCGGGCTCAGCCTGGCCGAAATCAAGGACCTGATCGACATGTACGACACGGCCGAGGACGAATCGTCCCAGCTGCTGTCCTTTCTCGGCGCCCTGGCGCAGCGCCGCGCCGCGCTCGAGCAGCAGCGCGACGACATCGAGGCCGTGCTGAAGGAAATCGCCCGCTTCGAGCGGCAGTGCCGCGAAATGCTGAAGGCCGACGAAGGCGCGGCCGCCGGCAAAACGCGCAGCAAAACGCAGTCCCGATAGTTGACGTTGACGTTAACGTCAACTAGCATGCACAAACTGTTTGCAGGAGGTTGAATGCCGCACACCGCCCGTCCCGCCAGAAACGCCTTCGAGCCGCGCAATCCCGACTGGGAGCCCACGGTGCGCGGCAGCTTCGCCCGGCAGAAGGTGATGACCCTGCTCGGCGCCGAAATGGGCGCACTCGCCCCCGGCCATTGCGAGATCCGCCTGCCCTTCCGCGACGACCTGACCCAGCAGAACGGCTTTTTCCACGCCGGCATCACCAGCACCATCGTCGATAGCGCCGGCGGCTATGCCGGGCTCACCGTGATGCCGAAAGGCGCCGACGTGCTGACCGTCGAGTTCAAGCTCAATCTGCTGGCCCCCGCCGACGGTGAATATCTGGTCGCCGAAGGCCAGGTGCTGAAGTCGGGCCGCAACCTCGTCATCACCCGCGGCGAGGTGTATGCCATTAAAAACGGCAAGGCCACCCACTGCGCCACCATGCAGCAGACACTAATGACCATGCACGGCAAGGAGAACTGAATGTTAGGCATCAACTTTGACCTCGGCGAAGACGTCGACATGCTGCGCGATGCCGTCTGGCAATTCGCGCAGAAGGAAATCCTGCCGCGCGCCGCCGCGATCGATCGCGACAACATGTTCCCCGCCGACCTGTGGAAGAAATTCGGCGACATGGGCCTGCTCGGCATGACGGCCGACGAGGAATACGGCGGCACCAAAATGGGCTACCTGGCCCACATCGTGGCGATGGAGGAAATCTCGCGCGCTTCGGCCTCGGTCGGCCTGTCCTACGGCGCCCATTCCAACCTCTGCGTGAATCAGATCCGCCGCAACGGCAGCGAGGCGCAGAAGAAGAAATACCTGCCGAAGCTTATCTCGGGCGAGCACGTCGGCGCGCTGGCGATGTCGGAACCGGGTGCCGGTTCCGACGTGGTGTCGATGAAGCTGCGCGCCGACCTGAAAGGCGACCGCTACGTGCTCAACGGCTCGAAGATGTGGATCACCAACGGCGGCGACGCCGACACCCTGGTGGTCTATGCCAAGACCAATCCGGATGGCGGGGCAAAGGGCATGACCGCCTTCATCGTCGAGAAGGGTTTCAAGGGCTTTTCCAAGGGCCAGCATCTGGACAAGCTCGGCATGCGCGGCTCCAACACCTACCCGCTGTTCTTCGACGACTGCGAGGTGCCGGTGGAAAACGTCATGGGCGGCGAAGGCAACGGCACGCGCGTGCTGATGTCCGGTCTCGACTATGAACGCGCGGTGCTCTCCGGCGGGCCGCTGGGCATCATGGCCGCCTGCATGGACGTGGTGCTGCCCTTCATCCACGAGCGCAAGCAGTTCGGCCAGAGCATCGGCGAATTCCAGCTGATGCAGGGCAAGCTGGCCGACATGTACTCGACCTGGCAGGCCACGCGCGCCTATGTCTATGCGCTGGGCAAGGCCTGCGACCGGGGCGACCACGCACGCACGCTGCGCAAGGATGCCGCCGGCGCGATCCTCTATTCGGCGGAAAAGGCCACCTGGATGGCCGGCGAGGCGATCCAGGCGCTGGGCGGCGTCGGCTACACCAACGACTACCCGGCCGGTCGTCTGTGGCGCGACGCCAAGCTTTACGAGATCGGCGCCGGCACCAGCGAGATCCGCCGCATGCTGATCGGCCGCGAGCTTTACAACGAGACCATGTGATGAGCCATCAAACCCCCCAGCAGCGCCGCGAGGAATGGCAGAAGCGTTACGACGAGGTGATCTCCCGGGCGACGCCCCCTGGCATGCTGACGATGGAGAATCTGCGCGAGTACACGGGGCTGGAACTGTTCCAGAAGATGATCGCGGGCGAACTGCCGCGGCCGCCGATCAGCGAGACCCTGGGCTTCGCGCTGATCGAAGCGGAAAAGGGCCGCGTCGTTTTCCAGGGCACCCCGCATCACCGCCACTACAACCCGATCGGCTCGGTGCATGGCGGATATCACGCCACGCTGCTCGATTCCTGCGTCGCCTGCGCGATCCAGACCACGCTCGAAGCGGGGCAGGGCTACACGACGATCGAACTCAAGGTGAATTACATCCGCGCCCTGACCGACCGCGTCGGCCCGGTGCGCGCCGAGGGCCGCGTGATCCATGCCGGCAAGCAGATCGGCACGGCCGAAGGCAAGCTGGTCGATGCCGACGGCAAGCTCTACGCCCACGCCACCACGACTTGTTTGATTTTCAATGTCTGACGCGCGGAGAGCCGCCTCAAGCGCGGCGCAGCCAGAACCCGGAGCCGCGCAGCGGCGAACCGCAGTCACCCCCTCGCCCGGCGAGGGGGATGGGGGGCGTGCTCCATGAGCGGCCTCCTGGATACCTACCGCGGCACGGTTTATCCGTGGCACTGCGACCACATGAACCACATGAACGTGATGTGGTACGTCGGCAAGTTCGACGAGGCAACCTGGAACCTGATGTCGCATCTCGGCATGAATGCGGCCTTCCTGCGCGAGCATCATCGCGGCATGGCGGCGGTGGACCAGCGCATCAGCTACCAGCGCGAACTGCATGCCGGCGACACCGTGGCGATCCGGACCGGCGTGGTCAGCGTCGGCGACAAGAAGATCGTCTTCTTCCACGAGATGCGCAATGCAGACAAGGACACCGTGTCTGCAATCACGTTGCTCACCGGCGTCCACCTCGACACCCAGACACGCAAGAGCTGCCATCTGCCGAAGGCCGCGGCCGACAAGGCGCGCGAGCTGGTCGTCGCCTACGACCTGCCCTGGTCGGCGTGAAGGAACTCGTCATGTCCGATCCATCCTCAAAAGTCGGCGCTGGCGGCACGGCGCCCAGCGTCCGCGCCCTCGGCGCCGGCGACACGGCTGAGCTCGAACAGGTCCGCCAGTTCTTCCGCAACTACGCCGCCTGGCTCGGCGTCGATCTGTGCTTCCAGAATTTCGACGAGGAAATGGCCACGCTCCCCGGGCGCTATGCGGCACCTCAGGGACGGCTGTTCTATGCGGAAGTCGATGGCCAGGGAGCCGGCTGCGTCGGCATCCGCCACTTCGCCGAGGGCGTCTGCGAACTCAAGCGCCTGTACGTCGATCCGGCGCAGCGCGGCTTCGGCATCGGCCGCCAGCTGGCCCTCGCGGCGATTCGCGCCGCGCGCGAGATCGGCTACCGCAAGATCCTGCTCGACACGCTGCCGGCCATGCGCATCGCCGTCAAGCTGTATCGCGAGCTCGGCTTCCTCGAGGCGCCTGCCTACTACCAGACGCCGGTCGAAGGCACGCAGTTCCTTGCCCTCGACCTGGAAAACTGGTCCGAGGACAAGGTCGCCAACGAGAACCTGTTCCACCTCTTCGACTTCAACCGCGCCTGGGCGCGCCGCATCACCGAAGTCGATCCCGGCTACTTCGAGCGCCTCTCGCATCTGCAGGCCCCCGAATATCTCTGGATCGGCTGCTCCGATTCGCGCGTGCCGGCCAACCAGATCGTCGGCCTGCTGCCGGGCGAAGTCTTCGTCCATCGCAACGTCGCCAACATCGTGGTCCATAGCGACCTCAACTGCCTGTCGGTGATCCAGTTCGCCATCGACGTGCTCAAGGTCAAGCACATCATGGTCGTCGGCCATTACGGCTGCGGCGGCGTGCAGGCGGCGCTCCAGCACCAGCGCGTCGGCCTCGCCGACCTCTGGCTGCGCCACGTGCAGGACGTGCATGTCAAGCATCTGGCGCGCGTCGATGAGCTGCCCGAGGACAGACGCCACGACCGGCTCTGCGAACTCAACGTGCTGGAGCAGGTGATCAACGTCTCGCGCACCATCGTCGTCCAGGATGCCTGGCAGCGCGGGCAGAATCTCACCATCCACGGCTGGATCTACGGCCTCAAGGACGGCCTGGTGCGCGATCTCGGCCTCACCATCAGCAGCCCCGAACACATTCCCGAACGCTACGAAGCGGCGCTCTCTACACTCAACTGAGCGCTTATCTGAATATCGAATCGAAAGGAACCGCCATGAACGATCCCATCGTCATCGTCGCCGCCGCCCGCACTCCCATGGGTGGATTTGGTTACGGCCGCCGCTGCGCGGCTTAACCCTCGCTGCGCTCGCGTTAGCCTTCACCGAAACCTCTTTCTTCTCAGATTGGAGCTCCTCATGTCCGACCCCATCGTCATCATCTCTGCCGCCCGTACTCCGATGGGCGGTTTTCAGGGCGATTTCAATTCGCTGACTTGCGCCCAGCTGGGCAGCGCCGCGATCAAGGCCGCCGTCGAGCGCGCCGGCCTCAAGCCCGGGCAGGTCGATGAAGTCATCATGGGCTGCGTGCTGCCCGCCGGCCAGGGCCAGGCCCCGGCACGGCAGGCTTCGCTCGGCGCCGGCCTGCCGCTGGCGGCCGGCTGCACCACGGTGAACAAGATGTGCGGTTCCGGCATGCGCGCGGCGATGTACGCGCACGACATGCTGCTGGCCGGCAGCGTCGAGGTCATGGTCGCCGGCGGCATGGAGTCGATGAGCAATGCGCCCTACCTGCTGCCCAAGGCGCGCGGCGGCTATCGCCTCGGCCACGGCGAGGTGAAGGACCACATGTTCCTCGACGGCCTCGAAGACGCCTATGACAAGGGGCGCCTGATGGGCACCTTCGCCGAGGACTGCGCCGGGACGTACAAGTTCACCCGCGAAGCGCAGGACGCCTTCGCCGTCGCCTCGACCACGCGCGCCAAGCAGGCCAACACGGACGGCAGCTTCGCCTGGGAAATCGCCCCGGTTACGGTGTCCGGCCGCAAGGGCGACGTCGTTGTCGACAAGGACGAGCAACCGTTCAAGGCCCAGCTCGAAAAGATTCCGACGCTGAAGCCGGCCTTCCGCAAGGACGGCACGGTGACGGCCGCCAACTCCTCGTCGATCTCCGACGGCGCCGCCGCACTGGTGCTGATGCGTGCCTCCACCGCAGCCAAGCTGGGCCTCAAGCCGATCGCCACGATCGTCGGCCACAGCACCTTCGCCCAGGAACCCGGCCTGTTCACCACGGCTCCGGTCGGCGCCATGAAGAAGCTGCTGGCGAAGAACGGCTGGACCGCGGACAGCGTGGACCTCTGGGAAATCAACGAAGCCTTCGCCGTCGTCACCATGGCCGCGATGCACGACCTCGCGCTGCCGCACGACAAGGTCAACGTGCATGGCGGCGCCTGCGCCCTTGGGCATCCGATCGGCGCTTCCGGCGCGCGCGTCATCGTCACCCTGATCGGCGCGCTGAGGAAATACGGCAAGAAGCGCGGTGTCGCCAGTCTCTGCATCGGCGGCGGCGAAGCAACCGCCGTCGGCATCGAGCTGGCCTGAGCGCTTATGAATAAATCTACTGCGCGTGCCGGATCGGGGCTTGGGCGGTGCTCGCTATCCTCATGTACAGAGACGTACATTCCGGTAGCTGCGCTCCGGCCGCACCCCGCTGCGGCCCGCTCGCTACGATTTCTTCACAAGCGCGGGAGATGATATGACCCTGCAGACACTCACCTACACGACCGAGGGACGCATCGCGCGCATCACGCTGAACCGGCCCGAGCGGCTCAATGCCATCGTGCCGGCGATGCCGCGCGAAATCCGCCTCGCGGTCGAGCGCGCCAACGCCGATGACGACATTCACGTCATCATCCTGCAGGGCGCAGGGCGGGCCTTCTGTTCCGGCTACGACCTCAAGGACTTCGCCGAGGCCGACGTCGACACGCCCTGCACGCAATCGATGCCCTGGGACCCGATGGTCGACTACCGCGCCATGAAGGGCTTCACCGACGACTTCTTCAGCCTCTGGCGCAGCCACAAGCCGACCATCTGCAAGGTGCAGGGCTTCGCCGTGGCCGGCGGCAGCGACATCGCGCTGTGCTGCGACCTCGTGGTGATGGCCGAGGACGCGAAGATCGGCTACATGCCGGCGCGCGTCTGGGGCTGCCCGACTACTGCGATGTGGGTCTATCGCCTCGGCGCCGAGAAGGCCAAACGCATGCTCTTGACCGGCGACACCATCGACGGCCGCACCGCGAAGGAATGGGGCCTCGTCATCGACGCGGTGCCCGAGTCCGAACTCGAGGACGCGGTGCTGAAACTGGCCAAGCGCATGGCCGGCGTCCCGAAGAACCAGCTCATGATGCAGAAGCTGATGATCAACCAGGCCTACGACAACATGGGGCTGGCCAACACCCAGATGATCGCCACGCTGTTCGACGGCATCACGCGCCACTCGCCCGAGGGCCAGTGGTTCAAGCATTATGCCGAGGAGAAGGGTTACAAGGAGGCCGTGCGCATGCGCGATTCCGGCGATCCGATCCCCGGCAGCAAGAGCTACAAGGACTACAAATGATTCTGACCCCCGAGCAGGAACAGATCCGCGACGTGCTGCGCGACTTCGCGCGCGAACAGCTCGCGCCCAATGCGGCCGAGTGGGATCGCACTTCGCACTTTCCGCGCGAGGAGCTGCGCCAGCTCGGCGAACTCGGCGTCTGCGGCATGGTGGTGCCCGAGCAATGGGGCGGCGCGGGCCTCGATTACGTTTCGCTGGCGCTCGCGCTGGAGGAAATCGCCGCCGGCGACGGCGCGACCTCGACCATCGTCAGCGTTCAGAACTCCGTGGTCTGCGGCCCGATCAATGCCTTCGGCACCGACGCGCAGAAAGACAAATACCTGAGGAAGCTCGCCAGCGGCGAGTGGCTGGGCTGCTTCTGCCTGACCGAACCGCATGTGGGTTCCGACGCGGCGGCGATCCGCACCAGGGCGGTTCGCGACGGCGACCATTGGGTGCTGAACGGCGTCAAGCAGTTCATCACCACCGGCAAGAACGCGCAGGTCGCCGTGGTCTTCGCCGTCACCGATCCGGGCGCCGGCAAGAAGGGCATCTCGGCCTTCATCGTGCCCGCCGACGCGCCGGGCTACATCGTCGCGCGGGTCGAGGAAAAGCTCGGCCAGCATGCGTCCGACACGGCGCAGATCCTGTTCGAGAACTGCCGCATCCCGGCCGGCGATCTCTTGGGCGGCGAAGGGCAGGGCTACCGCATCGCGCTGTCGAACCTCGAAGGCGGCCGCATCGGCATCTCGGCGCAGGCGGTGGGCATGGCGCGCGCCGCGTTCGAGGCGGCGCTGCAGTACTCGCATGAACGCGAGAGCTTCGGCAAGCCGATCTTCGAGCATCAGGCGGTGAATTTCCGCCTCGCCGACATGGCGACGCAGATCGAGGTCGCGCGGCAGATGGTGCATCACGCCGCCGCCTTGCGCGACGCCGGACGGCCCTGCCTCAAGGAAGCCTCGATGGCCAAGCTGTTCGCTTCCGAGATGGCCGAGAAGGTCTGCTCCGACGCGATCCAGATCCACGGCGGCTACGGCTACGTCAGCGACTTCCCGGTCGAGCGCATCTATCGCGACGTGCGCGTCTGCCAGATTTACGAAGGCGCTTCGGACATCCAGCGCCTCGTAATAGGTCGTTCGCTGTCCGCCTAGGAGAGGTCATGGCCGAATACACCCTGCACTGCTTCGCCCAGTCCGGCAACGCCTACAAGCCGGCGCTGATGCTGGCCGTTAGCGGCGCCGACTGGGAACCGCGCTTCGTCGACTTCTTTCACGGCGCGACGCGCACGCCGGAATACCGGGCGCTGAACGTCATGGGCGAGGTGCCGCTGCTCGAACATCGCGGCCGGACCTGGTCGCAGTCCGGCGTCATCCTCGATTATCTGGCCGAGGCGCTGGGCACCTTCGGCCCGCAGGACAACGACGAGCACCGCGAGATCCTCCGCTGGATGCTGTTCGACAACCACAAGTTCACCAGTTACACGGCGACCCTGCGCTACCTGCGCAATTTCGTGCCGGCCACCGACCCGGCCATCATTGCCATGTTCCGCACCCGCGCCGAGGCGGCGTGGAAGGTGCTCGACGCCCATCTTGCCGGGCGCCAGTGGATCGTCGGCCGCCGTCCCACCATCGCCGACTTTTCTCTGGCAGGCTACGTCTTCTGGCCCGAGGAAATCGGCGTGGACTGGAACGACTATCCGAATATCCGCGACTGGTCGCAACGCATCGCCGGCCTGCCCGGCTGGCAGCACCCCTACCAACTGATGCCCGGCCATCCGCTGGCGGGCTGGGGAACGAAAGGCTGATCATGAGTGACGCGAAAGAGCCCATCGAATTCTGGTTCGATTTTTCCTCGCCCTATTCCTATCTCGCCAGCGAACTGATCGACGATCTCGCGGCGAAGCATGGGCGCAAGGTGAAGTGGCGGCCGATGATGCTCGGCGCCGCATTCAAGGCCTCGAACATGCCGCTGCTGATTACCATCCCGCTCAAGGGCGAATACAGCAAGCGCGACTTCGACCGCTCGGCGCGCTTCCTCGGCATACCCTACACGTTTCCGCCGAAGTTCCCGCTCGCCACGCTGGCCGCGGCGCGAGGCTATTACTGGCTGCATGGACAGGACTGCGCCAGGGCGCGCGAGTTCGCCCATGCCGTATTCCGCGCCTACTGGGTCGATGGCCGCGACATCGGCGAGCTGCCGGTGGTGCTGGAAATCGTCGGCCAACTGGGCATCGACCGCGACGCCTTCGCAGCGGCGATCGCCACGCCGGAAATCAAGGATCGCGTCAAGCAGGAAACCGACGCCGCGATCGCCAAGGGCATGTTCGGCGCACCCTACATCGTGGTGGACGGCGAGCCCTTCTGGGGCGTCGACCGCCTGCCGCAAATCGACAAGTGGCTCGCCACGGGAGGCTTCTAGTGTCCGTCATCAAATCCAAACTCAACGTTCGCAGCGAGGAGTTCAAGGCCAACGCCGCGGCGATGGCGGCGCTGGTCCTCGACCTGCGCGAGAAGACCATCGCCGTCTCCGGCGGCGGTTCGCCCGAGACGGCGGCCAAGCACAAGGCGCGCGGCAAGCTGCTGCCGCGCGAGCGCATCAACGCGCTGCTCGATCCGGGCGCCGCCTTCCTCGAATTCTCCGCCCTCGCGGCGATGGGCATGTATAGCGGCGACGTGGCCTCGGCCGGCGTCGTCACCGGCATCGGCCGGGTCAGGGGCGTCGAATGCATGATCGTCGCCAACGACGCGACGGTGAAGGGCGGCTCCTACTTTCCGCTGACGGTGAAGAAGCATTTGCGCGCCCAGGAAATCGCGCTGCAAAATCGCCTGCCCTGCATCTACCTGGTCGATTCGGGCGGCGCCAACCTGCCGACGCAGGACGAGGTGTTTCCCGATCGCGACCACTTCGGCCGCATCTTCTACAACCAGGCCAACATGTCGGCGCTCGGCATCCCGCAGATCGGCGTCGTCATGGGGTCGTGCACCGCGGGCGGCGCCTACATGCCGGCCATGTCGGACGAGTCGATCATCGTCAAGAACCAGGGCACGATTTTTCTCGGCGGGCCGCCGCTGGTCAAGGCCGCCACCGGTGAAGTGGTGAGCGCAGAGGATCTCGGCGGCGGCGACGTGCATACGCGCATTTCCGGGGTCTGCGACCACCTTGCGGAGAACGATCATCACGCGCTGTCCATCGCGCGCCGCATCGTCGGCAACCTCAACTGGCAGAAACCGGTTTCGCTGGACATCGCCGCGCCGGAAGAGCCGCTCTACGACCCGGCGGAACTCTGGGGCGTGATTCCGTCAGACACGCGCAAGCCCTACGACGTGCGCGAAGTCATCGCGCGCCTGGTCGACGGCTCGCGCTTCGACGAATTCAAGTCGCGCTACGGCACCACGCTGGTCACCGGCTTCGCGCGGCTGCACGGCTATCCGCTGGGCATCGTCGCCAACAACGGCATCCTGTTCGGCGAATCGGCGCAGAAGGGCGCACACTTCATCGAACTCTGCGCCCAGCGCGGCATCCCGCTGCTGTTCCTGCAGAACATCACCGGCTTCATGGTCGGCCGCAAGTACGAGAACAGCGGCATCGCCAAGGACGGCGCGAAGATGGTCACCGCGGTGGCGACGGCGCAGGTGCCGAAGTTCACCATGATCATCGGCGGCAGCTTCGGCGCCGGCAACTACGGCATGTGCGGCCGCGCCTACAGCCCGCGCATGCTGTGGATGTGGCCCAATGCGCGGATCAGCGTGATGGGCGGCGAACAGGCCGCCTCGGTCCTGTCCACCATCAAGCGCGACGGCATGGAGTCTACCGGCAAGGAGTGGAGCAAGGAAGACGAGGAAGCCTTCCGCGCTCCTATCCGCGCCCAGTACGAAACCCAGGGCCATCCCTATTACGCCACCGCCCGCATCTGGGACGACGGCGTGCTCGACCCGGCTCAGACGCGGCGCACCCTGAGCCTGGGAATTTCGGCGTCGCTCAACGCGCCCATCCTGCCGACCAAGTTCGGCGTGTTCCGCATGTAGATGAGCACCTTCCCCCCAATCCCCCTTCCCGAGGAAGGGGGCGATCACGGTTCGCACGCGATGCGTGCTCCAGGCAACGACAACGCCGCCTCCTTGGGGCGGCCCAGCGGAGGCAGCATGTACAACAACATCATTACCGAAGTCGACATCGGCGTCGGCATCATCACCCTCAATCGTCCCGAGCGGCACAACGCCTTCGACGACGCGCTGATTGCGGAACTGTCCACCGCCATCGAGCGGATGGGGGCCGATCCCGCCGTGCGCGTACTGGTGATCTCGAGCACCGGCAAAAGCTTTTGTGCCGGCGCCGACCTCAACTGGATGAAGCGCGCCGCGGACTATTCTCACCCCGAGAACCTGCGCGATGCGCGCGCCCTGGCCGAGATGCTGCGCCGCCTGTCGCATTGCCCGAAGCCGACCGTAGCCCGCATCCAGGGTGCGGCCTTCGGCGGCGGCGTCGGCCTGGTGGCCTGCTGCGACGTGGCGATCGGCACCATCGACGCCGAGTTCTCGCTGACCGAAGTCAAGCTCGGCCTGATCCCCGCCGTGATCAGCCCGCATGTCGTGGCCGCCATCGGCGAACGCTATGCGCGGCGCTACATGCTCACGGCGGAGCGCTTTTCGGCCGCCGAGGCCTACCGCATCGGCCTCCTCCATGAACTGGTGACCGACGCCGAGGCGCTCGACGAGGCCGTCGGCGAGATCGTCGAGGCGCTGCTGAACAACGCACCGGGAGCAATGGCCGAGTGCAAGACGCTGATCTCGGCCGTGGCATGGAAGCCGATCACACCGGCCGTCATCGAAGACACCGCGCAGCGCATCACACGCCTGCGCGCCGGCGACGAAGGCCGCGAAGGCATGACGGCCTTCCTGGAGAAGCGCAAACCCAACTGGATCGCCCGGGACTGACACCATGTTCAACAAAATTCTGATCGCCAATCGGGGAGAAATCGCCTGCAGGGTCATCAAGACCGCGCGGCGCATGGGCATCCGCACCGTCGCGGTGTATTCGGAGGCCGATGCCGGCGCACGCCATGTGCGCCTGGCCGACGAGGCCGTCTGCATCGGCGCGCCGCCGCCCAAGGAATCCTATCTGGTGGCGGACAGGATCATCGCCGCGGCGCTGGCCACCGGCGCCCAGGCCGTGCATCCGGGCTACGGCTTCCTCTCCGAGAACGAAGAGTTCGCCGAGGCCTGCGAAAAGAACGGCATCGCCTTCATCGGCCCGCCGGTCTCCGCGATTCGCGCCATGGGGTCCAAGTCGGAAGCCAAGAAGCTGATGGAGAAGGCCGGCGTGCCGCTGACCCCCGGCTATCACGGCGACAACCAGGATCCGGATTTCCTCCGGCAGCAGGCCGACGGGATCGGCTATCCGGTGCTGATCAAGGCGGCGGCCGGCGGCGGCGGCAAGGGCATGCGCGCCGTCGACAGGAGCGCGGACTTCGCCGAAGCGCTGGCCTCGTGCAAGCGCGAGGCGCTCTCCAGTTTCGGTGACCAGCACGTGTTGATCGAGAAGTACCTGCAGCGCCCGCGCCACATCGAAATCCAGGTCTTCGGCGATCGCCACGGCAACTGCGTCTATCTGTTCGAGCGCGACTGCTCGGTGCAGCGCCGCCACCAGAAAGTCGTCGAGGAAGCGCCGGCGCCCGACATGCCGCCCGAGCGTCGCGCCGCGATGGGCAAGGCGGCGGTCGATGCGGCCAGGGCGGTCGGCTATGTCGGCGCCGGCACGGTGGAGTTCATCGCCAACCAGGACGGCAGCTTCTACTTCATGGAGATGAACACGCGGCTGCAGGTCGAGCATCCGGTCACCGAAATGATCACCGGCCTCGACCTCGTCGAGTGGCAGCTGAAGGTCGCTGCCGGCGAGGCGCTGCCGCTGCAGCAGGAGCAGCTGACGATCCGCGGCCATGCGCTGGAAGCGCGGATCTACGCCGAAGACCCGGACAAGGGCTTCCTGCCTTCGATCGGCCGCCTGATCCACCTCGCGCCTCCGGCCGAGACACTGCATGTGCGCGTCGATACCGGCGTCGAGCAGGACGACGAAATCTCGCCGCACTACGACCCGATGATCGCCAAGCTGATCGTCTGGGACGAAAGCCGCGAGCGCGCACTGGCGCGCATGCTGCAGGCGCTGGCCGACTACCGCGTGGTCGGCGTCGCGAACAACATCGGCTTCCTCTCGCGGCTGGTGGCCTGCCCGGCCTTCGCCCGGGCCGACCTCGACACCGGGCTGATCGAGCGCGAGCGCGCCTTTCTCTTTCCCGAAAGCGTCGAGCCGCCGGCGGAAGCCTGGCTGGTCGCCGCGCTGGCCGAACTGATCCACGACCAGGCCTATGCCGCGGCGGAAGCCGTGGAGAGCCGCGACCCACATTCGCCCTGGCATGCGCGCGACGGCTGGCGCCTGAACGGCACCGCGCGGCGCGAGATCCGGCTGCGCGCCGGCGAGACCGAAAAGGTCGTCAATGCCGGCTATGGCGCCGACGGCTTCACGCTCGAATTCGAAGGCCAGACCACCACGGCGGCCGGGCGCTTCACCGGCAGCACCGAGTTGCGCGTCGACCTCGGCGGCCGCCGCATCAACGTCACCGTGGTCTCGGCCAACGAAAAGCGCCACGTCTTCATCGACGGCGTCTCCTTCATCTTTTCCGCGATC
>Ga0208518_100302_pt1 | contig 15738 bp, 13 predicted proteins | sample LakWasM127_HOW14_2_FD_183937 | JGI IMG/M metagenome (GOLD analysis project Ga0208518, IMG submission 183937) | Freshwater sediment methanotrophic microbial communities from Lake Washington under simulated oxygen tension - Sediment Metagenome... | ecosystem: Environmental > Aquatic > Freshwater >...
CTCGACCGGACGGCGCACGCGACGCAACGGACGCTCGTCATGCAGCACGTTGGCGGTACCGGTCCTTTCGCGCTGCTGGGCGACCAGTTCGGCCAAGCTGACCGAATTGAGGTATTCGAACATCTTTTCGTTGAGGCTGGTCCACAGCTCGTGGGTCATGCAGGGACGCTGATCCTCTGCACAATTACCCTTGCCGCCGCAATTCGTCGCATCGAGCGACTCATCGACCGCATGGATGATGTCGGAAACCGAAACCGCTTCCAGCGGCTTGGCCAGACAATAGCCGCCGCCCGGTCCGCGCACGCTGGATACCAGCTGGCGACGGCGCAGCTTGCCGAACAGTTGCTCGAGGTAGGAAAGGGAAATCTTCTGCCGCTCGCTGATGCCGGCCAAGGTCACCGGGCCGGTGTGCTGGCGCAGGGCAAGATCGATCATCGCGGTTACTGCAAAACGTCCTTTGGTCGTCAGTCTCATTTGAAGTCTCCGTCGGGGTAGTACAGCTGGGAAACGCTTCAGGAGCAATACCTGAGCATTTCAATCAACTATATGGTATCCCGATCTTTTTAGTCAACTATTTTCGACAAATAGTTCGGATCGAATTTGTCGGCGGTGGCCACGTCGTCTTCCAGCGATACCCCTGACCGCTCCATGGTCTTCAGCAGTGCCTCGATGCGCCGGTCGGTTTCCACGGCATGATTGAGCAGGCCGTGTATCGCCTGCGCCAGCGGATCGTCCTCGTTACGGGTCACGGCATAGGCGGAGAAACCCATCTGGCCGGCCTTGACCTCACGGTCGATCTCGCGGTGGTCCTCGACGATGCGCGCCGGAATGCCGACCGCCGTCGCCCCCGGGGGAACGTCGCGCACCACCACGGCGTTCGAACCGACCTTGGCGCCCTGACCCAAGGTAATCGGCCCCAGCACCTTGGCCCCGGCGCCGATCACCACACCCCTTTGCAATGTTGGATGCCGCTTGCCCTTGTTCCACGACGTGCCGCCCAGCGTAACGCCATGATAGAGCGTGCATTCGTCCTCGATCACGGCGGTCTCGCCAATCACCACACCCATGCCGTGGTCGATAAACACCCGGCGGCCGATGGTCGCACCGGGATGAATCTCGATGCCGGTGACCCAGCGCGTGAAATGCGAAAGAAAGCGCGCCAGCCAGCGCAAACGCGCACCCCAGAGCCAGTGCGAGGCGCGGTGCAGCGTCAGGGCATGGAAGCCCGGATAGCAGGTCAGCACCTCCCAGGTGGAACGGGCGGCCGGATCGCGTTCGAAAACGCAGGAGATATCTTCACGCAGTCGGGAGAGCATGGATGCTTCTTCTATTAGAACTTGCTGAAATGGTAGAAATCCCGAGCGCCGGGGTCAAGTTTTATTTTCAGGGTTCGCTTTACCCTTGATCGGGCCGGAAATCCCTTTTTCCAGTGCCGCAAACAATCCGCGCAAAATATTGACCTCTTCCTTTTCCGGTGCGGCGCGGGAAAACATGCGCCGCAACCGCAGAATAAGCCGCTTCGGGCTCGCCGGATCGAGGAACTCGCTGGCAATCGCCGCGCGTTCAATGTGGGTGATCAGTCCCTCCACTTCGTCATGGCTGGCGAGTTCCCCTGCCCCCGAAATCACCGGCGGCCGGCCGGGGTCGAGCGCCGCCAGGCGCAGCTCATAGCCCATCACCTGCACCGCCGCGGCGAGATTCAGGGAACTGAAGTCGACATTGACCGGAATCATCGCCCAGCGCCGGCACTGCCCCAGTTCTTCGTTGGACAGCCCCGAGGTCTCGTTGCCGAAGACGATCGCAACGTCGCCGCTCGATGCCATCGCCACCACTTCCGCGGCTGCGTCGCGGGCCCACAGGGCGGGCGTCGCCAGTTCCCGGCGGCGCGCGGTCATTGCCACAGCCAGGACGGTACCGGACAAGGCTTCGGGCAAGGAGGACACCACCTCGGCCTGCACCAGCAGATCGGTGGCGCCCGCCGCCATGGCATCGGCCTGGGCGTCGGGAAAGACTTTCGGATTCACCAGTACCAGGCGCGACAGACCCATGGTCTTCATCGCCCGCGCGGCCGCACCGATATTGCCCGGATGACTGGGATGCGAGAGGACGATGCGGATGCGATCGAGGACGGCAGGGTCGGGCAATGGCGTGGTGTTCATATTAGAATTGCGCACTTCGCGCGCTGATTGCGCCCATCTTTGGCTGCCCCGCCGTAAAAATCCATGCATCCCACGCTGAACATAGCCGTCAAAGCCGCGCGTCGCGCCGGCCAGATCATCAACCGCGCCAGCCTCGACGTCGACAAGCTCAGGATCGACGTCAAGCAGCAGAGCGATTACGTGACGGAGGTCGACCGCGCCGCGGAAGCGGCGATTCTCGACGTGTTGCGCGAGGCCTATCCGACCTACGGAATTCTAGCAGAGGAGTCGGGGCTGGCCGGCACCAGCGCGGACAGCGAATACCAGTGGATCATCGACCCCCTGGACGGCACCACCAACTTCATTCACGGCGTGCCGCAGTATGCCATTTCGATCGCATTGGCCCACCGCGGGGTGATGACGCAAGCCGTGGTCTACGACCCCAACCGCAATGAAATCTTCACTGCCAGCAAGGGCGGCGGCGCCTTCGTCAATGAAAAGCGCATCCGCGTCGCCAAGCGCACCAAGCTCGATGAAGCGCTGATCGGCACCGGCTTTCCCTATCGCATGTTCGACCATATCGACGCCTACCTGGCGATCTTCCGTGACGTCGCACAAAGAACCGCCGGCATGCGCCGTCCCGGCGCCGCCGCACTGGATCTGGCCTGGGTGGCCTGCGGCCGCATGGACGGCTTCTGGGAACTCGGCCTGTCGCCCTGGGACATGGCCGCCGGCAGCCTGCTGATCACCGAAGCCGGTGGTCTGGTCGGCGATCTCGCGGGTGAATCGAATTACATGAAGACCGGCAACATCATCGGCGGCAACCCCAAGATATTTTCGCAGTTGCTGCAACTCATCGCGCCGCACCGCACGGCCGCCCTGGCCGCCTGATCCGGGCCCGATGTCGGCCGCCTTGACGGCCGCCGAACTGGCGGCGCACACCCCCGTAATGCAGCAATGGCTGCGCGCCAAGGCGGAGCATGCGGACAAGCTGCTGTTCTTCCGCATGGGGGATTTCTACGAGTTGTTCTACGAGGATGCCGAACAGGCGGCGCGCCTGCTCGACATCACGCTGACCGCGCGCGGCCAGTCGGCCGGCAAGCCGATTGCCATGGCGGGCATTCCCTACCACGCCGTCGACGGCTACCTCGCCAAGCTGGTCAAGCTCGGGGTCTCGGTGGCGATTTGCGAACAGATCGGCGATCCGGCGCTGGCCAAGGGCCCGGTGGAACGCGCGGTGACGCGCATCGTCACGCCGGGCACGCTGACCGACGCCAACCTGCTCGACGACAAGCACGACAGCCTGCTGCTGGCACTGACCATCGACCGCCAGCGCGCGGGCCTGGCCTGGCTGAACCTCGCCAACGGCGACCTGCGCCTGCTGGAAACCACCCTCGACGCCCTGCCCGCGCACTTCGAACGCCTGCGCCCGGCGGAACTGCTGCTGCCCGACGCCTTGCGCAGCGGCGTCCCGGAGCATCGTGCCGTCAACCAGCATCTGCCCGACTGGCATTTCGACACGCGTGCCGCAGCGAACGCGCTGGCCGAGCATTTCGGCACCCGCGACCTGGCCGGCTTCGGCGTACACGATGAGGAACTCGCACTGGCTGCGGCGGGCGCGCTCTACCGCTACGCACAGGCGACGCAGCTGCAGGCGCTGGCCCATGTCACCCAGCTGACCGTCGAGCGCGAGGGAAGCTTTTTGCGCCTCGACGCCGCGACCCGGCGCAATCTCGAAATTTCCGAAACCCTGCGCGGCGAAGCGGCGCCCACCCTGCTCTCGCTGCTCGACACCTGCGCCACCAGCATGGGCTCGCGCTGGCTGCGCCACTGCCTGCATCATCCCCTGACTGATCGCAGCGTTCCCGAGGCGCGCCACGAGGCCGTCGCGGCGCTGATCGGCGATGCCGGCAACGGACCCTTTGCCGATGTGGCCAGGGCACTGGGCGGCTTCGCCGACATCGACCGCATCACTGCCCGCGTCGCCCTGAAGAGCGCCCGGCCGCGCGACCTTTCCTCGCTGCGCGACAGCCTCGCGCGCCTCGACGGAATTCGCGCAACAGTCGGCGCTGCTCCGCCTTGCGTGCCTGGGAAGCCGCTTCGCGGGCAGGCAACGGCGACACGGCTCGCCGAACTGGCCGGCGCGCTCGCCACGCCGCAGGCCTGCGTCGGCCTGCTGACCCAGGCCATTGCGCCCGAGCCCGCCGCGCTGATTCGCGAAGGCGGCGTCATCGCGCCGGGATACAACGCCGACCTCGACGAACTGCGGGCGATCCAGCACAACTGCGGCGCCTTTCTGATCGAACTCGAAGCGCGCGAACGCGAGCGCAGCGGCATTGCCAATCTCAAGGTCGAGTTCAACAAGGTGCATGGCTTCTATATCGAAGTCACCCATGCCAACGTCGACAGGATCCCCGACGACTACCGGCGCCGGCAGACGCTGAAGAACGCCGAGCGCTACATCACCCCCGAACTCAAGAGCTTCGAGGACAAGGCGCTGTCGGCCAACGAACGCGCTCTCGCGCTGGAAAGGCAGTTGTGGGATGAACTGCTCGGCGCGCTGGCGATCCATATCCCGGTGCTGCAGCGCATCGCCCGCGCGATTGCCGAACTCGACGGCCTCGTCGCCTTTGCGAATGCCGCCGTGCGCCACGACTACCGCCAGCCGGAGTTCTGCGACGAGGCCGCGATCGAGATCGAAGACGGCCGCCATCCCGTGGTGGAACGGCAGATCGACACGCACTCGGGTACATTCATCGCCAACGACACGCGCCTCTCGCCCGCGCGCCGCATGCTGCTGATCACCGGGCCCAACATGGGCGGCAAATCGACCTACATGCGCCAGGCCGCGCTGATCGTGCTGCTCGCCCACTGCGGCAGCTTCGTCCCCGCGGCGCGCTGCCGGCTGGGTCCGATCGACGCCATCTACACGCGCATCGGCGCCTCGGACGACCTCGCTTCGGGACGCTCCACCTTCATGGTCGAAATGACCGAAGCCGCGGCCATCCTCAACGGCGCGACCGACCGATCGCTGGTGCTGATGGACGAAATCGGCCGCGGCACCTCGACCTTCGACGGCGTCGCGCTGGCCTTCGCCATCGCCCGCCACCTGATCGAGAAGAACCGCGCCTGGACACTTTTCTCGACGCATTACTTCGAGCTGACGCGGCTGGCCCAGGATTACCCGGTATGCGCCAATGTGCACCTCGATGCCGTCGAGCATGGCCACAAGATCGTGTTCCTGCATGCCGTCGAGGAAGGTCCGGCCTCGCAAAGCTACGGCGTGCAGGTCGCCGCGCTGGCCGGCATGCCGCCCGCCGTGGTGCGCGAAGCGCGGCGCCGCCTGACGCTGCTGGAGAACCGTGAAGTCGGGTCGCTGACCCAACCCGATCTGTTCGCCAGCGCGCCGCCCCTGCCCGAGCCGCCGCATCCGGCGCTCGACGCCCTGCGCGATCTCAATCCCGACGAGCTCAGTCCGCGTGAGGCGCTGGAAAAACTCTACCAACTGAGCAAGCTGGCCAAGTCATGAGGCGGCTTCTTGCTGTGCTGACGGCTGCGCTGCTGGCGCTGCCCGCGCATGCGGAAGCGGTGGCATTCGGCCTCTTCGGCGACACGCCCTACAACCACTGGGAGTTCGAACATCTGCCCGACCTGCTCGTCGAGATGGATGGCGAGAATCTGGCCTTCGTGGCGCACGATGGCGACATCAAGAGCGGCTCCAGTGTTTGCAGCGACGAAGCACTGCAGGGCGTTCTCGCGGTCTTCAGGAAATCCGCGACGCCTCTCGTCTATGTCCCGGGCGACAACGAGTGGACCGACTGCCACCGCAAGAGCAATGGCCGCTACGACCCGCTGGAACGACTGGACAGGCTGCGCGAGTGGTTCTTCCCCGACGATCTGGCGCTGGGCCGGCGCCCGCTGAAACTGGAGCGCCAGAGCGGCGACCCGGCCTTCGCAAAGTACCGCGAGAACGTGCGCTGGAGTGCCGGCGGCGCCTTGTTCGTCGGCATGAACGTGCCGGGAAGCGACAACAACTTCAGCGGCACCCGGCATGGCGGCGGCCCGGCGGCCGAGTTCATCGAGCGCAGTGCAGCCAACCGCGCGTGGCTGGCGCAGGCATTCGCGCTCGCACGCAGCAAAAAACTGGCCGGCATCCTGATCGTGATCCAGGGCAACCCGGGCTTTCATGCAGCCAATGCAGGAAACCCCGGTACCGGCTACCGCGACTTCCTGGGCCAGCTGCGCGAGGAGACGCAGGCGTTCCCCGGACAGGTCGTGCTGGTGCATGGCGACACGCACCAGCATCGGATCGACCAGCCGCTGGAAGATCCGGTAACGAAGGAAATGGTGAGGAACTTCACGCGAGTCGAAACGATCGGCTCGCCCTTCTTCGGCTGGGTCAGGGGTACCGTGGATGCGTCGGATCCGAAGGTATTCGGATTCGAGCCGCGCTTCTGGAAGACGCGGCCGCAGGCAAACTGAAACTCAGTGAATTTCCTCGTCCGGCGGGATCGGCGCCGGCAGGACGAGAATGCCTTCTTCGAGCAGGTCGCGCGTCTCGTCTGCCGTCGCCACGCCGCGGATGGCGCGCGCCGGCGCCTCGTCGTAGTGAATGCGGCGCGCCTCTTCCGGAAAATTCTCGCCGACGTTTTCCGCTTGTCGCGCCATTGCTGCCAGTGCCTGATGCAGCTGCGCGATACCCGGCGCGCCGGCCGACGTTGCAGGCTTTTCAGATAGCGCAACATCGTTGGCGCCGCGCTTGACGTGCGGCGCCGATGGCAGTTGGCTCACCTCCGAGGTCTGGCACTGGGGGCAATGCACGAGGTGACGGTCGCTTTGGTCGCGAAACGCCTCGCCCGAAGCAAACCAGCCTTCGAAACGGTGTCCGTGGTCGCAGAGGAGATTCAGAACTATCACGAGTTTGACTGGCTGGTGCCCGGAACCGGAATCGAACCGGTATGGCTTGCGCCGAGGGATTTTAAGTCCCTTGTGTCTACCAATTTCACCATCCGGGCCCGAGATAAAACTCGAAGCGGAGGAACACTGGAGGCGCGACCCGGAATCGAACCGAGGTACACGGCTTTGCAGGCCGCTGCATAACCACTCTGCCATCGCGCCAGGGTCGAGGGACCATGACTGTAACTAATCGCTGGGACACCGTCTCCGGCGAGACGCCGGAGACATAAAAGGGAAAGCGCCGAAACGCTTTCCCTTGGGATTCTGGAGCGGGAGAAGAGTCTCGAACTCTCGACCTCAACCTTGGCAAGGTTGCGCTCTACCAACTGAGCTACTCCCGCAGAACAGGCGCGCATTATAGCGTCCGCTTTCGATGTGTCAACGACTGCGCGCCGAGATTTCCGGCCACGCCTTCTGCAAATAATAGATCATCGACCACAGGGTCAGCACTGCCGCGATGCAGAGCGCCCAGGTGCCGAGAAGGTGGATGTCGATCGGGCCGATCGGCGCATCCCACAACAGCATCGGAATCGCCGTCATCTGCGCGATGGTCTTCAGTTTTCCGATCAGGGATACGGCAACGCTTTTCGCCGCGCCGATTTTCGCCATCCACTCGCGCAAGGCCGAAATCGCGATCTCGCGACCGATGATGATGAAGGCCAGCATGACATCGGCACGATCGAGCCGCACCAGCACCACCAGTGCGGCAGCCACCATCAGCTTGTCCGCCACCGGATCGAGGAAGGCACCGAAGGCCGAGGTCTGATTCAGCTTGCGCGCCAGCCAGCCGTCTATCCAGTCGGTAACGGCCGCGACCAGAAAGGCGCCCGTCGCCACAAGGTTCTGGTCGGCGATAGTCAGCGGCAGGTAGTAGACGCCCACCACCAGCGGTATGAGGAGAATGCGCGCCCAGGTCAGCAGGTTCGGAATGTTCAGCGGCATGTCATCTCAGGGTTTTGTGTATTTCTTCCGCCAGGCGCCGCGAGATTCCGTCGACGCGGCACAAGTCCTCAATGGTAGCCGCCTTTACGCCATCCAGGCCGCCAAACTGCGCCAGAAGCTTCTTCCGTCGCGCCGGCCCCACACCTGCCACATCCTCCAGTTTCGAACGTCCGCGCGCCTTTGCACGCCGCGCCCGATGCCCGACGATCGCGAAACGATGCGCCTCGTCGCGAATTTCCTGTATCAGGTGAAAGCCTGCATGGTCCATTGCCAATTGTAGCGGCAGCTCATGCGGCCCGTCGGGTCCATGGACGAAGAGCGTTTCCAGGCCGGGCTTGCGCTCCTCGCCCTTGGCGACGCCGATGCTGGCCAGATGGTCGAGGCCCAGCTCGGCGAACACTTCCCGCGCTACCCGGTGCTGGCCTTTGCCGCCGTCGATCAGCACGAGATCGGGCGCCACGGTCTCGCCGGTGGCGACTTTCTCGTAGCGCCGCGTCAGGGCCTGGCGCATTGCGGCGTAGTCGTCGCCGGGCTGGATACCCTCGATGTTGAAGCGACGATAGTCGCTCTTCTTCATCGCGCCATCGACGCAGACTACACAGGAAGCCACGGTGCCTTCACCCATGGTGTGGCTGATGTCGAAGCACTCGATGCGGCGCGGCGGCTCGGGCATGTCGAGCGCCTCCTGCAGGGACGCCAGCCTTCCGCTGCTGCGGGTTTTGGCCTGCCAGCGGGCCTGTACCGCAAGTCGCGCGTTGGTCATCGCCATCTCGACCCAGGCACGCTCCATCTCGTTTTTCGGCGGCCCGGCTTTCAGGCTTTCGGGCAAGTCCTCGACCGGCCAGGGACTCAGAATCAGCCGCGCAGGCGGCGGTTGCTCGACGTAGTGCTGGGCGACGAAAGCCGTCAGGCCTTCGGCGGGTTCCGCCTCGGCCGCCGCCTGCGGGAAGTAGGCCCGATCGCCCAAATGCAGGCCGCCGCGCACCATGGCCAGATTGACGCACAGGCTGCCGCGCTCGACCACCCCGGCAATGATGTCCACGTCGGCGTCCCTGGTCGAGCTGACATACTGGCGATGCAGCACGGCCTGCAGCGCCCTGACCTGGTCGCGCAGGGCGGCGGCTTCCTCGAAGTGCAGATCCGTTGCGGCCGCCTCCATCTGTTGCGTCAGGCCATCGATCACCTCCGAGTGCCTGCCGCGCAGGAACATCTCGGCCAGCCGCACATCGGCCGCATAGTCCTGCTTCGACACCAGGCCGACGCAGGGCGCCTTGCAGCGCTTGATCTGGTGCATCAGGCAGGGCCGCGAGCGATGGGCGAATACGGCCTCCTCGCAGGTGCGCAGCAGAAAGCTCTTCTGGATCAGCTGAATGCTCTCGCGCACCGCCAGGCCGTTGGGAAAGGGACCGAAGTACTGCGACTTCTTCTCGAAGGGGCCGCGGTGGTAGAACAGCCGCGGAAACTCGCCACCAGAAAGGCCGATGTAGGGATAGGACTTGTCGTCGCGAAACAGGATGTTGTACTTCGGCGCCAGCTTCTTGATCAGCGTGTTTTCGAGGATCAGGGCCTCGGCCTCGGAGCGAGTCGCCGTCACTTCCATGGCCGCCACCTGCTGCAGCATCAGCGCGATGCGCGGGCTGTGGCCGGTCTTCTGGAAATAGGAGGAGACACGCTTCTTGAGGTTCTTCGCCTTGCCGACATACAGGACCTTGCACTCCGCATCGAGCATGCGGTAGACCCCCGGTGCATCGGTCAGCGTGGCGAGAAACTCCCCGGAATCGAAGGCCGGCCTAGGCGGCGTCGAGTTCTTTTCGGATGCTTTGGAAGACATTCTGGAAGTCGGCGCTGGTGAGACGGCGAGTCTGGGTGTTGTAGCGGCTGCAGTGATAGCTGTCGATCAGGATGCGGCCGTCAGGCAGGATGTGGCGTGCGCCGTGACCGAAAACCAGCGCCGATTGTTTGAGGCCGAGCGCCATCAGCACGGCCTTGTGCGCCACCAGCCCCAGCGCGAGGATCACGCGCACATCGGGCGACGCCTTCAATTCGGCCGCAAGATAGTGGTTGCAGGTCCTGATCTCGGCAGGCTCGGGCTTGTTTTCCGGGGGCAGGCACTTCACCGCATTGGTGATGCGGCAATCGGTCAGAACCAGCCCGTCGTCGGCGGCCAGCGCTACCGGCTGCGAGCCGAAGCCGAAGGCGTGCAGGGTTTCGTAGAGCAGTATGCCGGCATAATCTCCGGTAAACGGACGCCCGGTGCGATTGGCGCCGTGCATGCCCGGCGCGAGGCCGACGACCAGCAGGCGCGCCTGCGGGTCGCCGAAGGGCAGCACCGGGCGCGCGTGATAGTCCGGATTGCGGCTGCGCACGTCGGCGAGGAATCCCGCGAGCCGCGGACAGTCGGTACAGCGTAGAAGTGCAGTCATTGGACAGAAACCGCTTGCTCGGAGCAACTGGTGACTATCGAGCGAAGCGAGCCGACCAGAAGCCTCCCCGCGAGGGGGCGAGGCGGGGTTTCGCACCGCATGCGGTGCGCCGCCGCAGCCGGCTGGCTGTGCAAAGCCAGCCGTGGGCCGCGAAGCGGACGGGAGGGGCGGGTCCATATTTCAATTTTCGCGTGATTCATAAGCGGTGGCTGGTTCTCGGTGCCATGAGCGTTAGGCTAGGATACCGCCTCGCCATGATGAAAAAGCCAACCCGCTGCGACATTTTCTGCGCTGTCGTCGACAACTTCGGCGACGCCGGCGTCAGCTGGCGCCTGGCGCGTCAGTTGGCCGACGAACACGGCTGGCAGGTACGGCTCTGGATCGACGATCCGGCCCCTTTGCAGCGGATGGCGCCGGACCTCGCCGCCGGGCCTGTCGATGTGCGCGCATGGCCGACCTCATGGCCCACGCCCTGGCCAGCCACGGACTGCGCCGACGTGGTGATCGAGGCCTTCGCCTGCGAGCCGCCGCTGCCTTACGTCGAAGCCATGGCGGCCCGCGCCCGGCCGCCGGTCTGGCTCAACCTCGAATACCTCTCGGCCGAACCCTGGGTCGCCGGCTGCCACGGCATGAGGTCGCCCCATCCGCGGCTGCCGCTGGTCAAGCATTTCTTCTTCCCCGGCTTCGAGGAGACCACCGGCGGCTTGCTGCGCGAGCGCAACTACGACGCACGCCGCAGCCGCTTCGACGAAGCGGCCTTCCGCGCCGAATTCGGCCTGCCGCCAAGAACCGCTGACGAACTGGTGATTTCGCTGTTCAGCTACGACAACCCGGCCCTGCCGGAACTGATGCGGGCCTGGGCCGCCTCAACGCGCCCGATTCGCGTGCTGCGACCGGGACTGGGTGAAACGACCCATGGCAACGGCAATCTGAGCCTGCATCCCCTGCCCTTCCTGCCCCAACCCCGCTACGACGAGCTGCTCTGGGCCTGCGACCTCAACTTCGTCCGCGGCGAGGACTCCTTCGTCCGTGCCCAGTGGGCCGCCAGCCCCTTCGTCTGGCAGATCTACCCACAGGCCGAAAACGCCCACCTGGTGAAGCTCGAGGCATTTCTGGCGATCCACCCGGCCGGCGCGCAGCTGCGGGCCTTCTGGCAGGCCTGGAATGGCGCCGGAATCCTTGACTGGCAAGGCTTTGCCGCAAGCCTGCCCACCCTGCGCGCGCCCATGCGGCAATGGGCACAGACGCTCGCAGCCCGCCCCGATCTGGCCGGCAAGCTTGTGCAGTTCTGCCGTGAAAGTCTATAATGGCGGGTTTTAAATTTCCGCCCCAGGAAACATAGCCATGAAAACCGCCCAGGAACTCCGCGCCGGCAACGTCATTATGGTCGGCAACGACCCGCTCGTCGTGCAAAAAGCCGAATACAGCAAAGGTGGCCGCAGTTCCGCGGTCGTCAAATTCAAGTTCAAGAACCTGCTCACGGAAGCTGCCTCGGAGGCCATCTACAAGGCCGACGACAAGTTCGAGCAGGTGATGCCCGATCGCAAGGAATGCACCTATTCCTATTTCGCCGATCCGATGTACGTGTTCATGGACGCCGAGTACAACCAGTACGAAGTCGAAGGCGAGAACATGGGCGACGCGGTCAACTATCTCGAAGACGGCATGCCCGTCGAAGTGGTGTTCTACGACGGCAAGGCAATTTCAGTCGAGTTGCCCAACAGCGTGGTGCGTGAAGTGATCTACACCGAGCCTGCGGTCAAAGGCGACACCTCGGGCAAGGTCATGAAGCCCGCCAAGATCAGCACCGGCATGGAACTGCCCGTGCCGCTGTTCGTCGAGATCGGCAACAAGATCGAAATCGACACGCGTACCGGCGAGTACAAGAACCGCGTCAAGTAATCCGCCGCGAAAGCAACAAAAAAGGGCAGCCACGGCTGCCCTTTTTTGTTGCGGCGTTCATCAGGGCGCCAGCGCCCGCTCCGCCAGCCGCACCCAGTAGCGGATTCCCGTGGCAATGATCTTGTCGTTGAAGTCGTAGTGCGGGCTGTGCAGCATGCAGCCGCCCTCGCCAGGGCCGTTCCCCAGCCACACGTAGCAGCCCGGCACCACGCGCGCCAGGTAGGCGAAATCCTCGGCGCCCATGCTCGGCGCCAGCCCGGTAAGGACCTGTGCCTCGCCCGCCACATGGCGCGCCGTTTCGCGCGCGATGAAGCTCGGCTCGGGCGCATTGACGGTCGGCGGATAGCCCCGTTCGTAGCGCAGTTCGATGCTCACCCGGTAGGTCGCCTCGATGCCGCGGCAGATGCGCCGCAATCCCTCCTCGAGGGCATCCTGCAATTCCGCGTCGAGCGTGCGCACCGTACCGCCGAGCACGGCGCTCTCGGGCAGGACGTTGTCGGCATGCCCGGCATGAAAGCGGGTGACACTGACCACGGCCGCAGCGAGCGGATCGGTATTGCGCGACACCAGCGACTGCACCGCCTGCACCAGTGCGCTGCCGGCCAGCACGACGTCCACCGCCTGATGCGGCATCGCGGCGTGGCCGCCGCGCCCGGTGACCTCGATGTCGAAACGATCGGTGCCCGCCATCACCGGCCCTTCGGTGACGCCGAAGCTGCCGGCCGGCATGCCGGGCCAGTTGTGCAGCCCGAACACCATGTCCATCGGAAAGCGCTCGAACAGGCCTTCTTCCACCATCACGCGGCCGCCGCCTTCGTGCTCTTCGGCCGGCTGAAAAATGAAATACACGGTGCCGTCGAAATTGCGCAGCTTGCTCAGGGCCTCGGCCGCTCCCAGCAGCATCGCCGTATGGCCGTCGTGGCCGCAGGCGTGCATCCTTCCGGCGTGGGTCGAATGGTGCGGAAAGGTATTCAATTCGGTGAGCGGCAACGCATCCATGTCGGCGCGCAGGCCGACCGCGCGCTTGCTGCTGCCCAGGGAAAGCTTCGCCACCACGCCGGTACGGGCGATCCCGCGATGGACCTCGAGGCCGAGGCCGTCGAGATAGTCGGCGACTTTCGCCGCCGTGCGCTTCTCGTCGAAGGCCAGTTCGGGATGGGCATGAATGTCGCGGCGCAGCGCGGCGATTCTCTGGGTCAGGGCGGGCAGCAGTTCGTTGATCATGGCAGGGTCTCCCTGTCGGTTCCGTCATTGCTCAATCTTCCATCCTAGCCCAAAGCGGCGACACGATAGTGACCCCGGCGTTTTACGGTATCTTCCCTGCTCGATGAACACGCCCCCTCGCCGCATCGCGCATCTGGACATGGACGCCTTCTACGCGTCGGTCGAGCTATTGCGCTATCCGGAATTGCGCGGTCTGCCCGTGGTGATCGGCGGGCGCGGCATCCACCAGCCCGAGCTGCTGGCGGACGGCAGCCGGCGCTTTGCCCGGCTGCGAGATTATGTCGGGCGCGGCGTCGTCACCACCTCCACCTACGAAGCGCGTGCGCTGGGCGTGTTCTCCGCCATGGGCGTGATGAAGGCGGCGAAGCTGGCGCCGGACGCCATCCTGCTGCCCGTCGACTTCGACGCCTACCGGCATTATTCGCGCCTGTTCAAGGCCGCCGTCAGGACCATCACGCCGCAGGTCGAGGACCGCGGCATCGACGAAATCTACATCGACCTCACGGATCTGCCGGACGATACCCTGACTCTCGCGCGCCGCATCAAGCAGGCGGTGAAGGATGCCACCGGCCTCTCCTGCTCGATCGGCGTCAGCCCCAACAAGCTGCTGTCGAAAATCTGCTCCGACCTGGAAAAGCCCGACGGCCTCACGCTGCTGGACGCGAGCGACATTCCGCGGCGCATCTGGCCGCTGCCGGTGCGCAAGATCAACGGCATCGGCCCCAAGGCCGGCGAGAAACTCGCAGCGCTGGGAGTCACGACCATCGCCGATCTGGCGAAAGCCGACCCGGCAATCCTGCAGGAACACTTCGGCCGCAGCTACGCCGAATGGCTATATCAGGTATCCCACGGCATCGACGGGCGGCCCGTGGTGACGCATTCCGAACCGAAGTCGATCAGCCGCGAAACCACCTTCGAGCGCGACCTCCACGCGCGCCGCGACCGCGCCCTCCTGTCCGGGATATTCACCGAACTCTGCACCGGCGTCGCGGCCGACCTGCAGCGCAAGGGCTACCTCGGCCGCACCATCGGCATCAAGCTGCGCTTCGACGACTTCCGCATCATGACGCGCGACCTGACGCTGCCCGAGCCCACCGCCGACGCAGCCGTGATCCGCCGCGCGGCGGGTGAGTGCCTGCGCCGCGTTCCGCTGGAGCAGAAGCTGCGCCTGCTCGGCGTCCGCGCCAGCGCCCTGTCACCCGACAACGTGCCGCAGGTCGCAGCCGAATCGCCACAGGCTGAACTGCCGCTAATCGCGCCAACCCGCTGACGGCGACAACGAAATCCTACTATTCTTGGGCGCAGCCGTCTTTGACTTATGGATCGCCATCGGGTGGGCGCCGAGCGGCCCGCCGGATTGGGCCTAATATGACGGCATCTATCCCGCAGGAGCAAGGCAATGGCCGCTATAGGAGTAGTGATTCTCACGCCGCGAAACACCCCATGAACGCAACGCGAACTGAACGCGACTCCTTCGGCAGCATCGAGGTTCCTGCCGACCGGCTCTGGGGTGCGCAGACGCAGCGTTCGCTGCAGCATTTCGACATTTCCACCGAGCGCATGCCGGAGGAAATCGTGCTCGCCCTCGCTACCGTGAAGTCGGCCTGCGCAAAGGTCAACGGTGACCTCGGACTGTTGGCGGAGGACAAGGCAGCGGCCATCATCGCCGCCGCAGACGAAGTGCTGTTCGGTCGCCACGAGCAGGAGTTTCCGCTGTCCGTCTGGCAGACCGGCTCCGGCACGCAGAGCAACATGAACATGAACGAGGTGCTGGCCAACCGCGCCGCGGAACTGCTCGGCGGCGAGCGCGGCCCGGATAGCCAAAAACGTCGCCGCGTCCATCCCAATGACGACGTCAATCTCGGCCAGTCGTCGAACGACATTTTCCCCACCGCCATGCACCTGGCCGCCGCCCTCGGTATCGCCCGCGCGCTGATGCCGGCGCTGGCGCGGCTGCGTATGGCACTGGCGGCAAAGTCGGCCGCATTCGCCGACATCGTCAAGATCGGCCGTACCCATTTGCAGGATGCCACGCCCCTGACCCTGGGCCAGGAGTTCTCCGGCTACGTCGCCCAGCTCGATCATGCCGAAGCGATCATCAACGCGGTGCTGCCGTCGCTGTACCCGCTCGCCGTCGGCGGCACCGCGGTCGG
>Ga0208518_100316_pt1 | contig 15043 bp, 13 predicted proteins | sample LakWasM127_HOW14_2_FD_183937 | JGI IMG/M metagenome (GOLD analysis project Ga0208518, IMG submission 183937) | Freshwater sediment methanotrophic microbial communities from Lake Washington under simulated oxygen tension - Sediment Metagenome... | ecosystem: Environmental > Aquatic > Freshwater >...
CGCGCATTCGCGACCCTGCGGCTGGATTTCTGAGCCATGCGGCGCCGGTTTCTTGCAACTCTTGCCACCGCTTGCCTATGTCTAATGACATATGGGTCGGCGTCCGCGGCGGGAGCGGTCCCGGTTTGGGTCGCCCTGTCCGAAACGGGTGGCGCGCACGCAGAGGCGGCGGAGGCCTTGCGCGCAGAAGTCGATCAGGCGCAGCCCGGACGCATCGAATGGCGTGTCGCGCATTGGAGCCAGTTCGCCAGTTCGGTGCCGGAGCCGCACTGGGTCGTCGCCGTCGGCACCGCTGCGCAACGTGGCATGCAGGATTTGTTCGCCGGCGACAGCACGCCGCCGCCCTTGCTCGCCATTCTGGTGCCGCGCCTCGCCTTCGAGCGGATTGCCGATCCGGCGCGTCTGCGCAACGGCTCATTGTCGGCGGTATTTCTCGACCAGCCGCCGGCGCGCCAGCTGGAGCTGATCCGGCTGGCGCTGCCCGCCGTGCGTACTGTCGGGATACTCGTCAGTGCGGAATCGAAAGCGCACGGCGTGGGGCTGGACAAGGCGGCCAGGGAGCGCGGCATGCGTCTGGCAATGACGCAGGTGGGGCCGGAGGGATTGTTCCCGGCCCTGCAGTCGCTGCTGGCCGAAGTCGAGGTGCTGCTTGCACTGCCCGATCCCGCCGTCTTCAACAGCCAGACGGCCGCCAACATTCTGACCGCGGCATATCGTCGACAAGTGCCGCTGGTCGGCTTTTCTCCCGCCTATGCCAAGGCCGGTGCGCTGCTGGCCTTGTATTCGACACCGGCCCAGGTGGGCTTGCGCGGCGGCGAGGTCCTGCGCCAGGCACTGGCGGGCAGGACTCTGCCGCCGCCGCAGTGGCCGCGCGAGTTTGCCGTGACGGTCAATCAGGATGTGGCACACTCGTTGGGATTCGCACTGGATCAGTCGCAGCTCAGCGAGCAATTGCGGCAAAGGGAGCGGCCGTGAAAATGACCCTGCGCAAGCGCATGCTGCTGGTGGCCCTGTTGCCGGCGACGCTGGTGGCGGTGCTGCTGACCGCCGTTTTCCTGTTTCATGCGATCGACAATCTCGAACAGGGGCTGCGCACCCGGGGCGCCGCGATTTCGCGGCAAATGGCCACGGCCGCCGAATACGGCATATTTTCCGGGCAGCGCGCCGGCCTCTCGCTGCTGACGGAGTCGACGCTGCGCATCGATCCCGATGTGCGCGGTGCCGCGATCATCCATGAGCAGGGCGCCATCATGGCGCGCAGCGGCGAGTTGAATCCGGGCGCCTGGCCCGGTCTCGAGCGAATCGAAGGTCGCCACCTGGGACAGGACGTGCTGTTGTTCGTCGAGCCGGTGATGCGCCGGAGCGTACCGGTGGACGATATCTACGCCGGCACGGAAGCCAGGCCCGAGGCGGAATCGAAAGTCATCGGCCATGTCGTCGTCGAGTTGTCCCTGCAGCAGGTAGCCGGCAAGAGCGAGCGGCTGATTGCCGTCGGCGTCCTGATCGCCATGCTCGGCGCCATGCTCGGCGGCTGGCTGGCGCAACGCATTGCGCGTGCGGTGACCGATCCCCTGCTGGAAGCCAACGAAGTGGTCGCCCGCATCGGCAAGGGCGATCTGGCCGCGCGCATGGCTGCGGAGTCGGCCGGTCCCTTGCAGCCACTGGCGGCGGGCATCAACGACATGGTCCAGCGCATCGGCGTGACGCAGGAGGACCTGCGTGCGCGGGTAGCCGAGGCGACGCGTGACCTGATGCGGGAGAAGGAAGCCGCAGAGCACGCCACCATCGCCAAATCGCACTTTCTTGCCGCGGCCAGCCACGACCTGCGCCAGCCGTTGCATGCGCTCGGGCTTTTCGTCTCGGGGCTGGCACAGTCGGATGTCGCCAAGTATGAGCCGAGGCTGGTCGCGCATATCCAGTCGGCGGTGGATACGCTGCAGAACCTGCTGGACGCCATTCTCGACATTTCGCGGCTGGACGGCGGCAACATCGTTCCGGAGATCGGCAGTTTTCCGCTCGGCGCGGTGCTGGACCGGCTGACTCGCGATCTTTCGCTGCTGGCCGAGCAAAAGGGCCTGCAACTCAAGGTGAGGCCGGCACAGGTCTGGGTGCGCAGCGACCCGAAGATCGTCGAGCGCATCCTGCTCAACCTGGTCGGCAATGCCTTGCGCTACACCCAGGCCGGCGGCGTGCTGGTGAGCTGCCGTCACAGGCGCAACACGGTGCTGGTCGAAGTCTGGGATACCGGCGAAGGAATTCCGGAGCACGCGCGCGAGGAAATCTTCGAGGACTACGTGCAACTGGGGAATCCCGAGCGCGATCGCGACAAGGGGCTCGGGCTCGGGCTGGCGATATGTCGCCGCCTCGCCGACCTGCTGGGGATTCAGCTCGGTGTTCGTTCGCGGCGGGGGCGAGGCTCGGTGTTCTGGATCGAGCTGCCCGTGGCGCAAGAGGAGGCGCGGCGCGAAGCAGTGGCGGCCGAGGTTCCGCAAGCCCGGCAAGCGGTCGAGGCCGCGCGGATCGCGGGAACCGTGCTGGTGGTGGAAGGCGACGCGCTGGTGCGCGCGGGCATGGAGCAGGCGATCGTCAGTTGGGGCGGCAGCGTGATGCTGGCGGCCACGCGCGAGGAGGCCTTGCACCGCTGCCGCGAGAGCGCCCATCCGCCCGATCTGACGATCTGCAATCTGCGTCTGCCGGGCACGGTGGGCGGCATCGAACTGGTGCAGGAACTGCAGCGCGAGTTCGGGAAAATGGCCGTGCTGCTGGTCAGCGCCGATGTCAGCGAAGAGGCCCAGGCTGTGGCGCGCGGTGCCGGTTTCGCCCTGCTCAAGGAACCGGTGCCGCCGGGCCGCCTGCGCGCGGCCTTGCGGCACCTGCTCGAGGTGCGGTCCTAGCGCCCCAGGCGGCGAGTCCGGCAGGATCCGGGGAAGATCCTGCCTCTATGCGGGCAGCCGACGCAGCTACTGCCCGGGAGTGTCGCCCGGCAGGACATTTTTCGTCCGCGCGCGATGTTCCTCCACGACGACGGCCTCGCCTTCGATCACCTGGCCGTCGGAGGCTTGCTCCCGCATTGCCCGACGGAGCTTCCGTGTCTTCCACATCACGTAGATCCAAACCGCCAGGCCGAGCACAGCCATGGCCGCAAACACCACGACGGAGAACATGAATCCCAGGATCAGCAGGATCACGGCGGTGAGCAGCGCAAGCAGGCTTCTAATCACGTTGATTCAAGTGAATTCCGGTTGTCGGGGCGGGACGCTCATTCGCTGGTTGCGGAGCCGATGCGGCTATGCCGGCGGGTGATGCCTATGACTGCCGTGTCCGTACGATACCGCGGAACCCCGGCCGCCGCTCGATTTCACGAAGGCTGTCGAAAGGGCTCAACGCCCCAGCCGCTTGCAGAGCTCCAATGTCAGCCCCGCCTGGTTCATCGAATAGAAGTGCAGGCCCGGCGCGCCGCGCTCGAGCAGACGCTGGCAAAGCTCGGTCACCACATCGAGGCCGAAGGCGCGGATCGAGTCCGCATCGTCGCCGAAACTCTCGAACTTGCGTCGCATCCAGCGCGGAATCTCGGCGCCGCAGGCATCGGAAAACCGCGCCAGCTTGGAAAAGCTCGCGATCGGCATGACGCCCGGCACAATCGGCACGGCAACCCCGAGCGCACGGGCCTCGCCGACGAAATGCTCGTAGGCATCCGCGTTGTAGAAATACTGGGTGATCGCCGAACTGGCGCCCGCATCGACCTTGCGCTTGAAGTTCAGCAGGTCCTCGCGCGGGCTCCTCGCCTGCGGATGCCATTCCGGATAGGCCGCCACCTCGATGTGGAAGCGGTCGCCGGTCTCGGCGCGGATGAAGGCAACCAGCTCGTTGGCATAGCGGAACTCGCCGGCATCGGCCATGCCCGAGGGCAGGTCGCCGCGCAAGGCGACGATGCGGCGGATGCCGCGCTCGACAAAGAGGCCCAGCATCTCGCGGATGCCCTCGCGCGTCGAACCGATGCAGGAGATATGCGGCGCGGCATTGTGGCCCTCGGCGGCGATTTCCGTCACCGTGGCCAGCGTGCGCTCGCGCGTCGAACCGCCGGCGCCGTAGGTGACGGAAAAAAACTCGGGCTTCAGCACCGCGAGCCGGCTGCGCGTGGTGCGCAGCTTCTCCATGCCCTCGCCGGTCTGCGGCGGGAAAAACTCGATGGATAGTTCAAAAGTCATTCCGGGTTCCTCGATAGGTGTCCCGCGCTGCGCGCATCAGTGGCGCGAACCCAGCAGCAGTCGTGTCAGCGCCCAGGAGATCACGCTGTACACCACCGAGCCGAGGACGCCATTCCATATCCCGGCTACCACGAAGCCTTCGAGCAGCCACGCCGCCAGCAGGAACATCATGCCGTTGATGACGAAGATAAACAGCCCCAGCGTCAGCAGCGTGACGGGCAGCGTCAGAAGCACCAGCACGGGCCGGATCACGGCATTGATCAGACCCAGCACCACCGCCACCGCCAGGGCCGTCGCAAAACTCGCGACGTGAATCCCCGGCAGCAGGTAGGGCAGGGCCAGCAGGGCGAGGGCGTTGATGAGCCAGACAGCAAGCAGGCGCATGACTTCTCCTTGGGTGGGCGGGGCGGAATTGCGGTGGGGGCGGCTTAGTACCTGTACTGGTCCGCCTTGTACGGCCCGTTCTTCGGCACGCCGATGTAGGCGGCCTGCTCGTCCGTCAGTTCCGACAGCTGCGCATTCAGCTTCTTCAGCTGCAGGCGCGCCACCTTCTCGTCGAGGTGCTTGGGCAGCGTGTAGACGCCCACCGGGTAGTCGGCATTGCGCGTGAACAGCTCGATCTGCGCGATCGTCTGGTTGGCGAACGACGAGGACATCACGTAGCTCGGGTGCCCCGTGCCGCAGCCCAAGTTCACCAGGCGGCCCTTGGCCAGCAGGATGATGCGCTTGCCGTCGGGGAAAATCACGTGGTCGACCTGCGGCTTGATTTCCTCCCACTTGTACTTCTCGAGCGAGGCGACGTTGATCTCGGAATCGAAGTGGCCGATGTTGCAGACGATGGCCTGGTCCTTCATCTTCGCCATGTGGTCGTGGTCGATCACGTGCACGTTGCCGGTGCAGGTGACGAAAATGTCGGCCTTGTCGGCGGCGTAGTCCATGGTGACGACGCGGTAGCCTTCCATCGCAGCCTGCAGCGCGCAGATCGGGTCGATTTCGGTGACCCACACCTGCGCCGACAGCGCGCGCATGGCCTGGGCCGAACCCTTGCCGACGTCGCCGTAGCCGGCGATCAGCGCCACCTTGCCGGCGATCATCACGTCGGTGGCGCGCTTGATGCCGTCCACCAGCGACTCGCGGCAGCCGTAGAGGTTGTCGAACTTCGACTTCGTCACCGAATCATTGACGTTGATCGCGGGGATCTTCAGCTCGCCGCGCTCGTGCATCTGGTACAGGCGATGCACGCCGGTGGTGGTTTCTTCCGTCACGCCCTTGATCTTCGCCAGGCGCGTCGAGTACCAGGTCTTGTCCTTGGCGAGCTTGGCCTTGATGGAGGCGAACAGCACCGTCGCTTCCTCGCTGTCCGGCTTGTCCAGCACCGAGATGTCCTTTTCGGCGCGGCTGCCCAGGTGCAGCAGCAGCGTCGCGTCGCCGCCATCGTCGAGGATCATGTTGCTGTAGCCGTTGTCGGGCCATTCGAAAATGCGGTGGGTGTAATCCCAGTAATCGACCAGCGACTCGCCCTTCACGGCGAACACCGCCACGCCGTCGGCGGCAATCGCGGCAGCGGCGTGATCCTGGGTCGAGAAGATATTGCAGGAGGCCCAGCGCACTTCGGCGCCCAGCGCCGTCAGCGTCTCGATCAGCACCGCGGTCTGGATCGTCATGTGCAGGCTGCCGGTGATGCGCGCGCCCTTGAGCGGCTGGCTCCTGGCGAATTCCTCGCGGATCGCCATGAGGCCCGGCATCTCCGTCTCGGCGATGCGGATTTCCTTGCGGCCCCAGTCGGCCAGGCCGAGGTCGGCGATTACGTAATCTTTTTTGTCAGTCACAGCGTTCATGAAAGCTCCTTGAACTGTGACCGGGAGGGAGGCGAACTCACCCTGCCCGGTACGGGTTAGGTGAGCGCAGTTTGAAAATTGTCCGAGCCTGGGGGGTAAGTGGAAACTACCCTTGCAGCGCTCCTCGGAAGCCGAGCATTATATCTATTTCCGGCAATTGCGTTGCGCACTGCCGCAATTCCATCTATAATCGCTGTTCTCTGACGCGGGGTGGAGCAGTCTGGCAGCTCGTCGGGCTCATAACCCGAAGGTCGCAGGTTCAAATCCTGCCCCCGCAACCAACGTTATTTGCAGAACGCCGGCTAGTCCGGCGTTTTGCATTTCTGCGGTCAAAGTGCCGTTTTCTGGCACTAGCCGAACGTCGCCAATCAAGCTGCGCAAGGCTTCCCGAGCGGCAGTTACATCCTCAACAGCTTCCAGGCGGGCTACCATGTCCCGATATATCTCGCGGGCACGCGGCAGAATTTGAGTCGGTTCGAAGCGCTCAATAGCCAGCAACTCCTCTTGAGCCTCGGTCGCCTGCTGTTCTGCTTGTTGCAGTGCAGCCTTCGTGGTTGGCGTGATGATGCCGGCACGGATCGCGGCCATCAGGTTGTCTAGTTCCTTGCGGGCTTGGATAAGACGATGGCGAGCTGCCGCAGGGTCGGGCTTGGCCTGCTTGAGCAGGGCGCGGGCTTCGGACTCAAAAGCCCGGTAGGCGTCATCCGATAGCAGAGAATCCTTTACGCCCGCCAGCAATACTTGCTCGATGGTGCTGCGCTTGACCTTGAGGCCATTGCTGCACACGCTGGTGCCCCGATTCTGATGTGTGGCACAGCCATAATCCTTGCGCCCCTGGATGACGTAGGCTCCACCACACACGCCGCACTTGAGCAGGCCGGAAAATAGGAACTTTGGGCCGCGCCCACCAGGGCCTTTGCCAATCGATTGCTTGGCTGCCGTGTCGCGCTTGGCCGAGCGTGCTCTGGCTTCGCAAGCTTTCCAGCTTACATCGTCAATAATCTTCAACTCGGGCGATTCGACAATGACCCACTCAGCCACCGGGCGCATAGTGCGCCGCCGTCGCCCCGTAGCTGGGTCTTTGATCCATGCTGTACGGTTCCATACCTGCCGGCCGTTGTAGATCGGATTGCCCAGCATTCCGACGCCTTTTGCATCGGGGTAGAGCGCAGAGTGTGCCCAGGTGCCGCCCCTAGGGCTTGGCACTTTCTGGCTGTTCAACTCATCGGCGATCTGGCGCGAGCTTGCTCCGCTGATATAGCGCTCGAATATGTACCTTACCCAGCGCGCCTCGTCCTCGTTGATTTCGCGCCGGTGCCCTTGCCCGTCAAAGCTGCTGCTATAGCCATAAGGCAGGCCGCCCGCGCTGTAACCATCGAGCGCTTGTCCCATAAGCCCCCGGTGAGTCTTCTTAGCCAGGTCGTCGAGATAGAATTCGCTCATAAGGCCACGCAGACCGGTTTCCAGCTTGTAGCCATCGCGTGCCGTATCGGTACCATCGCTCGCGCCAACCACACGGATACCGGCAAACTTCAAGCGGCGGATGGTCTGTGCGCTTTCGATATGGTCGCGAGATAGGCGCGAAAGGTCATCGAGCAGCAGCACGTCGAACGCCCCAAGGTCTGCGGCAGCGAGCATGGCCTGGTAGCCGGGCCGGTCATTCCGTGAGCCGGATATGGCCTGGTCCTGGTAGAGCGCAGGCATCGGCCAACCAACCCGCTCGCAATAATTCTCTACGTTCCGCAACTGATCACGGATCGAGGTTTCGCGTTGGGCATCGGATGAAAACCGACAGTAGGCAGCAGTGCGCATGGCTGTAGGTTAGCGCTTTGTAGGTGCGCTTTGAACAGCACGATTTGAACGCTTGGCCTCAATTGCCCGTGGTTGCTGGGGTTGCGGTGTCAAATGGCTGCGCACCGCTTGGCGAGCGAGTAGGCGAACGATTGCAAGATATGCAGGGTTGAGAGCAAATATCGTCATGGCTGTGACTCCGCCATGCTCGGGCTATCCATCTCGATATCTGGCATCTGCAAGCGCTTCGGAATGCCCTCTATCCGGAGTTTGTCGAGTACCGCGTCAGAACTACCCTCGACCTCCTCCATGACGAACAACAGCCGGCCATAGGCATTGCGGCAGTGATTGACCAACGCGCCATAGCCAATCTCGGCAGTCTTGGTAATGGTGCGTATTCGGCTGGCCTCTTTGTTGATCCAGCCGAGGCAGGCATACGCCCCGGCAACATAAGGGCCGGGGTTCAACAGCACATCGAAAGGGATCACACGGTCGCGATTGCTGAACTGAACTTCCCAGCGATTCCAGGGGCTTTCCGGCTTGCCCAATTGCCGGCCTTTCTCATAGACGCGGAGCATCTTTCCGTGTTCTCGTTTGCCGATATAGATGGTTCGCCCGGAGCCATCAGGCTTGGCCCAATTGCCCATTTGTTTCATTGTGGGAAGATGGCCACCGGTCCCGAAGCTTCCATTCAGATACCACGCCATTGCAGTATCGACCGAGTATTCCCCTGCGAAATCATCGACTGCACCATCCCAGCGAGTAATACGCGCCTTGAGAACATCTCTCAAGAATTGGGCTGCGATTTGCCAATCATTGATTAACGCACAGCCTTCGCCCGGAATACTCAAGAATGCTGTCCCGCGCTGGCCGCCGTAACAGAAGATGACCCCGCCGTCATCGAAGGCGAAGGAGTGGCGGTAGCCATGCAGACCACGGCCCCGGTCTACCAATCCGCCGAACTTGGGTGTGAGGTATTGCTTAATCTGTTCCAGGAGCCGAACGATAGCGATGCCTGGTGCAGTGCTATCGAATGGGAAGGTGACGTTTAGCCAATCGGTCAATGCGGCAAACGGCGGAACCCCATCTCGCGGCAGAGGGGTTATCAGGAAATGCGCTTTGCCGCCGTACCCTGCAAAGATTTCCACGCTTTCCCCGCCTGAATGGGTATGGGGGGTCTCCATACTTTCCCCCCGTATTACCAGACGGGGGGTCTCCGCCTCCGGCTCGATGCCGGCTGCCTGCTGCGCAGGCAAGGCGGCATCCGCCCCGGCGGCGGCCTGACTCAGTTCAGCAGATAAGGGGACATTGCCACGGGTACTCATTACCCGTGACTGTAGGGGTGTTACGTACCCTTGTCAAGGGTGTTGTGTACCCTTTTTACAACGATGCCACTTCGCGTCTCTGCGTGCGTAGCGAGTCGTCCTTAACTTCGCCGCTGACCGCCTTCCAGAAATTGCCTAGCCTCTTGGCGATGCTGTAGCCCATAGACCGTTCCCAACTCGGGCCTTCTTCCGGGAACATCTCGCGGATGTCAATGTCGAGAATGTCCTGGTACTTGCGAAGGGTCCGCTTATTGTGGATCAGGACGAGGGGCTTCCAGCCAACGTGGTAGCCCAGGTGCATCATGCCGACCGCGGCCTCGTATTCGTCGATTTGACCGTAGAAGTTAGCGAAAGCCTTACGCTCGATCTGATACATCTCCCAGACTTGATCCGGGGTCAGGTTAGCCATCTTGTGCAGGTTCTTGCGCACTTGCGCGGGGGATAGGGGGTTTGGCAGGGCCATTGGGTGCTACCTCCTTTTGTTTGTAGGGGTAACGATAGCCCATTAACGGGTAATCAGCAACCCTCCTCCGCAACGCAAAACCCCACAGGCCGCCGCCGCCTTGGCCATGTGGGGGCCGTCAGCGGCGGCCTGTGGATTTTTGCTGAGGGTGACCGAAAGTGTGAAACTGGGGAAGAGAAGGAGGCTTTTCTGGTGCGCGAAATCGCTCAGGTCGATCCAACCCTCCAAGTCAGGCAAGATCTTGAGCAAGGTTCCACTGTGCTTTTAGCGCCTCGATAGATGGACGATTCTCAGGGCCTTGAGGAAGCAACGGTATCGTGTCTTGATACTTCTCGTACTCAGAGCCGACCAAGTTTGCCGATATCCAAATATTCATCGATTCCGGGTCGATCGCAATTAGCCCTAGATCCCAAAGAGTATGTATATCAGCGCGGAGCAGCATTCCATTGCCGGCTTTGTTTGTATCTGGACCAAGGTAAGGCGTGACGTGCGCTGCTTCTAGGATTGATTCTATTGTGCAGCCAGTTATCGCGCATCGCCCGCCATAAATACGAAGCAGTTTTGCTCGGAATGCACGTTGCCCTCTTCGCCGAACGATTTCGCGCAGCACCTTGTCTCTAGCGTCTGCTTGAGAGGTGGGATCAAACGACTCGGGCGGCTCCTTGAGTTCGTTCGCTTCAAGTTGCTTTGCGAGAGGGCCTTCGATCGGTAGTGAAACGATCGATCCATCTTGCGAATATCCATCCAACTGGAAGAAGCCATCTTTCCAGTTCGTAACCTTGGCGATGCCGAGGATCTCATATGCAGTTGGCTCTGGTTTCGCCGACTTCTGCCGAGCTACTCCAACCGGAATGCCATCTTCCATGCATCGCTTCAGGGCGCGATTTGTAAAAAGGTTGTCCCCACTAGGCGACTCCCCCTCTTGGAAGTACGTATACGTCCAAGTTCCATCCGGCCGTCGAATGGGCTCATGGTCGGGATATGGACTCTTGAGTGTCTGCCGAATACTCAGAGCGTATTCGCTCCCCTCTGGCTTATAAATTCCTTTTGGAGTGGAGAACAGCCGGGTGCCGTCTTCCAGCTTTGTGATCCAGGGGACAATCTTCCCCGCGTTCGCGCTAAACCAACGAAGTCCTGTTTGCCTGTTTGCCGGTGATGAGGCAATGATTTCTTCGATTGTCATTTGAGCCCGCTCTCCTGGGTGCTGGCGACCTTCGGCTTTGGCCGAAGAACAGTCATTGCACGAGCCTGCGGCAACCGTACCCTAACTTTCTGCTTCATCCTCAGGTACCGCTTCACCAATCAATCGCTGGTGATACCTCTTTAGTCGCTGGAAATGTGCATCCATCGCACCGGCAATTTGGGAAGAATTCTTAACAGCAACGAAGTGACCAACTAGCTGCGCGTAGTGCGAGGCTTGACGCGGCAACCGTTGCGTTTCATCGCGCTTGTCAGCGATCTCCGCATCCGTCATCACCTGTATGACTTGTTCCGGATCAGGGATGGCGAAGTTATCAGGCGGAAGCGGTAGCGGCGCGCCGTTCATCAGCTGCGATTCCCGATTAAAGCGATGAAATAGTGCAGCTTCGAGAACGGCAATATCGTCCGGATTTTCGACCGGATAGGCCCACACGTATGCGATTTCCCAAACGTCGATTTGCCTATTCGCAATAACGTCGGAACGTGCTGACGTTAAGTGCCTAGACACTCGTCTCCGAATACCCTCTTTCGACTGACCAACGTAAATTGGTACATTATCCAGATCGGCCAAGACATAGACGCCTATCTTGTTGGTCAACGACCCAACGGCCACTCTTCTAAATTTGAAATCAGTACCCATCAGCGTGCCCGGTGTTGGTGTTCTGGGCCACCAAGGCTTTTAACAAGTCGGGTGGGTTAGGCCGAAGGATATCACCGCACCAACCAAATCGTTGATGCCGCGTTTTCTAACGTAAAACCGACTAACGGTTACCGATGGCTAAGCCGCCTCTGCATGCTGGTTATCACGGACCGCGTCGGAAATCGGATCCAATACGTGCCGTGCCAAGTACGAAATTACCGGGACCACCAATCCGTCACCCATAAGGTGATATGCGTCGTTGTATTTTTCCGGCAGTCGGTAATTATCAGGCAGCCCCATCAACCGCGCTGCTTCACGCGGCGACAACAGACGCGAACGTACCCTTTGGCCATTAACTACCAGAATCGTTTGTCGACTAGACCCGCCGCTCGGCGTCCGAAGACAACCCGCAACGTCATCGAAGCGAACCTCCGCGCGCTGCACATTTTCGCGCGTACGTCGATAAAGAGCCCCAACGGCATGCTTACCCAACCGCTTAGCTGATCTCACCTTCTCCCGATTTACCAGCGACATCATGCCAATGAGCGCTTGTGTTTCGGCATGGGTGTTCCAGTTGACACCAGTTGGTTCTTCCTCAATCACGTCGGCAAATACCTGAGTGCGAGTCGCTGGAGCAGGCAAATTCCACCAAATCCAACTGTCCTGGATCGCTTTAGCCAATCTGAATTTTGCCTCTACGAGACTGCGAGGGTGCCACAGCGCGTCAGGATCGCCGCGTGTAATCCGCTCAGGAACGTGAACTCCCGGCGCGACAGCCACAACGAAAAGACGGGGTCTTGATTGTGGGACGAAATGCACCGCGTCCATCACCACAGCGCCGAACCGGTATCCGAGATCAGTGATGGCTTGGGCGAGGCCAGCAAAATCTTTGCCGTGTGCAGAAGTTAACAGACCACAAACATTTTCGAGAACGATAACGCGCGGCGCACGCCTTTCGGCAGCAAGCCCTTTCATCAGTCCCCAAAATGGCCAGAAGGTACCTGATCGCTCGCCTTTCAAGCCTGCGCGCGATCCTGCGAGCGAAAGGTCTTGGCAGGGAAACGACGCCCAGGCCAAGTCCGCATGTCCCTTGAGCTCGTCCAGTTTGACTGCTGCCACGTCACCGACTTTTAGGTGTGCATCACCCCAGTTGGTCGCGTAGCTCGCTGCCTTCTTATTGTCAAAGTCGTTGGCAAAGCGGCAAACCCAGTCTGGGCCCAGACCAGCACGAGCCATTCCCCCGCCAGCAAAAAACTCGTAGTACTCAGCCATCGAGGAACTCCTTTATTCTCATGGGGAGCGTGCGAAGGTCATGCAGTTCGCACTCCCAAATAACCATTGCCCGCCATCCCATCTCACGCAAGGCGAGCAAGCTGGCCTCGTCACGTCGCGTATTTTTGGAAATTTTATCACTCCAATACGCCCGGTTTGTTTTTGGAATCCGAGCTCGCTTGCACATGCTGTGCCCGTGCCAAAAACATCCGTGCACGAAAATTACCTTTCTCCGACCTATAAATGCGAGGTCAGGGTTACCAGGTAGCTCTTTCCGATGTAGGCGGTACCGGTAACCCAGTTTGTAGGCAATCTTCCGCACAATCATCTCTGGCGTGGTGTCTTTCGATCCCACCTTCCGCATGATCGCAGAACGACGCTCAGTAGTTACCGTGTCCAATTGTCGAATACCTATGACTTATTGCACGCAACAGTATTGCAACCCTAGCGCAAACCGGCGAAACGTGTTGGGCGCGTCAAACAACGATCAAAGCGAGCCCCCGCAACCAACACAAAGTAAGGCCAACCACTTGATGTGGTTGGCCTTTTTTGCTTAGTGGGGCCGGAAGTCGCTGACCCGCATTCCAGTCGGTCCCGGTTTGCTGTCAGCCGAGGACATGCACGGCTTCATCACAGTTGTCCTGGCCGGCTTCCCGGAATTGGCATTTTGGCAAGACAAGGGATACAGATACATCAATCCGCTTCCCCTGTCTGTCAAGGACGTGCGCTATATCGACCAACCGGGATTGAAGAAGTAATACAAATGACGGGCTCCCGCGGACGTGGGCGCCCGTCAATTGCCATATCCGAAAAGCCGATCGAGTCTCGGTAATGCACCCAGCATCAATACGCCTACATCTCGAGCCGCCTAAACCGGGTAGCCAGCGCCCCCTGTGCGAGTCATGGAAGGCAGTTCGCCGAACATGCGACGATAGTCCGACGAAAACTGGGATAGATGCCAGAAACCCCATTCGGCAGCGATATCGCTGACTCGAGCGTTGTCGCCTCGCTTCATGAGATCTCGCCTGGCTCCATTGAGACGGAGCATCTTTAGGTAGGTGGCGGGACTTTCCCCTAGTACCGCCTGGAAGCAGTTTTGCAGGGTGCGCAGCGAAACATAGGTGTGATTGCAGACATCAATCATGGTTGGCGGTTCGTCCCGCCGGTCCAAAGCAAACGCGCGGGCTCGCTGCACTACCTTCTTTGCCTTACCGGTTACACGCCTTTCCTCCTTGCATGGCTCGCCGCAGAGAAGGCTGACCATTAGTCCGGCCAGATCATCTTGAAGCTGCCTTGCTACTGCAACTGGCAATTTGTCGTCCGGCCGATTCAGCAACTCGACGATCAGGCCAGTGAGGCTAGTGCGCAGTTTTTCAGCCGCAAGGCGGTCGTGTAGCGGGGTAGCAGAAAAGCGACGAATACGTTCGCGTGCGCAACCAGTCGTATCGGCGCACCAGGTTTCGAGCAACTGAGTGGGGATTCCGACGCCCATGATGCAACTGGTCTTTGGCGTGGTGAGCACCAGTTCACCCTGGCCTTCAAGAAACAACACGTCATCCATATCCACCGCGCCGCCATGCCAGCGCGCCTCACCCGACATGGCAGAGAACACGCCCAGCGCCACCGTGTCCTTCTTGCATTGGCCGGTCTGAAAGACAGCCTGTGAGAGCTCTTCCTGAAAGATATGGATATTGTCGAACTCGATCTCCACCAAACGGCTACGGAAGGCGCCGCGGGAAATCTGATCGTAGTTTTGTTCCCACCCAGCAAGTTCTCCGGCGTGATCCTGCGAGTCGAGCAACTCGCGGTCACGCCGGCGGGCCTGGGTCGCCGCAATCTCAGCTGTTGTCATTGTGGGCATCCTCCGGGGAGCCAATCTAGTGCCAGCCCCAATATGAGCGGATCGTCATTCATTTTCATTCCGAGGTCAAGTTGCGCTGCACCCAAAATATTGATCTCTATGGGATCTATGGCATGAATCGTGTCGAATTGCTGAAGATCGATAACGCCTTGCAGTTGCCTCCCCTAAAGTATTGAGCAGAAATCGGGGCATCGATAGCCCTGAACGAGGAGCAGTCGGCATGGATAGTTACCCAAGGTTGAGGCTATACATCGATGGCGAATGGATTGAAAAAACAAGTTCCGGCAGCATGGGAGTCGAGAATCCCGCCGATGGCAGCGATCTCGGCCAGTTACCAGTAGCTGGCAAGGCCGAGATTGATGCGGCACTGGAGGCGGCCGAACGCGGATACAGGTTGTGGCGCACGCGTTCGGCTATCGATCGCTTCCAGATCATCACACAGGCG